>JAAIGE0101236839.1_pt1 | contig 20673 bp, 33 predicted proteins | sample 6487951 | NCBI WGS metagenome assembly JAAIGE01 (sample SAMN13974128, study PRJNA590717) | phyllosphere metagenome | biome: tomato field; feature: multiple bacterial spot infested tomato fields; material: tomato leaves; isolation source: leaves from tomato fields | host: Solanum lycopersicum ...
CACGCGCAGGGGGAAAGAACGACACCCCCACGCGAAGGGAGCGTGGGGGTGTCGTGGGAACCGGGCTGTAGTGTCAGCAGGCGCCCGGTCGGCGAACCGAGGTTCGCGGCCGACCCTGAGGGCCGGGGCTTTCAGGCGCGGCGGGGCGTCTTGACTCCGGAGGCGTCCGAGAGGATGTCGCGGAAGCGGTTCGAGAGAATCTTCGCCAGGTCCATCCGTGCGTCCATGGCCAGGCCGAGGCGTCCAGCGCGGGTCAGCAGCTCGCGTCCCTGGACAGCGGCCAGCGCCAGGTGGAAGTCACCGACCTTGACCAGCATCTGAGCGACCTTCTCGATGTTCTCGCCGGTCGCCATGTTGGTGGCCATGACGATGATGGCGTACACCTTGTCGGTGCTGAACGAGTCCCACGGCAGGCGGTCGTAGTCGTTGATGATGGACTCGAACGACGGCAGGTTCAGGGTCTCATCCCACTGCTTGAACGCGAGCGCCGCATCCGAGCCGACCATCGCGAGCATGATGCCGTCGCGGGCCTCACGGTCGTTGCCGACCACGGCGAGAGCGCGGAAGGTCTTCGTCCACGAACGACGCGAGGGCCATGCGCCATCAGCCTTCTGCGGGTCTTTCGGGACCGCCGAGCCGACGATGCCGGTACCGGACATGTTGTTCTGGAGGTAGGCCGCGCCACGGGCGAACTCGGCCAGCTCCTCCGGGGTGACGTTCTCGTCGTTGAACCCCTGACCGAGAAGGCGCAGCCAGTTCTCGACCGGCGACTCGAAGTCGATGTGAGCGATGCGGTTCGCCAGCGGACCAGCGAGCATCTGGCCGTTCGCACCCGTCTCGATGGGGTTGGCGGCGAGGATGATGTGCACGTTCTTCGGGAGGGCGACGCCGTCGAGCTTGCGGTCCTCGATGAACGACAGGAGCGAAGCCTGCACATCCTCCAGGGTGGCGCGGAACTCGTCGAAGAAGAGGAAGACGCCGTCGTAGTTGCGGCCGGTTCCCTCGATGACCTTGCCCTCGAAGTCCATGTCGTAGACCGTGCCGCCCAGGGCGATGGTCACCGCGTCGCGGAACCAGTCGGGCTTGGTCGTGACCGTGTAGGGCACCTCCAGCGGCTTGCCGTCGCGGTCGGTGTGCTTGACGATGGGCAGACCCTCGACGAAGGCGGGGTCTTTCCGAGCACCGAGGATGTCGATGACGTGGAAGTTGTTCTTCTTGGCGAGTTCACGAACCCACGCCGTCTTGCCGATTCCGGGGTCACCGTTCAGGAGCGGAGCGATGCCCGCGTTGAGGAAGCTGACGATGACGCGCTCCTGCGTCGTGTAGTCGGGGAGAATCGCGATGGGCTGGATAGCGGACATTGGTAGTTCCCTTCATCAGGCCTTGCGGCCGGTTGCTTGCTGACATACTGAAGGTACCACAGGGCCGAAGCGCGTGTCAACTCCGAATCCGAGATTTTTTCGGAGCGGTCTCGAATCCAGCGTTGACCAGTGGTTTAGTCCAGGGCCGCGATGGCTGTGTTCACCTGAGACCACGAGATTCCGTCCGGAAGCGTGACATCGGGGATGGAGGATTCAGTGCGAACGGTGCGTGTCTCCGCGCGGGATACGGACGCGCCAGCAGCCCCAGACCAGACATAACGAGTCATCGCGCTGCCCGATGAGTTGCCATCGAAGAACGAGTACAGGCCAGAGCCCCGCTCGAAGAGGACGTTCGACAGAACCATCGAAGTCTCCGCCGTGTTCGACGAACGGCGGACGTGCAGAAGCCCCTTCGTCGTGCCCGTCAGAGCCACGTCCATCTTCAGACGCCCTGTCTCGCCGGGAGCCAGAGTGAGCGTGCCACCTGAACGCGCGGACGGAACCCAGACGCCTGACACGTACAGCTCATACGTCGTGCTCGTCGAGGCAGTGTTCGTGACATCAGCGCTCAGTGAGTACGTCCCAGGGGAGCTGTAAGCCACAGCGTCCGCGAAGGACACGACGGCAGTCCCGCTGCCCGGTTGCGTGTTCCGTGAGATAGCCAGGCCTTCAGCAACAGGAGCCACTGTGGACGAGTTCGCGCTGACATACCCTGCCGCGGACTTGGGGCCGGGACCGAGCGGGTTCGTCGCGTTGTTCAACCGTGAGAGGGACCAAGATGAGTACGTGGGAGGTGTAGCCGTGGCCACATCAACGGTCCCTGACGCCGTGGAAGCACGGAGGAACTTCTCGCCCGAAGCAGACTTCGTCACAGCGACCCAGCCGCTCGGCGATGTGACCATCTCGACCTTGTTACCGGCAGTCGGCGTGAACCCGACGGATGAGCTGGCGAGAGTGCCCGCATCCGCGGCATAAGTGTCGCGTTCCGCAAGGTACGCAGCCTGCGCCGTCGCAACGCGGTCGAGGTCACCCTTCGCGTTGAGGTTGTGGGCGTTCCCGATGAAGCCGGAGATGGCGAACGAGCCACCGACGAGCAAGATGAGGGTGATGGCGATACCCGCGATGATGAGGATGGGGTCTGTCGCGCCGCGCTCCTCACGCAGGCGTGCAAGCTCGGCCTTGCGGGCCTTCAGCTTCTCCAACATGTCAGCGTCCGTTCACCCTCTCGAAAGCGTTCTGAACCCAACTCATTGCGCCCATCGAAGACGCTTCTGTGACGAGGGCCGAGGGAGCCGGGTCTGGGAAGGCAGAGCCATCGCCGAGGGAGTAGATGGTCGAGCTAGTTGAGAAACGAGCGAACGTTTCGCCGCCAGCGGACTTGATAACCGCAGCCCACGCAGGGACATTGCGGGGACCGACGAAGGTGTAGACGATGACTGGCAGACCTTCAGTTGGAGTAAACTCGATAGGCGACTTCAGCAGCGTCGTGGTTCTTGCCCCGGAGCTGATGTTCATACGGAGCGCAGCGTAAGAGTCGTTCTCCGCAAGGTACGCAGCCTGTGCGGTAGCGATGCGGTCGAGGTCACCCTTGGCGTTGAGGTTGTGGGCGTTCCCGATGAAGCCGCTGATGGCGAACGAGCCACCGACGAGGAGGATGAGGGTGATGGCGATACCTGCGATGATGAGGATGGGGTCAGTCGCGCCGCGCTCTTCGCGCAGCCTGGCGAGGTCGTTGCGCAGGCGCGCGAGTTCAGAGAGATGGCGGTTCATACCCTCCAGTGTATCCTTGCGCATGCATCAGAGTGACTACGGTCGTTGTCAGATGCCCGCGGTACAATGGGGTATGCCTGAATCCAGTACCGAGTTCATTGTCTCCGCCAGCGCTGAAGAGTACGCAGTCGCCGAGCGCGCCACCGTCCGTGTCGATATCTCCGCCAGCTCGTCCGAGAGCAAGGCAGAGGCCTATGATGCGGTCCAGAGCGCGCACACGCGCTTGGCTGCTCAGGCGCGTGCTTTCTGTCACGGTGATGCGGCCGCTGCCACAGGGCATCGCATTACCGCACCCGCGTCGTACAGCCGCAAGGCTCCCTACTCCGAGGCGGACGGACAGTCTGTCACGGAGCACTCGACCGCTTCCAGGGTAGAGGTCGAGTTCCAGGACTTCGAAGAGGTGGCCGACTGGCTGGCTGCGCTCGCAGATGAGGCGCTGGCTTCCAGGACAACGGTTGTGTGGTCCCTGACCGGTGAGACCCTTCGGCGGCTGGAGGCAAAGGTACGGACTCAGGCCGTGAGGAACGCGCGCCAGCTTGCGGAGGACTTCGCGGCAGGCGACGGCATCGATGTGTCAACGCTACGCCTGGCCAAGGTGGACTCAACGCCCCGCTCGCCTTCTGGCATGGTCGCAGGCGCTGCCAGCGCGGGGGCTCGTGACTCCTTCTCCTTCACCCCGCCGGAGGTCAGCGTTTCGGCCTCCGTGACGGCTGTCTTCACCACGAGCGAGGTGTGACATGATGACGAACCCTGTCCGTCTCACTGGCGCCTACACAGCATCGACTGTGGCGGATGCGACCATAGAGCGCGACATCATGGGGGTGCTCATCCAGCGGGCTGGAATCGACACCGACAGCATCCAGGTCGGCGGCAAGAGCAAGGTCGTCGAGTTCTCTGCAACCGGCGAGCTTGGCGCCATCGATGAGTTGCGCAGGTTGCTCTCCGGCCGCGCGTTCTTGTTCCCGGGGCTCTGGACGCGCGTCGAGTAGACTCGGCCGCGGTACAATGGGCCTGGGAAGGAGGTCCACTATGTGTGCTTGTTGCCCCTGCGGCGGCAGCGAATGCGGCTGCTGATGTAACGTGAAGCGCCCCGGCTCGTAATGAGTCGGGGCGCTTCACGTTACGAGTTACCTGCCCTGCACGCGGGCGTAGGCGTTAGCGAACCAGGCTCCGGCGCCGGTAGCTGTCACCTGTTCCTGGATATCATCGGGCAGTGGAGAAGATAGCGCGTAGGCGTTTCCTAGCGCGAATATCTCGCTGGAGGTCGAGAACCGGGCATACACTTCGCCACTGGCAGACTTAGTCAGTGCCACCCATTCCTGGTCCTGCCCAGACCCGAATGCCGAGGCAATGACGGGGTTGCCGTCGGTCGCTGTGAATCCCAGAGAGCTGCGCGTGAGCGCGTCGTTGGTCGTTCCAGGGTTCACGATGTTCAGCCGGAGGTTCGCATAAGAGTCGGTCTCCGCAAGATGCGCAGCCTGGGCGGTTGCAATGCGGTCGAGGTCACCCTTCGCGTTGAGGTTGTTCGCGTTCGCGATGAAGCCGGAGATGGCGAACGAGCCACCCACGAGGAGGATGAGGGTGATGGCGATGCCCGCGATGATGAGGATGGGGTCAGTCGCGCCCCGCTCCTCGCGCAGGCGGTTCAGGGTAGAGAGAATCTGGGGCATAAGTCCTATCTTATCAAGGCGCCCTCCAGCATCGCGGCGGTCAATGCGAAGAGGCTCCCCCAGCCTTGTGAGCTGGGGGAGCCTCTTCGCATTGGTCAGCGCCCTGCGTACACGTCCGAATCCGGCGTGTCGCGGAGGTCTACCCGGACGGTGATGCTCTCCAGGTAGGCCGGAATCTCATCGGCGGCACGCTCGTCGTAGTCCGAGCCGATGAGAGCGGCGATGATGAAGCGGGTCTTGCCTGCCTCCATCAGCTCGTTGTACTCGGTCTCCGACGGCCACGGCGTCTGCGAGTCGGTGAACAGGATGCCCACGTCCACGCCGAGGTCAGCCAGTGCGCGGAAGCCGACACGCATGTCCGTGCCGCCGCCGCCTTCGAGCCGGACCTTGTCCGATGCCCGGCGGAGCTTCTGGACCTCAGCGACCTTGGTGTCCACCGTGAAGAACTGAAGCTCCTTGATGCCTGCAACGCGGAGCATCGCGAACACCTCAGACAGCGCGCCGGGGATGTTCTCCAAGTTGGAACCCGAGTTGTCCAGGGCTGCCGCCGCCGTGAGCTGCGAGTCGTTCCACTGCGGGACGATGAGGTCAGCCACCGGCTGGCGACGCGCTGCCTTGCGACGGTTGATGGTCTTGTAGCCACGGCGCCACTTGACAGCCGTGTGAATCATCGTGCGGAACACGTCCTGCCAGCGCACGCGCGGCGGGGCAAGCACCACGTCAGCCCACTCCAGGAGGTTCCCGGGCATGGTGCCGATGCCGTTGGAGGAGTTCTTCGATGCCTGCTCGCGGATGCGCTTGGCAACCTCGCGCTTGACGAACTCGCGGTCAGTCTCGCTCCACTCGGGCGTCTCGCCCGACTCGTTGCCGTCCACCTCGTAGGAGCGGCGCTGTCCGCCTGCACCCGAGCCGCACTGGCCTTCACCGGGGCGACCCTCGCCCTGGCCGTCCTGACCCTGTCCACCATCCTGCTGACCCTGCTGGCCCTGGCCACCGCTCTGCTGGTCCTGACCACCCTGACCACCCTGACCACCCTGCTGCTGCTGGCCGCTCTGGCTCTGCTGCTTCTGCTGCTGGATGTTCGCGTAGTACCACTCGGCAGTCTTGCCGTCGGGGAAGGTAACGCCCTGGGCGTCCTTGAACTGCTTCGGGTAGAGGATGTCCGGCATTTCCTTGATGAAGCGCGGAGGAAGAGCCGTGTTGATTTCGAGGTCGCCAGCGAAGTTCCACTTCGTGTGGTCGCGCACGTCGCTGTGGCGAGCGCGGAGCGAGTGGTGACGGAGGACGTGCCAGGCCTCGTGGACCAGAGCGCCAGCAGCCCAATCGAGCGAGCGCTCCATGCACTTGTCGAAGTTGATGTAGACGCGGCCACGGTCATCCACAGCCATCGTGTCCAGGCCCTGCTCGCTCGTGACCGGAACGACGCTCAGCTTGAAAATGGCGGGAGCGAGGTACGGGGCGCCCATGCCATCGGCCGTTCCCGAGCCGTTCAGCGTTGCGCGCAGACGGACGAGGTCGTACCACTTCTTCTGCTCGGAGTTGAGCTTAGCAACCATGATGGGGTTCCCTTCGACTTGCTGACTACCTCAGCGTATCAGGTGCTCGAAGGTCTGTCAACACCGTTCTACTTCTGAGATACGAGAGCCACATCAGCAGCTACATCAGCCCACGTGATACCGGAAGGGAAGGTGACACCAGCGGGCTGCGCAAGCAGAATCGGACGCTTGTAACGGATGGACGCCGACAGGCCAGACGTACCAGACCACGCGTGAGTCATCGACCCATCCGCTGGGGAAGAGCCGCTGAACCATGTACGCATGCTGTCGTAGGGGCCACGGTAGAGGTCAATGGCGCTCATCTCGATAGTCTGCCCCACAGCCATGTTCCCGACGAAGAAGTTCACCCGCGACGCACTGCCGTAATCCTCCGCGGTCATCATGAACGTGATGTATGCGAAGACTGTTGTGTTCGCAGGCACTGTTTGCGGCAATGTGGCAGCGATAGGCGCACGAGTGGCGCCAGCCGTTGAAACGGGGACAATACTGTGCAGCGCGAATGGCTGAGATGAGCGGAGCTGCGCTGTCATCGTGACGGTCTCGCCGACCATCGGGACGCCCGCAGACTCGAAAGAGTTGAAGATGCGAGTCTGCATAGCCACCTGTCGTGATGGTTGCGTGCCCACTGCTGACAATGTGGTCCGGAACGATGAGCCTGACGGCGACCAGCTTGCTGCGCCGATAGCAGTGCCCGTCACCGCCGCGCTAGACACAGTCGGCGCTTGCAGGTCCGTCGTCCGGGTCGTGCCCGAGTTCCGGAAGTAGTTCCGGTCAACCTCAACAGGGGTTCCGTACTGCGGGGTAGTTGCCGACGGCGCAAGCTGGTGGTTCTTCGGAGAATCAGATGTGCGAAGGTACACCTCGCCAGACTTCGACCCGGCTACAGCGACCCAACCACCCGCTGACGAGCGGACCTTCACGTTGACGCCTTCGCTCGACATGTAGCTCTGCGACGCGTCAGCAAGCTCGGTGTTCGTATCGTCGATGTCCGGCCCCATCGCGAAGGAGCCGTACCGGTCGTTCTCCGAGAAGAAGGAACTCTGGGCCTGAGACAGTCGGTCTAGGTCACCCTGAGCAGCGTTGTTGTTCGCGAACGAGATGAAGCCAGCGACGGCGAGCGTCCCGCCGACAAGGAGGATAGCTGACACTGCTACGCTCGCTACCACAAGGATAGGGTCTGCTGCGCCTCGGTCTTCAGTGGCACGGCTCAGCCATGCCTTCAGTCTATTCAGCATCTGTCAGAAACCGCTTACTCGCGCCATGGCTGCCGTGAGCCAGCTCGCCGTGACACCAGTGCCATTCAGAACTACCCCATCGGGAACTGTGGAACGGTCTGTAGTCCCCACGATGTCCGATGATGCGGAAGTGCGAATGAAAATCTCGCCGCTGGCAGAACGCGTAACCGCAGCCCAGCCTGAGGACGTGCCACTGACGATGACAGGGTTCCCGTCAGTCGGTGTGAAGCCGATAGCAGTTCCCTGAAGCTCTCGGTCAGTATGTCCGGGATTGGTGATGTTCAGGCGTAGTGCAGCGAATCGGTCGTTCTCAGCGCGGAAAGATGCTTGCGCGGTCGCGACGCGGTCAAGGTCGCCCTTCGCATTCAGATTGTGAGCGTTCCCGATGAAACCGGAGATGGCGAAGGAGCCGCCGACGAGCAGAATGAGGGTAATCGCGATACCTGCGATGATGAGGATAGGGTCGGTTGCACCGCGCTCCTCATGGGCACGGCGCAAGGAGTCGAGCAGCCGGGTCATACATTCAACTGTATCGGTCCCGGGCGCAGAGAGTGGACGAACCGGTCAGTGCCTGTCGAACTGATTCTGCATCTGTGCGAACCAAGAGTGCATTGCTTCCTCGGAAGCCTCCCCGACTCCCCAGAACGGGTCAATGTCGAATGTGCGACGGCCGCAGCGGATACGGATGTCCTGAGCCTCCGGATTGAAGTTGTCCCGCAACACCCGGTACGCTTCGCGGATAGCGTCCTGGAGAGCCTCGAAGTAAGCAAGCTTCGTCTGGGGGTACTCGCCACGGAGGTTCTCCACCGTCTGCCACTTGCCGTACCGGAACACTGCCACGTTTGCCACGGTCTCAGACCCGTAAATGAGGGCCTGTTCGACGCCAGGGACGTAGAACCGCGCGGCCTTGCTCATCTTCGCCAGCAGCAAGCCATGGTACTTCATCTCGGCCGCAAGCTTCGCGCCCTTCTTCACGGCAAGCATCAAGCCCTCGCGATACTCGTTCGCGAACCAGAGGTCGGTGAAACCGTAACCGAGCATGTCCGCATCGGCAGGCATGACGCTGTCCTGGACGATTTCGGCCTTCGAGTCCCCGGTATCCTCATCGAACACGAACCGGATGGCCGCAGGCACCTCTTCGCCGTGAGCGTGGTAGATGTCCATGAGCTGGAGCGCGAGGTAATCGAACTTGCGAAGGAACTCCGCAGTGTCCTCATCGGGGATGTACGCGTTCGCCGCCTTGCCGAGGGTGTACGGGTCCACGATGATTTCCTCGACGCGGAACGCAACGCTGGCACCTCGCCAGTTCTCCTCGTTCATCACGTAGACGTACGTCTTGTCGGCGGAGCCGAGTGTGTGAAGGTGGATGATTTCTGAGAGGCTCTCCAGCGTTGTGTAGAAGTCTCTCTGGAAGGTCACTGCCCGACCCAGCCTGCGATGTCAGAGGCAGCGTTACCGGACCGGCTGACGAACTCGTCATCCACTGTGACTGTAGGCGTGACTACACCCTGCGCGCCAGGCCCGACCGGGACAGAGCGCACAGCGTTCGTGACGTACCGCTGCCATTCCTCGATGTTGCCCTCGCTGATAGTGGCTCCGGACTGCGCTGCCAGCTCGATGAGCTGGCCAGTGGTCAGGCCTGAGCTTCCTTCGGCGGGCTGGTTCGCGTACAGGTTCTTCACGTAGTCAGCGACCGAGTCAGGCGAAGCCACGGCAACCGCGTAGATGCTTGCAGCCGAGCGGGTGCTGTACTGCGTACCCTGGGACAGCCGGTCCAGGATGCTGATGGGGTGGAAGACCAACCCCAGCTCGTCCTGCTCCATGATGAGCGGCGTGTAGCTCTCCTCGAATGCGCGACACGCGGGGCACATCGGGTCGATGTAGACGCCTACAGTCTTCGAGCCCTCCTTGACTTGGATGCCGCCATCATCTTCAATGATGGACGAGTTGGCAGCCGCATCGGGCAGACGTGCGGGTCCACCGGTCTGGTTGTTCACCCAGACGACAGCCGCGACAATCACGCCGACCAGGACAATGACAGCAGCGGTCACCCAGACCGCGAACATGTTGGTCTTCTTCTCGGGGACGAGGGGTTTCGGGGTACGATTCTTCTTAGCCATGAGTTCTCCTGAATCCAGTGTATCATGCGGTCCGAAATCGGCGCCTCAGCCGACCGGTCCGAACTTCGTGAGCGGCCAGTAGCGGAAGTACGCCACGCCCTTGATGCTGTCCTTGGAGACGAAGCCGTGTTCGCGGCTGTCAGATGACTCCGGCCGGTTGTCGCCCAGCACCCAGTACATCCCCTCGGGGACGGTGATGGAGTAGTCGTCCAGCTCCTTGATGGCGTACGGCTCCTCCGTGAAGATGCCGTTCAACACCAGCTCGCCTGTCACGTAATCGACCTGGTCACCGGGGAGACCTATGATGCGCTTGACGTAGTTGTTCCCGCTGTCCCAGCCATCTATCACCACGATGTCTCCCCGCTGTGGCTCTGCGAGGCTGTTCGTCAGGAGCACATCGCCGTCTTGGAGTGTCGTCTCCATCGAGTGCTGCTCGACGATGTAACCGGAGGCGGCAGTCTCTCGTAGCAGGAAGCCTGCGGCCAGCATGGTGATGAGCAGTAGCGGCAGCATCCATGCCATGCGGCGATACCGCTTGCGGGACTTCCGCCAATTCGATAGGCCCCGCCTTGTGAGCGAGGCCTGAGGAGCATCGTCAGACATTTTCAGTCCAGCGCCTCCTGGAACCGACGCCGGTCCTCCGGGTTCACGAACACGCCGTCGCGGTCGAGTTCCCGGAGGTCGGCGTCGCGCTCATCACGCAAGCGGCGTTCGGCAGCAACGCCAGCCATCGCCTGACCGATGCGGTCAAGCGTCTCGCGAATGCGCGGAGAGGCTGGGTGCTGCTCTGACATCAGAGGCCTGTCGAGCCGTAGCCGTTTTCGCCGCGCTCAGTCGCGCCCAGTGCGGCGAACTCCTCGGCGTCCATGACGAACAGCTCGGGGGTCTCGAACTTCTGGATGACGAGCTGCGCGATGCGGTCTCCGGCCTCGACGAGGTAGTCCACGTCAGAGAAGTTCGCGAGGTTGACCTTCAGCTCGCCCCGGTACCCGGAGTCCACCAGGCCAGGCGAGTTGAGGACGAAGATGCCGTGCTTGGCGGCAAGGCCCGAACGCGACATGACCAGGCCCGCGTGACGCTCTGGTAGAGCGATGCGAATGCCGGTACCGACGAGGCGGTGTTCCCGGGCGGGAATCAGAATCTTCTCCGTGCTGGTCAGGTCAAGCCCGGCGTCACCCTGTCGGGCGAAGGCAGGCGCGATGGCCTCCAGAGCAGGGTCAAGGGTGATGGGGAGGATAGCGTCGGTCATGGGTGGTCCTTTCGTCTCCGAACAGTCTAATGGGTCGGTGACGAAACGGCGGATGTTCAGCCGCGTGAGGCCTTCCAGAGCATCTCGCGCATCTTGTCCGCCGCGATGTCCGCAACATCCGCGTCCGTGCGCATGCGGATGCCCCGCTTGACAAGAGTGGCAAGGTTGACCGGACGGCCTTCCTCGTCATAGAAGGCACCGTTGCGGATAACGTACTCGGCCGTCTCACCCGAAACGAGGAAGACCGTCCCATCAGGGTACTGGCCGAACAGGCGTTCAATAGCCCCACCAGTCTTCGGAAGCTCGATAGTATCCCCGAACATCCACTCGGCGCGCTCACCCGGGAACAGTTGCACCAGACGATGGTCACTCAGCTCCGGGTGTCGTCTGAGCGCGTCAACGAACAGTTTCGTAGCCTTCAGCGTATCCCCGCCTGTGTTGATGAGCGCCACGATGACCGGGTCTCGGTTCGGGCGACCATCATCAGTGACGACAGCGAACAGCTCCGCAGCCTCTCGGCTCTCGGCAAGAAGCTGCTCCTTGCGGGCGAGAAGCTGCGCACGACGGCGATGCTCTGCGTCCATGAGAGGGTTGTGCCCTGCAACAGCCGCCAAACGGCTGAACTCTGCCCACTGCGAGTCGCTGAAGTCCGGGACATCCGCCAGCCGTGTGTACCGCGGTCCAGCGTAGCCAGCCCCTCCAGCAACGTATCCGAAGAGCGTCCTGACGCCGTCGCCAGAGAACAGAGGCTTGCCCGGCGTTCCCCACCCGACAGGCACCGCCACGGTAGTACCGTCGCTGCCCATCGTGTCAGCCCCGTATGCAGCGGCCTCGGCTGCGTCTTCCGTGAGATGGACGCTGTGCACTACTGCGTGTCCCCGGCCTTCGGTGAGGTCAGAGTTCACCAGCGTCAGGTACGCAGGGTGCGACGGCGAGGTGTCGAACTGGATGAAGCTCATAGCTGAATCCTAGCGATTACTCGCCGCCGCTGTCAAGGAGGTCACGCACGAGCGCCCGCGCCTCCTCGGGCGACAGTGTCTGTTCCGCGTTCAACTGAACTTCGACTTCGGTCGCGCCATGTAGCTGCCGAGCCATGCGCCGAATACGGCGAAGCCCAAGGGCGCCAGCGGCACGGCAGTGTACGAGAGCTTGGTGATTGCCAGCAGTGTGAAGAGGACCATGCCGAACCCCATGATGGATGCGAGGGCAGGCAAGTCCTTCTTCGGACGGTGAAGGGTTGACAAAATGCACGCGGCTTGGGTGAAGACCGCGCACCCGACAAGCGTGACGGAGAACCCGGCGTAGTAGAGGACGTAGCCACAGAGGGCCATGCCAATGAACAAGAGGGCACGCTTCATGATTTCGCCTTCGGTGTGTGATTGGGACAGGCCCACAGCAGCAGGGCAACCGGCCCGGCCACTACTGCCAGCAGGATGAGACCGGTCACTGCTTCTCACCCTCCCGGAGCGCGTCGATGTCTTCGCCGTAGAACTCCCAGCTCATCGACTCGTGGGTGGAAGCAACAGCGCCGGAACGGAGGTCGCGCAGGAAGGCGATGCTCCGCTCGCGTGCGGTGGGCTGGCAGTAGTAGGTTACCTCGCCGTCGTTGACAGGGTAGGCCCGGTAGACGGTGGCCCAGCAGTCTTCGAACCACTCCCAGGCCGCTTGACCGTCCTTGTCGCTGCCATCGCCGCGAGACTGGCCCCAGTCGAAGATGTGGCCGAACACGCAGTTCTGCGTGCGGGCACCTTCAGTACGCACCACATCCACGCACCACGCATCCGCGGTCGTCGTTTCGAGATACGCGATGAGGTCGTCCAGTCGCTTCTCGTCCTCCAGCCCGGGGCGGTACCGCTTCAGCAGCTCCCGCGCCTCGGGTGGCATCTCTGCGGTCGGGTCGCTGGTGTACTGGACCATCAGAGAACAATCACCGATGCCTGGCCGGACTCGCGGACCGCCGCGCCCACTGCTTCAGCGTTCTCACCGTGGATGATGACTGTGGCCGGAGCGACAGGGAGAGTGCTCAACGCGAACTCAGCGCTCGCCGCCGGGAGGATGACGGTCAGCTTCGAGAGTACAGCAGGCCCAGCCGGGTGCGCCATGACACTCTTGACGTAGGAACGCATGCTCCGGATGTCAGTGAAGGTGTGCCCGCGGCCGTAACGGTTCTCGGCAGCCAACTGAAGAATCATGGGGGCCATGCTACAAGCATGGCCCCCATGATGTCAAGTACGGTGATGGTCAGGCGTCGAGCGCGACAATCTCACCCTCGTGCTCGGCAACGACGATTTCACGGGAGGTATCGCCGCTGACGATGACGAGCTTCCACTCGCCATCCTTCGGCAGGCCCTCGGGGATGGTCACGATGACCGAGGAGCCCGGCTTGGCGAAGACCTCCACAGCGGCTGTGTACTCCATGGCTTGTCCGACAACGCCGCCAGCCATGCCTTGGCCGACGCGAGCAGTTAGACCAGTCGTCTCGACGAACGACGTGAGGAAGTCGCCCCATCCGATGAAGTTGTCATGCCACTCTGGGGTGGTGTAGACGTACCGGAGGGTGTGGGTCGGCTCCTCGGGGATGAAAGCTGCCGTGTTCGCGATGTCGGCGCTCACGCCGGAGAAGGAAGAGGTCTCAATCGAGGTCATGGATACAGACTACCAGATGGGTGTATGATGTCGGGATGAGTGACATCGAAACTGCCCACAAGAACGACCGCGTTCGACTGCACTCTGACGGTGCCGAAGGTGTGGTAACTGACTATGTCGAGCCGTGGTCGTATCGGGTGCTCCTTGACAACGGCAAGAAGCGAACTGTGGGTATGGGAGGCCTCACCAACCTCAGTTCGCCCGGTACTTACTGAGCAACCGCTCCTCTCCGGGTGCGGTGGTAGGATGAACCCCATGAGTCAGGTGCCAGAACCCGCCTTGCGGGTCGCCGGAAAGTCAGTCACAGCCCGCATCGAAGGCAACACTGTCGGGTCCATCGCCCGCCAGTATCTGGCCACCGAAGACGGTGGCCACGAACCGGCGCCGACCAAGCGACAGATTGCTGCCGTTCTCGTCTCGCTCAGCGAGATGACGCTCAGCCAGCATCTCCTTGGTCCTGAAGTTCGCAACCTCGGTACCCCGCGTAACGAGGACTTCAACGACCAGTTCAAGCAGGCCAACGGCATCGGCCGCTTTCTGTACGCCATCGCAGACGAACTCGCCGCCGCAGCCGCCGTCGAAGAGCGGGCGCACGGCCGACGATGACGGAGAAGGTGACTGTCGGGAACGAGGAAGTGCTCGTCAGCCGCCCCCGACACCAGTGGAGCACTGAACGTGTCTCCCGCACGCTCGCTGCCGTCGCCATCGTTGGCATCGTCTTCGACGCTGTCGCTACTTACCTCGCTGTCGAGGTCTTCCGCGTGGCGCAGGAGCTGAACCCTGTCATCCTGTGGGCAGCAGACCTGACTAACTTCGGTATCGCCATGGTGTTCCGTGTCATCGGCGGGGTAGCTCTCATCGCCGTCTTCATGCTCCTCATCAGGCTCATCAGGACGTACCGCGAGAAGATTCTCTCCGTCTACGCGCTCGGTCTGGCGGCGCTGATGCTGACCCTTCTCACTTGCTGGCACATCTTCGTCATCATCACCCAGCTCGCAGCGATTCAAGCGTCCCTGACGTAGTCAACGACCCGAGTTGACAACCCTGGTGCGTCGGGGTTAGCATGGGCGCATGACCCACCGATACACTCTCAACATCGCAGTCCCGACGAACAACGTCGAGGAGTTCCTGGAGACTCTCCGAACCATCGGCGGCATCGAACACGTCACCGTTACGGTGGACGCTGACACCAAGCGCGACGCTGTCCGTGACCTCACCGAGGTGCTGGAGGACTTCGGCGCCACATACCAGGGCACGTGGTACTTCGGCCTGAAGGAAGCCATCCAGGCGGCGCTACGCCGTCAGGGCGTCCGTGACGTGGCTGCGAAGGTGCTGAAGCTCCGGCGAGCTGGGGCCGATACCGTCTAGTCCAGGTCAGCTCTCGTCGGTGAGAACCCGCGAGATGTAGACTTCGAACCGTACGGAGAGAAGCTCATCATCCACCCGGTTCACGGCCTCAGCAGTGAAAGCTGGAAGGCCGTGAGTCGGGTGTTGTACTGAATCCGCAAGCGGGTAGAACCGTGACCAGGTGTACCCGTCGGCAGCGAAGTCAGCCACCCCACGAGGGGACGTGAGGACGAGGTCAGAGCCGTCAGCCAGCTTCCCCATCTCGTGAATCTCGTGCTCGGCAACGTACAGGCCTGTCAGGCCGTAGACGGCCTCCACGATGGAGACCGAGTCGTCTTCGAGCTGCGGCAGTCCTTCCTGGCCGAGGAGAATCTCGTACAGGTCTGAGAAGACGAGTAGTGTTCTTGTCACACCTGAAGCCTACCCCGTGGGCATCTCAGATGTGAGCGCACAGTCACTCCTGCTCAGTACCAAGGCCGACAGTGCGCGCGACGTACAGGGTCACAGCGGTGCCGGTCTCCTCGTCGAACTCGCCGTTCCCGAACGCGTTCAGGATGGCCTGGACTGGCACCCAGGAAGCGTCGATAGAAGCGTCCATCTCACCTCGCGCCGACGGAGCGATGACGATGAGCGCATCATCGGGTTCGATGGTCTCCTTCAGCTCGGTCCCTGTCGCGTACTTGAACACGACAGCAATCTCGGAGGCGCTGTCCACGACGGGTAGCACACCCGCGGTGAGGAACACATGGTCATCGGCCGAGACGACCAGCAACCGGCTCACAGGAGCTGCCTGATGTGCGGCGACGGGTGAACACGGTTGCGCTCCTCCTCGGAGGGGCGTTGTGGCTCGGTCACGAGCCACCGGAAGAACTTCTTGAAGAATCGCATCAGTCCAGTATATCAGCTTGCCCGTGCGGACCGGTCACTCGGCTCCGGCATCAAGGGCGTCCCTGACCGCATCGAAGCCCCGCGTCGGGTAACAGATGTGGAACAGCGCCATCGCCCGCTTGTTCTCGAACAGGGCCAGTAGGCCGGAAGTGCCGGTTACCCGATGGACCTCGTCAACGACCGGCTGCATCTCGTCGAGCGTCACGTCCTGCGGGATGTACTCGCGGATGATGACCGTAGCGATACCGTAGGCGTTTGACTCCGGAAGCGCGTATGGGTAGTAGTCGCAGAGCGTGTGCTCCGGTATCGGTTCTCCGAACAGAAGCTGCCAGACGCAGCGGGCGGCGACCACCACGTCTGGCACGCTACCCGCGTAGTGGTTCACCGCAGCGTAGACGAACCGCGCAGCCTCATACTCAGCGAAGGAACGACTGCCGACATCCGCGCAGATGATGTCGGCAGTCCGCTCCTGAAGCGATGTCACGAGGCCAGAGCCGCCTTGACCATGTCGCTGAGCTTCTTGCCATCAGCCGTCGGCGCTGCCGCCTTCATGACCTTCATCACGGCTCCCATCTCGCGAATCGTAGTGGCCTTGACAGCCTCCACGGCGCGCGCGACCAGCGCCTCCAGTTCGGCGTCACCCAGCTCGGCCGGGAGGTACTCGTCGATGACAGCAGCTTCCGCCAGCTCGCGCTCGGCGCGGTCCGGGGCGCCCGCTTCCGTGTAGATGCTCGCGGTCTCGCGACGCTTCTTGGCCTCGGACTTGAAGACCTGGAGGATTTCGGCATCGGACAGCTCGACGACGGTCTTGCCGCCCTTCTCCTTGGCTTCGATGGCGCCGAGGAGCGCGCGGTTCACGGCCAGGCGCAGCTCGTCCTTCGCCTTCAGAGCAGCGGTCATGTTCGTGCGGATGGTGTCCTTCAGAGTCATGCTCCGAGTCTATCAGACAGCGAGCAGGAGCGTCAAGCAAGTGCGTATTCGACGGGGATTCCCGCTTCCCACAGCTCGATGATGCGCCCAGGCTTCATCCCGTCTTCGCGGTCGCCTTTGATGCTCACCAGCGCCATCACGTAGTCCGCAGGTACCCCGGCTCCATGCAACTTCGCGAGGTCTGGAGCAGAGCAGATGGCCCTGTGAGTCGCCTTGACGTATGCGGGAGTAACGCCCCACCTGTCAAGCTGGATGACATCATCGGATAGCCAGTCGCTGGAGCCGAGGATGCCGCGCATGCTCCCGGCAGCCGCTTCCACCATCTCGGCAGAGACACCTGCATGGTAGTAACGAGCCGCTCTGATGATGGCGTCCCAGTCGTGGCTGCTTCGGTTGTAGGCAACCCGATGAAGGTAGGAGCCGGGCATGGCGAACATCCAGGCAGTGTTCTCGCGGGTAGGGAGGTTGCTGATGTCGTAGAGGAGGTAACCGGCAACAAGGTAGGCCCGGAGCACCATGTCCTCTGTCTGCACTCGTACAAGGCGCCAGCGCGCGTCGCGCACCTCGGCGACGAAGCGCGCGTTCACGACATCCTCACCGACAAGGTCTGCCACGAACGCGGTGAACTCTGCGTTGTTCATCCGGGGCGTAGGTGGCTCAGCACCGTAACTCCAGTCGCGGTCTACGAAGTCTTCGGGCCTCATGCTGGCGCCCGGAGGTAGGCTGCGACCAGCTTCTCAGCGTCAGACTGCACAGTCTCCCAGGAATCGGTGTGGATGAACCCGTGGGTGCCGACTTCTTCGACTGCGTCCTGGAGGTCGCTCTTGACCATCGGGAACAGTTCGCCACCGAAGTTGGTGAACTCCTCGAAGACCTCTTCCGGGTCTCGGACGCCTCGGACATCGAGGACCGTGCCGTCGCCCAGGCCGACAACGACATGACACCAGTACCGGTCACTGGACGGGAAGCCGCGCTCGTCGTTGTAGCCCACACCCAGCAGAGGCAGACCTGTCATCTCGTTCACGGCGATGGCCAGCGCCCAGCAGTCACCCTGCGTGTAGTGGATGACCTTGCGCTCGGAGAACACCATGAACAGAGCGTACCACCCTCGGCCCACCGGAGCAAGAAACGCGGCTGTATCCGCGGGGGTACCCCCTATATGAGACTCCCTTGTATATCGCACAACAATGACTGGTTCGTGCATGACCCGTGCTGTACCCGGGACGCAGGACACACGCCCCCTACTATCTATCAATTCTGACTCTAATTCAGAGAGTAAGTAGTAGTAGGGAGCCCCTACTACCCAGTGTTTTCAAGGGTTCTCGCCTGCCAGCACTCGATTCCGGCGCTCCCAGCGTTCTCCCAGACTCTGCGTCCCGACGTTAGGCGCCCGTGACGCAGCCCAAGAAAACCCCAGGTCAGCAGCCGGAAACCCGGGACACACACTAACCAATGGAGATTTTTGGCCTGACCTGGGGTTTTTATTGTTGGACTCAGTCCAACAACTCTCCGGTGTGTCCGACGACCGTTTCTGGACTGGGTCTAACAACGTTTCTAGACTGCGTCCAACAATCGAGGCGGTCTTGGACGGCATCCAACAAGGTTTCTGGACTGCGTCCAACAATGTGGGGTGCCGGGCGCATGCGAAGGGCCGTCAAGCATCCGAGTCGAACGCTTGACGGCCCTTCGCGGTGGTTCAGTCGCCGACGTAGGTGGTGTCGGCCTCGAACTCCGCGGCCTTCGCGAGGTCTTCGGGGGTCTGGTCCACGCCGCCCGTGTTGATGAGACGGAAGATTTCGGCCTCGGCGCCGATGGTCTTCACGCTGGCTTCCAGTGTCGAGAACGGCTTGTTCTCCCAGCGGCGACGACCGATGAGGGACAGCCCGCTGAAGCGAACATCCGGGTCGGAAGAGTCTGGCTCTTCCAGGTCGCGCTCCTCGAACCAGTGGCGTGGGACGGCGAACTCATCGTTCTCGAAGGCCCGGAGGGTCTCGATGCGCTGCTTGCCGTCCACGACCGCGTACGCCTTCTGGGCGTTCAGACCACGCCGGTTGACGATGACAGAGCCGACCGGCAGCCCCATCAGCATCGAACGGATGAGCGCCTGGCGCCGTGGCTCATCCCACACCGAGCCGCGCTGGTACGGGGTGTCCAGGTCGAACATGTCGCCGCCGTCGCGCTGCATGGTGTAGTGCATGACGGTGTGGTTGTACGACTGGAGAGACAGACGGGGCAGGGGCGCAGGACGTGGGGCAATGCCCACCTCCGGCGCGGAACCGGCCTTCTCGGCGAACTTGCCGTCGTTGGAACGGGGGTGCTGGGTCTCGTCGAAGCTCATGCCTACAGTGTAGGCGGAGAATCACAGCTCGTCAACCGCCATCTCGTGTACGGTCACCTCGACGACCGGGGTAGTGTACCTCGCGGTCCCCGGGCCGTCCCCGAGAGCTTCCAGCGTGATGATGAGCGGGTACCCGACTCGGATTTCCTCCATCGATGCGGGCGACTTCGTGCCGCTGTGCGCGACGATGCGCACCCACTCGTCGTCGCGCCGCAGCTCTGCGAACGAGAACTCCGCCTGGTCGGTGGCCTGGGTCTGGGTCGAGACACGGCGCACACGGGACAGGTCCGGGAGGAACTCGTAAGTGGCGCCGGAGGCTGTGACAGCCCTCGTTACCTGGACGCTCATGACTGGGCGACGCGGGCGATGTCAGTGACGTGGCCGGTGTACCTGAAGCCGCCGCCTTCGAACACCTGGAACATGCCGAAGCCCATCTCGATGATGGCTGGGGCGTCCAGGTTGTCCCACGTCTCCTTCGACGTGTCACGAACGTGGAGCTTGTCCTCGGTGAACTCGTACGTCGCTCCATCGCGAGTGGTCACCAGGGTTGCCGGGGTCATGGACATGATGTCACTGTCTCCTTCAGATAGTCGGCCGGAATGCCGTTCTTCCACCCCAGTAGGATGGTGTCGATGGGTGCAAGGAAAATGTGCCACGAGTGTTCGAATGGGGCGCCCGGCGGTGGGACCATGAACTGACGGATGTAGTCCGGGGCCACCCCCATCTCGTATACGCGGATGTAGTCTTGCTCGTTGAAGAACGGAACGCGCGCCACGTACTCAACGGGAATGCCGCGCGCGTAAATCCGCGTGAGCATGAACGGCGTCGCCGCACGGACGGTCGATGCTAGCGGGCGGAAGAAAGAGTACGGGAGAGTTCGCAGGCCCCACCAGTTCTCCTGGTTCTCAGTGATGCCCCTGAGCTGCGAGTTCGAGTCGAGAGCGAGGCGGAGTAGCGCGAAGTTCATGATGTCTCCGGCGGTGGCTTCCACGTGCCGAGCATGATTCATGATGTTGTCGAAGTCCACTGGTCCGGAGGACGAGGTGACGTGTTGCTGGAGGAGGACGCGTTCACCCGCCTGATGCCGAGAAGCGTAGCTCCATTGGTCTTTCGTCAGAATGTCATAGAAGTCGAGCAACTCGTCAGCCGACGCGAAGACGGACTGTGCATACTCCAGGTTCTCGGGGTCCGCGCGCCACCCTCCTTGAATGTCGATTCCGAACATCAGAGGTGCTTCTCGATGAGGTCGGACACGTAGCCGTCGATGAGAAGCTGTTCCAGCTCATCCACGAAGCTCATCGGGTTCTCACGGTATGCGTCGGTTGTAGCGACGACGGACAGCATCCCGTCCGCGCTGACCGTCTGAGGCTCGCTGAGCGCTGCGCCGTAGCGGGAGTAGTACGAGGCCACCTCGTCGAAACTGTGGACGCCACGGATGTCCAGGACCGTCTCAGGCCCGATGAGGAGGGCAGCGTGGCCCGCCCATCCGCCGCCTTCCTCCGATGAGGTCCAGAGAGCGATAGGCAGCTCGGTCCGCTTGCTCAGTTGGTGAGCAAGGAGGGC
>JAAIGE0100142634.1_pt1 | contig 20669 bp, 20 predicted proteins | sample 6487951 | NCBI WGS metagenome assembly JAAIGE01 (sample SAMN13974128, study PRJNA590717) | phyllosphere metagenome | biome: tomato field; feature: multiple bacterial spot infested tomato fields; material: tomato leaves; isolation source: leaves from tomato fields | host: Solanum lycopersicum ...
ATCGCCTGATGCCGCTTCACCCCGCAAGCAGGCCAATCGCCCCGATGGCCGCCATGCTTGCGGGGTCGCTTCACTGACTTCAGCATGTCTCTCGAATCCGCCGTGCTTGCACGCCTCGCGGCATGGCGTCATGCGCCGCTTTGGCGGGTAGCGTTTTCCGGCGGTCTCGACTCCACGGTACTGATGCACCTGTTGGCCGGTGCTGCCCAGCGCCATGATCTGCCATCCATTCGCGCTGTCCATGTTCATCATGGGTTGCAGGCGGCTGCCGATGAGTGGCCTGCGCATTGTCAGCGGGTGTGTGACAGCCTGGGTGTCGAGCTGGATGTCCGACGTGTGCAAGTCGAGCCGGGTGCCAGCCTGGAGCGCGCCGCTCGCGAGGCGCGCTATGCGGCGTTTTCCGCACTGATGGTGCCGGGCGAGGTGCTTGTGCTGGCCCAGCATCAGGATGATCAGGCGGAAACCCTGCTCTATCGGCTGCTGCGCGGTGCCGGGGTGCGAGGCTTGGCGGCCATGGCCCAGAGCCGTCCGCTGGGGCAGGGGCATGCCGTCAGGCCGCTGCTGGATGTGCCCCGCAAGACGCTCGAGGCCTATGCGTCCCATCATGGGCTGCACTGGGTGGAGGACCCCTCGAACGGCGACAGTGGCTTCGCTCGCAACTTTCTGCGCCAGGACATCCTGCCGCGTCTGGCCGGCCACTGGCCTGGCGCGTCCGCGGTGCTGGCCCGTGCGGCAGCCCAGCAGGCCGAGGCCCAGGCGCTGCTCGTAGAGCTTGCCGACATCGATCTGCAGCGTTCATGCGGTTCGCTCGGTCTTCCATGGTTGAGCATCCCCTGCCTCGATCTGCAGATGCTTCGCCAGCTCTCCGAGGCGCGTCAGCGCAATCTGCTCAGGCACTGGCTGGGTGGCCGGACTCGCCTGCCGGACAGCCGGCATTGGCAGGGTTGGGCTGACTTGCGTGATGCCGCCGCGGATGCGTCGCCGGTCTGGCGACTGGAAAGCGGCGAGCTGCGTCGCCATGGTGAACGGTTGTTGTGGCTGGAGGCAGCGTGGAGCGCCCGCTGGGCAAACCAGGAGCAATCTTGGCCGGATGGTCGGCAGCCGCTCCAGCTGCCCGGCAATGGCATGGTCGAGTTCACCGGGCAGGTTCCTGATGGGCGGTTGAGCATCGCTTACCGGCAGGGTGGTGAAGTGCTCGACGTTCCGGGCCGCGGTCGGCGTGATCTCAAACGCTTGCTGCAGGAGGCCGGCGTACCCGAGTTCATCCGACCACGGCTGCCGCTGTTGCGACGCGATGGTCAGGTGGTGGCGGTCGCCAATCTGCCGCTCGATCCCGCGTGGGGTGAATTGCGCTGGCAGTTCTCCTCGTGGGTACAATCAGTCGTGCCTGGCTGATCACGGAACAGCTCCTGTCAGTATGCAAGGCTCTGATTCGCTGAGTATTTCCTGCGGAATCCATATTCTTTCGGTAGCCGTTTTCGCAACCCACGGGCTTGCCGTTCTTCCCCCCTCAGGACGTTTCCGGTAGACTACGCTCCCGTCTCTATTCAGGTATTCGCTGCTTCTTCCGGAAGCGGTGGATGTTTGCTATTTGCCGGCATGGTTCGCCATGTTTGCTAAGGTGAACCAAGGCCTTCTCTGCTCCCCGGCGGCTCGACCGCCACTGCTGACTTCTTAGGGTTTTTCATGACGCGCTTCATTTTCGTCACGGGTGGTGTTGTTTCTTCATTGGGGAAAGGCATCGCCTCGGCATCCTTGGCGGCAATCCTGGAGGCGCGGGGCCTGAAGGTCACGATGCTCAAACTGGATCCGTACATCAACGTCGATCCGGGCACCATGAGCCCGTTCCAGCATGGTGAGGTGTTCGTCACCCACGATGGCGCCGAGACCGACCTCGATCTGGGTCACTACGAGCGTTTCATCCGCACCACCATGACCAAGAGCAACAACTTCACGACCGGCCGTGTGTACGAAGACGTACTGCGCAAAGAGCGCCGGGGTGATTACCTGGGGGCGACCATCCAGGTCATTCCGCACATCACCGACGAGATCAAGCGCCGCATCATCAAGGGTGCCGGCGACGCCGACGTGGCCATGGTCGAGATCGGCGGTACGGTCGGTGACATCGAGTCCCAGCCATTCCTCGAAGCCATCCGCCAACTGCGCGTGGAAGTGGGCGCCAAGCGCGCCATGCTTATGCACCTGACCCTGGTGCCGTACATCGCCACCGCCGGCGAAACCAAGACCAAGCCGACTCAGCATTCGGTCAAGGAGCTGCGCTCCATCGGCCTGCAGCCCGACGTACTGGTGTGCCGCTCCGATCACCCGATCGATGTATCGTCGCGCCGCAAGATCGCCCTGTTCACCAACGTCGAAGAGCGTGCGGTGATCAGCCTGGAAGACGTGGATACCATCTACAAGATCCCTGGCGTGCTGCATGCCCAGGGCCTGGATGACTTCGTCGTCGAGCGTTTCGGGCTGGATTGCCGCGGCGCCGATCTCTCCGAGTGGGACCGCGTGGTGGATGCCAAGCTGAACCCGGAGAAGGAAGTCACCATCGCCATGGTCGGCAAGTACATGGAGCTGCTGGACGCTTACAAGTCGCTGATCGAGGCGATGAGCCATGCAGGCATCCAGAACCGCACCAAGGTCAATCTGCGCTACATCGATTCCGAAGACATCGAGAACCAGGGCACCGACCTGCTGCAGGGCGTCGACGCGATTCTGGTGCCGGGCGGTTTCGGCCTGCGCGGCGTGGAAGGCAAGATCACCACGGTCAAATATGCCCGTGAGAACAAGATTCCGTACCTGGGCATCTGCCTCGGCATGCAGGTGGCGGTCATCGAGTTCGCCCGTAACGTGCTGGGCTGGACCGATGCCAACTCCACCGAATTCGATATCGCCAGCGGTCACCCGGTGGTCGGCCTGATCACCGAATGGCAGGACGCGACCGGCGTCACCGAGTCGCGCACCGAGGCCTCCGATCTGGGCGGCACCATGCGCCTGGGTGCCCAGGATTGCCAGCTGCTGCCGAACTCGCAGGTGCATGCCTGCTACGGCAAGGACGTGATCGTCGAGCGCCATCGCCATCGCTACGAAGTGAACAACAACCTGCTGCCGCAGCTCATCGACGCGGGCCTCAAGGTGACTGGCCGCTCCGGTGACGGCGCTCTGGTCGAAGTGGTAGAGAGCGCTGACCATCCGTGGTTCGTGGCCTGCCAGTTCCACCCTGAATTCACTTCCACGCCCCGTGACGGTCATCCGCTGTTCAGCGGTTTCGTCAACGCGGCGCTCGCCCATCAAGCTAAGAAGGCCTGACCCATGGCACAGAAAACCGTCCGTGTCGGCAAGATCGACGTCGCTAACGACAAGCCTTTCGTGCTGTTCGGCGGCATCAACGTGCTGGAGTCCCGTGACCTGGCCATGCGGGCCTGCGAAGAGTACGTGCGGGTCACCGACAAGCTCGGCATCCCCTACGTGTTCAAGGCCAGTTTCGACAAGGCCAACCGTTCCTCGGTGACCTCCTTCCGCGGCCCTGGCCTGGAAGAAGGCATGAAGATCTTCGAGGAAGTGAAGAAGACCTTTGGCGTACCGGTGATCACCGACGTTCACGAACCCTACCAGGCGCAACCGGTGGCCGATGTCTGCGACATCATCCAGCTACCGGCCTTCCTGTCCCGGCAAACCGACCTGGTCGTCGCGATGGCCAAGACCGGCGCGGTGATCAACATCAAGAAGGCGCAGTTTCTCGCTCCCCAGGAGATGAAACATATTCTCGCCAAATGTGTCGAAGCCGGGAACGATCAGTTGATCCTCTGCGAGCGCGGCTCCTCTTTCGGGTACAACAACCTGGTGGTGGACATGCTCGGCTTCGGCATCATGAAGGCCTTCGAATACCCGGTGTTCTTCGATGTCACCCATGCCCTGCAGATGCCGGGCGGTCGAGCGGATTCCGCCGGTGGCCGTCGCGCCCAGGTCACTGAGTTGGCCAAGGCCGGTATGAGTCAAGGCTTGGCGGGCCTGTTCCTCGAGGCGCATCCGGATCCGGAAAACGCCAAGTGCGATGGCCCTTGTGCGCTGCGCCTGGACAAGCTGGAGCCCTTCCTCGCTCAGCTCAAGCAGCTGGATGATCTGATCAAGAGTCAGGATCCGATCGAAACAGCCTGATGGCGTTTCCCGGTCTCGTCTGTTCCACCGCCCGGCCTGTTGGCCGGGTTTGTATGTCCGCCTGACCGCCATCGAGCATGGCCGTTGGCGGGCGCCGAATGCTGCAGTGCGTTTTCGATAACTTCTGGAGAGCTTACAAGAATGGCAAAGATCGTCGACATCAAGGGTCGTGAGGTTCTCGACTCCCGTGGCAACCCCACCGTGGAAGCGGACGTAATCCTCGACAATGGCATCGTTGGCAGCGCCTGTGCGCCGTCTGGTGCCTCCACCGGTTCGCGCGAAGCGCTGGAACTGCGTGATGGCGACAAGAGCCGTTATCTGGGCAAGGGCGTCCTGAAGGCCGTCGCCAACATCAATGGCCCGATCCGTGACGCACTGCTGGGCAAGGACCCGGTCGACCAGAAAGCCCTCGACAAGACCATGATCGAGCTCGATGGCACCGAGAACAAGGCCAAGCTGGGCGCCAACGCCATCCTCGCCGTGTCCCTGGCTGCTGCCAAGGCTGCCGCCCAGGATCAGGACCTGCCGCTGTACGCCCATATCGCCAACCTCAACGGTACGCCGGGCCAGTACTCCATGCCGGTGCCGATGATGAACATCATCAACGGTGGCGAGCATGCCGACAACAACGTCGACATCCAGGAGTTCATGGTGCAGCCGGTTGGCGCCAAGACCTTCTCTGACGGCCTGCGCATGGGCACCGAAATCTTCCATCACCTCAAGGCGGTACTCAAGGCTCGTGGCCTGAACACCGCGGTGGGTGACGAGGGCGGTTTCGCGCCGAACCTGGCTTCCAACGAAGACGCCTTGTCCGCCATCGCCGAAGCCGTGGCCAATGCTGGCTACAAGCTGGGCAGCGACGTGACCCTGGCGCTGGACTGCGCGGCTTCCGAATTCTACGAAGACGGCAAGTACAACCTCTCCGGCGAAGGCAAGTCGTTCGACGCCGAAGGTTTCGCCGAGTACCTCAAGGGCCTGACCGAACGCTTCCCGATCATCTCCATCGAAGACGGCCTGGACGAATCCGACTGGGCGGGCTGGAAGATCCTCACCGACAAGATCGGCGCCAAGGTTCAGCTGGTCGGCGACGACCTGTTCGTGACCAACACCAAGATCCTCAAGGAAGGCATCGACAAGGGCATCGGTAACTCGATCCTGATCAAGTTCAACCAGATCGGCTCGCTGACCGAAACCCTGGAGGCCATCCAGATGGCCAAGGCTGCCGGCTTCACCGCGGTGATCTCGCACCGTTCGGGCGAAACCGAAGACAGCACCATCGCCGACCTGGCCGTTGGTACTGCCGCTGGTCAGATCAAGACCGGTTCGCTGTGCCGCTCCGATCGCGTTTCCAAGTACAACCAGCTGCTGCGTATCGAAGAGCAACTGGGCGCCAAGGCGCCGTACCGTGGTCGCGGCGAGTTCCGCGGCTGAGTCGGGGTCGCGCGGCGCAGATGAACATCTGTCGCCGCGCGGGCTTCTCTGGAGCAACGCCGGTGTCACCGGCGGCCTTGCCGGATATCGATGACGCAGGGAGAATCCACGGATGTCCGCCGCAGCGACCCTTTCCTACCCGAGTGCCTCACCTGCCATGCGTAGTCCTTACTGGCTATTTCTCGTTCTGATCCTCGTGCTTGCAGGCCTGCAGTACCGCCTGTGGGTGGGCGAGGGCAGCCTGGCGCAGGTGACCGAGCTTCAGCAGGATATTGCCGATCAGCAAGGCGAAAACGAACGCCTGCTCGAACGCAACCGCATCCTCGAAGCCGAGGTGATGGAGCTGAAGAAAGGCATGGAAACCGTCGAGGAGCGTGCCCGCCATGAGCTGGGTATGGTCAAGGACGGCGAAACCCTCTATCAGTTGGCTGAATGAACAAACCTGATCTGCCGTCGTTCTGGGCGGTGATTCCGGCCGCCGGCATCGGTAGCCGCATGCGTGCCGACAGGCCCAAGCAGTATCTGCAACTGGCCGGCAAGAGCATTCTCGAACACACCCTTCACTGTTTCCTCGATCATCCATGCCTGCGTGGCGTGGTGGTCAGCCTGGCCGAGGACGATCCCTTCTGGCCATCGCTCGAATGCGCTCGCGACGGGCGAATCCATACCGCCGCTGGCGGTGTCGAGCGCGCTGACTCGGTGCTCAACGCCCTGTTGCGCTTGACCGAACTGGGCGCCGGTGAACAGGACTGGGTGCTGGTGCATGACGCCGCCCGGCCCAACCTGGCGCAAGCCGACCTCGACCTTCTGCTCGCCGAACTGGCTGACGATGCCGTGGGCGGACTGCTCGCCGTGCCGGCCCGCGATACGCTCAAGCGCATGGGCAGCGATGGGCGCGTGCGTGAGACCATCGATCGTTCAGTTATCTGGCAGGCCTATACGCCGCAGATGTTCCGTCTCGGCGCCTTACATCAGGCACTGGCTGAAGCCTTGGTGTCAGATGTCGCGGTTACCGACGAGGCCTCGGCCATGGAGTGGGCGGGGCAGTCGCCGCGGCTGATCGAAGGCCGGGCGGACAACCTGAAGGTCACCCGCCCGGAAGACTTGCATTACCTGGAGCGCCTCTGGCAAGGCCGCCACTGAGTCACCGTCCCGGGCTCAATGAATCCATTTCTTGGCATTCCTGCCGATGTTGCGTTCCAGCACCGATGTCAGCTTGTTCATGGCGCCGTCGATGGCCTGTTGCAGTTCGCAGGCGTCATAGGAAACCGACATCGGGTCGCGACCCTTCATTCGTGCCTCGACCTTGCAGCGTTTGTCCTGGGGGCCGCTCTTGAGGGCGTTCTCGTCCGACAGGTGGATTTCCACCCGGGTGAGATGCTCTTCGTAGCGCTGGAGTTTGTCGCGCACTCGACTGCGAATGTCAGTCTTGAATGCCATTGAGGTGTCGACGTGCTTTCCGCTGTTGACCATGACTTGCATAACCATGTCCTCATGCTGGGGGTTCGCATCGACCCGAACAGGGGCCTCATGGGTTACGACGGAACCTCACCGGCAGGGTTCGCCGATGGTTGTGACATTCTATGAGCGCCGTGCGCACAGTCAGACTCTCAGGCGTATTCCGGGCGCTGAGCAAGACCGTAACGTAATGCGTCGATCAGTTGCCGGACCTTCGGCGACAGGTGCCGCTGTTGGGGATACAGCGCCCACACCGCGGTGTTGGGCGGTTGGTGGTTTTCGAGCAGGGAAACCAGGGCGCCACTGCGTAGATGCTCGAGCACGTAGTAATCCGGCAGCTGACACAAGCCGAGCCCGGCCAGGGCTGCGTCCAGAACGGCCTGTCCGCTGTTGCAGCGCCAGTTGCCATTGATCCGCTGCGAAGCTTCACGACCTTCGAGCTGGAAGCTCCAGACATCGCTGCTGCCGATCAGGCAATTGTGCCGAGCCAGTTCTGACAGGCTGTGCGGGCGCCCATAGCGCTGCAGGTAGTCTGCCGACGCGCACAGGTACATGCGCCTTGGCGCCAGTCGGGTCGCCAGCATGCGCGAGTCCTGCAGGCGCCCCAGGCGAATGGCGATGTCGAAGCCGTCCTGCACCAGATCGAGGGTGCGATTGCTCAGCTCGATTTCCACGGAAAGGCGAGGGTGACGCGCCATGAATGCCGTCACCAGCGGCACGATGAAGCGTTCGCCATAGGCAACCGCACAGGTCATGCGCAATAGGCCTTTGGGCTCGCTACCCAGATCGCCGATGGCGTTCAGCGCTTCTTCGCGAGCGTCCTGCAGGCGCTGGCAATGTTGCAGAAAGGTCTGGCCGGCCTCGGTCAAGGCGACCTTGCGCGTGGTGCGGTAGAACAGGCGGGTGTGCAGGCGCTCTTCGAGACGGGCGATCTGCCGGCTCACCTGTGAGGATGACAGGCCCAGGCGTTCCGCCGCTGCCGTGAACTGGCCGCATTCGGCCACGGCGACGAATTCGTCCAGCCCTTCCCAGCGGTTCACGGCATCACTCTCAACATCATCGATTATCCCTGCAGAGCAATAATGTTTTGCATTCTGCCTGATTATCTCAATCGATGGCTCTACTACACTCGTCGCCATCGCAATTCATCTGGAGAGCCGAAACATGATCAAGTCGCGCGCCGCTGTAGCCTTTGCCCCCAACGAGCCGCTGAAAATCGTCGAAGTGGATGTCGAGCCGCCAAAGGCCGGCGAGGTGCTGGTGCGCATCGTCGCCACCGGCGTGTGCCATACCGATGCCTACACCCTGTCCGGTGCCGACTCCGAAGGCGTGTTCCCGTCGATCCTCGGCCATGAAGGCGGCGGCATCGTCGAAGCCATCGGCGAGGGCGTGACCTCGGTGGCCGTCGGTGATCATGTGATTCCGCTGTATACCGCCGAATGTCGCAAGTGCAAATTCTGCCTGTCCGGCAAGACCAACCTGTGCAGTTCGGTGCGCGCCACCCAGGGCAAGGGCCTGATGCCCGATGGCACCACGCGTTTCAGCTACAACGGCGAGCCGATCTATCACTACATGGGCTGCTCGACCTTCTCCGAGTACACCGTGCTGCCGGAAGTGTCCCTGGCCGTCATTCCGAAAGAAGCGCCGCTGGAAAAGGTCTGCCTGCTCGGTTGCGGTGTGACCACCGGCATCGGCGCCGTGCTCAACACCGCCAAGGTGGAGGAGGGTGCCACCGTGGCGATCTTCGGCCTGGGCGGCATCGGCCTGGCGGCGATCATCGGCGCCAAGATGGCCAAGGCCTCGCGCATCATCGCCATCGACATCAACCCGGCCAAGTTCGACGTGGCTCGGGAGCTGGGTGCGACCGACTTCGTCAATCCCAAGGATTACGACAAGCCGATCCAGGACGTCATTGTCGAGCTCACCGACGGCGGTGTGGACTACAGCTTCGAGTGCGTCGGCAACGTGCAACTGATGCGTGCTGCGCTGGAGTGCGCGCACAAGGGCTGGGGCGAGAGCGTGATCATCGGCGTGGCCGGCGCTGGCCAGGAGATCAGCACTCGTCCGTTCCAGCTGGTGACTGGTCGCGTCTGGCGCGGCAGCGCCTTCGGTGGCGTCAAAGGCCGTACCGAGCTGCCAAGCTACGTCGAGAAGTCGCAGAGCGGCGAGATTCCGCTGGACACGTTCATCACCCACACCATGGGGCTGGACAAGATCAACGACGCCTTCGACCTGATGCATGAAGGCAAGAGCATCCGCACCGTCATCCACTACTGATCAGTAGGGTGGGCAGCGCCGTCGCAGGACGGCTTGCCCGCCGCACGTGAGGATTTGCCAATGACTTTGGAAATCGTATCCAGCAACAAGAGCTTCGGCGGCTGGCACAAGCGCTACAAGCACCGCTCCTCCAGCCTCAATTGCGACATGGTGTTCGCCGTCTATCTACCGCCCCAGGCCGAGCAGGGCGCCAGGTTGCCGGTGCTGTACTGGCTGAGCGGCCTGACCTGCACCGACGAAAACTTCATGCAGAAGGCCGGTGTCCAGCGCATGGCCGCCGAATTGGGGTTGATCATCGTCGCGCCGGATACCAGCCCGCGGGGCGAAGGCGTGCCGGATGACGCCAACGGTGCTTATGACTTCGGCCTTGGTGCCGGCTTTTACGTCAACGCCACCCAGGAGCCCTGGGCACGCCATTACCGCATGTACGACTATGTCGTGCAGGAATTGCCGGCGCTGATCGAGGCCAACTTCCCGGTTTCGGACAAACGCGGTATCGCCGGGCACTCCATGGGCGGTCACGGTGCGTTGATCTGTGCACTGAAGAATCCGGGGCGCTATCGGTCGGTTTCGGCCTTTTCACCGATCGCCAATCCGGTCAATTGCCCATGGGGCGAGAAAGCCTTCAGCAACTATCTGGGTGAGGACCGCTCGCGCTGGCGCGAGTGGGATGCCAGCGTGCTGATCGCCGAGGCCGGCGAGAAGCTGCCGATACTGGTTGATCAGGGCGATCGCGATGATTTCCTCGACGGCCAGCTGAAACCCCACGCGCTGGAAGCAGCAGCGAAGGCAGCGAATCACCCGCTGACGCTGCGCCTGCAACCAGGTTACGACCACAGCTATTACTTCATCGCCAGCTTCATCGAAGATCACCTGCGCCATCATGCAGAGGCGTTGGTTGGCTGAAGTAGTGCTTCGATAGGAGAGGCTTTCGCGGGTATGGACTGGGCGTCTCCGCCCGCTCCCACGGGTTTCCGCTCATCTTGTGGGACCGCGACATGCGCGCGAAGCGACAGTGAAGGCATAAAACGAAAAAAGGGCGCTGCAGAGCTGATCTGCAGCGCCCTTTTTCTATCGCTGGACGGTTATTCGCCCAGGCTGGAACGCAGCATCCAGGCGTTCTGCTCATGCACGCCGATGCGCGCCACCAGCATGTCGTGGGTGAACAGGTCGCCAGCCTCTTCGGCCAGCTCCGCGAACTCGCTCATGCGTCGGGCAACGGTCTCGTTGTCCAGCACCAGCTGCTTGATCATCTGCGGCGTGGTGCCGTGGGGCGCCTCGTTGTCGATCACCGTCAGCGCGCGGAAGGTTTCCCCGCCAGTCGGCACCAACTTGCCCAGCGCACGAATGCGTTCGGCGATTTCGTCGGCGGCCTGGTGCAGCTCGTTGTACTGCTCGTCGGTCAGCTTGTGCAGGCCATAGAAGTTGCCGCCCTGCACGTTCCAGTGCACACCAAGTGTCTTCACATACAGGGTGTAACTGTCGGCCACTGCCTTGGTCAGTGCCTCGGCGACTTTCTCGCGGGCACCGCGATCGACGCTGGTGTTGATGCTCAGGCCATCGCCCTTGAGTTTCGACGGCGCGGTTTTCGGTGCTGCTGTTTTTGCCTTGGGTTTAGCTACTGCCGGTTTCTTTGCTACGGCCATGATGTTCTCCATGGTTGCGGGAAATCTCTGCTACTTCTTGTCGACTCCTGCAAAGGGCAAAACATTCCCACGTTTTTCGCGTGGCCCGTTCGCGCCGTATGGCGTAGGTACGGGCTGACAGCGCCGCGCCCGTGGCAGATCGCCGGCGGCTGGAGATTTCCCGGTTCAAGGCTTGCTCGCTCGCCGGGCAAGTCCGCCTCGGCCCGCGCTTTCGGGTAGAATCGATCTTTTTGCGAGGGCAACGGCTCATGCGGATTGGCCATGGTTACGACGTGCATCGCTTCGGCGACGGGGATTTCATCACCCTGGGCGGCGTACGCATTCCCCACAAGTTCGGCCTGGTTGCCCATTCCGATGGCGACGTGGTGCTGCATGCGCTGAGTGACGCCTTGCTTGGCGCCGTGGCGCTCGGTGACATCGGCAAGCATTTCCCCGACACCGACCCGAATTTCAAGGGCGCCGATAGCCGTGTGCTGCTCCGCCATGTGCTCGGCCTGGTGCATGCCAAGGGCTGGAAGGTCGGCAATGTCGACGCCACCATCGAAGCCCAGGCGCCGAAGATGGCGCCGCACATCGAGACCATGCGCGCGCTGATCGCCGAGGACCTGCAGGTCGAGCTCGATCAGGTCAACGTCAAGGCCACGACGACCGAGAAGCTGGGCTTCGTCGGCCGCGAGGAAGGCATCGCCGTACACGCCGTCGCGCTGCTGGTCAGCGCATGACGGAACTGCAACTGCTCGGCCCGCTCGCCCACGGCGAGCCCTGCGGGCAAGCCGTGCTCAAGGCCACCGCCGAGGATTTTCAGGTCGACGAGGTGCTCGACATCGAGCTGTCCGGGGTGGGCGAGCATCTGTGGCTGTGGGTCGAGAAGCGCGGGCTGAATACCGAGGATGCTGCGCGTCGCCTGGCGCGTGCTGCAGGTGTGCCGGTCCGGATGATCAGTTATGCCGGTTTGAAGGACAAACAGGCGCTGACCCGGCAGTGGTTCAGTCTGCACCTGCCAGGCAAGCAGGATCCCGATCTGGCGACGGCCCAGGACGAAACCCTGGTGATCCTCAAACAGGTGCGGCATGCCCGCAAGCTGCAGCGCGGTGCCCATGCTGCCAATGGCTTCACGCTGCGCCTGACCGGGTTGCAGGCCGACAAGGCCACCCTGGACCAGCGCCTGCAAGTCATTCGCGAGCAGGGTATTCCCAATTACTACGGTGCCCAGCGCTTTGGTTTCGAGGGCGGCAACGTGGCCCATGCCCGGCATTTCGCCGAGCGCGGCGAGTTGCCGGAAAAGCGTAACGTGCGTTCGCGGGTGCTGTCGGCGGCGCGCAGCTTCGTGTTCAACCGGGTGCTGGCCGAGCGTGTCGCAGCCGGCACCTGGAACCAGGCGCTGCCTGGCGACCTGCTGGCGTTCACCGACAGCCGCAGCTTTTTCGCCGCCGGTGAGGCCGAATGCAGGGATCCGCGGCTGGATGCGCTCGATCTGCATCCCACCGGGCCTCTATGGGGTGAGGGCGCTTCGCCTGCCCAGGGCGCGACGGGCGATCTCGAACAGCGTATCGCCACTGTCGAGGCACAGCTGACGCACTGGCTCGCACAAGCGGACATGGCGCACGAACGGCGTATCCTGCGCCTCCCCATTAGCGGTTTGACGTGGCATTATCCCGAGCCTGACATTCTGCAACTGGAATTCGTCCTGCCGGCTGGATGTTTCGCCACCGCTCTGGTGCGCGAAATCGTCGAGCTTTTGCCGGCAGGGCAGACGGACAACCCATGCGTATTCTGATTTCTAACGATGACGGCGTGGCCGCACCGGGCCTCGCCGCGTTGCACGCTGCGCTGGCTGATTACGCCGACTGCACGGTGATTGCCCCCGACGGCGACCGCAGCGGCGCCAGCAGCGCGCTGACCCTGGATCGCCCGCTGCACCCCTGCACCCAGGCCAATGGCTACATCAGCCTCAATGGCACGCCCACCGACTGCGTGCACCTGGGCATCAACGGCCTGCTGCCCGATGTGCCGGACCTGGTCGTGTCGGGCATCAACATGGGCGCCAATCTGGGTGATGACGTGCTGTATTCCGGCACTGTAGGCGCCGCGCTCGAGGGCCGCTTTCTGGCCCGTCCGGCATTCGCCTTGTCGCTGGTCTCCCGTTCGGTCGAAAATCTGCCCACCGCGGCTCATTTCGCCCGCAAGCTGGTGGAGGCCCACGAGCAGCTCGACCTGCCGCCGCGTACGGTACTGAACGTCAACGTACCGAACCTGCCGCTCGAGCGTATCCGTGGTGTGCAGCTGACGCGTCTGGGCCATCGTGCCCGCGCCGCCGCACCGGTCAAGGACGTCAACCCGCGAGGCAAGGCCGGCTACTGGATCGCTGCTGCCGGGGATGTCGAGGATGGCGCCGAGGGCACCGACTTCCACGCCGTCATGCAGGGCTACGTGTCGGTCACGCCGCTGCAGCTCGATCGCACTTATCAGGATGGACTCAACCGCCTCAAACCCTGGCTGGAGGGGTTGATGAAATGAATCGGGAGCATGACCGCCACGGGATTGGCATGACCTCGCAGCGCACGCGCGAACGCCTGATCCAGCGACTCTACGAAGAAGGCTTGTCCAACGCCGGGGTGCTCGAGGTGATCAGGCGCACGCCGCGTCATCTGTTCGTCGACGAAGCCCTGGCCCATCGCGCCTATGAAGATACGGCGCTGCCGATCGGCCACAACCAGACCATCTCGCAACCCTACATGGTCGCGCGCATGAGCGAGCTACTGCTCGCCGCCGGCCCGCTGGACAAGGTGTTGGAGATCGGCACGGGCTCCGGTTATCAGACGGCCATCCTGGCGCAACTGGTCGAGCGGGTGTTCACCGTCGAGCGCATTCAGGGGCTGCAGGAACGGGCGAAGGAACGATTGGTCAAACTCAGCCTGCGCAACGTGGTCTTTCGCTGGGGCGATGGCTGGGAAGGCTGGCCGGCGCTGGCGCCCTACAACGGAATCATCGTCACCGCAGCGGCCTCGGAAGTGCCCCAGGCGCTGCTGGACCAACTGGCTCCAGGCGGCCGTCTAGTGATTCCCGTCGGTTCAGGCGACGTTCAGCAGTTGTTATTGATCATTCGCGAGGAACAGGGTTTCTCCCGGCACGTACTCGACGCAGTACGGTTCGTGCCCCTGCTTAACGGCCCGCTGGCCTGATTCAAATCGAACGGAAGGATGCATGAAGAAGACCTTGCTGCTGTATACCAAAGGAATGGCGATGGGCGCGGTCGATGTGGTGCCTGGTTTCTCCGGCGGCACCGTTGCCCTGATCACCGGTATATACGACAAGCTTCTCGCCTCGTTCGCCGCCATGCCCCAGGCCTTGATGCTGCTCGCGCGCGGACGCATCGCCGCGGCGTGGCAGGCATGCAATGCCAGCTTTCTGCTGGTGGTTCTGCTGGGCATTCTCAGCAGTATCTTTACCCTGGCGCGGGCCATCAGCTACCTGATGAACGAGCATCCGGTGCCGCTCTGGGCATTTTTCTTCGGGCTGGTGCTGGTGTCCGTCTACCTGGTAGGGCGCGAGGTGCAGGCCTGGCGCGGTAACCGGTTGATCGGCTTTGCCGTCGGCCTGGCATTCGCATTGTGGATTACCCTGGCAGTGCCCATGCAGCTGTCCGCGGATCCGCTCATGCTGTTCTTCGCCGGTGCCATCGCCATCAGCGCGATGATCCTGCCGGGCATCTCGGGCAGCTTCATTCTGGTGCTGCTCGGTCTTTACCCGGTAGTGCTGGGGGCCGTGAAGAATTTCGATCTGGCCGTGCTGGCGGTGTTCTGCGCCGGTTGCGTGCTTGGCCTGCTGGCTTTCTCGAAGGTGCTGAGCTGGCTGCTCGCCAACATGCGCGACCTGACCATGGCCTTTCTGGCTGGGCTGATGCTCGGCTCGCTGGTCAAGGTCTGGCCCTGGAAACAAACCCTGACATGGCAAACCAATCGTCATGGTGAATCGTTTCCACTCGAACAGGTCAATCTATTGCCGTGGCAGTTCGCCGACGTCAGTGGCGACGATGCGCAACTGCTGCTGGCCATCGTGTTGAGCCTTTGCGCTATCGCGTTGGTACTGGGCGTTGAATGGCTGGCGCGCCGCCGCCAGGTTGAAGAGGTGTGACGTTTCGGCGTTCTTTACCGGTCGCTCGAGGCCGTCTGCAAGGGAGATTGGGGTGAGTTCCACAGCCAAACAAGGACATCGTTCCTCGGGCATGCTGCGCAACCTGCTGGTGATGACTGCCGTGGGTGCGCTGCTGGCCGGCTGCGCCAGCTCGCCATCGGGTGGTGTGCAGGTCGTCGATCGCAATAGCGCTGCTTCGCAGCGCCAGCCAGTCACCTCTGGCCAGTATCGAGTGCAACGTGGGGACACACTTTACTCCATCGCCTTCCGCTATGGCTGGGACTGGAAAGCACTGGCTGCGCACAACGCCATCGCGCCCCCGTACATGATCCGCGTGGGCCAGGTTATTCGCTTCGGTTCCGGTAGTTCGAGCAGGCCCGTCACCGCCTCCGCGCCGCCGGCCTCGAGACCCGTGGTGACCACGCCCAATCGGCCTTCCACGCCGGTGCAGGCACCTCCCGCACAAACCACAACACGCCCGTCGACGCCGATCGTGACGACACCCGCCACCACGCCCGTGGAGCCGGTTCAGCGGTCCGCGACAGGCTGGGCGTGGCCGGCAAGTGGTGCGATTATCGGCCGTTTTTCCTCAAACGGTAGTTTGAATAAAGGCATTGATATAGCAGGTGAATTGGGACAGCCTGTCCTTGCTGCGTCTGGTGGATCCGTTGTCTACGCCGGGAGTGGGTTACGGGGCTACGGCGAATTGGTGATCATCAAGCACAGCGATACCTACGTGAGTGCCTACGGTCACAACCGCAGGCTGCTGGTACGTGAGGGGCAGCAGGTCAAAGTCGGGCAACAGATTGCCGAGATGGGTTCCACGGGAACTGACCGGGTGAAGCTTCACTTCGAAATTCGCCGCCAGGGTAAGCCTGTAGATCCAATGCAATACCTGCCACGTCGTTGATCTGTCGCTCGTTCACCCGCTCACGTGGGATGGACGGGCTCTGATGTTGCCAAGGACAAGTGCACATCGGAGCTTGCTGGTCGAACTCAGCAAGGGACGGAACAATAAAATGGCACTCAATACCAAGGCAGCGCCGGAGTTTGACATCGATGACGAAGTGCTCCTGATGGAGCCGGACATCGATCTTGACGAGGCTAACGACAAGGCGGCTACTGCCAAGGTCGCCACGCGTAGCAAGGCCAAGCAGCCTACCGGCAGCAAGCAGCACAAGTATATCGACTACACCCGGGCGCTCGACGCCACTCAGTTGTACCTCAACGAAATCGGTTTCTCTCCATTGCTTACCCCGGAAGAAGAGGTGTTCTTCGCGCGTCTGGCGCAGAAGGGCGACCCCGCCGGGCGCAAGCGCATGATCGAAAGCAACCTGCGGCTGGTGGTGAAGATTGCCCGTCGCTACGTGAACCGCGGGTTGTCGCTGCTGGACCTGATCGAAGAAGGCAATCTCGGCCTGATTCGCGCTGTCGAGAAATTCGACCCGGAGCGCGGTTTCCGCTTCTCCACCTACGCCACCTGGTGGATCCGGCAAACCATAGAACGGGCGATCATGAATCAGACCCGTACCATTCGCTTGCCCATTCATGTCGTCAAAGAACTCAACGTCTACCTGCGTGCAGCGCGGGAGCTGACCCAGAAGCTCGATCACGAACCTTCCCCCGAGGAAATCGCCAATCTCCTGGAAAAACCGGTGGGCGAGGTCAAGCGCATGCTCGGCCTCAACGAGCGGGTGTCCTCGGTGGATGTATCCCTGGGGCCAGACTCCGACAAGACGCTGCTCGACACCCTTACCGATGATCGCCCCACCGATCCTTGCGAGTTGCTGCAGGACGACGATCTGTCCCAGAGCATCGACCAATGGCTGTCGGAGCTGACCGAGAAGCAACGCGAGGTGGTGGTGCGACGCTTCGGCCTGCGTGGCCATGAAAGCTGCACGCTCGAGGAGGTTGGCCAGGAGATCGGCTTGACGCGTGAGCGCGTGCGGCAGATTCAGGTCGAAGCACTCAAGCGACTGCGCGAGATACTCGAGAAGAACGGCCTTTCCGCCGACTCGCTGTTCCAGTAACACCCGGCCTGCCAGGCCCTCGGCCAGTCAGCTTGCTGACTGGCTTTTTTATTGTCTCGAGTCTTGGGGCTGAGAAATGAGAACGGCGCCTCGAGGGCGCCGTTTTCGACAGGCCTTGATCAGGCCGGCAGGGCATCTCGCAACTGCAGCAGCGTATCCGACTGGGCCTGAACGGCGCGGTATTGCTCGGCGTCACTGACCAGCGTCGCGGCGGGTACCGGGAACATCTCGTTCAGCTTGCTGCTCCACTCGGCCGACGCCGATTGCTCAGGGAAGCAGCGGCGGATCAGGTCGAGCATGATCGAGACGGTCACCGAGGCACCAGGGGAGGCGCCAAGCAGGGCGGCAATGGAGCCATCTTGGGCGGCCACCAACTCGGTACCGAATTGCAGAATGCCGCCTTTCTTGGCGTCCTTCTTGATGATCTGCACCCGCTGGCCGGCAATCTCCAGGCGCCAGTCGCTGGCCTTGGCCTGCGGGTAGAAGCCGCGCAGGGTATTGAGGCGCTGCTCCTGGGACTGCATGACTTCCTTGACCAGGTAACGCGTCAGGTCGAAGTTGTCGCGCGCCACCGCCAGCATGGGGCCGATGTTGTTCAGGCGCACCGACATCGGCAGGTCGAGGAACGAGCCCTTCTTCAGGAATTTGGTGGTGAAGCCGGCATAAGGCCCGAACAGCAGCGATTTCTTGCCGTCGACTACACGCGTATCCAGGTGCGGCACGGACATGGGTGGCGAGCCTACTTCAGCCTGGCTGTACACCTTGGCCTGATGCTGGTTCACCACTTCCGGGTTGTCGCAGCGCAGCCATTGGCCGCTGACCGGGAAACCACCGAAACCCTTGCCTTCAGCAATGCCGGACATCTGCAGCAGGGGCAGGGCACCGCCGCCAGCGCCAAGGAATACGAAGCGGGCCTGGATCTGGCGGTGATTGCCGCTCTTCTGATCCTTGGTGCTCACGCGCCAGCCGTGCTCATTACGAGTGAGGTCGGTAACGCGCTGGTTGAAGATCACCCGAGCCTCGTTCTGCTGAACCAGATGGTCGAGCAGGCTCTTGGTGAGTGCGCCGAAATTGACGTCCGTGCCGTTGGCCACGCGGGTCGCTGCGATTGGCTCGTTCGGGTCGCGGCCCGGCATCATCAGCGGCATCCATTCGTTCATGGTGGCGCGATCTTCGCTGTACACCATATCTTCGAAGGCGTGGTGCACATGCAGCGCCTCGAAGCGCTTCTTGAGGTAGTCGATGCCTTTCTGGCCGCGGACGAAGCTCAAGTGCGGAACAGGATTGATAAAGGACTTGGGCGAGCCGAAGGTGCCTTTCTTGACCAGGTAGGCCCAGAACTGCTTGGATTCCTCGAACTGGGCGTTGATGCTCACCGCCTTCTTGATATCGATGGAACCGTCGGCGGACTCGGGGGTGTAGTTGAGTTCGCACAGGCCGGCGTGACCGGTACCTGCGTTGTTCCACGGGTTGGAACTCTCCGCCGCACCGAAGTCCATCGCCTCGACGACTTCCAGCTTGATGCCAGGGTCGAGCTCCTTGAGCAGCACCGCCAACGTTGCACTCATGATGCCGGCACCGACCAGCACTACATCTACAGCTTCGTAATCGTTCTGCGCCATTACCACATCTCCAAAAAATCAGCGTCCAGTCATAGGCCGTCGGCCTGGGCGTCAACGGCGCCTGTCAGCGGTTGCCGAGCTGTATTGAGGATTGGGATAACGGGAGGAGGTCGCCGTGTCCTGCCGCAAGATGATTCATATGTTCGCCACACTCTTGTGAAGTTATTGAAACCGTTTTTTCACGTTCTTTTGGAACGCGAACCTCAAAAGTTCATGTGCCTGTTGGGCCGTTCCAGCCGGCAGATGTTCCGCGAAAACGCGGCCATCGCATGGAGGAGGGCCTTCGATATCGAGCAGCACGAAGTGGGCGACTCTCTGTGGCGTTGCCGATGGCATGACTGCATCAGCGGTACGGCGATGCCGATCAGGAGGCGTCCTTATAATCGGGGCGCGATTATAAGGCGAAAGCGGGGGAAGTGATCAGGTGCGTGTGACTTTTATTGCACACGCACTCAAGCGGGCAGATGCCCGCGCTGGCGCTCAATGGCGGGCGAATGCACTTTTCGGCAAAGGTGCGCCAAGCCAGGCCAGGCGCTGCTCCTTGACCTCATGCCAGCCCGCAGGGCCCGGTGGCTGGGCGCTCTGGCGAAATGCGCGGCAGATGCCGTGCTCATCCAGGCAGGCGTAAATGCGCGGATTCGGGGTGGCGGCAAATTTCTGCAGAAGTGCACGCATCAAACAAGCTCCGTTCATGCAAAGCGACCAAAGTCTTATACCGCCAGCATGTGACGAGAACGTGACGCGGAACCGCGCTCACCGTTTACAGGTCGATTCGTTATACTTCGCGAGCCTTAAGCGCCCCTCATGGAGAACCGAGTATGAATCGCCTGTTGTTTGGTCTGGTTGCCGTTATCAGTCTGGCTCTTGTCGGTTGTGCCCACAGCCCGCAACAGCTCAGCCCACAGCCCAGGCTGATTGGGTCATTGACTCCCGTTGGCCAAGGCCAGCCGGTGGTGGTGCGTGTGGTGGATGGGCGTCCTTCTCCAGTGCTGGGCACCCGCGGCGGTCTGTATCCGGAGACCAGCGCCATCAGCGTGTCGGGCCAGGACGTGCTGCCCAAGCTGCAGGCTCAGGCAGAGGCAGCCGTACGCCTGCTGGGCTTCACCCCGTCGGCCAATGCCTATAACGCCCCGCAATTGACCCTGACCCTGGCCGAGCTGAAGTATCAGTCGCCCAAGGAAGGTATGTACGTGACCGAAGCCGACATGACCGCTAGCTTCCGCGCCGACGTGCAGAACAGCAACCGTCGTTACAGTGGCCGTTATGGCGCTTCGCTGAACCAGCGTTTCGGCATGGCGCCGAACCAGGAAACCAACACCAAGCTGGTCAGCGACGTGCTGAGCGATGCCCTGACCCGCGCCTTCAAGGACCCGACCCTGGGGCAGATTCTCAGCGGCCAGTGATCTGACGGCAGATAAGAAAAAGCCCCGACACGTCGGGGCTTTTTCATTGGCGTGGGCTAGGGTCTGTTGCCGTTTCAACGCGAGCCGCGTTGCCGCAAGAAGTCTCGCCAGGCCGGGCGGCGATCCGCGAGGCGGAGGACGCAGGGAATGGCATTCCCTTTTCAAGTCCTCTAACGACGCATGGCGAGATTTCTCGCGCAACCTAGGCGGCCCCACCCGAAGGGCCGGGCCCGTTTTGCCGCGATGCGGCGTTTCTCGCCGGCTCATTTGGCCAGCCAAACTTTGCGGCTCGTGCCTTGCCTCGCGGCAAAACGGGCTCCGGCGCGGCCGTGCGTGAAACGCCAACAGACCCTAACCGTTATCACGGCGAGATCGGACACGTGGCTTCCTATACCCTGCGGCAACTCAAGTACTTCGTCACCACGGTGGAAGCGGGCAGCGTGGCCGAGGCGTCGCGCCAGCTGTACATCGCCCAGCCGTCCATTTCCACGGCCATCAAGG
>JAAIGE0100082893.1_pt1 | contig 20626 bp, 19 predicted proteins | sample 6487951 | NCBI WGS metagenome assembly JAAIGE01 (sample SAMN13974128, study PRJNA590717) | phyllosphere metagenome | biome: tomato field; feature: multiple bacterial spot infested tomato fields; material: tomato leaves; isolation source: leaves from tomato fields | host: Solanum lycopersicum ...
ACGTCGAGGAAGATTACGTGCACCGCATCGGCCGTACCGGTCGTGCCGGCCGTAGCGGCGAAGCCATCTCCCTGGTCGCCCCGGACGAGGAGAAGCTGCTCAAGAGCATCGAGCGCATGACCAAGCAGAAGATCCCGGACGGCGATCTGATGGGCTTCGATGCCAGCAAGGTCGAGGCCGAGCGCCCGGAAGTACGCGAGCCGCAGAAACCGCGGCAGCCGCGCGGTGCCAAGGCCGAAGGCGAGCGCCAGAATGGCGGCCGTCGCGACAAGGGCAAGGATGGCGGCAAGGCGAAGAGCCAGCCCCAGGCCAAGGCCAAGCCGGCCCGCGGCCAGCAGCCGCGGGGCCAGGCACGCCCAGCACCGGCTGCAGGCGCTCCCGCCCTGCCACCGGATCGCGCGCCGGACGAGTTCCGCGATGACGATATCGACAACTTCGGCAACCGCGTCGACTACGTGCCGACCCAGAACAAGCCGCAAGGCCGTGGTCGTCGCCAGGGCGGCGGCCAGAGCGCAGGTGGCGCCGGTCAGGCACCGCGCGGTCAGGGCAAGGGCCCACGCACCGGCGGTGGCGGCAGCGCCAATGGCGGCAAACGTCAAGGCCAGGGTCAAGGCGGCGGTCGTGGCCGTGGCGGCGACAACCGCAGCCGTGGCGCGCGTGACAACGTCGTCACGTCGCTGAACCGCGACGAGCTGCCGCGCCGTGAGGGCCCACGTCGCGACGCCCCCGAGAAGCAGCCGATCATCATGCACAAGGCTTCGCGCAGCGACCGTCTGCCGACCGCCGAACAGCTCGATCAGCTGCCCAGCAGCCGCCCGCGTGGCGAGAAACCCGCTCTGCTGACCCGCAACCGCGACAGCGAGTAATGGCTCCTTGAATACCCTGGCTGCGGCCCGGGTATTCAACAGAACCACAAACAAGAACGCCTATCCCAGTTATCGCGTGCCCAAGATCGGCGGCCAGTCCAGCCAGTATCTGACCCAGGCGCTGACCGAGTACCGCCAGGGCAAACGCAAGCATCCCACCATGCAAGCGCAGGCGCAGAGCTTTTCCGAGCAGGACATCGCCGATATCTCCGCCTACCTGTCCACCCTCAAATAAGCGCCCACATGCCGAACGCCCTGCACGCTCCGCGTCTAGCCATCGCCCTGGTCGCTGCCCTGATGTTGGCGGCCTGCTCCCAATCCCAGGTCGAGTCCACCGATCATTCCGCCGGCGATGCCGGCCACGCCAGTGGCGAACATGGCTCCGGCTCGTCTGCCGGCCTGCCGACCGGGCGCGCCGACGCCGGCGACAAGCTGGCGCACGCGAAAGGCAAGGCCACCGGCCAGAGCTGCATCGATTGCCACGGCGCCGACGGCAATGCCCCCATCGACCCCAGCTATCCCAAGCTCGGCGGCCAATACGGCGATTATCTTGCGCACGCCTTGCAGGCCTACCGCAGCGGCGATCGCCAGCACCCGTTGATGACGGCGCAGGCCACTGCGCTGAGCGATCAGGACATCGCCGACTTGGCCGCCTACTTCGGTGCTCGACAGACGCAGCTGCGCGACCTGCACGGCGTCAACTGAGTTGCCGATGCGCAGCGTGCCCCGCGCACGCTGCGTCTCATGCGAAATGAAAAAGCACTTGCGCGAACATTAACAGGCCGCTATCATTTCGTTCTCAGTTTCGTGGGGCCATAGCTCAGCTGGGAGAGCGCCTGCATGGCATGCAGGAGGTCGGCGGTTCGATCCCGCCTGGCTCCACCACTTCAGACATTAGGCCGTCTCAAGTGGACAACGAGGTTTTGATACGCGTCCCCATCGTCTAGAGGCCTAGGACACCACCCTTTCACGGTGGACACCGGGGTTCGAATCCCCGTGGGGACGCCAATCATCCAAAAGCCCCGGCACTGCCGGGGCTTTTTTTTGCCTGTCACCAGGCCGAATCCGGTTCTGAGCGAGGCTGGGCATGCCTCGGTTCATCGCCATGATGCAGCGGACAGAAAGAGTTGAATCTCTGCCGCGGATGGCACAGCGCTTGGTGTGCGCATCGATACGCACGCACTGCTGTTCGGCAGGCCGCTACTGATGCCGACACCCGCTCGATCCAAGCGCTTGACGAGTTGCGGCACGACTCAAGCGTATGCGCGTTCGCGCGCGCACATAATTTTGCTGTCGATGTCCCTGCCCGCCTCGCAGTTGGCACGTTGCCAGAAGCGTCGCGGCAGTTGCTCGCAAATCGACCGCTGTCGAAGTGAGTGCAAACTCACATCGGCGCATCCAGCGCGCCGATATCGTCGTCACTGCAATCCACTGCACACCCCGAACACCGAGGACTTATGGCGCTTCATGCACTCCAGCTGCGCCGTTGCTGTTCAATGGCGCGCTCGACGCATGCGGCCTGGCAGTTCGCCCGGCGGCTGCGCCCTTGCTACAACTTTTTTGCCCAGACCACTTCCCATCGCGCGGCGATGTCGCTATGATTGCCGGCTCGCAGCAACGCGGGGCCATAGCTCAGCTGGGAGAGCGCCTGCATGGCATGCAGGAGGTCGGCGGTTCGATCCCGCCTGGCTCCACCACTTCAGACATTAGGCCGTCTCAAGTGGATAACGAGGTTTTGATACGCGTCCCCATCGTCTAGAGGCCTAGGACACCACCCTTTCACGGTGGACACCGGGGTTCGAATCCCCGTGGGGACGCCAATCATCCAAAAGCCCCGGCACGGCCGGGGCTTTTTCTTGTCTGTCCCTAACCTTCGTCTCAGACGTATTTCGAGGCCATTGCGGGCTGGGACCAGTGGCGCGCAAATGCATTTCACTGGCGAGCCTTGTATGCAACTCCCCGCTACGCACTTGCAAGCCATTACATCGCTGACCGATCGTCTCGCCACCTCGCAAATGCGTTCGGGGCGTGTCGCAGGCCCCATCGCACGCTAATGCGATGAGTAAAACCTCCGTCCGATCTCAAGGCCAGCCACGCAGTGCACGGTGCGAAACACCTCAGGTCTGCCCGCTATCCAGCGCCTTGCGGCCCTCGTGCGTCAGGTCGATGTCGCCATCTTCGGCTTGCGTGGCATAGCCGGCGCGTACCGCCCAGTTTCCCTCTTCGTCGGCCACCGGCTTGGTGTCGTGGATGTCGCGCAGGATGCGCAGCTGTTGCGAAGCATCGAAGTCCATGGGGTCACCCGCTCAAAAGAGACTCCCACGGTACGCAAGCAGCGTGATGGTCGCGTGCCTGCAACGTCATCCATTACCTGCGCACTGCACGGCGCGCGGCAGTTGCGTGCCTGATGCGTGGCGTGCCGATGGACGAACTCGGGCGATCAGCATCTGCGCCACGCAGATGCACTGCAAACAAATTGCTCCTGACGCCAGTCGTGCATCGCGCGCCAACCACGCCGTCGCTTCGCGCTCCGTTCGACCGCACTGACGGTCGCCAGCCTCGCTGGTCGCGCCGCATCAACGAAGCCCCACGCCTGCCGAACGGCACACAGCAAAAAGCCCCACCGGACTTCTCCAGAAGGGCTTTCGCTGGTACTGCAACAACCTGGTGCCGAAGGTGGGACTCGAACCCACACGCTTTTAAGGGCGGCGGATTTTGAGTCCGCTGCGTCTACCGATTCCGCCACTTCGGCGTGGCCGCGCAGTATAGCGACTTGTTGTTGAAACGAACAGTGTCAGTTTGCGCCTGACGAATTCAGGTGCAAGCGGGGTCTGCAGCGCTGTGTCCAGGCAGTCCCGATATACTGGCCGACTCAGTAAAGGAGTAAGCAATGTCGGTGTTGCGTGGAGTTCGGGTACTCGTGGTCGAAAACGATGACATGAATGCCATGCTGCTCGACCTGCAGCTTGTTCAGGCGGGTGCCGTCGTCATCGGCCCGGTCGGCGAAGTGCGCGATGCCCTGCAGCTGATCAGCGCCGAGCCACCGGATATCGCAGTGCTGGACTATCGCCTGGGTAACGGCGAAACCAGCGAACCGGTCGCACGCCTGTTGTCGGAGCGCGGTATCCCGTTCGTGCTGGCAACCGGCGTGGCCATCGGCAGCATCCCGAGTGGATTCGAACGTGGTGTCATCCTGATCAAGCCCTATCTGTCCGAAGAACTGATCGGTGCATTGTCCAAAGCGCGCGAGTTGCGCGGCGCTGAGGGCTGAGCAGCAGGACCGGGCGCCCTGCCGGTGCCACTGCCAGGTGCGGCACGCCTGCCCTCTCTCTAACACCTTATCCTTCTGCCACAGACGCATTGTGTTGCCATGTGCCGGCAGCGATTAGCTGAATCGCCGGTTCCGCGGCGCTGCCGGTGCAGGCCGGTTGCTACTAGAATTTGCCATCGAAGAATGACGGGCGGGTCGCTGGATGGATATCGCCGTGTCGCCGTTAGCCGGCTTGCTGCCGGAGACGAGCGAAACTGCAGCATTACTGGCCGCTTCCGTGCACGCTGCGGACGCGCTGTTGGGCGACAGCCCCGCGCTGCGCACAGCACTCTCGATCTGCCTGCATGCGCAAGTTCCGATGCTGCTCGTATGGGGCCGCGACGAGCGCTGTATCTACAACGATGCCTGCATTGCACGACTGGGACCGCACCACCCGGCGGCATTCGGGCAGCCGCGTGCGGCGCTGACATATGCATCCAATCGCGATGGCGATGACGAACCAGCCGCGGCAATGGCCCTGGAGCTGGAGCGCTGGTCATGCAGCCCAGTGCTGCAAACGGGCGAGCAGGTAGGCGCGCTCTACATCGGCGTTGCGGATTCGACCGCTGACGTCAGCGAACAACGTCGCAGCGATAGTCGCGACAGTTTTCTATTGATGCTGGAAGACGCACTGCAGCACGTGTCCGATCCGCGGCAGATCATCGACACCAGCGTGCGCCTGCTTGGCGAGCATCTGCAGGCGAACCGTTGCGCATTCGGTCTGGTCGCTGCCGATGGCAGCACCATGCATGTCATCAGCGACCATGTGCAGGACATGCCGAGCCTGCAAGGCGACTTCCCACTGGAGGCCGCACAGGGCCTGCGCGATGCGCTGCTGGCGAACCGCCCCTGGTTCACGACCGATGCGATGGCGCCGGGTGCGCCGGACTATGTGGCCGAGCAGTACCGCCGCTCCGGCTTGCGCGCCTCGCTGGCCATTCCGCTGCACAAGCACGACCGATTGGTGGCCGCGATCGGCGTCCATCAGCGCGCACCGCGGCGCTGGCTGTCGGCGGAGATCGAACTGGTGCGATTGGTCGTGGCACGCTGCTGGGAATCGATGCAACGGGCCAAGGCGCAGCAGCAACTCGCGGCCAACGAAGCGCGCCTGCGCCGCCTCGCCGATACGCTGCCGCAGATCATCTTCATTGCCGATCCGGACGGACGACCGCACTACTTCAACCAGCGCTGGTACGAGTACACCGGCCTGGATCCTTCCAGCAACGAAGATGCCGCCTGGCACCGCGCGCACACCGCCGATGGTCTGCGCCTGTCCGAGCAGGCGTGGAGCCTGGCATTGAAAGGCCAGCGCGCTCTCGAGGTGGAGTGCGAACTGCTGCGTCACGACGGGCAATCGCGCTGGCACCTGGTGCGCGCGCTCCCGGTGCGCGGCGACGATGGCAGCATCAGCGAGTGGATCGGTACCTACACCGACATTCATGACCGGCGCGCATTCGAGCAGCAATTGCGCGAAAGCGAAGTGCGCTTCCGTGCGCTCTGCGAGACGGTGCCAGCGATGATCTGGATGGCCGACGCGCAAGGCGATTGCGTGTACTGGAATCCGCGCTGGTACAACTTCACCGGACAGGGGGAAGACCAGGCACTGGATCAGGGCTGGTGGGATGTGATGCATCCGGACGATGCAGCACGCGTGCGGCATGCCTTTGAACAGGCACTCGAGCAACGCGGCGAATTCCTCGCCGAATACCGCGTGCGCCGCCACGACGGGCAATACCGCTGGTGCATCGACACCGCATCCCCGCACTTCGCCAGCGACGGACGGTTTCTTGGGCACATCGGCTCGCTCACCGACATCTCCGAACGCAAGCACATCGAAGATGCCACCGCTTCGGACCGCGCGATCCTGAGTTTGATCACCACCGGCGCACCATTGCCGGTGGTGCTGGATGCGATCGCATTGAGTGTGGAGGCACGCGGTGAAATCCCGTTGTACTGCTCGGTGATGGTGCGCGATGAGGTCCGCCACACCTTGAGTTTCGGCTCGGCACCGCATTTTCCGATCGAGTACCGCGGGCACTTCGAGCCATCGCCGATCGGGCCGGATGGTCCGCCGTGCGCCCTGTCGGCGCACCTGGGTCGTCAGGTGATCTGCAGCGATCTCCAGGCCGATGCAAGCTTCAGCAGCCACCATGCGATCTCGGCAACGATGGGCATCGCCGCGTGTTGCGTTACCCCGATCCTGGCCAGCAACGGGCAGGTATTGGGCACGCTCAATATCTATTACGACCGCCCTCACCTACCGTCCTTGCGCGAGCAGGCGATGGCGCGCTCGGCCTCGCACCTGGCCGGCATCGTGATCGAACGCACCCGGGTGGATGCCAAGCTCAAGCTGTCGTTGCAGGCGGAAACCGCCGCGCGCGCGCAGGCCGAGCATGCCAACCGGGTCAAGGACGAATTCCTGGCCACGCTCAGCCATGAGTTGCGCACACCCCTCAACGCGATCCTGGGTTGGTCGCGGTTGATGCAATCGGACATCGCCGATCCGGCCAATATGGGCCGGGGCCTGGTGATCATCGAACGCAGTGCGCGCGCGCAGACGCAGATCATCGACGACCTGCTGGATATGAGCGCGATCCTGTCCGGCAAGATCCGCCTGCAGGCCGAGCATTTCGATATCGCCGGGTTGGTGCGCAGCGTGCTGGAACTCATGCAGCCGACCGCGTTGGCGCGCAAGATCGCACTGGAGCTGGATGCGCCTTGCGATGGCGAGCTGTGGTTCTTCGGCGATGCCGGGCGGCTGCAGCAGGTGCTGACCAACCTGCTCAGCAATGCGCTCAAGTTCACCCCTGCCGGCGGTACGGTGCGAGTGGCGATGGATGTCGAAGACGAGCGGCTGCGCCTGTGCGTACAGGACACCGGGATCGGCATTGCGGCGGATTTCCTGCCGCATGTGTTCGACCGTTTTCGTCAGGCCGATGCAGGCACTACACGGCGCGTGGGCGGCCTGGGGTTGGGCCTGTCGATCTCGCGTCAGTTGGTGGACCTGCATGGCGGCAGTCTGGGCGCCTCCAGCGCGGGCGAAGGCCAGGGCGCGCTATTTACCATCGTGTTGCCGTTCCAGCACGGGGTCAGCGATCTGCGGCCTGCCTCGGCAGACACCACCCACGCGGGCGCGCTGCCGGACGAGTGCCGCGACCGCCTGGCTGGCGTGCGCGTCCTGCTGGTCGACGACGATCAGGATTCGCGCGAAGCGGTGATGCAGTTCCTGATGCTGGCCGGGGCGCAGGTGCAGGCTGCCGGGTCGGTGGACGCGGCCGAGCACTGCTTGGCGAACGCGCACTTCGATGTATTGGTCAGCGATATCGCGATGCCCTTGCGCGATGGCTACGACTTGATCCGCACCGTGCGCTCGGGCCGCGCCGATCTGCCGCGGCATATTCCGGCCGTCGCCCTTACCGCCTATGTCCGCGAAGAAGACCGCGACCGCGCGGTAGTAGCCGGCTTCGATGCGCACATGGGCAAGCCGGTGGAACCACCCGGCCTGGTCGACCTGATCGAACGCTTGATCTTGCCCACGCGCGCGGTGCGGGCTGCAGTGGAATAGAAGTGGAGTAGCAGTGGAGCGTGCTCGGTCGATGACTTCGTCACCGATCGGCACACTGAGGATGCTTGCCTGCACCGAAGGCTTTTACTTATAAGCCAAACCGCAGACCATCCATCGCCACAATAGATCCGCGCCACGCCACCCAACCACGCCGATCAACCGACAGATCAAAAACGCGACCTAGCTACGCTTGGCACGCGCAAACGCCGCTGCCAGCGCATTGTCCGCCGGCGGCGCGGTGATCCGCGGTTTGCTATTGGCCTGCGCCTGACCGCGTCCACCACCGTCGCGCCTGCCCTGCCCCGGACCGCCGCTGCCACGGGCTTCGCGCGGCTGCGCTGCGCCATCTGCCGCTGGCGGCGTGTCGGACAGACGACAGGTCAGCGCGATGCGCTTGCGCGCCACATCCACCTCCAGCACCTTGACCTTGACTATGTCGCCGGCCTTGACCACATCGCGCGGATCCTTGACGAAGGTCTCCGACAAGGCCGAGATGTGCACCAATCCATCCTGATGCACGCCGATATCGACGAACGCACCGAACGCGGCCACATTGCTGACCACACCTTCGAGCACCATGCCCGGCTTGAGGTGCTTGATGTCCTCGATGCCTTCGGCGAACTGCGCTGCCTTGAACTCCGGGCGCGGATCGCGGCCGGGTTTTTCCAGCTCTTTCAGGATGTCGCGCACGGTCGGCACACCGAATTGGTCGTCGGTGAACATCTCCGGCTTCAGGCCACGCAGAAAACTGCCGTCGCCCAGCAATGCCTTGATCGGCTTGCCGGTGCTGCTCACGATGCGTTCCACCACCGGATACGCTTCCGGATGCACCGCCGACACATCCAACGGCTCCTCGCCATCGGCAATGCGCAGGAAACCGGCGCATTGCTCGAAGGTCTTCTCGCCCAGCCGCGGCACCTTGAGCAGGTCCTTGCGTCGCTTGAACGGGCCATTGTCGTCGCGGTGACGCACGATATTTTCCGCCACCGTGCCTGACAGCCCGGACACGCGCGACAACAACGCCGCCGAGGCCGTATTGACGTAGACACCGACCGCGTTGACGCAGTCTTCCACCCGCGCTTCCAATGCCTTGGCCAGACGGTATTGATCCACATCGTGCTGGTACTGGCCCACGCCGATCGCCTTGGGCTCGATCTTCACCAGTTCGGCCAATGGATCCTGCAGACGGCGCGCGATCGACACGGCGCCACGCAGCGACACATCCAGATTCGGGAATTCTTTGGCCGCGAACTCCGAGGCCGAATACACCGATGCGCCCGCCTCGCTCACCACCACCTTCTGTACCTTGGCAGCGCCGCACAGCGCAATCGCCTCACCGGCCAGCTTGTCGGTCTCGCGGCTGGCGGTGCCGTTGCCGATCGCGATCAGCTCCACGTTGTGCTGCATGCACAACTTTTTGATGGTCTGCAGCGACTGATCCCACTGCCGCTTGGGTTCGTGCGGATAAATCGTTTCGGTGGCCACCAGCTTGCCGGTGGCATCGACCACGGCGATCTTGCAACCGGTACGGATGCCCGGATCCAGCCCAAGCACCACCCGCGGACCGGCCGGCGCTGCCAGCATCAGGTCCTTGAGGTTGTCGCCGAATACCGCGATCGCTTCGGCCTCGGCCTTTTCGCGCGCCTGGTTGAACAGGTCCAACAGCAAGTGCATATGCAACTTGGCGCGCCAGGTCAGCCGGCACGCGTCCAGCAACCAGCGATCGGCTGGACGGCCTTCGTTGGAGATACCGGCATTGCGCGCCACACGGCCTTCGGCGTACTGGTGGCCAGCCTCGGCATCGCTGCCCGGATCCAGATCCAGATACAGGATTTCTTCGCGGCGTGCGCGAAACAGCGCCAGCAAGCGGTGCGAAGGAATCTTCGCCAATGTTTCGGCGTGATCGAAGTAGTCGCGGTACTTGGCACCGGCCTCTTCCTTGCCCTCGGCGACCCGTGCGCGGATCACGCCATTGTCGCTCAGCCAACTGCGCAGCTCACCGACCAGCGCCGCATCTTCACCCCAGCGCTCCATCAGGATGGCGCGCGCGCCTTCCAGCGCCGCCTTGCTGTCGGCAACGCCTTTCTCGGCATCGACGAAGGCTGCCGCGGCCACGTCCGGGGATTGCGTCGGGTCCGCCAACAGGCCATCGGCCAGTGGCTCCAGCCCGGCTTCGCGCGCGATCTGCGCGCGGGTGCGGCGCTTGGGCTTGTAGGGCAGGTACAGGTCTTCCAGCCGCGACTTGGTGTCGGCTGCCAAGATCTCGTTGCGCAATTCGTCGCTGAGCTTGCCCTGCTCGCCGATGCTGGACAGGATCGCCGCGCGGCGCTCTTCCAGCTCGCGCAGATAGGTCAGGCGCGTTTCCAGGTTGCGCAGCTGAGTGTCGTCCAGCCCGCCGGTGACTTCCTTGCGGTAGCGGGCGATGAAGGGGACGCTGGCGCCTTCGTCGAGCAAGGCGATGGCGGCGTGCGCCTGGGCGGGCTGGGCACCGATCTCATCGGCGATGGTGCGAGCAATCTGCTGGGCGAGCTGGCTATCGTGCATGACGGCGCGGGGTGACCCGCTTCACTGAAAAACGCATTTTCGCAGTGCCGGCCCGCCACGGAAACCCGTTGACAACGCCGCCGTAAACCTATGCTGCCGCGCTCAGCTGACCTGACGAGCGTAATGGGTGGCGGCACGTTCGACCAGAATGCTTTCGTGCAGCGACTCCAGCGCCATCACGCGGATCTTGCCGACATCCTTCAGCGGCACCATGCGTTCGACATACACCTCAGGGCCAGCATCGGTCATCGCACGCGACTTGCTGAAACCGTAAGGCACCACGCCCTTGTCGCCATCTTTGCTGCCACCGACGTACAGGACAATCGACATACCCACACCCTCTTCTGCTGCTGTTGCTGCGTTGTGGCGGCAGGATAACCAGCACGCCGTGAGGAGCTTTCCACGCACGTTAACGCTGGCTGTTTGCCGTTTGGTGACGGCGGCAAGGCCGGGCTCGCCTCACGGCCGCTTCACCCCGCTTGGCGGTCAATCGCCGTCCATCCGCTCGCTGCTCGACACCGCATGGACCTCAAAAGTGGCTACCCGTTCTGGTCGATCCGCAACGGGTTGATGCGCGCGTACCCGCGCCTGGAGCAAGACACCGTCTGCGAAGTGGCCATCGTCGGTGGTGGGGTGACCGCCGCGCTGATTGCCCACGAATTGGTGCGCCATGGGCACGAAGTCGCGGTAGTCGAACAGCGCGACATCGGCTGGGGCAGCACCTCGGCCAGCACCGCATTGCTCCAGTACGAAATCGATACACCGATGATCGAACTGGCCAGACAGCACGGCATGCAGGCAGCGGCACTGGCCTATGGGGCGTGCGCGCAAGCCATCCTCGACCTGCAGGGCCTGTGCAATACCTTCGGCGGCACCGACTTCACGCGCCAGGACAGCCTGTACTACGCCAGCCGCTCGCGCGATATCAAAGACCTGCGCAGCGAGCTGGAGACCCGCCAGGCGCAGAGACTGCCGGTGGAGTGGATCGAACGCGAGCCGCTCTGGCACAACTACGGCGTGCATTCGGATGGCGCGATTCTGAGCCGCCTGGCCGCCAGCGTAGACCCGTACCGCCTGTGCTACCGCCTGTTTTCCGAGTGCGAGCAATACGGCGCACGCATCTATGACCGCACCGCCATTGCCTCGATCGATCCGCACGACGCACATGTCGACCTGCGCACCGAAGACGGTGTGAGCGTGCGCGCCCGTCACGTGATCCTGGCAGCCGGCTATGGCAACCAGCGCTGGCTCTCGCAGCCGGTGGCGCGCAATCGCAGCAGCTACGCCTTCGTGACCGACACCCTGCACGACAGCGAAATGGGCGCGCTTAAGCACACCATGATGTGGGAGACCGCGCGCCCGTATCTGTACCTGCGCAGGACACCAGACGGGCGCGTGGTCGCGGGTGGCGAAGACGACAACATCGACATTCCCCCTCGCCGCGACGCACGCGTGCAGGGCAAGCTCAGGACGTTGCTGAAGAAAATTGGCAAGACCATGCCCGATATGCGCCTGCGCCCGGCGTTCGCATGGGCTGGCACCTTCGCAGAAACTGCCGATGGATTGCCGTTCTTCGGGCCGCATGCCGAACTGGGGCCACGTGTATCGTTCGCGATGGCCTATGGCGGCAACGGCATTACCTATAGCGCCATTGGCGCAGGCTTGTTGCGTGCACAACTAGAGGGCACGCCTCACCCGCTGTCCGAATTGTTCGGCTTCGCGCGCCTGGGTTGAATCCCCCACGGCCACCAACCGTGGCCGTGCATCGCATAGGTATCGGCAGCCCGCTCCAGCGGATTGCGCACGTGGATGCCGCCGCACAGAACATACATGGGCAGGAACAGCGGCCCAAGCAGCATGTACTGATAGACATGCGCGCGCTCGTGGTCGCCCAGGCGCACCGGCGGATGCTGGCAACGGCCTGCGGCGTGCGCGTAGGTGCTGCACTGCAGGTCCAGCGATGCACCTTTCAGCAAGATCACGTTGCCCAACGTCATTGCGCCCCCCGGACCCCACGGCCAGGCGTGGAAGACCACGGCATGTTCCCGCGGCGACCAGACGGGACGCGCACCGAAACACCAGCCGGCCGCGCCGATCGCGAGCCCGATCAAGGTATTGGGCAGCGTCCACAACGCGCCCAGCACCTGCAATGCAGGCAGGCCGCGCATTACCGGCTTCAATCGGCCTGGTTGGGGATCAGCAGCCACAGAATCAGATACACCAGGATGCCGGGAAACGCGGCCGAGGCAATCGACACGATGACGAAAAACACACGCAGCAGCGTCGAGCTCCAGCCAAAACGACGCGCAATGCCGCCAACGACACCGGCGATCATGCGGTCGTTGAGGGAGCGGGACAACGTGGTGGTAGACATGGCAGGACTCCTGCAAGACGTAGCCAACAGTCTAGAAAACGCGGCCGCTGCAGATCGTGATGGCCGCCCGGCCTGCTTGGCGCAGCATCACCTGCGCGGCGTGCAGGCAGCCATCTCAGGCATTGCCGCCGCGTTCCTGCAACCAGCGATGGATTGCCACCGGCACCTCGCGCTGCGCACGCCCGGAGACGTAGATTCCGATGTGCCCGCCACGGAAGCTCAATTCGCTGTAGTCGTCGCTGCCGACCAGCCCTCCTAGCGCCCGTGAGGCATCCGGCGGCACCAAGTGGTCGTGTTCGGCGTAGATATTCAGCACCGGCATGTCGAGCGCCTGCAGATCGACTGCCTGTCCCCCGATGCTCACCTGCCCGGTGACCAACCCGTTGCGCTGATAGAACAACGTGACGAATTCGCGGAAGGCCTCACCGGCCAGGTCGGGCGAATCGAAGATCCACTTTTCCATGCGCAGGAAATCCTCCAGCGCCTGCTTGTCGTCGAGGATGTCGAGCAGGCCCACGTACTTCTGCAGATTCAGCCGGAACGGCTTGAGCATCAGGTAACTGGCGTTCATCAGGTCCGCCGGCACGTTGCCCATCGTGTCCACGAACAGATCCACATCGACCATGCGCGCCCAGTTGGACAGCATGTTGTCGGGAGTATGGAAATCCACCGGTGTCACCATGGTGATCAGGTTGCGCACCTTGTCGCGTTGCAGCGCGGCGTAGCACAACGAAAACGTGCCGCCCTGACAGATGCCGAGCACATCGACCGCCTCCAGCCCGGATTGCGCGCGCAGGTGATCCACCGCGCCATCGATATAGCGCAGCAGATAATCTTCCAGCGTGAGGTAGCGCTCGGAGCGGTCCGGGTAGCCCCAATCCAGCACGTAGACATCCTGGCCGTGACTCAATAGCCCCTTCACCAGCGAGCGATCCGCCTGCAGATCGACCATGTAGGGGCGATTGACCAATGCATAGACAATCAGCAGCGGTGTCTTTGCCACCGGTGCCTGCTCGCCGATGAAGCGGTATAGCACCACCTTGCCATCGCGCCAGATTTCTTCGCGCTCGGTGACGCCATAATCCACATCGTCCACGCCCGGCAGCAACTTGAGCCCTTCGCGCAACTTGCGTTGCATCGACAAGGTTTCCTGCATCAGGTCTTCGGCACTGAATCCCAACGGACCTTTCATGCCTGCGCTCCACGTTTTTTACCTGCAGCGGGTTTACGGTCCGCAGGCTTGGGCGGGGATTTCGCCCCACCGCGCTTCTTGACCGAGGTCGTTTTCGTCGACTTGGAGACCGCTGGCGCCTGTTTCGGAGCCGCCTTTTTCGTCGCGGTCCTCTCGACGGACGCCTTCTTGGATGCACCCGGCTTGACTGCCCGTGCTGCCTCCGCCGGCCGCGCTGCCGCCGCACTGGCGCTGGCGGACGACGCGCGCTTGCCCGCCGCCGATGTCACCGTTTCAGGCTGCGGCGCCGCAGCGGGCTTGCTTGCCGGTGAAGCTGCGTTACGCAGCATCCGCCTGACCAGGCGTTCCAGTTCGGCAATGCGCCGATGCGCGGCGTCCATCTCCGAACGTGTGGGCATGCCGAAGCGTTCGCTGAGTTGCTCGACCTCTTCCTGCAGCGCAGCGCGCAGACGCATGTGCGCATTGGCAAAACCGCCGTACACCTTGCGGAACTGCTCCGACAAGGCGACATCGGCATAGGACTCTTCGGCCGCCTCGATCCACAAATCGAACAGGGCGCGGGCGCTGGTCAGCTGGCTACCGCTGCTCTCGTGCTCGCTCAGCTTGGACGCGAAGCGCGCGAACGCCTGCTCGATCGCCGCCTTGAGTTGCTCGCCATAGGCCTCCGACTGGGCCTGGAACTCCTGCTGTGCGCGTGCCAGTTTCTGCAGGCGCGACTGGTGATTGCGGTTCAATCCGAACGCCGGCATGTCCAGCCAGGGCGCATTTTCCTCGCGCCACTTCTGCAGCGCCTGCGCCGCGTCCTGCAGCCACGGGTCGAACCCGCCCGGGCTGCCGCCGCGCAGCGAACCCAAGGTCCACTGCATCAGCTGTTCGCCCTGCCCTTGTACGGCCTGGCGCCAGGCCTCGGCCACTTCATTGGCCGAGGTGTCGCGCCCGGCAAACTGCGCGGCCACCTGCTGCATGGTCCCGAACCAGTCGCCGGCCTGGGTGCGAAAGCGGTCGATGGCCTCCTGCGCCTGCGGGGCGGCCTGGGTGGGCAGCAACTGCGACCACCAATCCACGGCCTTGCGCCAATCCTGCGGAGCATCGCTACCGGACGCGGGCGGTGGTTGTTGCGCGGCGGCGCCGGCCTGGCCGTGGCGCATGGCATCTCCCCAGGCAGCCCAATACTGGCGCGCCTTGTCGTCGAAGTTGCCTTTGTCCGAACCGCTGCTTGCCATCATCCCGTCCAGTGACCTTTACCCAGCCATCCTACCGCGTGCGTGGCGGTGTGCCGCTCAGGGCTTGGGGATACGCAGCGTCTTGCTGATCATCAGCGAGCCGGACACCGCAAACAGCAGCACCAGCGGATGGAACTGCCACGGCCCCAGTTGCCATTGCCCCCACCACAAGGTGTCGCCGATATGCCCGCTGCTGGCGGCAACGGCGAGCAGGATCACCAATACCAGGCTGGTCGGAATGGGCGTTCCTTCGAAATACGGCACCTTGTCGGCCTCGCCAGCGATCTCTTCGGCGGTGACGTTGTAGCGCGCCAGCCGGCTGACCCCGCAGCAGACGAAGTAGCTCAGCACCAGCCAGTCCCAACCGCCGCGCATGCCGCAGGCGTAGCCCAGCGCCGCCGGCGCCACGCCGAAGGAGATCACGTCTGCCAGCGAATCCAGTTCGCGGCCCAGTGTGGAAGACGCCTTGCGCCAGCGCGCCACGTGCCCGTCCAGCGCATCGAACACGAACGCCAGCGGGATCAAGGCCATGCCAAGCAGCAGATCGCCGCGATGCCCCTCTTGCAGGAACCGCATGGCCGCAAACACCGCGCCGGTGCCGCAGAACGCGTTGGCAAGCGTGAACCAGTCCGCGAGTTGGAAATCGCGCAGCATCGAAAAATGGCGTTTCATGCGGAGCCTGAGGTGAGCAATGCACAAAGGGTAACGCGCGCGCGCCATGCAGGCGACCGTTTCGCTGCACTCGGCTAGGCTGGCGATCCGCGTGACCGCTCCCGGCCGCGCACCACTTCACGAGGACATCCGATGCGCAGCATCCTGATTACCGGCGCGGGCAGCGGCATTGGCGCCGGTATCGCCAGCCAACTGGCGGCCGATGGCCATCATCTGCTCGTCAGCGATGTGCAGCTGGCGGACGCCGAGCGCACGGCCGAGGCGTTGCGCCAGGCAGGCGCCTCAGCCGAGGCGCTGGCGTTGGACGTGACCGATGCAGACAGCATTGCGCAGGCACTGGCCAACGCATCACGCGCCCCGCAGGTACTGGTGAACAATGCCGGCCTGCAGCATGTGGCCACACTGGAGGAGTTCCCGATGCAGCAGTGGGCGCTGCTGGTGGATGTCATGCTCACCGGCGCCGCACGCCTCAGTCGCGCCGTGCTGCCCGGCATGCGTGCAGCCGGCTATGGCCGCATCCTCAATATCGGCAGCATCCACTCGCTGGTGGCCAGCCCATACAAAAGTGCGTATGTCGCCGCCAAGCATGGCCTGGTCGGCCTGGCCAAGGTCATCGCGCTGGAAACCGCCGATTGCGACATCACCGTCAACACGCTCTGCCCCAGCTATGTGCGCACACCGCTGGTGGAGCGGCAGATTGCCGATCAGGCGCGCACCCGCGGCATCGCCGAGGACGCGGTGGTGCGCGATGTGATGCTCAAGCCGATGCCCAAGCGCGCCTTCATCGAGTACGACGAGCTGGCCGGCACGGTGGCGTTTCTGATGTCGCATGCCGCGCGCAACATCACTGGGCAAGCCATCGCCATCGACGGCGGATGGACGGCCCAATGATCACGCTGGCGAAATTTTGACCAGCCCTCGCGCATGCCAGATGGCGCAAGGGGTGCGCGCACTTGTCCACAGACTTGCGCAGCGTCCATCCACAGGGGGTGTGGAGAACTGGGTGAGGCCTGCCGTTCCTTAGAGAGCCGAAAGGCTCTCCAACGTTCGATGTTCAACTCCGGACGGTTGAGCCTGGCTGGAATTGGTGCTGCGCTGCGAGCCGGCACGGCTCGCCGATCGGATGGGAAGCGCTGCTCCGCTGCCCCGTCGCACGTCGAGGACATCGCCCTACAACAGTCGGGCTCGGTTGGGCAGCTGCCGGAACGGTGTCGGCGTCACGTCCCCATCGCGTTGTGCACGCGCAGCGATCAGATCCGCGAATACGTCCACGACTGCATGCGCCCGTCGCGATACGGCATGACGCCGTGGAACGGGCGCGGGTCGCCATCGAACACCAGCGGCAGGAAATGGCGGTCGCCTTCCCACATTGGCACCTGGTCCATCCGCTCGATCGCGATCCACTCCAGCGTCCCCTCCGGATTGGAGGTGTGGGGCGTGCCGTCGAAGCTGTGGATCAGGAACACGAAGCCCAGCCAATCTTCGCCCTGCTTGCCGAAGCCGGGCCAGCTGATGGTGCCGCGCAGCTGCATCTGCCCGCAGTCGACGCCGGCTTCCTCGCGTATCTCGCGGCGCATGCAGGCCAGCACGTCTTCGTCCGGCTCCATCTTGCCGCCCAGGCCGTTGTATTTGCCCAGATGCTGGTCGCCGGGACGGGCATTGCGATGGATCATCAGCACCTGGGTGCCGTCCGGCGACAACAGGTAGCCGAGCGTGGCGACAATCGGGGTATAGGGCATGGCATGCGATCTGACACGAAGCGCATCAGTATGACCGAAGCGGCACGCCGCACGCGGCGGTAACGCCGGCTCAGCCGACGGCAGCCTGCGGATTCGGGCGCGGCGGTGCCACGTGATCGGTATCCAGGCGGAGGGTCGCAACGCCATGGCCGCGTTCGGCCAGGTACTCCAGCCACTTGCCCAGGAACGTATTCATGCGCATGCGGTGGCTGATCAGCTCGGCCGGCGGCGGGAACATGCCCATCACGTCCTGCCAGCGCCGACCGACATAGCAATGCGTGGTCTCGGCCTGGCGCGCATCGCGGTACAGTCGCACATACGCCGATGGGTCCGGCTCGCCGGTAACCGGGTCGCACAGGTCGTAGGTCAGGCGCAGCTCCACCGTGTAGCGGTGGCATTCGATCACGTCCAGCCGCAGGTTCAGGCCATCGCCGATCGAGGACACGTACGAGCCCGGCGCAAGATCGGCCGGGGCGAACAACCGGGTCAGATGTTGGAAGTTTTCTGCATACAAGCCCATCAGCCAGCCGAAGCGGCTCAGTTTGGGAATGCGTTCGAGTTTGCTCAGTGCTTGCGCCATGGACCGATCCTACACGCTGCGCCGCCGCACGGGCAGCATTGACGAGGGCCCAACGGCAGGCCTACCTTGGCGGAGCACTGCCCCGCCCGCTTTGCTCCCACAGCCACCGCCGCAACCGCACCGTTCGCTCTCCGTCCGATGCGCACGCTCGCAAGACCGGCGGGCCGGCGACCACGCCTGATCTCCGATCAAAACATCTCGCGTTGCAGGCCCAGGGTGGACAACACCTTGCTGGAGATTTCTTCGATCGAGGTATTGGTGGTGCTGAGCGAGGGAATGCGCTCCATCTGGAACATGCGCTCGGCGATCGCGACTTCGCGCCGGCAGGTCTCTGCCGCGCTGTAGCGCGAATTGGCGCGCCGCTCCTGACGAATTTGCTGCAACCGCTCAGGGTCAATGGTCAAACCGAACAACTTGCTGCGGTAGTTACGCAACCGCGGCGGCAACTGCTCGTTTTCCAGATCTTCGTCGGTCAGCGGATAGTTGGCGGCGCGGATGCCGTAATGCAAGGCCAGATAGATGCAGGTGGGTGTCTTGCCCGCGCGCGACACTGCCACCAGGATCACATCGGCCTCGTCGTAATTGAGCGCAATGCCATCGTCGTGACTGAGCGCGAAGTTCATCGCGTTGATGCGGCGGTGATAGGTTTCGAAGTCGACCATGCCGTGCGCGCGGCCCACACGCGAATGGCGTGGCGCATTGAGCTCGCGCTCCAGCGGCTCGATGAAGGGCGCGAACACATCCAGCATCAGCGCGCCACTTTCGGCCAGGATCATGCTCAATTGTGGATCGACGCACGAATTGACCACGACCGGCCGCACCTGGTACCGCTCGCCTGCGGCGCGCACACGCATGGCGGCGTCGCGCGCTTTATCTGCATCATCGATGAACGACATGCGGTCGGTGACGAAGTTGAAACCGCTGAACTGCGTGAGCAGGCTATGCCCAATCGTTTCAGCGGTGATACCGGTTCCATCGGAGACGTAAAACACCGGCCGAATTGTTGACATCAAGACCACCTCTTTGAACTGGTGTCCAAAACTTACGGATTCATGCTTGTGCAGGCTCCGCTGTGCACTGCATCATAGCGGCTTCTTCCTACGGTCGCGGCCATTCAGCCCGCTCGGGCGATGGCCTTACGGAGCATCGCGCTTGAACGAGAATATCCTGTGGTTGCATGAGCTACGCCTGGCCGACCTGGCCCGCGTAGGCGGTAAAAATTCCTCACTTGGCGAGATGATCGGCAACCTGGCTGGGTTGGGCGTCTCGGTTCCCGGTGGATATGCGACGACCGCGGAAGCTTTCAAGGACTTCATCGCACACAACGATCTGTCCAAGCGCATCTTCGACAAGCTGGCGACGCTGCTGCTCGATGCCGTCGGCGAGGCCGAACGGCGGGGTCTGCGCCTCGCGCCCTTCGTCGGCCTCGGTTGCCCCGGCCTCGTTCGCGCCGACGGCACGCTGGCGGGCGGCGTGCAGAACCTGCCCGGCGACTGGACCGAGGACGGCTTCTGCCTGCCCGAGCGCGTGCGCCTGTCGCTCCCCGAGATCGGCGGGCGGCCGACCGTGATCCGGCTGCACAACGACGCCGTGATCCAGGGCCTCAGCGAATGGCCCTTCATGCGGGACGTGACGCGCTGGGCGGCGGTGACGATCGGCACGGGGCTCGGCAACTGCGCCTTTCGCAACCGCGAAGCCACCCGTTTCGATTAACAAAGCGCTTACCGCTGCCGGTGATAGTGCCCGCGTTGGTTCAGGAAGGAGTCACCATGTCGGACACGGTTGGCATCGGCGGCAATCGCATCCGCTCGTTCATCGAGCGTGTGGAGCAGTTGGATCAGGAGATCCAGGATCTGATGGAAGGCAAGAAGGAGGTCTTCGCCGAGGCCAAGGGCGAAGGCTTCGACGTGAAGATCCTGAAAGAGATCATCAAGCTGCGCAAGCAGGACAAGGACGAGCGCGACGAGCACGAGACGCTGCTCGACCTCTATCTGCGCGCCATGGACGAGGCCGTCCCGGGCGAGACCGCAAAGGCGGCCTGATCGGCTTTCCCCAGCCCGAACGCTCTAAAAAAAGCCCTCCCCGCCAAGCCGGCCGGGAGGGCTTTGTCGTTCCGGGGGTGGCCGTCAGTTCTGCGTCGCGCGGTAGTCGATCAGCGGGTCGGCTTCGACCTTGGTCATGTTGGTGACGCCCAGAAACACGACGCCGCCCGCGAACAGGAGGCTGAGGGCGAGGAGACCGTAGCGAACGGCGCGAACGTGGAAGGGGCTGCGGCTGCGCATGGAAACGAAGGTCCGTTGTGTCAGATCGCTCGAATAAGGCGCGAGCCTCCCCCCAAGTTCCCCACGCGACAAAGTGAACCGCATGTCCGCGACCCGAATTGGGACGCGCGTTCAATCGGATAGACCCTCGACACCTCGCCGGGCCAAGCGCGGGACACGCCTTTTTTTGGCCGCCTAAGGGTCGAACCCCGGCCTCCATCCCATGTTGCACTGCAACCGAAAGCCCGGACGCTCCGTTTCCGCGGCCCGACGAAGGAGATGCGCATGGTTCTGCCGGAA
>JAAIGE0100497361.1_pt1 | contig 20613 bp, 17 predicted proteins | sample 6487951 | NCBI WGS metagenome assembly JAAIGE01 (sample SAMN13974128, study PRJNA590717) | phyllosphere metagenome | biome: tomato field; feature: multiple bacterial spot infested tomato fields; material: tomato leaves; isolation source: leaves from tomato fields | host: Solanum lycopersicum ...
CCCGGGCGGGCCGCGGTACTCGTTACTCGGTGCTCGCCCAGCGGCGCAGCGTGTTGCGTGCCGCCTCGGCGTGTTCGGGGTCGGTCTCGTCGTCGGACGGCGAATCGAGGCGCGTGTCGGCTGCTCGGGCGGCACCGGGTTCGTCGTCGTCGGCGGGGGCGGGAGCGGAGCGGTGATCGCTCGTGGTGCCCTCCGGCGTCCAGTCCGACAGGTCGATCGGAACCGTCTCGATGTCGGCCTGTTCGGCCGTGTCGTCGTCGCCGAGGTAGGCCTGCAGCAGCGCGGGGTCGTAGGTGTCTGTCTGCATGGAGGTGTCGCGCAGCGCATCCACGGTGGCCGGGGTGCGGTCGAGCAGTTCGAGCGCATCGTCGACGTCGGCGCCGTCTTCGACGTCGAGCGGCTCGTCGCGCACGCTCTCGTCGAGCGAGGTGAGCAGGGCGACCGCGTCGCCGACGATTTTCGAAGACCCCGTCTCGTGTCCGTGCGCGAGCCACTGTGCGAACTCGAGCTCGGCGTACAAGCGCGAACGGGCGCCGAGGGCGGCATCCGGGGTGTGGAGGGCGGCGTCCGCATAGGCGCGCAGGACGTCGTCTCGAGCCGCGGGGGCCGAGGCGAGCCAGCGCAGGTCTTGTGCCGGGTCGCCGACGCCGAGCCCGTGCCAGGTGATGAGTCCCGAGACGGCCGGTCCGGCGGCGGTCTCGGTGAAGACGAAGCGGCCGGGGTCGACCCCGCCGAGGGTGACGGTCGTCTCGAAGCGCCACAGGCGGTCCGAGCCGAGAGCGGTGCTCCAGCGTCGCAGCAGTCCGAAGGGCAGTTCGCCGGTCGCTTCGGCGCGGTCGAGAAGTGCGGCGACGTCGTCGCGCACCTGCGAGCTCGACCGCGCTGGCAGGCCGGCGTCGCGGACGACGGCTGTCGGCAGTCCGTGCACGCGTGCGATGGCGGCGCCGATCGACCAGGCGACGCCTCGGCCCGCGGGGATGTGCGCGGCGTCGACCCGGTAGCCCGGCACGAACTCCTGGACGAGGGCGGTGACCTCGCCGATGCGCGCCGTACCCAGGACGGTGGGGGCGGTGAACGGCAGCAGACCGCGCACGCCGGCGGTGAGTGCGCGCAGCGCGCCGGCCTCGGTGATCAGCTCGCGGTCGGCTTCGAGGTCGACCGGAATGCGCACCACGACGCGTCGCCCGTCGCCCAGGGTCACCAGAGCGCTGTCGTAGCGGCCCTCGAGCGACTCGCTCAGTTCGGCCGTGCCCACGACGTCGGCTCCGGGAAGGGCCGAGGTGACGGACGCGGCTAGAGTGAACGGAGAGCGAGCCATGCCATCAGGGTAGGTCGGGCGGCGGCGCAGGCCGACGCGCCACGCCCGCGAGAGAAGGTCCCGACATGCAGTTGCCGCCCCCCGCCCTCGCGCGATCGGTCATCGATCCCTCGCCCGACGAGCGAGCCGACGCCGGGCTGATCGACCGCCTGCGCCGCGACCCCTCGACGCGCGTGATCGTGGTGAGTGGCGATCGCACGCCCGTGGTGGGTCAGCGGATCGCCTGGCGGGCGCCCGACGAGGTGGCCGGTGACGCGCAGTGGGGGTTCCTCGGGCGGTCTGCCGACGGCCGCGCGCGCCTGGTCGCATCCGTCGACCCGGCCGCATCCGCCGAACCGGCCGCATCCGTCGATGACACGTGGGTCTCGTTGCGCACGGCCGGCGGCGAGCTCGGGGCCGAAGACGCGGGAGCCTTCGTGACCGCGGTCGCCCTCAGCCGGTGGTTCGAGGGCTTCGGATTCTGTCCGCGGTGCGGTGCGCGGGCCGAGCTGCGCGCTGCCGGGTGGTCGAGACGGTGCACCGGATGCGGTCGCGAGCACTTTCCGCGTACCGATCCGGCGGTGATCGTGGCGGTACGCAACGACGCCGACGACCGCCTGCTGCTCGGACAGAACGCCTCGTGGGCCGCGGACAACCGGTTCTCGACGTTCGCAGGGTTCGTCGAGGCGGGGGAGTCGCTCGAGACAACGGTCAGGCGCGAGATCGCCGAAGAGGCCGGCGTGCTGGTCGGCGACGTGTCGTACCGCGGGTCGCAGGCGTGGCCCTATCCGCGATCGCTCATGGTCGGGTTCCACGCCGTGGCCGTCGACGAGTCGGCGGCCCGGCCGGACGGCGACGAGATCGTCGAGGTCAGGTGGTTCTCGCGCGACGAGATCACGAGCGCCCTCGCCGGTGAGGGCCCGGTGGCCCTGCCGGGCACCGCCTCGATCGCCCGTCGCCTGATCATGGATTGGTGTCGGGCGTGAGCGACGCCCTTGCGGGTCTCGACGAGCAGCAGCGCGAGGCGGCGTCGGTGCTGCGCGGTCCGCTGTGCGTCCTGGCCGGGGCCGGTTCGGGTAAGACCCGCGTGATCACCCATCGCATCGCCCACGGGGTCGACACGGGGGCGTACTCGCCTTCGCGGGTCATGGCGGTGACCTTCACGGCGAAGGCCGCGGGCGAGATGCGCGGCCGGCTGCGGGCTCTCGGCGTCGGCGGTGTGGCCGCGCGGACCTTCCACGCGGCCGCCCTCGCTCAGCTGAACTACTTCTGGCCGCAGCTCGCCGGCGATTCCGCCCCCACGATCCTGAGCTCGAAGGTGAAGGTCCTGGGGCAGTCGGCGGCGACCATCGGACTCGATCCCGATGCGGCGACTCTGCGCGAGGTCGCCTCTCGCATCGAGTGGCGCAAGATCACGATGCGTTCGATCGACGCCTACGCACGGGATCGCCCCGAGGCGGTGGGCTCGCTGTCGCTCGACGCCGTCGTGGCGCTGCAAGAGGCGTACGAGCGGGTCAAGGACGAGCGCCGCCAGCTCGATTTCGAGGACGTGCTGCTGGCATGCGCGGGCATGCTCGAGGCCGAGCCCCGCGTCGTCGCCGAGGTGCGCGAGCAGTACCGGCACTTCACCGTCGACGAGTTCCAGGACGTCTCGCCCGTGCAGCACCGCCTACTCGAGCTCTGGGTGGGCGAGCGTCACGACCTGTGCGTGGTCGGCGATGCGAGCCAGACCATCTATTCCTTCGCCGGCGCCGACCCGCGCTATCTGCTCGAGTTCGGCGCGCGGCATCCCGACGCCCGCGTCGTGCGTCTCGAGCGCAACTATCGCTCCGCCGAGCCCGTCGTCGCCGTCGCCAACGCGCTGATGCGAGGGCGCCCCGGCGCTCTCGAACTGGCAGCCCAGTCGCGTGAGCGCGACCAGCCGCGTCCCACCGTCGCGGGATACGACGACGATCAGGCCGAGGCGGAAGGGATCGCCGCCGCGGTCGGGGGTCAGCTCGCATCGGGGGTCGACCCGCGCGACATCGCGGTGCTCTACCGGGCGAACGCGCAGTCGGCGGCCGTGCTGTCGGCGCTCGCTCGGCGCGGGATCGCCGCCGCCGTGCTCGGGGGCACGCGCTACTTCGATCTTCCCGAGGTGAAGCAGGCCGTCATGGCCCTGCGCGGCGCGTCGGTCGCGCCGGCGTCGGGCGATCTGGTGGCCGACGTCCGCGCCGTGCTCGCTTCGCTCGGGCTGACGGACGAGCCCCCCGCCGCCGGCGGGCCGCTGCGCGACGCGTGGGAGGCCCGCGCTGCGCTGCTGCGACTGGCAGAGGAAGCCGACCCGTCGACGACGCTCCGGGCCTTCACCGACGACCTCCAGTCGCGCGCGCGCGATCAGCACGAGGTCGCCACCCGCACCGTGACGCTGTCGACCCTGCACGCGGCGAAGGGCCTCGAGTGGGGCCACGTCCACCTCATGGGGCTCGCCGAGGGGCTGCTGCCGATCGCCTACGCGACGACGTTCGAGCAGATCGACGAGGAGCGCCGCCTCGCGTACGTCGGGGTCACGCGGGCCGCGCGAACGCTGTCGCTGTCATGGGCTCGGACGTCGGGACGCCACGAGCGACAGGTGTCTCGGTTCGTCCGGGAGATCGGCACCAGCAGTCTGGATGCGGCGAGTGGTCGTGGCGCGTCCGCTCGGACTGCTTCGCGCACAGCGTCACCGACGCGCTCGATGCCGTCACCGGCTCGGCGATCAGGCTGAGGGCGACGGCGACGGCTTCGACCAGGAGCACAGGCTCGGTCGGCTCGGGGTGGCGGCCCAGCAGCTGAACGGCCACGGTGGGCCAGAGAGGATCGCGCTCGGTGCGAGCCGCATGCAGGCACGCGGAGCAGGGAGTCCGGCCCGGCACGATGCGCGGTCCGACCTCGACGCGGTCGCCTGCCAGCACGACGGGCAGGTGGGTGGCATCCGCCGAGGTCAGCGCCGCCGCGCGCCGGGGCGAGAGCAGACGCGAGACGAAGACGAGTCGCGTCGATGCGGCGGGGTCGCGACTGTCTGCCGGTGGGACGCCGCGGCCGCGGTCATCGGCGTCACCGCGATCGCCGCTGCCGGCGATGCCGATCGCCGCGCACGCGAGTCGGACGATACGCCTGTCGGCGTCGGTGACGTCTCCGCCGAACTCGAGAGTGACCAGGGGTGGCCGCTGCCCGTCGATCAACGCGGGACGGACGGTGTCGACGAACGAACGCACCTCGGTGAGCCCGACTCCGTACTCTCTCGCGAGAAGCGGCAACAGTCCCTCGGAGATGCCCCGCGAGAGCGCGCCCAGCAGTCGTTCCTGCCACGGCGCCAGGTCATCGAGACGAACGCGGCCGTCGTGTCCGAGTTGCAGGCTGGTCGGTGTACGCCACAGCGGCGGTGCGGAGGGGGCGAGGCGCAGCATGCCTCGATTCTGCGGATGCCGCGACACCGCGGGCAGCGTTCTCCACAGCCTCCTGACGCACGGCCGCGGGGCGCCCGTTGGGGAGGAGCCGACGCCTCAGACGGCGCGGGGGCCTTCGGGTCCCTCTGACGGTCCTCGATCGCCGGAGTCCGGCGCGCCGTGCTCGCCCTCGTCTCGGCTCGAAGAATCGGTGGCGATGCCCGGTGCCGTGTCTGGCGACGCGCCTTCGCCGGTCGCGCGATCCGCGTCGGCGGCGGCGTTCAGCAGCGCATCGAGCGCATCGTCCATCTCGTCGCGCGCGGGTGCTTCGCCGCGGGCACGAGCCTCGAGCTGGGCGATCAGACGCGCGGGGTCGTCGATGTCTTCTGGTGCGGGCATCAGGTCGGAGTAGTCCCACAGGCTGTCGCGGGCGTCTTTGCCGACCGCATCCGTGATCGCGCGCCACATCGCGGCGGCCTCGCGCAGGCGACGGGGCCTCAGCTCGAGCCCGACGAGCGAGGCCATCGCCTGCTCGGCGGGCCCTCCGACGGCCCGTCGGCGGCGCACCGCCTCGGCGATGCGATCGGCGCTGGGCAGTCGGGTGGTGGCGTCGGAGGCGACGACATCGACCCAGCCTTCGATGGTGGCCAGGAGGTGCTCGAGCCGGGTCAGCGCGGCGGTCTGGGCTTCGGAACGCTGGGGCAGCAGCACGCCGCTCTCGAGCGCGCGCCGCAGTTCTTCGGGCTCAGACGGGTCGAATCGGCTGGCGAGCTCTTCGAGAGCGTCGGTGTCGACGTGGATGCCGCGGGCGAAGTCCGTCACCTGCGAGATCACGTGGAGTCGCAACCAGCGCGCGTGCCGGAAGAGACGTGCGTGAGCCAGTTCGCGTGTGGCGAGCCAGAGCGCGAGCTGATCGTCGTCGATCTCGAGGTCTCGGCCGAAGTCGGCGAAGTTCTGCGGCAGGATCGCCGCCTCGCCGTCGGGCATCACCGGAATGCCGACGTCTCCGCCGGCGACGACCTCGAGCGACAGACGCCCGACCACGGCACCGAGCTGCGCGGCGAACAGCGAGCCGCCGACCGTGCGCATCAGGCGGCCGGCACCGGCGATCATGCTCTGCATCTCTTCGGGAGCCTGCGTCTCGAGGGCGGCGGTGAGCGCGTCGGCGATCGAGGTCGCGACGGGTTCGGCGAGCTCCTGCCAGACGGGCAGAGTCGCCTCGACCCAGGCGCCGCGGGTGAGCGCTCGCGGCGTGGTGGCCAGGTCGGAGATCGTGGTCGCCTCGCTCAGCCACAACGTGGCGAGCGAGAAGGCGTCCGAGAAGTCCTGCCGATCTCCCGAGGTGATGCCGTGATCGTCCTTGTTCGCCAGGTGCAGGGCCTGCGTGCGCGTCGCGCTCCAGTCCACGCCGCCGTCGGCACCGCCGGCGAACGCGCCCTGCAGGTGCTGCATGACCTGGTTCAGCATCGCGGGGTCGATCCCCATCGCCTGCAGTCTCTCGAGATGCTCGGGCCCGAGCGCGCCGCCGCCGCCCATGAGGTTGCGCATCAGTTCCTGGAACTCGTCCTCGGGGGAGCGGTCGTCGTCAGCCATGTCAGGCGCCTTTCAGCAGGGCGGTCAGCTCTGGTTCTACGCTAGTCGCCAGACTTCATCGCACGGCCCGATCGGACCCCCGCTCGCTTTCGCCGGTCGCGAACGACCGGGATCGGAACCACACACGTGTCACTCTTCGACGAGAACGCCCGCATCGAGTCTGCACCGCGCCCCGCGCGCAGCCGACGGGCGCAGGCCGGTCTCTGGTCGATCTCGATCGCGCTGCTGGCGCTGCTGGCGCTGACCCTGCTGCCGACGTCGTTCGTGATCCAGCGCCCCGGACCCGTCTACGACACGCTGGGCACGTCCGAGACCGCCGACGGCGACGAACTGCCGCTCATCAGCATCTCGGGCGCCGAGACCTACCCGACGTCGGGCTCGCTCGATCTGCTGACGGTCGAGGTGCAGGGCAACCGCGAGCGCACCCCGTCGTGGTTCGAGCTCGCCGGCGCCTGGTTCGATCCGTCGCGCGCCGTCGTCCCGATCGACGACATCTTCCCGCAGGGCGAGACCACCGAGCAGCGCAACGAGCAGAACGCCGCGCTCATGGTCGACTCGCAGAAAGAGGCGACCGCCGCGGCGCTGTTCGAACTGGGGTACGACGTCGACTCGCTCGTGCGGGTGTTCAGCGTCGACGACGAGTCTCCCGCCTTCGGCGTGCTCGAGACCGACGACATCATCCTCGCGGTCGACGGCACTCCCGTGACGACCACGACCCAGCTCCGCAATGCGATCGGCGCGGGCGACGGCGCGCCCGTCTCGCTGACGATCGATCGTGGCGGCGAGCAGAGCGACGTGTCGGTCACCCCGACGCAGACCCAGATCGACGGCGAGGAGCGGTGGGCGATCGGCGTGCAGATCTCCCAGGACTTCGACTTTCCGATCGAGGTCGAGATCCAGCTGAACAACGTCGGCGGTCCCAGCGCCGGCATGATGTTCGCGCTCGGCATCATCGACGTCCTCAGCCCGGGTGAGCTCACCGGCGGCGAGCGGTTCGCCGGCACCGGCACGATCAACGCCGACGGCGACGTCGGGCCGATCGGCGGCATCCGCCAGAAGCTCTTCGGAGCGCAGAACGCCGGTGCCGACTGGTTCCTCGCCCCCGAGCGCAATTGTGCCGAGGTCGTGGGTCACATTCCCGACGGCCTCGAGGTCTTCGCGGTCGCGACGCTCGATGACGCGCTCGACGTGGTCGAGACGGTCAGCGCCGACGGTGATCTCGACGACCTGCCGCGCTGCACCGCGGGCTGACCCGAACCGGACCGCGCGTCGGCTGAGCGTGCCCGCGAGGCGCGGGTTCGAAGCCGTTCGGCGCACGGCGCTCGCTCAGCGCACCGCGCCTAGGATGAGAGGGTGACCACGACCTCAGCGCCGACCCCGGCCACACCGAGCAGATCCCGCCGCGCCATAACGATCACCCTCGCCGTCATCGCGGCTCTCGTGGTGGCGTTCTTCGCCTTCGCCAGCCTGTACGCCGACTGGCTGTGGTTCCGTCAGTTGGGCTTCGACAACGTGCTGGTGACGCAGCTCGTCGCCCGCGTGGTGATGTTCGTCGTCGGCTTCGTCGTGATGGCGGTCCCGGTGTGGGGCAGCATCCAGCTCGCCTACCGGCTGCGGCCGGTGTATGCGCGTCTGAGCTCGCAGCTCGACCGCTACCAAGAGGTCGTCGAGCCGCTGCGCCGCCTCGGCATGTGGGGCATCCCGACGTTCTTCGGCTTCTTCGCCGGCTTCGCCGCGTCGGCCCAGTGGGAGACCGTGGCGCTCTGGCTCAACGGCGTCTCGACCGGCGAGGCCGACCCCGAGTTCGGGCTCGACACCGGCTTCTACCTCTTCACCATGCCGTTCCTGTCGGCCGCCGTCGGCTTCCTCTCGGCCGTGATCATCGTCTGCCTCCTCGTCACGGCGCTCGTGTCGTACCTGTACGGCTCGGTGCGCGTCGGACAGCGTGAGCTGCGAATCTCGAAGTCGGCGCGCATCCAGCTCGCCATCCTCGCCGGTCTGTACCTGCTGGTGCAGGGCGGCAGCCTGTGGCTCGACCGGTACAAGACCATGGTCAGCCAGGGAGATCGCATCACCGGTGCGGCGTACGTCGACGTCAACGCCGTCATCCCCGGCCTCACGATCCTCTCTATCGCCGCCGCCGTGGTCGCCGTCCTGTTCCTCGTGACGGCCGTCATCGGGCGCTGGCGCTTCCCCCTCATCGGTACGGCGCTGTTGGTGGTGTCGTCGCTCGTGGTCGGCGTCGCCTACCCGTGGTTCGTCACCAACGTGCAGGTGCGCCCCAACCAGCTGCCGCTCGAGGCCGAGTTCTACGAGCGCAACATCGAGGCGACCAAGGCTGCCTACGGCGTCGACGGTCTCGAGAAGACCGACTTCGAGGCTGTGACCGACGTCGAGCCCGGACAGCTGCGCGCGGATGCCGAGACCACCGCATCCATCCGCATCATGGACCCCGCGATCATCGGACCGACGGTGCGTCAGATCGAGCAGTACCGCTCGTACTACCAGTTCGCCGAGCCCCTCGACGTCGACCGATACGAGATCGACGGGCAGTCGCAAGACACCGTGGTGTCGGTCCGCGAGCTGAACATCAATCAGCTCGGGGATGCCGCCTCGTGGTACAACACGTCGCTGGTCTACACCCACGGCTACGGAATGGTCGCCGCGAAGGGCAACGAGCGCACGGCCGACGGCAACCCCGTCTTCGTCGAGCGCGGCATGCCCACCTCGGGCGAGCTGACGGTCGGTCAGGAGTACGAGCCGCGCGTCTACTTCGGCGAGTCTTCACCGACGTACTCGATCGTGGGTGCGCCCGAGGGCGCCGATCCCATCGAACTCGACTACCCGCGCGGGCAGGAGGGCGAGAGCCAGACCAAGTCGACGTTCGACGGCGAGGGCGGGCCGGGAATCGGTGACATCTTCCACCGGCTGATCTACTCGCTGAAGTTCCAGTCGACCGACATCCTCTTCTCCGACGCGATCAACTCCGAGTCGCAGATCCTGTACGACCGCGACCCCGCCGAGCGGGTCCAGAAAGTGGCCCCGTACCTCGAGCTCGACAACGACCCGTACCCCTCGGTCGTCGACGGGCGGATCGTCTGGATCGTCGACGGCTACACGCTCAGCGCCAACTACCCGTACTCGTCGATCGTGAGCCTCAGCGATGCGATCTCGGATTCGTCGAACCCGACTCCGAACGTGGCGCTCGACAACATCAACTACATGCGCAACTCGGTCAAGGCTACGGTCGACGCCTATTCGGGTGAGGTAACCCTCTACGCCTGGGACGAGGACGAGCCGCTGCTGCAGGCGTGGCAGAAGGTGTACCCCAACACGCTGAAGCCGATCAGCGAGATGAGCGGTGACCTGATGAGTCACGTGCGGTACCCGACCGACCTCTTCAAGGTTCAGCGCGCGATGCTGGGCACCTACCACGTCGACAACGCGCAGTCGTTCTTCTCGCGCGACAACGCGTGGCAGACGCCCAACGACCCGCAGCAGAACGACACCCTGCAGCCGCCGTACTACCTCACGATGCAGATGCCGGGGCAGGACGCCCCGTCGTACTCGATGTTCTCGTCGTTCATTCCGGGCGGCCAAGACACGCGCAACGTGCTGATGGGGTACCTGTCGGTCGATTCCGACGCCGGTTCGGAGGCGGGCACGGTGAGCGAAGAGTACGGGCGGCTCCGGATGCTCGAGATCAACGCCGAGACCCCGGTGGCCGGACCCGGTCAGATGCAGAACACCTTCGACGCCGATCCCGAGGTGTCGTCGTTCTCGAACATCCTGCAGCAGGGCCAGTCCGAGGTGCTCAACGGAAACCTGTTGACCCTGCCGGTCGGCGGGGGACTGCTCTACGTCCAGCCCGTGTTCGTGCAGTCCTCCGGCGCGACGAAGTTGCCGACCCTGCAGAAGGTGCTCGTCGGCTTCGGCGACGAGGTCGCCTTCGAAGACACACTGCAAGAGGCGCTCGACGTGCTCTTCGGCGGCGAGTCGGGCGCAAGCACCGGTGACAGCGACGTCGTACCCGAGCCGGTTCCCGGCGACGGCGCGACGCCGACACCCGAGCCGACCCCGGGAACCGGCGACGACACGGGCGGCGACGGGACCGCGACCCCGGTCGTGCCGCTCGACTACCAGGCGGCTCTCGACGAGGCGCGGGCCGCGATGCTCGAGCGCGACGAGGCGATGCAGGCCGGTGACTGGGCCGCCTACGGTGAGGCCGACGCCCGCCTGACCGCCGCCATCGACCGTCTGCTCGAGCTCGGCGACCAGGGCTGAGGCCGGGCGCGGCCACTCGCAGGGCGAAGGCCCCGCACCCCGCGGATCTACCCGGGGTGCGGGGCCTTCGTCGTCCTTTCGTGCGTGAGAGGCGTCAGCGGGTGAGCAGCCACCACCAGATCAGCAGCAGCGTGACGATGAAGCCGGCGAGCTGGTTGAGCCAGAGAAAACGCCGCCAGCCCCGCGTGGCCTCCTCGCACGTGTCGTCGGTGATGCTGCGATGCGGCCAGAGAGCGAGCAGGTACGGGACGACGACGAGCGCGGCGAGCGGGCCGGGCCAGGGCGTGACGAGCATCGCCAGACCCGCCAGCGCGTAGCAGGTGAGGGCGAAGCGCACGGTCCACCGGGCTCCACGCACTGTCGCGATCGAGGCGATTCCCGCTTCGCGATCGGCCAGGACGTCCTGCACGGCGCCGAAGGCGTGCGAGGCGACGCCCCAGGCGGCGAACGCCGCGATGACGACCACGAGCTGCCAGGTCCAGGTGGCGCCGGCTAGGACGAGGCCGTAGACGGCGGGAGAGAAGAAATGGATGCTGCTCGTCGCGGAATCGGCGAAGGGCCGTTCTTTCAGCCGCAGGGGTGGGGCGCTGTAGAAGACGACGAAGAAGAGGCTCAGCGCGAGCACGAGCCACGACAGCGGCGAGCCGACGGCGACGAGGTAGACCACGAACGGCACGCACGAGATCGCCGCGGCCCAGAGGGTCGGGGCGTGCAGGCGCCGGTCGAGCACCGCGCCATGGGCTCCGCCTTTGCGCGGGTTGCGCAGGTCGGACTCGTAGTCGAAGACGTCGTTGATGCCGTACATCGCGAGGTTGTACGGCACCAAGAAGAACAGAGTGCCGATGATCAGCGTCGCGTCGATCTCGCGTGCGGTGAGCAGGTACGCCGCGGCGAACGGGTAGGCGGTGTTGACCCAGCTGACGGGGCGTGAGGCGATGAGCAGCTGGCGGGCGAGCGAACGCGAGGTCATGGACGTCTTTCGAGCAGGGTTGCCAGGGCGGGCACCAGGAACGCGGCGCACACCGGGTACGAGAAGTCCTCGATCGGAGCGAGACCGATCCGGATGCCGCTGAGGTGCGTCTCGGGATAGGTGAACAGGCCGATCGCGATCATCACGTTGTCGAAGACCGCGGTGAGTAGGACGAGCACGACCGCGGCGACGGCGGACCACCGCATCCGTTCGGAGAATCTCGGCCTGCGGACGGTCGCGAGAGTGACCACGAGCGTGACGACGGCGAACGGGATGACGATCAGCGGGTAGGTCATGCGTCCTCCCGCGGAGCGGGCCGTGCGCGACGGTCGCTCCAGGTGCGCGCCGCGCCGGCGAGCACCAGCGCCTGGTAGCACAGGAACAGCAGGAACACCGGTTCTTCGACCGGGAGGTGCGGAGCGAGATCGAGACCGATCAGCAGCGAGCTGTCGCCCTTGACGAAGACACCGGTGACGATGCCGACGGCATCCCAGGCGAGGAAGAAGGCCGTGCCGATGAGGGACGCGAGAACGGTCGTGCGCCGATCTCGCCACAGGGCGAGCCGAAAACGACGGTCGAGTAGCGCGACGCCACCGATCGAGATCAGCAGAGCGAGCAGGTACAGACCGGGCACGACAGGCGGGTCAGCGTGACCGCGGCTCGGGCAGCGGTCCGGCCGTCGTGTCTCCGCGCAGACGCTTGAGCACGAGTTCGGCCGAGATCAGGCACATCGGCAGGCCGATTCCCGGCAGCGCCGAGGCTCCCGCGTAGAAAAGACCGTCGACCTTCTTCGATGCGTTGCGCGGACGGAACAGGGCGCTCTGCCCGAGGGTGTGGGCGAGGCCGAGCGCGTTGCCGCGCCAGGCGCCGAAATCGCGCTCGAAATCGCCCGGCGCGATCGTGCGCCGCACCCGAACGCGTTCGGCGAGGTCGGGAATGCCCGCCCAATCTGAGATCTGCTGGATCGCGCGGTCGGCCGCCGCTTCGATGCCGGGGTCGCCGGCGCCGTTCTCGCCACCACGCCCGAGAGACGGATCGGCCGGGATGGGAACCAGGACGAAGAGGTTCTCGGCGCCTTCGGGTGCGACCGATGCGTCCGTGGCGCTCGGGCGGCAGACGTAGATCGAGGCGGGGTCGGGAATGCGGGGGTCGCGACCGCCGATGGCGTCGAAGTTCGCCTTCCAGTCGGAGGTGAACAGCAGCGTGTGATGGGCCAGCTGAGGCACCGGGCCGTCGACTCCGAGCAGGATGAGGAGGGCACCGAAGCTCGGCGTGCGCTTCGACCACCAGCGCTCGGGGTAAGTGCGCTCGTCCGGCGGCAGCAGGACGGTCTCGGTGTGGTGCAGGTCTGCGGTCGAGACGACGAGGTCCGCATCGAGCAGGGTTCCGTCGGCGAGTCGGACACCGGTCGCGGAACCGTTCGCGGTGATGATCTGCGCGACGGCCGTGCCCGTCCGCACGTCTGCGCCGCGAGCCACGGCGAGGCGCTCGACGGCGGCGATGACCTCGGTGAACCCGCCGCGCGGGTACAGGACGGCATCGTCGAGGTCGAGATGGCTCATGAGGTGGTACAGGCTCGGCACGTCGTAGGGGGACGAGCCCAGGAAGACCGCCGGGTAGCCGAGGATCTGACGCAGCACGGGGTCGTCGAACCGCTGGTCGATGTGCCGCACCAGCGACCGGGTCAGCAGCGGCGCCAGCTGGGGGAGGCGCTTGAGCAGATCCGGATCGCGCAGACCCTCGGTGGTCGCGTAGGTGTCGTAGAGGAACTTCGTCACGGCCAGGTCGTAGGCGTCGCCGGCGGAGTCGAGGTAGGCATCGAGCGCCGCGCCCGCGCCGGGCTCGATCGATTCGAACAGGGCCGTCGCTTCGGCTCGCCCCGACACCACGTCGACAGGCTCGGCGGGAGTCCCGTCGACGGGTTCGGCGTACACGCGGTAGGCCGGAGTCAGCGGTACGAGGTCGAGTTCGGCCGCGGCCGTGGTTCCAAGCAGCGCGAAGAAGTGATCGAACACCTCGGGCATGAGGTACCAGCTCGGACCGGTGTCGAAGCGGAACCCGTCGCGTTCCCACGAGCCCGCCCGGCCGCCGGTGTCGTCGCGGGCCTCGACGACGGTGACCCGATGCCCATCTTCGCCGAGCAGAGCCGCAACCGCGAGTCCGGCGATGCCACCGCCGATGACGATCGCGGTGCCGCGTTCGGAAGACGCGTTCACGAGCCGGTCCGCATCGGGGCGGCTCCGGCGGTGGCACGCACGGCGAGCCCCAGTTTGACGGCGTTGGGCACGCGGATCCTCTCGGTGGTGTCTCCCGAACGCCGAAGCCGGCGCGAGAGGGCGGTGAACAGATCATGGGCTGCGGTGACCGCTCTCCGACAGTCTGCCGGAAGACGCGGGATGATCGCGGCAGCCGCGTCGAGGTCGGCGTCGATGCGGTCGATCACCGCGACGCGAGACGCGCCGTCGGACACCCCCAGGTAGTCGCGGCCCAGCGCGTCGGCGTCGTGGGGAAGATCGCGCAGGAAGTTCACGTCCTGGAAGGCCGCACCGAGTCGCCGCGCGCCCTCGACCAGGTCGGGATCGGCGGGTCGAGGGTTCGAGCCGCCGGCGTTGACGAACGTCTGCAGGCACATCAGGCCGACCACCTCGGCCGAACCGTACACGTACGCGTCGTGCGAGCCGGCGTCGTGCTCGGCGATGTCGAGGTCGGTGCGCATCGAGGCGAAGAAAGGGGCGATGAGGTCGGCGCCGATGCCGCACTCGCGTGCGGTGCGTGCGAACGCGTGCACGATGAGGTTGGCGCTGAATCCGTCATCGATGGCGGCCAGGGTCTCGGACTCGAGCGCGTCGAGCACCCGCCGTTGCGCGCTCAGGGGCATGCCGGCCTGCTCGGCCGAACCGTCGACGATCTCGTCGGCGACACGGACGAGGGCGTAGATGTTGCGGACGTGCGGACGCACCCGCGGGCCGAGCAGCCGTGCGGCCAGACCGAACGATGTCGAGTACGCGCCGATGACGACGGCGGCGGCTGCCTGAGCGGTGCGGTCGTACAGCTCGATGCCGGTGGCGTCGTCGGTCACGGAATGCGCCTTTCGATGGCGGTGGCGAGGGTGTCGACGAGGGCGCTCGGCGCGGCGGGCAATTCGGCCGAACGACGGCGGACCGATGCCAGCGTCTGCGCGATGAGTTCGACCAGCCGCTCGCGCGCGCCGCTCGCATCGAGCTCGCGCTGTGCGTCGCGCACGGCGATCGGACCCGTCGGCGCGAGCGCGAGCGCGGACGATACCTGGGGCCACGAGGCGGATTCGCGTGCGAATGAGATCAGGGGAGTGCGCTTGGCTTCGCGCAGGTCGGCTCCGGTGTCGCGACCGGCCAGGGACGAATCGCCGAACGTGCCGATCAGATCGTCGACCAGCTGGAACGCGAGTCCGAGTTCGGCGCCGGCGGCGATGAGCACGGCCCGGTCGCCGTCGTCGGCTCCGGCGAGCACGGCGCCGGCGGCCAGCGGAGCGCAGAACGAATACACGGCGGTCTTGTCGTGCGCCGTGCTGAGAAGCTGCGAAGCCTCGGGTTCGGCTGGGACGAAGGCCTGCTCGACGTCGGCGAGTTCGCCGATGACGGTCACGAGGACGGCGTCGTCGAGCAGCGCGAAGAGCGGGGCGCGCGCATCTGGAGCGATGGCGGCCATCGCTACCAGGCGCGTCGCCTCGTAGAGAAGGATGTCGCCGGCCAGCACCGCTGCGGCGTCACCCACCTTCTCGGCGTCGCCGAGAGCGACGCCCTGGGCTCGGGCGCGGTTGCGAAAGGTGCCGCCGACGTTCGGGACTCCGCGTCGCTCGATGTCGCGGTCGATCAGATCGTCGTGGATGACGAAAGCAGTGTGCAGCAGTTCGAAGGCGGCAGCGACATCCCACAGGCCGGGTGCGGCGGAGCGGTCACCGTCGAAGGCATCGAAGGCGCCGACCACGAGCGCGGGCCGGAACCGCTTTCCCCCCTCGGTCGCGGCGGCCGCAGCGCGGATGAGATCGATGGCGGATGCCCCGCGCGGCGATGCGCGAAGCGTCAGGCGATCGAGCACCCCGGTCAGGGCGGAATCGATCGCCGACATACTTGTGTCGGAGAGGGAAATCATGCGCACCGTCCGGGGTCTGCCATTTGGCGGATCTATTTGCTAGCTTAACTAGCGATTCCCTCGATGATACCCATGCCGGAGAGGCGGTGTCCACATGGCAGACACGACATTGACAAGCTCACGCGCGCGCACCGTGCGCGGGGTGCTGGAGTCGGTGCGCGCCTTCACCGACGCGGTCGATCAGATGCACACCGGTCTGCGCGGCGACATGGACATGAACGCGACCGATCTCTCGGCGCTGCGCATGCTCACGATCCGCGAGCAGCGCGGTGAACTGGTGAAGCCGCACGACCTGGCGCGTCACCTCGGCATCTCGAGCGCGTCGACGACCAAGCTGCTCGACCGGCTCGCGGCAGACGGCTTCGTGGAACGTCGGGCGCATCCTCACGACCGACGCGCGCTGATCATCCTGCTGACCGAGTCCGCCCGCGCTGACTTCATCCATCACTTCGGCGCGCACATGGCGCGGATGCGCGGGGCGCTGGAGTCCTATTCGGATGCCGAGCTCGAGCTCGTCGCGCGCTTCCTCGACGACCTGGGCGCCGCCGTCGTCGACGACTGATTCCGGCGTCAGAACCGGACGTCAGAAGGGCGCCGGCATCCGGTCGGGTGGCACGTCGAGTCGGCGGCGGCCCGAGTCGAGTCGGCTGCTGCCCGAGTCGAGTCCAAAGAGTGAAGGCCCCGAGATCATAACGATCTCGGGGCCTTCATTTGTTGCGGGGACAGGATTTGAACCTGCGACCTCTGGGTTATGAGCCCAGCGAGCTACCGAGCTGCTCCACCCCGCGGCACAAGAGATAAAGCTAGCACGCTTTCTGGGGGTGCGCGAATCGACGCCGGTTCGAGCGTCGGTCGGGCGTGTCGTGTGTACTGCCATGACTCGATCGTGTTGCCCGCGTCGAAGCCGCGCGAAAGGATGGGCCCATGTCGTCACCGTCCGAGCCGCCGTCGGCCGCTCTCCGCGACGGCCGTGGCGCCCGCGAGGCCGTCGACGACCGCGACGACGGCCGGCAGGAGACCGCCGACGAACGCGCCGATCGCAACGGGAACGAGAGCCTTCGGGCGCGCGGCGGAGAGAAGAAGAGATGAAAGAGACCGGGGTCGCGATCGCCGTCGCCCAGTTCGCCCCGACGGCCGACGCCGAGTCGAACCGTCGTGAGGTGATCGAACTGATCGGCGCCGCCGCCGAACGCGGCGCACGTCTGATCGTGCTGCCCGAGTATTCGAGCTACTTCGTCGACCCGTTCGACGACTCGCTGGCCGAGCACGCCGAGACGCTCGAGGGCGAGTTCGTCGCGTCGATCATCGCGGCGGCCGAAGCCCACGGCATCCATGTCGTCGCCGGCCTCGTCGAGCGCACCGAAGGCTCGCGCGTGCGCAACACCCTCGTCGCCGTGAGCGGTCGCGGGGTCGAAGCGGTCTACCGCAAGCTGCATCTCTACGACGCGTTCGGGCAGCGGGAATCGGACTGGGTCGAGCCGGGCGAGATCGCGGCGCCCGAGTGGTTCGAGGTAGACGGGGTGCGCTTCGCGCTCATGACCTGTTACGACCTGCGCTTCCCCGAGGTGGCGCGGCTTCTGGCAGACACCGGTGCGCACGCCATCGTCGTTCCGGCCCAATGGGTGCGGGGACCGCTCAAAGAGCTGCACTGGCAGACGTTGCTGCGCGCCAGGGCTATCGAGAACACGCTCTTCGTCGCCGCCGCCGATCACCCGCCGCCACTCGGCATCGGGCACTCGTCGGTCGTCGATCCGCAGGGTGTCGAGATCGCCGCCATCGGAACCGGAAGCGGTCTGGTGCTGGCACGCATCGATCCGGATGCCGTCGAACGCGTACGCCGGGTCAACCCGGCGCTGTCGCTGCGCCGGTTCGAGGTCGTGCCGCGGCGCACCGACCGAGGGCAGACGGGCGGGCAGGCCTCAGAAGGCGGCGGACAGCCGCGCTGAGGCCTCTTCGAGCACCGGCAGCCGCTTGCACGCGGCGAACCGCACGAGCGTCGCGTAGTCGTCTCGGTGTTCGGCGGTGGCGAAGGCGGTGAGAGGAATCGCGACCACACCGGCCCGTTCGGCGAGGTCGCGGCAGAAGTCCATCGCATCGCGGGCACCCAGCGGCCGGGCGTCTGCGACGGTGAAGTACGAACCTGCCGGTGTCGACACCGCGAACCCGGCGGCACGCAAACCCGCGCCGAGGACATCGCGTGCGGTGGCGAGACGAGCGGCGATCTCGGTGAAGTACGCCGTCTCGAGCCGCAGTCCGACCGCGATGGCAGGTTGGAACGCCGAGGCGTTGACGTACGTGAGCCACTGCTTCACCGCGAGCACGGCGCTCACGAGTCGTTCCGGGCCGGAGACCCAGCCCACTTTCCACCCCGTGGTGCGGAACGTCTTGCCGCCCGACGAGATCGTCAGAGTCCGCTCCGCGGCGCCGGGCAGGGTGGCTATCGGCACGTGCGGGCCCGAGAAGACGAGATGCTCGTACACCTCGTCGGTGACGATGACGGCGTCGTGGCGGTCGGCGAGGCGCACGATCTCGGTGACGACCTCGGGCGCGAACACCGTGCCCGTGGGGTTGTGCGGGTCGTTGACGAGGATGACGCGGGTCCGGTCGGTCACGGCCCGTCTCAGCTCGTCGAGATCGGGCTGGAATTCGGGAAAGCGAAGCGGAACGGTGACCAGTCGGGCGCCGGCCAGAGCCACGAGCGCGGCGTAGGCGTCGTAGTACGGCTCGAAGACGACGACCTCGTCGGTCGGGTCGTCGATGAGCGCCAGGATCGACGCGGCGAGTGCCTCGGTGGCGCCCGCCGTCACGAGGATCTCGCTCGCAGGGTCGAGGCTGAGACCGTAGAACCGCTGCTGGTGCTCGGCGACCGCCGCCAGCAGCTCGGGCTCACCACGACCGGGGGAGTACTGGTTGCGCCCCGACGCGATCGCGTCGCGTGCCGCGGCGAGCACCTCGGCGGGACCGTCCTCATCGGGGAAGCCCTGCCCGAGGTTCAGAGCCCCGGTCCGGGCCGCGAGAGCGCTCATCTCGGCGAAGATCGTCGGTATCGCGCGGCCGTCGGCCGTCAGCAGGCCCGCACCACGTGCGGTTCGGCGCCAGGCGCCGGCAACCTCATGCATCCGCCTCACGCTACACGCATAGCTGCATCGAGGCTTCGGCATAACAAAACCACAGCATCGGGCGGCACTCTGGTTCTGCTTGGACAAAGGAGCAATCGATGAGCGACACGCCCACCACACCCGACGACCGCACTCCCGACGCGCACGGCGCGCCCGAGCAGCCCGCCGACCGCTCGACCACGAGCGCGCCCGAGGCCGCCTCCGCAGGCACCGCCGCGGCGACCCCCGATCTTCCGCCGCGCCCCCCGATGCCGCAGGGCTACGGTTCGCCGGCGCAGGCGGCCGCCCCGGCCGACCAGCCGACTTTCGGCTCGCCGTCCGGCCAACCCGCTGCCGCCGCCGCGCCCGACGCGCCCGCCCCCTACGCCGCGCCCGTCGGCTCGGCGTTCCACACTCAGCCCACCCAGGCCTATCCCCACACCGCCACGGCGATCGACGACACCCGTGCGGCGACGGGCGCGAAGAACGAGCGCTCGAAGGTGGGCGCGGGCAAGGTCGCCGCGATGCTCGTCGCCGCGGCGCTCGTCGGCGGCGCGGCCGGTATCGGCGGTGCGGCGGCGGGTGCCTCGCTGTTCGGTCAGCAGCAGGTCGCCGGATCGTCCGGCCCCTCGTCGATCACGGTCAACAACCCCGACGACGTCAACGCGACCACGGCGATCGCGACGAAGGTGCTTCCCAGCGTCGTGACGATCTCGGCTTCGTCGGGCTCGTCGGGCGGGACCGGCTCGGGCGTGATCCTCAGCGAGGACGGCTACGTGCTGACCAACACCCACGTCGTCACCCTCGACGGCGCCACCGGCGACCCGGAGCTCTCGGTGACCACCTCGGACGGCCGCGTCTACAGCGCGACCCTGGTCGGCACCGACCCGACCTACGACCTCGCGGTCATCCAGCTCGAGGACGCCTCGGGCCTGACGCCCATCGAGTTCGCCGACTCGTCCGATCTGAACGTCGGCGACCAGACGGTCGCCGTCGGCGCCCCGCTCGGCCTGTCGAACACCGTCACGACCGGCATCGTCAGCTCGCTCAACCGCTCGATCCAGATCGCGTCGTCGGCCGCCCCCAGCGCGCCGGAGGAGCAGGAAGAAGAGACGCCGCAGGGTCGCACGCCGTTCGAGTTCGACTTCGGTGAGGGCGACGAGCAGAGCCAGTCGAACGCGACCAGCTCGATCGCCATCTCGGTCATCCAGACCGACGCAGCGATCAACCCCGGAAACTCCGGCGGCGCTCTCGTCGACTCCGACGGCCGCCTGATCGGCATCAACGTCGCCATCGCCACCGCGGGCGGCGCCTCGACCGAGGCGGGGTCGATCGGCGTCGGCTTCGCGATCCCATCGAACGTCGCCGAGCGGGTCTCGAGCGAGCTCATCGAGGACGGCAGCGCCAGTCACGGACTCCTCGGAGCCACCGTCGGCAGCGCCGCCTCGGTCGAAGGAGCGACGCGTGCGGGTGCGCTGATCGACGAGGTCACCCCCGGTGGCGCAGCCGACGGAGCGGGGCTGCGCTCGGGCGACATCGTCACCGAGTTCAACGGGGTCGCGATCACCGATCAGATCGACCTGACGGCGCAGGTCCGTGCCCTGGCCGGGGGCGCTGAGGCCGAGCTCACCTACGTGCGCGACGGCGACGAAGAGACGGCGACGGTCACCCTGGGCGAGCTCGAGTAGCACTCGTACCCCTCGCCGAGACAGGACGCCACCCCGCGATAGGCTCGCGGGGTGGCGTCCTTCTCGTTCGGCGCGGGCAACGCGGGCAAGCTCCTGCGCATCCCGCTGTACCTGGCCGGACGTCTCGCGACCTCGCTGATCCCGC
>JAAIGE0100334097.1_pt1 | contig 20599 bp, 24 predicted proteins | sample 6487951 | NCBI WGS metagenome assembly JAAIGE01 (sample SAMN13974128, study PRJNA590717) | phyllosphere metagenome | biome: tomato field; feature: multiple bacterial spot infested tomato fields; material: tomato leaves; isolation source: leaves from tomato fields | host: Solanum lycopersicum ...
ATGGCGCGGGGCGGCTAAACCGGCATCCCTGCCGGTTTACCCCCCAAATCACTGTCGAATTCCGGCCAGCGTGGTTTAACGGGGCGCCTAAGATCAAAAGCAGATCAAGATCAAGAGCGGCTCGCTTCGCATCGTAGTTACCGTCGGCTGCTACAGGCTACAAAGTTGTGTAGATACCTATGGCTATCGCAGGCAAGCCAGCTCCCACAGGGATTCAGCAGCGTGGTGTGTGTTGGTCCATGGCCTTGCCCACCAGCAATACGCTCAGCTCGCTCAATTGGTGAATGGCCAGGGCTACATCGCGGTGTTTGCCGGTGAGGTCATCGGACAGGTCGAGCAGCAAGGTGCTGACGGAGCAGACGGTTTCGTAGCTGTTAGTCAGTAAAGATTCGAGGGAAGTATCAGGGATGACGGTGAAAAGCGTATGCGTGGGATGGATGCTTTGCATTGTTGAAATACCTGTTTTGGGCTGACACCTCATCGCTACTAAACGAGGGGTGGCAGCTGTACGCAGGTTAGTAGACCGGTATCCCACACAAACCCGGCGCACCCGAAGGCGCCCTGCGCACAGCCACCATCAAGCATCGATAGGCTCATGCATCTTGTGTGAGGAAGCTCAGGCTACTAAACCCGATCACCGAGAAATTCAGCGACCGTCAAACCTTAGAGACCGCCACCGAGGCGCACAAGCCGGCGGATTCTGACGTAAGCGTAGGCAGCGGAGCAAGGCGCTTGCTGCAATGTCAGGCACTTCCTACAGGCGTCCCACAGCGCTCTGACTGCTCTTACACGATTACGTAGGAACTCTGAGTATCAGGTGGGCAGACGACAGGGGCAATTTACCAGACGTTTGGGAGCTGTAGCGAGGTTGGGCAGAGATCAGAAAAGGCAAGCACTTGGCTGACCAGGCGCAGTGCTGCCTTCAGGTGGATGGTTGTGTGACCGGTTATTCAGGAGCATTGAAATTATTGATGTAGTACACGCCACGTTCGACGGTAATAATATCGTTTGGGTCGTCGGCGTTGGCGGCTACGAAGGCAAATTTTGCATCAAGGATATTGTTTTCGTTGTTGACGATTTCAAATGTCCCCGAGGTGGCCGGATATTGATACGAACCCCCATTAGGATTAGGTACGTTATAAATAACTTGAACATTCCCCTCCTCTTCTGAGTAAGGAAGTTCATAGGTGCCTACTGCGAAGTTCTTATCTATTTCAAATGCAATAAAATGGCTGTCCTGTATGAACGCCAGTGTGGTGTTTTTTGTGCCAGGGAAGGTATTCAAGTGGAGAATGTTGTGAGAATCAAAGCTCTGGTTAGCCTCTTTTAGAAAGCCAGTGATTTTGTTGGGCGAATTCATGATGAGTCTCCTTGAGAATTAATGAGCATGCCGGGGGCTGCGCCTAATATTTAGGCCGCGTACACAGTTCGCGTCTACTGTCATTTATGACAGTTTTCTGTGTCGGCCGATGAGTGGTTGCGTACATTGACAACCGCCTGTTGAAAGGGAAATGGCGATTTCAGGTGGTTTAGTTAAAGATTGATTAACTGACCCGCCGCCTTCGCGAGCAAGCCCGCTCCCACAGGGGATCTGTGCCAGGCGCTGATTCTGCGGGCACCACATTGATTGCGTTCGGCGCGACGCTCAGGTGCTCTCGCGCACCTGCAACTCAAACCCCATATCCACCACCGGCTTGGCCACCTTGTGGCCCGCCATGATCGTCAGCAGATGCTCCGCCGCTCGGCGCCCGATGGCTTCCCGTGGGGTGCTGATGCTGCTCAGGCGCGGCACCATAAAGGACGAGGCGGGGAGGTCGTTGAAGCCCAGCACGGCTACACGTTCCGGCACCTTGATGCCGTGGCGCAGGGCTTCGAGCAGGGCGCCCTGGGCCAGGTCGTCGTTGCCGAAGAAGATCGCGTCCACATCCGGGTGGGCGGCCAGCAGTTGTAAAAACAGTTCGCCACCCAGGCCCACGGAAGACGGGCGTGGTGTCAGCAGCTCCAGCGCCGGGTCGTACATGCCTGCTTGCTGCAAGGCGCGGCGGAAGCCTTCGCCACGCAGCAAAGTACGTTGGTCCAGTTGTGCGCCGATATAGGCCAGGCGCTTGCGACCCCGGGACAGCAAGTGCGCGGCCGCGGTCTCACCGGCGGCCAGTTGCGAGAAGCCCACGCAGTTCACCCCGGCATTGGGGTCCAGATCCATCATGTACACGCAGGGCACGTTGCTGGCCTCGACCATTCGTCGCGCGCTTTCGGTGCGGTCAAAGCCGGTCAGCAACAACCCCCGTGGCTGGTAGGCCATGTAGTTGCGCAACAGGTCTTCTTCTTCATCGCGTGAATAATGGGAGTTGCCGATCAGGACTTCAAAGCCCTTGGGCCGCAGTACCTGATGGATAGCTTCCAGGGTTTCGATAAACAGCAGGTTGGACAGTGACGGCACCAGCACCACCACCGAATGGCTCTGCGCCGAGGCCAGGGCGCGGGCGGCGGGGTTGACCACGTAGCTCAGTTCGGCGGCGGCCTGTTGCACCTTTTCTACCAGTTCGGTGGCCACCGTGCTGATACCGCGCAAAGCACGGGAGGCAGTAATCGGACTGACGCCAGCCAGGCGGGCAACTTCGTTCAAGGTGGGGCGACCCGTTGTGCGGGTATTTTTATCGTTCTTAGAGGTCATCAGGCAGCTTGCCAAACAAAAATCGAGGCACTAAGGTAGCGCTGTCTCCAAAGGGCTGCAAATTATTGAACCTAGGGTTGCCTGATCCGGTTCGAATGATTGGAGCGGATGCACGCGTCACTCCATAAAAATGACAAGTCGGCGCGGGAAAAGCCTGTTTTTGCACTAGCCTTACGCTATGCAAAGGTAGCGCTATCTGCGTCCTGAGGTGTTTCATGAGTCAACCTGTTACCGCCCTGGTCATCATGGGTGTTTCCGGCTGTGGCAAGTCCAGCGTCAGCCAAGCCCTGTGCGCCCTCAACGGCGCCACTGCCATTGAAGGCGACAGCTTTCACCCTGCCGCGAACATCGAAAAGATGAGCGCCGGCCACCCCCTCAACGACGACGACCGCGCCGGCTGGCTCGACATCCTGTGCGATGAACTGCGCCGCGCGTTGGAAGCGGGCGAGCATCCCGTACTGACCTGTTCGGCCCTGAAGAAAAAATACCGTGACCACCTGCGCGAAGCCGCGCCGGGCCTGGGTTTTGTCTTCCTGGAGCTGACCCGCGAAGTCGCTGCCGACCGCGTGTCTCACCGGCCCGGCCATTTCATGCCGGCAAGCCTGATCGACAGCCAGTTCGCCACCCTCGAATCGCCCAAGGGCGAGCCGCTGACCCTGGCGCTCAACGCCAGTGAAGACAGCGTCAAGGAGCTGGCCGAGCAGACCAATATCTGGTGGCGCAAGCACGGCTTTGAACCCACTCATTAATTTTTTGCCGGAAAAGATAGCGCTATCCCCGGCAGGAAGTTCAACACCCGCTTTAATAACAACAACAAACAGGAGAGACCCCCCCATGTTTGGCATGTCCCATGAGTCTTACCTGCTGCTAGATGCAGTAGTCACTATCATCGGGTTGATCGTACTGATCACCAAGTTCAAGGTGCACCCGTTCATTGCACTGATCATCGCGGCCGGCTTCCTTGGCCTGACCTCGGGCATGCCCGTGGATAAGATCATCAAGGCGTTCCAGGACGGTTTCGGCGGGGTGCTCGGCTTTGTCGGCATCATCCTCGCGCTGGGCACGATGCTCGGCAAGATGATGGCCGAGTCCGGCGGTGCCGATCAGATCGCCCAGACCCTGATCCGCGCCTTCGGCAAGGAAAAGGTCCAGTGGGCCATGATGTTCGCCGCGTTCCTGGTGGGCATCCCGCTGTTCTTCGAGATCGGCTTTGTGTTGCTGATCCCGCTGGTGTTTATCGTCGCCCGGCGTACCGGCGTGTCGCTGATCAAGATCGGCATTCCGCTGCTCGCTGGCCTTTCGGCGGTGCACGGCCTGGTGCCACCGCACCCGGGCCCGCTGCTGGCCATCGGCGTGTTTGGCGCAGACATCGGCAAGACCATCCTGTACGGTCTGATCGTCGCGCTGCCGACCGCCATCATCGCCGGCCCGATCTTCGGTACGTTCATCGCCAAGTACATCCCCGGTAACCCGTCCCAGGAACTGGTGGACCAACTGGCCCGCGAGACCGATAACAAGTCGCTGCCCAGCTTCAGCATCACCCTGATCACCGTGCTGCTGCCGGTGTTCTTGATGTTGCTCAAAACCTTTGCCGATATCGCGTTTGCCGAAGGCAACGTGGTGCGCAACTGGATGGACATGATCGGCCACCCGATCACCGCGCTGTTGCTGGCCTTGCTGTTGTCGCTGTACACCTTTGGCCATCGCCAGGGCATCCACTCCAAGCAGATCCTCAAGTTGCTCGACGCCAGCCTGGCGCCGACCGCGGCGATCATCCTGATTATCGGTGCCGGTGGTGGCTTCAAGCAGATGCTGGTGACCAGCGGTGTGGGTGACGTGATCGGCCATATGGCGGTGAACGCGCAGATCAACCCGATCCTGCTGGCGTGGCTGGTGGCGGCGGTGATTCGGATTGCTACCGGTTCAGCGACGGTTGCGACCATTACCGGTGCGGGCATTGTGGTGCCAGTGGTCGGCATGATCCCTGGGGTTAACCGCGAGTTGCTGGTGCTGGCGACGGGTGCGGGTTCGTTGATCCTGTCTCACGTCAACGATGCGGGGTTCTGGCTGGTCAAGCAGTACTTCAACATGACCGTGGCCGAGACGTTCAAGACCTGGACGGCGATGGAGACCATTCTGTCGATCGTGGCGCTGATCTTCATCATGTTGCTGTCGTTGGTGGTTTGACAAAACCTGGGTGAAAACCCAATCCAAATGTGGGAGCGGGCTTGCTCGCGAATGCGGTGGATCAGTCGCCAAATACATTGACTGACACTGCGCATTCGCGAGCAAGCCCGCTCCCACATGTTTGACCGTATTTCTTCAGGGGGGCAGGTCAGGCTTTGCTGACCAACCCATCCGCCCTGAACATCCCGCGAATCCCGCGCACGGCCTGGCGAATCCGGTCCTGGTTTTCGATCAGCGCAAAGCGCACATGATCGTCGCCATACTCACCAAAGCCGATCCCCGGCGACACACACACCTTCGCTTCCAGCAGCAGTTTCTTGGCAAACTCCAGCGAGCCCATGGCCGCGTACTGCTCGGGAATCTTGGCCCAGACATACATCGACGCCTTCGGGTTCTCCACCATCCAGACCAGCTCATGCAGGCCCTTGACCAGCACATTGCGGCGCTGGCGGTACTGCTCGGCGATGTCTTTGACGCACTGTTGGTCGCCTTCCAGCGCCGCAATTGCCGCCACTTGCAGCGGGGTGAAGGTGCCGTAGTCGTGGTAGCTCTTGATGCGCGCCAGGGCGTTGACCAGTTCCGGGTTGCCCACCATGAAGCCAATGCGCCAGCCAGCCATGTTGTAGCTCTTGGACAGGGTGAAAAACTCCACCGCAATGTCCTTGGCGCCGGGCACTTGCATGATCGAGGGGGCTTTCCAGCCGTCGTAGACGATGTCGGCGTAGGCCAGGTCGTGCACCACCAGTACGTCGTACTGCTTGGCCAGGGCGATCACCCGTTCGAAGAAGTCCAGTTCCACACACTGCGCGGTCGGGTTGGACGGAAAGCCGAGGATCATCATCTTCGGCTTGGGGATCGAGCCGCGAATCGCGCGCTCCAGCTCAGCGAAGAAATCCACGCCGGGTATCAGCGGCACCGAACGCACCTGGGCGCCGGCAATCACTGCGCCGTAGATATGAATCGGGTAGCTGGGGTTGGGCACCAGTACGGTATCGCCCTGGTCCAGGGTGGCCAGCATCAAGTGCGCCAGGCCTTCCTTGGAACCGATGGTCACGATGGCTTCGGACTCCGGGTCGATATCTACCGCGTAACGGTCCTTGTACCAGCGCGAAATCGCCCGGCGCAGGCGCGGAATACCTTTGGAGGTGGAGTAGCCGTGGGTGTCTTCACGCTGGGCGACGGTGACCATTTTCTCCACGATATGAGGAGGCGTGGCGCCGTCAGGGTTACCCATGCTCAAGTCGATGATGTCTTCGCCGCGCCGACGCGCAGCCATCTTCAGCTCGGCAGTGATATTGAAAACATACGGGGGGAGTCGATCTATGCGCGCAAAGCGGCGCGGCGAACCTTGGTCTGCCATTGTTGCCTCGAGGTACGTAAGCGCCCGGAACCGTCCGAGCGACGTCGGCCACTGCGGTGGCCTGCGGGGCAGACAATACGGGCGATGATGGTCAGTTGTCTAGATGCTAGGAAATTTTTCTACATGGAGTGCAACGCAGATATGCCCCTATACTCGATGCGGGTTTGTTCCCTCATAAGAAGGAGACTGTTCGTATGGATCAGCAGACAAAACAACCGTTGGAGCCACGCCTGGAAGCCGGCAAGGCCCTGGTGATCGCCGGGGTGCAAGGGCGATATTCGAAGGCCACCGTGGGCGATATCCCACGGCTGTGGGAGTTGTTCGATACCTGTATCAAATACCTCAAGAAGCGCGTCGGCGGTGTGACCTACGGGGTGTGCCATAACCCGCACCACGGCGAATTCGATTACCTGGCAGGGGTTGAAGTCCCGGCTAAAAAGGATGTGCCGAGCAATTTCGAGTACATCGAAATCCCGCCGCTCAACTATGCCGTGTTCCCCCACTACGGGCCGGTGCAGACGCTTGAGCAAACCTACGAGCGCATCATGTTTGAATGGCTGCCGCATTCGGGCTACAAGGTCATGGGCGCGGATTTCGAGCGCTACAGCGCGGATTTCGATGCCAGGAAGGGCACGGGGACGGTGGAAATCTGGTTGCCGATCGGGGAGCGGGGCTGACACGGCGCCGGATGTCACGTAAACAGAACATGTTTACGTGACATTGCCGTTATGGATCAAACCTGAAACTCAACCGGCGCTCATACCCCACGCGGCCCTTGTACGCCTCACCGCGATCCACCCATCCCGCCCCCAGGTACAACCCCATCGCCGCCAGGTTGTGGGTATCCACCGACAACTCCAACCCCTTGATCTGCGGCCACGCCTCACGCGCCACGGCGGGCAACGCCTGCAAACATGCCTTGCCGTAACCACGCCCCTGCTGATGCCGGTCTACCTGTAGCGCGTGGAGCGTGGCGCTGTGTTCATCGGCCCAATGAGGCAGGCACGGTGGGCGCTTGAGCAGCAGGAACGCCACGGGAAGGTCATCGGCCAACAGCGCAAAGCCCTTGACCCCAGGGCTTGGCTTGGCGAGCAGGGTATTGAGGGCGCAATACATATCACCGCAAAACGGCAGTTGTTCAGGGTGAACTTCGATGGCGCCGACTTGCTGTTGTTGCACAGCGTTCAGCGCCTCGTAGGCAACGAGGTGGGTTTGCATGGGGCTGTCCGAACGGCTGCAAGGGAAGTGGCAGTTTATCGGGTTTGGGCCACGGGAAATTATTTTTCAGGAGGATGTCGATTTCCCTTCGGGCCATTCGACTAAGGGTGTCTTCCGTGATTGTCCACCCCAAGGAGTCATCGCCATGAGCGCTGCAATCAAGAGCTTGATCGAGCAATGGAAACACGCCGTCGTCAGCCGTGATATCGACCAGATTGTCAGCTTTTACGCCGACGATATCGTCTCGTTCGACGCGGTAACCGCCCTGCAATTCAAAGGCAAGGCGGCCTACCGCGCGCACTGGGAAGCGTGCATGGAACACTGCCCCGGCCCCGGCATCTTCGAGTTTCATGAACTGCATGTCGTCGAAGCGCCAGACAGCGCATTCGCCCATTGGCTGGCCCACTGCGGCGGCGCCGGGCCGGACGGTGAGGTGAAGGCCTGCTGGATGCGCGTCACCGCTGGCTACCAGCGTATCGATGGCCAATGGAAGGTGGTGCATGAGCACTGGTCGGCACCGTTTGATATGCACAGCGGCACGGCGTTGTTCGACCTGAAACCTTGAGCACCGCGAACTATAGTCAGTAGTCCGAAAACGGAGAACGCCATGAAATACCTGTGCCTGATCTACAGCAACGAACAGGTGTTGCACACCTCGCCCGACAGCCCTCACGACTCGGAATGCCTTGCCTACGCCGAGGCCATCCATGCCAGCGGGCGCATGCTGGCCGCCGAGCCGCTGGAGTCGGTGACCACCGCCACTACCGTGCGCATGCGCAACGGCAAGCTGTCGATCACCGACGGGCCGTTTGCCGAAACCAAGGAGCAACTCGCCGGGTTCTACCTGATCGATGCCAAGGACCTCAATGAAGCGCTCCAGGTGGCGGGCGGCATTCCGGCGGCCCGGGTCGGCAGTGTGGAAGTGCGCCCCGTGCGCCAATTGGATCTCTCAACACCATAATCAAAAGACGTGAGGAGGTTTCCCCGTGATCACTCAACCCGCTGAATTTGAACTGTCCAGCAGGCCCACCAGGCCATGGGGCTTTCATGATGGCTGGGGCCGGAGCCTGGACCGCCTGGTGAAGTGGGTGACCGAGGGCATGGTCGATTGACCGCGCAGATCGACGCCATTTACCGCAGCGAATCACGCCGCGTGCTCGCGACGTTGATTCGCGTGCTGGGGGATTTCGACCTGGCCGAGGAGGCGCTGCACGAAGCATTTTTTGTCGCCGTGCAGCGCTGGCCCGAGGATGGCGTGCCGGATAATCCTCGGGCGTGGCTGGTGTCCACCGGCCGCTTCAAGGCCATCGACCGCCTGCGGCGTCAGTCGCGGTTTACCCCGTTATTGGAGGAGCAGGCCGACGCGCTGGAAGCCGCGCCGTGGAGTGATGAAGACGTGGAAGACGACCGCCTGCGCCTGGTATTCACTTGCTGCCACCCGGCGTTGGCAGCCGACGCCCAGGTTGCGCTGACCTTGCGCGAGATCTGCGACCTGAGCACCGAGGCCATCGCCCACGCTTTTCTTGCCACGCCCACCGCCATTGCCCAACGCATCGTGCGCGCCAAGGGCAAGATCCGTGAGGCGAAAATCCCCTATCAAGTGCCGTCCCGGGCCGAATTGCCCGAGCGGTTGGACAGTGTGCTGCGGGTGATTTACCTGGTGTTCAACGAGGGCTATTCGGCCTCAGCGGGCGCCGACCTCACCCGTGAAGACCTGACCCTGGAGGCCATTCGCCTGGGCCGTTTGCTGCTGGAGTTGCTGCCCGAGCCGGAAGTCATGGGCTTGCTGGCGTTGATGCTGCTACACGAGTCGCGCCGGCCCGCCCGCACTTCTGCCAGCGGCGAACTGGTGCTGTTGGACGCTCAGGATCGTACGCTTTGGAACAGCGCCTTGATCGCTGAAGGCTGCGCATTGGTGGAGCAGGCGCTGATTACGCCACGCTTTGGACCGTATTGCCTGCAGGCGGCGATTGCCGCAGTACACGCCGAGGCGCCCAACGCAGGGCAAACCGATTGGCGGCAGATTGTCGGGCTCTACGATGTATTGCTCAGGGCTGTGCCGTCGCCGGTGATCGAGTTGAACCGTGCGGTGGCGGTAGCGATGGAGCAGGGGCCGTTGGCGGGGTTGGCGCTGGTAGACAACCTTTTGCAGCGCGGTGAGTTGCAGGACTACCACTTGGCGCATTCGGCGCGTGGGGAGTTTTGCCGGCAGTTGGGGCGGTTTGACGAAGCCCGCAGCGCGTACGAAAAGGCCTTGGCCCTGACCCAACAGGCGCCAGAAAAACGCTTCATCACGGGACGCCTCGCCGAACTCAATTCCCCCAGACAGTGACGATCCAAATGTGGGAGGGCGTAAGCCTAATACCTGTAGGAGCGAGCTTGCTCGCGAAAAACTCACCGACGCCGCGTTTCTTCAGGAAGCACGCGTTATCGTTGACGTTCTTCGCGAGCAAGCTCGCTCCTACAGGCTCATTCCAGCATCTTCTCCAGCAACCAACTCCCCGCAGGCCCCGGCGGCTGTTGCCGCGACCACAACGCATCCACTGCCACCGAACGCGGCCAACTGCGCACCTTGAGTTCAACCAACTGGTTGCCGCCAAAGCGCTCCACCAGCCAGCGCGGAATCGGTGCCCAACCAAACCCCAGTTGGGCCATTTCCATCAGCATCAGGTAACTCGGTGCCGACCACACGCGCTGGGTGCTGCGGTTTTCATTGGGGCTGATGATGCTCGCCAAGCGCAACTCCCGGTGTTGTTGCAGGGTGTGCGGGGTAACCTTGTCCAGGCTCGCCAACGGGTGTTTGGGCGAGACGAACAGCGCGATCTCCGTGCGCTCCTCCACGGGGGAAAACGTCAAGTCCGGTGGGTAGACTTCCTGTTGCTCGATAAACGCGATCTGCGCCCGGCCACTTTGCACCAGCGCGATCAGGTCTTCGCATTCCGCGATCAGGCATTCCAGCTCAAGGTCCGGGTAGCGTTGTTCGAAGGCGGTGAGGGCGACCTCGAATCGATCGGATTGGTAAGTATCGGACATGGCGATACTCAGCTTCGGCTCCAGGCCTTGCGATAACTGACTGGCCGCCAGCTCCAGGCGGCTACTGGCTTCCAGCACTTGCTCAGCCCGTTGCAGCAAAACATGCCCCGCAGGCGTGAGGGTCGGTTTGCGGCTGCTGCGGTCAAACAGCACCACGTCCAAGTCGATCTCAAGGCTGGCCACCGCCGCGCTCACGGTGGACTGGCTCTTGCCCAGCTTGCGCGCCGCTGCAGAAAACGAGCCTTGGGTGGCCGCCTGGACAAACGCCTGGAGCACTTCATGGGAGGCCATGACTATCGCCTTGATCGATGGTTATTGGTTATGAAGTATCGAGACAAAGCCTGATCATGGCAACCATCGTCACTCACGGAGCCGGGTCATGACCCCTACCAAATCCCTTACTGAACGCGTTTTTCAAGCCCTTGGTTTCGAAGGGCTGGCCTTGTTGATCTGCACGCCACTGCTGGTGTGGATCACCGGCCGGCCGGCGCTGGAGATGGGCGCAGTGACCTTGGGCATCAGCCTGTTGGCACTGAGCTGGAACGTGGTATTCAACAGCCTGTTCGACCGCCTTAAAACCCGTCTGCAACTGGCCAACGGCAGTTGGACCCGTGTGCTGCATGCGCTGCTGTTTGAAGGTGGCCTGATCCTCTTGGCGGTGCCGTTGATTGCCGCCTTGATGAAGATCAGCCTGTTGGAAGCCTTCATCCTCGACATTGGTGTGTTGTTGTTCTTCCTGCCGTACACCTACGTGTACCACTGGGGTTATGACGTGTTGCGCGAGAAATTTGCCGGTAAAACCCCAGCCACCCTGTAGGAGCGAGCTTGCTCGCGAAGATCGCCAACGATAACGCGGGGCCTCTGGAAACACGCGGCGCTCTTGAGTTTTTCGCGAGCAAGCTCGCTCCTACAGAGGAGGCCGCTGTTTAGAGGAACATCCCGCCCGACGCCTCGATCCGCTGGCCGGTGATCCAGTGGCTGCCATCGGCCAGCAAAATCGAAATCGCCCCGCCAATATCGTCCGGCAAGCCAGCGCGGCCCAGGGCGGTGTTATTGGCAACCATCGCATTCACGTCGGTGTTATCGCGTACCGCGCCGCCGCCGAAGTCGGTGGCAATCGCACCCGGTGCCAGGGTGTTGACGGTAATTCCCCGTGGGCCGAGCTCTTTAGCCTGGTAGCGCGACAACACTTCCACCGCGCCTTTCATGGACGCGTAGGCCGCATAACCCGGCAGGCTGAAGCGTGCCAGGCCGCTGGAAATATTGATGATGCGCCCGCCGTCGTTGATCAACGGCAGCAGTTTTTGCGTGAGGAAAAACGGCGCCTTCACGTGGATCGCCACCAACTGGTCAAACTGGGCTTCGGTGGTCTCGACAAAGCTTGCGTGGGTGCCGACTCCGGCGTTGTTGATCAGGAAATCGAAGCGATCCACGGCGAACACATCCTTGAGCAACTTACCGATCTGGCCAACGAACGCATCGAAGGTCGCGCTCTGGCTTACATCCAATTGCAGCATGGCGGCGCGGCCACCCAAGGCCTCTACTTGAGCAACCACGGCTTGGGCTTCGGCCGCTGCGCTGTGGTAGGTACCGATGATGTCGATGCCTTGCGCAGCCAGGTGCAGAGCGGCGCTTTTGCCCAGGCCACGGCTGGCGCCGGTGATGAGTGCGATTTTACGGGTCATGGTGCAGTCCTCGAATGGGGTTAGTGGGACTGAGTGTATTTGTCCGCCCATTACGTGATAAACAGCGCTATAACGGAATCACTGGCCGGATAAGGCGAACAATCCATGAACAAGCTAGAGTTACTGCGTACCTTTGTGCGAGTGACGGAATTGTCGAGTTTCACGAAGGCCGGTGAAAGTCTCGGCCTGCCGCGCTCCACCGTGTCCGAGCATGTGCAGGCGCTGGAAGAACTGCTGGGCGCACGGCTGTTACAACGCACCACACGCAAGGTGCAGGCGACCCAGGATGGTCGTGTGCTGTACGAACGCAGCAAGGACCTGCTGGCGCACATGGAGGAATTGGAGGGCTTGTTTCGCCAGGATGAAACCCAACTGGCCGGGCGCATACGGGTGGACATGCCCAATGTCATGGCACGCAGCGTGATCTTGCCGAACCTGCCTAACTTCATGACGCGCCACCCGCTGATCGACATGGAGATCAGTTGTTCGGACCGCCAGGTGGACCTGATCGCCGAAGGGTTCGACTGCGTGGTGCGCGTCGGCGCCCAGCCCGATCAAACCGTGGTAGCGCGGCGGGTGTGCAGCATGCCGATGGTCAACTGCGCGAGCGCGGCGTACCTGCAACGGTATGGCGTGCCCGAAACCCTGGCAGACCTGGCGCATCACCAGTTGGTGCATTACGTGCGGCCACTGGGCGCACGCTCGGCCGGGTTCGAATACCTGGTGGGCAATAAAGTGCAGCGGTTACCGATGGCAGGCCGGGTGACGGTCAACAGCACCGACGCCTATCAGTCGGCGTGCCTGGGCGGGTTTGGCATCACCCAGGTGCCGCAGCTCGGCATACGCGACTTGTTGGTCAGCGGCGAGTTGGTGGCGGTGTTGCCCGACTACCAGGCGCCGCCCCTGGATGTGTCGTTGCTGTACGCCGGCCAGCGGCATTTGCCATTGCGAGTGCGGGTGTTCATGGACTGGTTGGCCGCCACCCTGCAAGCCCATCTCTAGCGGCGCGCCGACAACTGCTGCGGTGCCAGGAACGCGTCGTGGAAGTAGTCCCGGAACGCTTGCATCGCCGGGGTAAAGTCACGCTCGCGGTGCCAGGCCAGGCCGACGCTCATGGGCGTGACCGGGTCGGTGACGGTCAGGGTTTCGATGCGCTTGCCTTCCAGGGACCAGGGCCGGTGCACCAGGTCTGACAGGATCGCCACGCCGCTGCCGTTGGCAACCATGCTGCGCACCGCTTCCACCGAACTGGTGCGCAGACGCACCTTGGGGGTTTGCCCGGCCTGTTCCCAATAGCGCATGGCGCTGTGTTCGGCTTCATCGACGGTGAGCAAAATGTAGGGTTCTTGGGCCACGTCCGCCAGGCTCACGGCACCGCGTTCGCACAACGGGTGATGGCTGGGCAGCCACAAGCGGCGCTCGGAGTTGAACAGAATTTCCGAAACGATATCGGCATGGGTGAGGTTGGCGGTCAGCACCACGGCCATGTCGAACTGGCCGTCGAGCAGGCCCTGTTCGATGGCCTGGCGTTCCTGTTCGAACACCTCGATGGTCACGTCCGGATGCCAATGCTCCATGCGCTGTAAATGGTGCGGCAGGAAATAACCCAGCACGGTGTAACTGGCCGCCACCCGCAGCACGCCGCTGGCGCGGTAGTCCGGCAACGGGCTGTTGAGGGCGTCGTCCACGCTGCGCACAATCACATAGGCACGGTTGAGAAAATGCCGCCCGGCATCGGTGAGGTTCATGCCCTGGGCCGAGCGCACAAACAGCTGCACGCCGAGCATGGCTTCCAGCTCCTTGATCGCCGTGGTCACCGCCGATTGGGAAATATTCAAGTGAATCGCCGCCTGGGAAATCTGGCCAATCTCGGCGGTGGCGACGAAGTAGCGAACTTGGCGCAAGGTGAGGGACATGAGCGATATCTGATTTTCAGAAGATGGGCCATCTGATAATAGATCTTCCCAAGGGGTCAAGCCCCAGCCTACTTTGCGGGCATCACCTTTGGCGGAGCGACCTCGATGCAGGCAGTGGATTTCAATTCAGACATGGGCGAAGGCTTTGGCCCCTGGACTATCGGCGACGGCGTCGACGCAGAGCTGATGGCCTACATCAGCTCGGCCAATATCGCCACCGGCTTTCACGCCGGCGACCCCGGCACCATGCGCCGCACCGTCGAGCGCGCCAAGCAACTGGGGGTGGCGATTGGCGCGCACCCAGGCTTTCGTGACCTGGTGGGTTTCGGTCGCCGGCATATCAACGCACCGGCCCAGGAGCTGGTGGACGACATGCTCTACCAGCTCGGAGCCCTGCGCGAAATAGCCCGTGCCCAAGGCATGAGCCTGCAACACATCAAGCCTCACGGCGCGCTGTACATGCACCTGGCCCGCGATGAAGAAGCTGCGCGGCTGTTGGTGCAAAACCTGCAGATCATCGAGCCCACGCTGTTGCTGTACTGCATGCCCAACTCGGTGATCTGGCGCATTGCCAAGGAACTGGGGCAGCCGGTGGTGCGCGAGTTCTATGCCGACCGTGAATACGACCTGAGCGGCTCCATCGTGTTTACCCGCAATGTGCGGGCGCTGGACCCCGCCACGGTTGCAGCGCGGGTCTTGCGCGCGTGTCAGACCGGCCTGGTGCGTACCGTCGAAGGCGAAGACCTGGCCATCGAATTCGATTCCATCTGCCTGCACAGCGACACCCCCGGCGCCCTGGACCTGGTGGAGGCCACCCGTGCAGCCCTGGACCAGGCGGGCATCGACGTCAGAACACCCCAATAAGATCCACCCCTTACTTTTTTGCCTGCCTTTCTACAATGATTCCAAGAGGAACAGACATGGCTGAAACGTCCCCCATCCGCTATAGCTTCGGCGGTGATGAACACCTATTTGCCGAGGTCAGCGACAGCATGTCCCTGGAGGCTTTTTTCAAGGGCATGGCGGTGACCCGCGCCGTGGAGCGCCTGGCGCTGGAAGGCGTACTGGATGTCTGCCTGGCCAACGCATCGTTCCAGATTCGCTTCGACCCCGACCGCATCGCGCCTCACGTGCTGCTCGACGCCGTGCAAAGCGCCGAAGCCCAGGCTGTGGCCGAACGCACCTTGCGCACGCGCATCATCGAAATCCCGGTGCTCTATAACGACCCCTGGACCCACGAAACCCTGATGCGCTTTCGTGACCGCCACCAAGACCCCAGCGGCACCGACCTGGAATACGCCGCACGCATCAATGGCTTGGCCGACGTAAACGCGTTCATTGCCGCCCACAGTGGCGCGCCGTGGTTTGTGTCGATGGTGGGGTTTGTCGCGGGCTTGCCGTTCATGTTCCAGATGGTCGAACGCGAGCGGCAATTGCAGGTGCCCAAGTACCTGCGACCACGCACCGACACACCGAAACTGACCCTGGGCCATGGCGGCTGCTTTGGCTGTATCTACTCAGTGCGAGGGGCGGGCGGTTACCAGATGTTCGGCGTCACCCCGGCACCGATCTACGACCCGGCGCAGCAGTTGGCGTACCTCAAGGCGCACATGGTGTTCTTCCGCCCCGGCGATATCGTGCAGTTCAAGCCGATAGACCGCGAGGCTTATGACCGGGCCGTCGCCGAGGTGGACGCTGGGCGTTTCGACTTGCGCATTCGCCCGGTGGAATTTTCCCTGGATGCCTTTCTCGCCGACCCCATCGGCTATCCGAAAACCCTGCAGGAGGCGCTGGCATGATCAAGGTCCTCAAACCTGGCCTCGCCACCTCCGTGCAGGACCTGGGCCGCGAAGGCTATTACCACTTGGGCATCCCACCGTCGGGGGCGCTGGACCAATACGCGTTGAGTGCGGCCAACCACCTGGTGGGCAACCCCATGGGCGCGGCGGGCCTGGAATGCACGCTGATCGGACCGGAGCTGGAGTTCCAGCAGGACGCGCTGGTGGCCTTGAGCGGCGCCTTGATGTCGCCGCGCCTGGACGGTGAAGTGGTGCACCAGGACACCGCTTTTGCCGTGCGCGCCGGGCAGGTGCTGCGGTTCGAGTTTCCCAAGGCCGGCGCACGTACTTATCTTGCCGTCGCCGGCGGTATCGATGTGCCGTTGGTGCTCGGCAGCCGCTCCACCTACAGCCTCGGCGCCCTCGGTGGGTTTAATGGCCGGCGCTTGCAGGAGGGCGATCAATTGTCGATCGGTACCGCCAGCGGTACCGGGCGTGCGGGCAATAGCTTGCCGATGGCGTTGCGGCGTTCGGTCGGCGGCGATGTGACCTTGCGGGTGGTGCCGGGGCTGTATTACGAGCGCTTGACTGACGAGGCCAAAAGCAGTTTTTTTGCCGAACCGTGGACGGTGGGCTCCGAGGCCGATCGCATCGGCTATCGCTTCAAGGGCGGCAGCGCGTTGAGCTTCCAGCCACGGGAACAGCCGTTTGGCGCGGGCTCCGATCCGTCCAACATCGTCGACAGTTGCTACCCGATTGGCTCGATTCAAGTACCGGCGGGGCTGGAGCCGATTGTGCTGCACCGCGATGCGGTGTCGGGCGGTGGCTACGCAATGATTGGCACGGTGATCAGCGCCGACCTGGACTTGATCGGGCAGATGCAGCCCAACCAGCGAGCGGGGTTTGTGGCGGTAAACCTGGAGGAAGCTTTGGAGGCGCGGCGGGTATACAAGAAGCGGCTCAAAGCGATGGCTGGACTCTTCAATCACTGAACATACGCATAACCCCTGTGGGAGCAGGCAAGCCAGCTCCCACAGTTGGGGCTTATTTCAATTTGAGAATTTGCGAAAGGCCCAGCGCCCGGCGATCAAGGTGAAGGTGGCAACCAGTGCCACCAATATCCAGAAGCCTTCCGGGTCTTGAGACAGGGGCACCCCACCCACATTCATGCCAAAAAAGCCGGCAATGATGTTGATCGGCAGCGCCAGTACCGTCACCACCGTGAGGGTAAACAGCGTGCGGTTGCTCTGCTCATTGAGGTTGGCGGCGATCTCTTCCTGCAACAGCTTGATGCGCTCGCCCAGGGCGGTCAGGTCGTTGATGATCAGCGCAAACTCCTCGGTGGATTTGCGCAGCTCTTTCACGTCTTCCTTTTGCAGCCATTGCGGCGGGCGATTGAGCAGGCGCAGCAGCGAGCCCGGTTCCAGCGCCAGCAGGCGTTGCAGGCGCACCAGCACGCGGCGGGCGGCACCCAGTTCGGCGCGATTGGTGGACAGGCGCGAAGACAACAGCTGATCCTCGATATGGTCAACGCTGATGCTGGTCTTGCGCACGATCTGTGTCAGCACTTCGCCCTGGTCGCGCAGCAGGTGCACCAACAGCTCCAAGGGGGAACGAAAGTGTTCGCCGGCCTTCACCGACGAGCGCAATTTATCCACCGAGTGCAACGGCTGCAGGCGTGCGCTCACCAGCAAGCGGCTGCGCGCGCACACCCACAGCGTGGAAATATCCGACGACACCATGCTGCTGAAGTTGAACACCACATCGTTGACCACCGCCAACAAGGCCGAGTCCACATGCTCGATGCGTGTGGAGCGCGAGCCCTCGTGCAGGGCTTCAAAAAACTCTTCCGGCAGCGACAAATGCGCCTGCATCCAGCGCTCGCAGGCGGCGTGGGCCAGGTTCAGGTGCAGCCACAGGAATTCTTCCGGGTCTGGCGGTTGCTGCAAGGCGGCGAGGGCTGTGGCGGAATCAATTTGTTGGCCTTTCTCGCCGGGGCGAAAACGAAAACCGTAAAGCAGGCCAAACAGATCGGAATCCTGGTGGGCGTGGTCGATGCTGTGGTTCATGGCGACTCGCAGAGAAAGGGCCTGTAGGACGTTTCACAGGTTCCTAGGCGAATCATTGCAAGGCGGTATGACGGTTATGTGACGGTTTGAGGCGCGCATAAAAAAACGCGCCACCCGAAGGTGGCGCGTTTTTTGGGGATACAACTCAGGTGTCTTGCTTGTTTTCCAGCACGGCACCGGTTTTGGCATCGAGCTTCACTTCAAAGCGCTTGCCGGTGGTATCGGTCAGGTCCACTTCGTAGACATACTGGTCGGCGACGCCGTGTTTGGTGTCCAGCTCAGTGTCAGTGATCGAAGCACCAGGGTGAGTTGCCACGGCTGCTGCGTTGAGCTTGTCGAAAGACATCACAGCGCCGGACTTGAGCAGGGCTTCGATATGATCCGGACGAACATCCGCCTGGGCCAAACCGGCAGTCAGGGTCAGGGCGGTGGCAGCGAACAGGGCAGTCAAAGTTTTCATGGTGTGTCCTCTTGGGTGAGCTGTTTAAGTGGCGCCAGATTAACCGGCGCAACTTAACTCATCCTTAATGGCTCACTGACACCAATGCTTTTAGTACTTATGGTCGTTGAGCAGGTCTTGCACGCTGGACGACGGCCAGCGTTTATAGAACTTCAACAGCTCGGCGGCGCGGTTGGTGAAGATGCCATCGACGCCGGCCTTCATCACCTTCTCGAAGTCCACCGGCTCATCCACGGTATACACATGCACCAACAGGCCTTTGTCGTGGGTCAGCTTGTTCATCTCCGGCTTCACCAGGTCGGTGTAGCTCTGGTCGCCGTGGTCGGTCAACTCTGCCGAGGGGCCGGTGCCGATGGCGCCGAGGCTTTTGGCTTCATCGACCCATTTTTCGAATTCAGCGGCGTCTTTGGGCTCTTGCTTGGCGTAGTAGGCGGCCTTGGTGGTTTCGCCAGACTCGGCGAAGGTCTGTTTGGATTTGGGCTCGATGCTGCCTTCACCCACCCACAACAGCAGGATTTTCGGGGTGTTGGGCATTTCTTTCTGCAGCTCTTTGAGGCTGGCGGTTTCGAAGGTTTGCAGCACTACGCGGCCCTTGCCTTGGCCGACACCGGTGTTGCTCTTGCCCAGTTTGGAACCGGCGGAGCTCAGCCAGCCTTTGTCGAGCAGCTTGTTTTTCAGGTCGGCTTCGATACCTGGGAACTGCTTGGGCTCCTTGGTCTCGATGTAAAGGCCGGGTTTGTGCGAGGGGTTGCCTTCGGCGATCTTGATGATGTCGTCCAGGCTCTGAATCCTCAGGCCAACGAAACCAGGGCGCGCGCGGTCCGGGTAGGCGGCGTTGAACCAGCTGCCGGCGTCGAGGGTTTGCAGTTCTTTCCAGGTGAACTCGTTGGCGGGCGCGTCTTTGCGCTCGGGGAACTTGGTGGCGACGTCGGTGGTGCGCTGCAGGTTGTTGTCGTGCAGGGCGAACAGCACGCCATCTTTGCTGCGCTGCAGGTCCAGTTCCAGGTAGTCGGCGCCCAGGTCGCGTGCAACCTTGTAGGCGGCGGCGGTGGATTCAGGCGCGTCGTAGGAAGCGCCACGGTGAGCGATCACGGCAGGGTAGGGGATGCCTTCGTTTGTCGCCAATTCGGCCGGGCTGACCGGCTCGGCAGCCTGTGCCTGGCCAAGGCCGAGCATCAGCGCCAGCAGCAAGGCGCTTTTGGAAAACGTGACAGGCATATGCGAAGTCCTTTCGTGGAGGTAACTTTGAGAAGGTGTCCTTTTTAACAATTGATTGCGAACGGCGCTATCACCAAACCGACATTAACGTGCGCACCGGCCAATTTTGTGGGCTTTTTTGCAGGGCGTTGCAGTATTCTTACGGGTAGCTGCCCCGTCAGAGGGCGGTAATTTCTGCCACGCGTGTAAACCATCTTTCCAGTTCCTTTGGGACTTTTCAGTGAGGTTTACCATGCGCATCACTTCCGAGCTTATCTGCCAGGCCGCCGACCAACTCCAGGGATTTGTCGGCCTCAACCGCAAGACCGGCCAGTACATCGTACGTTTCAGCGAAGACTCATTTGGCATGGACGTGGCTGATGACGGCATCATCCCTACAGCCGAGTTCGTCTGGCTGCCGGCCGCCGACCACACCATGACCCTGTGCCGAGCGCGCCTGCAGTTGTTGCTCGACCAGAATATCGACGACCGCATCAACATCACCGAGCCGCTGCGCGTGTATATGCGCCGGGTAGAGATCCCGCAGATCAGCGCGTTGCGTAGTTTGGTGAGTTAGTCGTCCGCCATTTTGCAAGCGATGACGAGCAAATGTGGGAGCTGGCTTGCCTGCGATGGCGGTCTGCCAGCCGACACTTATCTACCTGACACCCCGCGGTCAAAACTGTGGGAGCGGGCTTGCTCGCGAAGGCGGTCTGGCAGTCAACACAGTTGGACCGGGTACATATCCGTTATTTAGGCAACGGCCACTTAGGGTTCCGCCCTGACGGCGGCTCACTTTTGAAAAGCGCAAAAGTAAGCAAAACGCTCTTGCCCCACCACTCGGCACCTCGCCCAGGCTCGGTGTGCCCGTAATCCGTCAGTGATTTGGGGGGCCGCCGCCACGCGCCATCCATGGCGCGGGGCGGCTAAACCGGCATCCCTGCCGGTTTACCCCCCAAATCCCTGTCGAATTCCGGCCAGCGTGGTTTAACGGGGCGCCTAAGATCAAAAGCAGATCAAGA
>JAAIGE0100561827.1_pt1 | contig 20580 bp, 14 predicted proteins | sample 6487951 | NCBI WGS metagenome assembly JAAIGE01 (sample SAMN13974128, study PRJNA590717) | phyllosphere metagenome | biome: tomato field; feature: multiple bacterial spot infested tomato fields; material: tomato leaves; isolation source: leaves from tomato fields | host: Solanum lycopersicum ...
GGATCGTCGTCCTGCAGGTCCTTCATCTCGACGCGGACGCCCTTGTCCTTCTCCAGCAGGTCGAAGGCGCGGTTCATGCAGCCGAGCATGCCTAGACCGAGAACATCGACCTTCATGAACTTGAGCGCGTCGATATCGTCCTTGTCCCATTCAATAATTTGCCGGTCCTCCATCCGCGCGGGCTCAATCGGAACAAGGTCGTCGAGCCGGTCCTGGGTCAGAACAAAACCGCCGGGGTGCTGCGACAGGTGTCGGGGCGTCCCGATGAGCTGGCGTGCCAGCTCCAAGGTCAGCTTGAGGCGATGATCCTCGGTGTTGAGGTTGAGGCTTTCGACCCGCTCCTGCGGGATGCCGTCCATGCTCCAGCCCCACACCAGGCCGGTGAGCATCTTGGTCAGGTCGCGCGGCAATCCGAGTGCCTTGCCGACCTCGGCTACCGCGCCACGCGTGCGATATCTGGTGACGACCGCAGTGAGCGCCGAACGATGGCGGCCGTATGTCTCATAGATCCACTGAATGATTTCTTCGCGCCGCTCGTGCTCGAAATCGACGTCGATATCGGGCGGCTCCTTGCGCTCGCCGGAGACGAACCGCTCGAAAAGAAGTTCGTGCTGGATCGGATCGATCGAGGTGATCCCGAGCAGGAAGCAGACGCAGCTGTTCGCCGCCGACCCGCGACCCTGGCAGAGGATGCCGCGCCGCCGGCTCTCGGCGACGATGCTGTTCACGGTGAGGAAGTACGGTGCATAGCCGAGGTCGGCGATGAGCCGCAGCTCATGGTCGATCTGGTTCCGGTAGCGCTGGGGCAAGCCATCGGGAAAATAATCGATCGCAGCCTGTTCGGTCAGACAGGCCAACGCTTCCTGCGCGGTGCGGCCCTCCATCACCTGCTCATAAGGGTATTGATACTGGATCTCGCCAAGGTCGAACCGGCAGATGCCCGCGATGTCTGCGCTGGCCTGGATCGCATCAGGGAAATCCTTGAAACGCCGCTCCATCTCCAGCGGTGACTTCAGGTTACGGTCCATGAACCTTTCGCGCCGGAATCCTAACTCATCGACCTGGCATTTCTCGCGGATCGCGCTGACCACGTCCTGCAACGGACGGCGCTCGGGCGTGTGGTAGAGCACGTCGCCGGTCGCGACCGCACGAAGCCCGGCATCGCGGATCATCGCATCGAGCGCGTGGAGCCGGGCGATGTCGTCGGGCCGGCGGCGAAATGACAGCGCCGCATAGCCATGTAGGCCGAAGACCCGACGGACGTCGTCGAGCTGGCCGACAGTGACGGCATCGGCCGCGTCCGGCACCAATATGCCGACCATGTTCTCGGCATGGGCGGCCACATCGGCAAGGTCGAGCAGGCAATGCCCCTTGCCGCCGCGGGCCTTGCCGATCGACAGCAACCGCATCAGCCGCGACCAAGCCGCGCGGTCGATCGGATAGAGCAGCAATGCATGGCCTTCGCGCGTATCGACACGGGCACCGGGAATCATGCGCACGCCAGTCGTCTTCTGCCCGTCCCAGCCGCGCACCACGCCGGCGACCGAGCCCCAGTCGGCGAGGCCAAGGGCGGAATGACCGAGCAGCGCGCCCGCAGCGAACAGTTCTTCCGGAGATGATGCACCGCGCAGGAACGAGAAGTGGCTGGTGACCTGAAGCTCCACATAGGTCGTGGTTGGTGCGGTCGCAGGGGGCGCCATCAGCCGAACACCCCATGCATGTACCAGCTGAGGTCGCCGGTCGGCCCGTCGACGCCGTCGCCGCGCCGGAAGACCCAGAAGCGCGCGCCACCCTCGGCCTCGACCCGGAAATAGTCGCGAACCGCCCAGAGTTCGCCGGGGCGGCGCCACCACTCGCCATGGATGCGTTCGGGACCGTCACCGGCGATCACCCGATACTCCTGCCGGCGCCAGGTGAAGCGCCGCGGCGGATGGTCGGGCAGCAGCGCGATCACGTTGCTCAGTTGCTCGGGCCGCCGCAGCAGCCGGGTTGGCCGCTTCCAGGCCGGCCAGCCCTTCGGCTCGGCGAGCGGACCGACCCGCCTAATGGCGCGTTCGGGAACATCGCTTTCATGAGCGTCGATCCGGAACAGCGCCGATGGCCCGGAGCGACCGACAAGCTGGTCGACCAGCGGCGCGAGGTCCGGGGGCCGCGTGCCGTCTTCCAGCAACGCGGCGACAGCGCTCGCCCCGAGGGGCTCGCTATGTGGGACGCCGAGGTGCATTGCCTCGATTCCAAGTCCCGGGTCGATTTCGGCGAGCTTCAGTGCGAACATGCGCTTCAGGTGCCGGGCGTCCCGCGTGGCGCGCGACGCGCCAACAGCCTGATATTGGACATCGCCATCGACGCGATCGCAGCGCAACGCCACCTTGCGCGCGCCAAGGCCGCGCTGGAGCAGGAGCGGTACAAGATCGTCGACCAGATCGGAAATCACCTGCGTGATGCTCTCCGGCGTCCCGATCGGTTCGAGCAGGCGCCGCGTCACTTCGGGGCGTTCGAACGGAACGACCGGTATGATCGGTTCGGCAGTAAGTCCGCGTGCCTGGTCGAGTCGCTCGACGGTCAGGAGCCCCAGCCGGCGCGCCAATGGACCTCGCGGCATTGGATAGAGATCGGCGACCCGCTCCAGCCCGAACCGCGCGGCCGCGGTCAGGGCCGATGTGTCGAGCCGCAGGGCGGCGAGCGGAAGCGGTCCCAATGCTTCGGCCTCGCGGCCGGGCGGCAGCAGGATGATCGGCGCGCCGCCGTAACGGGCCAGCGCATGGGCGGCACCCGGCGTACCGGCGATTGCGATCGTCGCGCTGAACCCCAGCCGTTTCAGGAAAGCGAGCAGTCGCCTGCAGAAGCGCTCTTCGCCGCCGAACAGGTGGGTCGAACCGGTGAGGTCGAACCAGAGCCCGTCGTCCCCGGACACCGCAGCAGTCGGCGTCCATTTGCGCACTGCATGGAGCGCCAGCCGGTCGAGCCAAGCGCGATCGGCCTCGGGCTCTGCGTCCAGCACATCGAGATCGGCGACCAGCGCCCGGGCGTGCGCCGCCGCCATTCCGGGCCGCAATCCGAGTTCCAGCGCGTTCGGGCACGCGGCGACGACCGCTTCCTTCTGCCCGCTGCGCGCGATCAGGATCGTGGACTTGCCCCACAGGTCCGCCCAGGTCATCGGCGCGGCGGATGAACCCGATGTGCCATCGTCACCCCGCAGGGTGCGAAACGGATGTTCGGCGGCTTCGCTGCGCCGTCCCATCTCGCGCATGGTCGGGCGCTGGTGCGCGGGCAGCTTGTCGATCTCGGCCTGGCTCGTTCTTGCGATGATCGCGCCGTCGCGTGCCCAGCGCGCACCGGGGCGCCAGCCACCGCCGCGCGGCACCGAGCAGGCACCGGGATTGTCATCGATCGGAGGCGCCAGTGCTGCGGCGGCAGGCCGCGTCGGTTCAGGCGGCCTGCGCGACCGCTCTCCCGCGCGCAGTCGCTCGATTGGCAACTGCGGCAGGAAGAGCGAGGCGACCCTGTTCATCGCAGGCCTCCAGCTCAAGAGTGAAGGGATTGCCTGCGCGCTGGCGAACCAGCTCGACCGACCAGCGCGGGCGACCCACGCCGGCATGCGGAAGCCGCGCGGATTCAGCGCAGCCGATGCGCCAACGGGTCATCGCGGCCGACAGCGTGCCCAGGGGGCAGCGTTCGCGGGTGCGATGGCGACGGTAGAGCAATATCGGTGTCCGGCCATCGGAAGCGGCGAGCTGGAGCCTCCGTGTCGCGGTCATGTCGGCTGCCTTCACCTCGGCGATCACGCAGGCGAGCGAGCCATCGCGAAGGCCATCCTCTGCCATCGCCAGCACCTGCGCGTCCTTTGTGCCCTGCGCGTACAGGATGCGATCGGGGCCGAGCCCGACCTGTTCGAGGCCGGGGGCGTAGAGATCGAATTTCGAAAGTGCCCAGAGGATCGTCAAGCCGGGCTTGTCGGCGAACCGGGCGGCGATGCCGGCCGCGAACAAGGTGGCGGCAGCATCGTCGTTCAGATTGGCGGTCGCCGCGGCAATCTCATGAAGCCCAGCGCCGTCAAGACCATGGTCGGCAAGCCGGTCGTCGATCTGCGCCACCCCGAACGCCAATGCCGGCCCGCGCGTTTCACGAGCGCGCGCCACCTCGGCGCGAAGCGACGCCAAGTGCTCGGCCGACGGCCGATCGGGCAAGGGCAAAGGTGCAGACATGGGCCAGCATACGACTCGGATGTTCGCTTTATGTTCCGATGACTCGGGCCGATCGTCAAGCGTGTCTCGGCGGATCGAGGCAAAACGTTCTCGTGCCCGATCAATCGTCGGCGTCGCCGATGGCCAGGCTGATCTCATCAAGAAGACTGGCGAACGGAACGGGCGCAGCGTTGTCCATCGTGAAAGTGGGATGCGACAGAAACTCGTCAGCCGCCGCGTTCACGAGGGCTGACGATATCTTGTTTGCGAGTTCGGCATCGGCCTTCAGGTGCCGCGGAACGATCCGCTTTTCATCCTCGCGTCGGGGCAAGGTTACGAAACAGGCGCGCGGCGTCAGCGGAGCGATCATTCTCAGACCGTCTTCAATTTCGCCGCGAACGCCAAAGGTATCCGGCAAGACGAAGACAGGCTCAATCGATTTTATGATGGCCCAGCGGCTCCACATGATGGGGCGGGAGATGCGATCATAGAGCTCATTGTTCTGATAAATGGCCTCATACGCTTTTGTCGGCATACCAGGGTCATCGCCATAGCCTTCAGCAGCAATCACAGGCGCGATCTGGCGCCGCATCCCGTCAATGAAGTGCGGATTGCGGAGCATTTGGATCACTAGAAAGCCGACGAAAGACTCGCGTTGCGGGCGGTTGAGCGGACGCGTGTCCAAAAGCATTTCGATCGGCCGCTTTGCGTCTCCTTCGAGCAAAGCAAGGTAGGCCTCTAGCCGGTCGCTGTAGAGGTTGTGGCGGTAACCCCATTCGCCAAACCCCCGGCGGGCAGAGGTCCAACCATCGTCGGTCCTTCGCCACCGCAGCACCTTGCCGTCGACCGCCCAATTGTCGCGAATGTACCAGCGCGGAATGAAGTGATTTTTGCCGACCGGCTTGATGGCGAGCTTTGCGGCTCGTGGGTTTTTCTCGCGCTCGATTGCTTTGGCCGATTTCGGTTTCCACCGCTCGTCCATCTTGCGCTTCCAGATATGCTCATAGGCCATGTGCGCCGTGCCGGCGATGATATTATCACCGGCAGCACCCAGACAGTCCTCGCGCTCCGCAGCAGGATCGATCTCGCCGATCGAGCGGTCCGCGGTCCGCTTTTCAATGACACGCTCGCCCAACCAAAACTGCAGCTGCGCGAGTTCCAGCGTCATGTCCTCGCGAATGTCGATATGCAGCGGCGTTTCGTCTTCCAGAGAAAGCGTCATCATCTGCTGCACGATACGGTGGACGACTTCGTCCCAGATCGTGCCGAACAGGACGATCGTTGCTTCCGCAGCGTCCGGAAAACGCTTGCGGATCGCGGTGGCGCAAAGCGGCACCGGCAACGGCCGGAAGGGTTGCTCGGCCGGAGATAATGGCACGTCGTCGGAAGCACTCATTTACGTGTCTCTTTAGGAAAACTACAGTGCGAGCATCGCCTGCTCCGGTACATCTGGCGGGGGTGGATAGACTTGGCGCACTTCGAGCATGCCCGCTGGAAGATAGGTCAGCACCGCATCTGCCGGCACACCCGGATTGAGCCAATCGGCCCATTGCTCCGGTGCCAGCGGGATAATCTGGCGATCATGATAGGGTGCAATGTCGTCCCCAGCGTCCATCGTGAGCAGCGTAAACGCCTCTCCGATCTTCGGGTCGGCCTGCCAGACACCCGCCATGCAGAACCAGCGCCGGTCCTTCATCGTGAACAGCCACTTGTCGAGCCGCTTGTCCTTCGGACGCGGGACGGCGGGGTCGGTAAACTCGTAGAAGCCGTCGCACAGGACAAGGCAGCGATTGATGCTGAGATCGGGCGACTTGCCGCCGAACCCCTCCATCCGGAGGTTATAGACCGGCCTGCCGGTCCTGCCGGGCCAGCTCCAGCGCCGGGACACCAGTTCGCCAACGGCGCGATAGTTGCCGGGCGGCTGTCCAGTCGCGCGCACGATCGGCGCGATGTCGGTCATGCGGATATCGATGCGCGGATTGTCGTCGGGCACACCCTCTGGCGCCTCGATGTTGATTTCGAGATCTTCGAAATCTTCCATGATCGAAGCGATTTCGACCTCTTGGCGATAGTCGTTGCACATGCCGTCCGGTCAATGCTCCTTCAGCTTGCGACTCAAATTCGTTCCATATATGTTCTTATGATGGCAATGAACCCCACACCATTCGATTCGGATGCGGCTGAAGGCACAACGCACCACATCATTCGAATGAAGCCGGATGGATCTGGCAAGCAGGAATTGGTGAACGCCCATTGGGGTACGAACCCGCGGTTCAGCGACGGGATCGAATACCGGTTCGTGCAATCGGAGGGAAAATTTTTCCCGAGCCACCGGTGCCTCGTCCCGGTATCTGATTTTCGCATGAAGGTGGGCTCAAAAAACTATCGGGTGACGCGCGACGACGGCAATCACTTCTACTTGGCGGGCGTGTGGGAGCCGGCGATGGCGGGATGGCCGCTGGCGTTCAAGGTGATCACGGTTTCCGCAAATTCCGACGTTGAGCGCTATCAGGATCGACATGGCGCGATGATCGAGCGGAGGCAGGTCATGGATTGGCTGGCTGCAAAAGTTCCAGCCATCGAGATATTGGTAACCCCGCCTGCGCATGTATTTTTCGTCGACGAAATCGGAGGGCGCGGGAAGCGGCAACCAGCGCTCGCTTCATAGATCCATTTTATGCTGCAGATAAGAACTGGTGGCGAATGGTTGCCAACGCGCATAGCGTAACAGACACGCTGGAGGGGGACCGCGTTGCCAAGCGCTGCTTCGATTTCGATTAAGGAAACTTTGGGGCTTCTGGACGGTGACTATGCCGCCGTCTCGGACGGGTTTGTCCAAGGCTCCTATGCCCTGTGGCTGGGCTCGGGTATTTCACGGGGACGCGTTATTGGCCTGGACGGCGTTCTCGCAAAGCTTCTCGAGTTTTTGCGCTCTCAAGTAACCCCCGATCCTGCGTGCCGCTTCAGGCAAGCTATCGAAGCCGTGATCGACAAGGCGGGGCTCGATGCAGCGGAGAAGGCCCAGATCGACTACGCGGTGCCCGCCGCCAGCTGGGGCTGCATCAACACCTTACTCGGGCGCCTGTGGAACCAATATTCAGCGGTCCTGTCGGTGGAAGTCGATGGAGAACCGCTCGATTATCTTTTGTGGGTGGGCCTGGATTTCGAGAATACCTTTGCCGCGCAGGAAGCGGATGCCGAGCATCTAGCGATCGGTATGTTGGCACTCGAAGGCACCGTGACCGATCTGGCAACAGCCAATTGGGACGGACTGCTCGAAGCCGCCATGCGCGAGCTCGGCCATGATGAGAGCTTCTACCGTATCACGGTAACCGGTGAGGATCTCCGCAACCCTGCCGCAGCCGCACGGCTCTTCAAATTTCATGGCTGCGCATTGCGGGCGATCGCCGAAGAAAATGAGTATCGCCCGCTCTTGGTAGCGCGTTCGGCCCAGATCACTGGCTGGAACGCCGACAATCGCTTCACGATCGCCCGCGATCAGCTCGGCGCTCTCGTCCAGGCCAAACGTACCTTGATGATCGGCATGTCGGCGCAGGATGAGAACATCAAACATCTCTTCGCCAAGATGAATCAGCAAGCCGGCTGGAAGTGGACCAACGCTCCCACACCCATTGTCATTTCCGCGGACAAGATCGGCGACGACCAGCGCGATCTGTTGATCGTCGTCTACGGTCAGCAAGAATATGAGGCGCATCGCGAAGACATCTGCGAGGCGGCACGGCTACAGGCTTATGCCAAGCCACTCCTGCTTGCACTGTTGCTCAATGTCCTGACCGCCAAACTGTCGGTGCTCGCAAGCGACGCACCTGCGCCCAACCTCGATGATGCCGCCCAGGCAGCGATCGTGACCGGGCTGAAGGCATTGCGAGATCGCGCTGCCGAGGCCGGGAATGCGGACTGTATTGGATTTGCCCGAACTATCGCGTCGGGAATGGCGCGCGCGCGCCATCAGCTGCAGAACGGCGCAAGCGCAGCCGGCATTCAGCCATACTTCTCGATTGCCGATCAGCCCGCAAATCAAATGAAGGGCAAGCTTGCGCTTCAAAGTTCAGGACAGCGGGAAGCTGCCGTTGCGCTGGGATTGATCGGTCTCGACGAAGGCAGCGCCTGGGCGAGTTCGGTGGATGATCCGACCGATCCGCGCTCGGGTGCGCTACGACTGTCCACCTCGGCTACAAGCGCACGGGTGTTCCTCGCGGCCAATGACGTGACGATCAACAGCCTGCTTGCCTGCGGTGCCTTCGACGAGACTGACAACGACGCCGTTGTGATATGCTCGGGCGACGTAACACCGCGTCAGCAGCGTAGCCCGAGCGGCTCCTGGCGAAGCGGATCGTCCGGGCCGCGATATGTCGCGTTCGGCCCTATGCTCGGCAACGCGGCTGATCTCGACGAGCTGCGCGAAAACTTTCGCGGCGAGGTCGGACTATGAGCACGAGCGATCGCGTCGTCGATATTTTGACCGCGGAAGGCGGATATCGCCCGCTCCCGCGTCCCTTCAAGGTGGGCACGCAGACTTTCGACTTCACGCACGCATTGGTCGCTGGCGACCGTGCGAATGATCTAGTGATCGTCATTGAGGTCAAAGGCGATACCGCTGACGAGGCAGTCATCCGCAAGCTCCTCGCGCTGACACGAGCGCTCGACGTGCTGCATTCCAAACGCCCCGTAACGGCGGTGCTCACGGTCGGGCAGCCCCGCTCAGATACGGTCCAGACGATCAGCAAGGTTTGCCGGGTCCTTCCCGTCGGCTCACCGGCCGGTCCTGATGCCGATGACGCCGTTCGCGATTGGCTTGCCGTGCTCCTACCGCTCACACAGCCGCCGGCAGTCGATACGATGCTCGATTGGGAGGCAGATTTGCGGGCGGCTGCTCCGGCTGCCGCCAAGGGGCCTTTGATGGAGGCGCTCGTTGAGGCCGCACCGCGCGGAAAAGATGCCGTAGAGGAAGTGCTCGCTGACGAGATCACCGAGACGGCGAACGCGACCCTCGACGATGAGGGAGATGCAGAGTGAACGGACCGCGTCTCAAGAGCCTCGTCATAGAGAATTTCAGAAGTCTTCGCGGTAAGGTCGTCATCCCGCTCGACGCGCAGGTCGTGCTCATTCACGGCACGAATGGCATGGGCAAGACCAGTGTGCTCTCGGCCCTTGAGCTGGGTCTCACGGGCAAGATCGCCCACTTGGCAACCGACGGCGAAGGCTATCGCCGCTATCTTACGACGCTCGACACCGGCGGAGGGTCGATCGCCCTTACAACAACCGCTCCACTGATTGAAAACGGGCGAACGGACGGAGCGCTGGATTTCAGCGACACCCACTTCAATCCAACAGCCTTGCTCGACCTTAACCGCGGGAAATTCTTCGCGGAACGCTGCTACCTTCCCCAGGCCACGCTCGGCCGCCTGCTTGAAATCTATGATGATCAGAAGACCAGTAGCACATCGCCGCTGACGCTGTTCGTCAAAGAATTGCTCGGCCTCGATCCCCTCGATGCGCTCGTTGACGGTCTCGACCCCGCGTTCAACGTCACGCGGGTCCGAAAGATTGCGCCGGATTATCGGCGGCTCGAAGCGCTGGAAACCTCGCTCAAACAGGATGTCGACAAGAGCGAGCGTCTGATACGCGAAACTGCGACCTCGGTCGAAGCCCGCCTCTCCAGCCTCAACGCCACGCTTGTCGAAATAGCAGGTGAAGACGCGCCCAATGTCGTCACCGACGCGACCGACTTGGTGGCCCTGAGAGCATCGGTCAGCGAAACATACAGCCAAGATAACCGCCTAGCTGAGCTCACCAGCGCGCGATCCGAGCTTCGCGGGCTCAGCGATCGTTGGCGTGCGCTACCCTCGTTGGATGCGAGCCGCGATCAGGCCGACAAAGAGCGGAGCGACCAGATCGCGAACCTGGCGTTTGCCGATTGGCGAAATGGTGCCGGAGCGCTTCTCGATCGAACCATTGCCCAGGCGCAATCCGAATTCTCCGATATTCCGGCGCTCGACGATGGTCCGGAAAAGAGTCGTGCCGAAGCGCTTCGCCGCGCGGAAGGCGAAGAGAAGCGGTCAAACACTCTGCTCACGACGCATTCCGCAGCGACAGAACAGGTCACAACGCTCCAGGCGACCGTCCAACGTGCCACCAGCAGGATTGAGGAACTGAACAAGGATTTGGCTGGCGCGGCGGAGGATGCGAAGTCGCTCGCCAGTGCGCTTGCCGGTGTCGTACCCCACATTGCAGGCGAGAGCTGTCCCGTATGCGACCGCGATTTCGGCGCAGAGAATGCCGGTCCGTTGTCTGCGCACGTCGCGGCGAAGATAGCGTCCCTGACAAGCGAAGCCGGTCGCCTGCAGGCCCTCGCCACCGAGCGCGCCGGAGAAAGCAAGCTGCTGGCTGATGCCCAAAGAGAGTTGCTCAGTGCGGCAAATGGACAGCTTTCGGCCGAAGACCTTGCTGATCACAGCGTAAGGAAGGCCCGCATGTCCGACCTAGTGCGGGTGCTGCGCGAATGCGAACCAGCTGCGGCAGAAGGTGCCCGCCTGCTATCGGAATCGGTATCTGCGCGCAATACGCTGGTGCTGGCGCGCCGCCGCGATGAGCAGTCCGTGTCAATGCTTCCCGAGATCGAAGCGGCTGTCCAAGCAGCCCTGGGCGTGGCCGCCGCGAGCTTCGACACTACCGACGCGGCGCTCGTCAGCACCGCATCTCGACTCGATGAGAATATCGCTGCGGCCGAAAAGAAGGCCAGCCTTCGGATCGAGGCCCTATCCGAGATCGACCTGCGCGTCCGCGACCTCGATCAATTAGCAAAGCTGCGTCAACAGAGCGAAGCCAGCGCCAAGCGGTTGACGGAAACCGACGTCGCGCTGAAGAAAATCGAGACCACCCGGAAACAAGCGAAAAAACTGTCCGAGGCGGCTGACGGCGTGCGCTCGCAGATCGTCAAAAAGGTGTTCTCGAAATCGCTCAACAAGGTCTGGCGCGATCTCTTCATTCGCCTCGCCCCTTCGGAGCAATTCGTGCCGACATTCCGGCTTCCGACCGGTCAAGGCGGCAAGGTCGAAGCCGTACTCGAGACGCTGCATCGCAGCGGCCAGCCGTCGGGCTCGCCAGGCGCCATGCTCAGTCAGGGCAATCTCAACACGGCTGCCTTGACGCTATTTCTGGCCCTACATTTGTCGGTTCCGGTTCGCATGCCCTGGCTCGTGCTGGACGACCCTGTGCAGTCCATGGACGATGTTCATATCGCCCAGTTCGCCGCCCTGTTGCGCACGCTTTCTAAAGGCATGGGTCGGCAAGTGGTGATCGCGGTTCATGAGCGCGCTCTGTTCGACTATCTTGCGCTCGAACTCAGCCCGGCCTTTGCCGGGGACAGCCTGATCGCCGTGGAAATTACCCGCAATTTTGACGGCAATGCCGTCGCCACGCCGCGTGTCCTCGGCTTTGAGGAGGATCGAGCCATCGCGGCCTAGATTTGTCAGAAGGCCGCTACACGCTTCTGACAAATCTGCGCCAGCAATGTCAGGCAGCCCTGCAGAACCTTGGAAATCTGAAATCCACGCCGACCGGCGGGGGAAGGCGCCGGCGACTATGTCCGCCCATCGCCTTTGACGGCCTCTCGGTAAGCACTACAGGTTCGGGCAAGCCGTTGCTGAGCAACGCTGCCCAAGTCAAAGCGAGCTCACGTCGCCGCGGCATATACGCCGCACGATTGTAGGCACCTTCTACTTTTCCGGTTGGCACGTGAGCCAGCATCAGGTCGATGACTTTGCGATCGTGTTCCTTGCCTTCGCGCTCGGCCCACTCGTTCATGATCGTCGAGAATGCTGCACGAAAACCATGGGGCACATGATGTCCGTGATAGCCCGCGCGGTTTAGCAAGTACCCGATTGCGTTTTCGCTCATCGGCCGATGCGTATGGCGGTTGCTCGGGAACAGCAGCGGCCCAGAACCAGTCAAAGGCCAAAGCGCCTTCAGCACGGCAACGGCTTGGGGGGTGAGCGGCACCAGATGGTCGCCGTTCAGTTCCTCTTTGCGATCGAGGTCGCCCTTCATGCGGGCGGACGGGATGCGCCATAGCGGCTCAGGCCCGTTGAGCCCCTCAAACTCGACCCATTCCGCGCCGCGAAGTTCACTCGGGCGCACCGCGGTCAATGCTAGCAGCCGCAGCGCCAGGCGGGTCACGGGGCGTGCATAGTCCTCTTCGGCCGCGATAATCATTTTCCGCAGAGGGACGAGGTCCGTAATTGCGGGTTGCCGACCCTTCCGGAGCGGTTTGAGGACAGCGCCAAGCTTTTCGGCTGGATCGTTCTTCACGATCCCCTGCGCTATCCCGTAGACGAACACGGCCGAGATACGCTGACGAATGCGTTTTGCCGTCTCGATCGAGCCACGCGCCTCTACCTCCCGAAGCGCGGCGAGGACCAGCGGCGGCGTCAGCTGCCCGATCGGCAACTCGCCGATCGTCGGGAAGACGTCACGTTCAAGGCTGCGGATCACGTCGGCGGAATGGATGGAGGCCCATTGCGCCTTAGCGTTCTCGTGCCATTCGCGTGCGACCTTTTCGAAAGTCAGGCGCGCAGCTTCCATCGTCGCTTCGATCTTGAGCTTTTTGACCACATTAGGGTCGTGTCCTTCGGCGAGCAGACCCGCAGCCTCGTCGCGCTTCACCCGCGCATCCGACAACGAGACTTGGGGGTAGGCACCGAAGGCAAGGGTCTTCTGCTTGCCATCGTAGGCGTAGCCGTAGCGCCACAGCTTCCCGCCGCTCGGCGTTACGAGGAGGAAAAGGCGATTGGCATCGGACAGTTTGTAGGATTTGGGGCGCGGCTTAGCCGCGCGGACCTTCGCATCACTGAGCATTTGGCATCTCCAAAAATACCACGTTTTTCGACCGTCGATGCCACGAATCAGTCCCTCGATTTGAGTGGAGGCACATGGATCGCTATGGCCAAGCCGGTGAGCTAAGCGTCGGTATTCACGGAGAAAAAGTCGATATCGGTGGACTTCTGCGGACCCCTAAAAACAGGGGTCTGGCGGAGCGGGAGGGATTCGAACCCTCGATACGCTTTTGACGTATACTCACTTTCCAGGCGAGCGCCTTCGACCACTCGGCCACCGCTCCGCATTGCTCTGGAAGTGCGGCTCCCTATCGCGCGAAGGGGATGGTGGCAAGGGGATGCTTTACTTTATTGCGCGTCCCCTCTTTGATGCGGCCATGAAAAGACATTCGCTCCTGTTGGCCACAATCCTGGCCGCCGCTGGTCCGGCTTTTGCAGCCACCGCTCCGACAACGCCGTCCGCCATCGTCGCTGCCGCGCCTGCCGGCGACTGGCGCATGATCCCGCCGGATGAACTGCTGGTCATGACGATCGAGGGCGGCAAGCGGATTGTGATCCAGCTTGCCCCGGCGTTGTCGCCCCGCCATGTCGCCAACATCCGTGCGCTCGCCAAGGCGCACTGGTGGGACGGGACGAGCATCAACCGCGTGCAGGATAATTATGTCGCGCAATGGGGCGATGCGAGCGAAAAGAAACCGATGCCGCCTGGCCTGTCGCCGACCAGCCCGGCCGACTATGTACAACCGGTCAAAGGCACGGTCACGCCCTTGCCCTATCCCGATCCCTATGCGCGTGCGACCGGATTCGTCGATGGCTGGCCGGTAGCGATGGATGGGGGGCAGGGCTGGCTGCCGCATTGCTACGGGTTCGTCGGCGTTGGGCGCAATATGTCGCCGGATGCAGGCACCGGCGCCGAGCTCTACGCCGTGATCGGGCAGGCACCCCGTCAACTCGACCGAAACATCGCCGTGGTTGGCCGCGTGATCGAGGGCATCGCGATGCTGTCCAGCCTGCCGCGCGGTTCTGGCGACCTTGGCTTCTACACCGATCGTGAGCACAAGGTGCCGATCCTGTCTGCGCGCCTGGCGAGCGATTTACCCGAAAAGGACCGACCAAGATTTCAGGTCATGGATGTCGCGTCGAAAAGTTTCGCCGACTATCTGCGGCTGCGCGCGAACAGGAAGGACGACTTCTATGATCGCCCGGCTGGCGGCGTCGATATCTGCAACGCGCCGGTCCCCGTCAGGACTGCGCCATGACGCCGCGCAGGCGATAGCCCTGCCGGTCGCGAATGCGGCGGATGGCGAAGCTGGTGCGGATCGCCGAAACGCCGGGCAGGCGGGCGAGGCAGTCGCGATGGATGGTATCGAAGCCATTTAAGTCGGCGGCGGCGACGCGCAGCAGGTAATCGGCATGACCGGCCATCAGATGGCATTCAAGGATTTCTGGGAAGTCCGTCACGGCGGACTCGAAGCGATCCATCGCCTCGCGGCTTTGGCTGGTGAGCGAAATCTCGACGAAGGCGTGAAGGCCAAGGCCGAGCGCATCCGGATCGAGCCGCACCGAATATCCGGCGATGACGCCTGCCTCCTCCAACGCCTTGATTCGGCGATGGCAGGCGGAGGGGGAGAGGCTGACGAACTCGCTAACCTCTTGCATCGAACGGCTGCTATCGTCCTGCAACGCTTCCAATATCGCAATGTCGAAACGATCCATGCACGATCTTCCCGTCTAAAATGACATATCCGGGATAGCATCCCGCGCATGCCTAGGATAGCCGGTCAATCAGGGAACAATCGCCGTGAGACTTACGCTATGATCGCTGCATGGAGGGCCGCATAGGCCCGCATCGCTTTGGAGAGCAAGATGATCGTCGGCACCGTTAGGGAAATCAAGAATCACGAATATCGCGTCGGGCTGACCCCCGAAAGCGTGCATGAACTGACGGCGCATGGCCATCGCGTGCTGGTGGAAACCGGCGCGGGTGAGGGCATCGGTGCGCATGATGACCAGTATCGCAAGGCCGGTGCGGACATCATCGCAACCGCCGCCGAAATCTTTGCGACCGCCGAAATGATCGTGAAGGTCAAGGAACCGCAGGCGGGTGAGCGCGCCATGCTGCGTCCCGGCCAGATCCTCTACACCTATCTCCATCTGGCGCCCGATCCCGAACAGACCCGCGACCTCATCAAGAGCGGCGCGACCTGCATCGCCTATGAAACGGTGACCGACGCCAGCGGCGGCCTGCCTCTGCTCAAGCCCATGAGCCAGGTTGCGGGCCGCATGGCCATTCAGGCTGGCGCGACGGCGCTGGAGAAAGCGCATGGCGGTCGCGGCGTTTTGCTGGGCGGCGTGCCGGGCGTTCTGCCTGCCAAGGTCGCAGTGATCGGCGGCGGCGTCGTCGGCTTTAACTCGGCGCAGATGGCCGCCGGTCTGGGCGCGGACGTCACCATCCTCGACCGCAGCCCCGAAGTGCTCGAAAAGCTGGGCATGTATTTCGAGGCCCGCGCCAAGACCCGCTTCTCTAACAAGGCGAACCTTGCCGAATGTATCGCCGAAGCCGACCTGGTGATCGGGGCGGTGCTGATCCCCGGTGCGGCCGCGCCCAAGCTGGTGACGGCCGATATGCTCAAGACGATGAAGAAGGGCGCGGTGCTGGTCGACGTCGCGATCGATCAGGGCGGCTGCTTCGAAACCAGCCATGCGACGACCCACGCCGATCCGACCTATGTCGTCGATGGCGTCGTCCATTATTGCGTAGCCAACATGCCTGGCGCGGTCGCGCGCACCAGCACCTATGCGCTGAACAACGTCACGCTGCCGCACGCGCTACGCATCGCTGAAAAGGGCTGGCAGGATGCGCTGCGTTCGGACCCGCACCTTCGCGCGGGCCTCAATATCTGGGACGGCAAGGTCACGTATCGCGCGGTCGCCGACGATCTGGACCTGCCCTACACGCCGGTCGAAGACGCGCTCAATTAAGCCATACACCGCTTCGCTCCGCCGACACGGAGCGATATACAAGCAGCGCCGCCCTTCCCTTGGAGGGCGGCGCTGTTTTTCTGTTCGCTGCGTATCGATCAGTAGATATCGCGGCGATAGCTGCCGGCTTCGACCATGCGTTCGAGCACCTCTTCGCCCACCAGTTCGGCGAGCGCCGCGTGGACGGCGGGGGCCATGCCCGCGATGCTGCCGCAGACATAGATGGACGCGCCTTCGAAGATCAGCGCCCGGACGAGATCGGCGCGCGCGCGCAACCGGTCCTGCACATAAGCACGCTCGGTATCGTGCCGTGACCAGGCGATGTCGATCGTGGCGATGACGCCCGCTTCGATCAGCCTCATGATCTCTTCACGATGAATATCGTCATGATCGGGATGCCGTTCGCCCCAGACGAGGTAGACGGGGGCACCGCCGCCCGCTGCTCGGTCGCGGGCATGGGCGAGCAGCCCCGCAAGGCCGGTGCCGTTGCCGATCAGCAGCAACGGGACGTCGCGATCCTGCGGCGGGTGGAAGGCGGGATTGCTGCGTATCCGCGCCTCGATCACGCTGCCGATGCGTGCGCCTTGCGTCAGCCAGCCCGATCCCAGCCCCGGAAAGCCATCCTCCGCCGCGCACTGTCGCACGATCAGTTCGACCCGGCCCGATGGGGCGACCGATGCGATCGAATATTCCCGATGGGCAAGCGGGCGAAGGCTGGCGGGATCGACGCCCGGCGGCGCATCCATGGGCAGGATCCGGGTCGAGAGCCGCTCGCGCAGATCATCGTCCAGCGGCAAGCCCATCCGCTCCACAAAGGCGTCGATGCGCGCGCCATCCTGTCGCGGCAGCACTTCGATGATGTCGCCCGCTTGCCACTGCGCCGCCATCGAATCGACCGGCTCCAGCGCGATGTGGTAGATCGGTCCGCCAATGCTGCCCGGATTGAGCAGGCGGCGATCGGTCAGTCGCCATTGCCCCATGGCAGCGGGTGCCCAGTCGGGCTGATCGGTGCGCGCGCCGATGCCGCCCAATTGCTGCTGCCACTGGCGCTGCGCGTCGGCATCCTCGCCGTCCATCTCGACAATATCGAACAGGCGATGCGCGCCGCTTTCGTGCAGCCATTGATCGATGCGATGGCCGAACGCACAAAAGTCGGGATATTCCCGGTCGCCAAGCGCGAGCACGGCATAGCTGAGCGCGGGGAGGGGCGTATCCGGCTTCAACCTGCGCGCAAAGGCGCGGGCCATGTCCGGCGGCTCGCCCTCGCCATAGGTGCTGGCCACGACAAACAGCTTCTCGATCCGGGCGAGGTGGTCTTCATCGAGTTTCTGCACCGGGATGACCGCCGCATCCGGCAAGGCGCTCGCCGTCAGCCGCGCAAGCCGCTCGGCACCGCCCGTCTGGCTCGCATAGGCGACGAGCGTCTTTGCCTGATGAGGCGGCGGCGCTCCCGCTTTCGCTGCCAGTTCCGCTTCGGCCTGTGCCAGCGCTTTCTTGGATCGGCGGCGCGCGAAATAGAGGAGGAAGCCGGTCACGGTGAAGAGCGGCATGGTGAGGCTGGCGAGCAGGATGCCGATCCGCCCCGCAAGGCCGAAATAGGCACCGCGATGGATCTCGAAGATGCTGGTGACGATATCCCGCCCGACGCTGCGCTGCGAATAGGGGATGAAGGACGTGACCACGCCGGTGCGGCCATCGATCGACAGTTCGTCCGAAACGCGATCATGTCGCCCGCCGTTCAGCCTCGCGCGGAATTGCACCACCGGCCCGTCGCGCACGACGAGCGTCAGCTGATCGTAGCGGGAGGGGGAGGTGGTCGCCGTAAAGCTGCGCCAGGCACGCGCGAAGTCCGGTTCGGCTTCGCCTTCGGTCGGGCCTTTACGCTTCCCCTTGCCGTGCGCTTCTTCCTCGCTCGTACTGCCGACCAATACCGCCTGCACGCCGTCGCGATACCAGCCATAGGACCACCAGAGGCCGGTAAAGCCGCTCACCAAGTAGAAGATCAGCACCCAGCCGCCGATCGTCGCATGAAGCGCGCGATACAGGTTGCGCCCGGTCCTGCGCCAGTCGAGCACCAGCCAGGCCCGCCAATCGAGCGGCTTTTTCGGCCAGCGTAGATAGAGGCCGGACAGTGCGAAATAGAGGAGCGATATGGCGGCGAAGCCGGTGATCTGCCGCCCGATCCCATTGCCGCCATCGGGCAGCGCCAGCCAGCGATGCAGCCGGGTGACGAACTCGAAAAAGCCGTGGCCGCGACCTTCGCCCAGCAGCTGCCCCGTCGCGGGATCGGCAAATTCGACGCGACGCTTTGTCTTGCCCGGCAGGCTGTAGCTGATCTGCGCTGCGGCAGTCGGATCGCTTTGCACCACGATGCGGCTGATGCGTGCGCCGGGATGCTGGGCGCGGACGCGGGCCGCCATGTCCGGCGGCGTCAGCAGTGGCCCGCGCCCCGCCTGCACGGTCGCAACACCGGGATTGAGCGCGACCAGCAATTCATCCTCGAAGCTGATGAGCGCGCCCGTTGTCCCCATGATCGCGAGGACGATCCCGGCGGTGATGCCGAGGAACCAGTGAAGCTGAAACAGGGTGGCACGCAACACGGTCTCACGGTTCCGAACAAAAGACTTGTTATTGAGAATGGGTAGCGATAGCTGGCGCGCATCATGGGGTCAATATCCGCCGAGGGGCCAAACATGCTTTCCATCCGCCAATCCGTGCGCCTATCGGTGAGCGCCTGTGCGCTGCTGTCCGCCACGCCATCCTGGGCACAAGACGTGCCGGACGCGGAGCATAAGCAGGATATCGTCGTCACCGCCGCGCGCACCATCCTGCCGCCCAGTGCCCTGCCGCTCACCATCGACATCATTGACAAGCGGACGCTGGACCAGCAGATCGCGATATCGGGATCGGTCACCGATGCGGTGGCGACCCTGACGCCCAGCTTTTCGCCGACGCGCGGCAAGCTGTCGGGCGCGGGCGAAACGCTGCGCGGACGATCGCCGCTCTATGCTATCAACGGCATCCCGCAATCGACGCCGCTGCGCGACGGCAGCCGTGATGGATTCGCGATCGACGGCTTCTTCATCGACCGGGTGGAGGTCATCTACGGCTCCAACGCGTTGCAGGGGATTGGAGGCACCGGCGGCATCGTCAATCAGGTGACGGTGGGCGCACCGCAGCAGGACGGACTGACCGGCCGCGTCCTGCTGCAAGGGACGGCGAGCGACAGGTTCGAGGGCGACGGGATGGGCGGCAAGGCGGCGGGCCTTGTCCAATATAAGGCAGACGCATTCGACGCCAGCGTCGGCGCCTCCTATGAAAAGCGCGGCGCCTTCTACGACGCGCGCAACCGCCGGATCGGTATCAACTTGACGCAGGGCGAAACGCAGGCGTCGGGTACGAGCGACGTCTTCGCGCGGCTGGGTTGGCAGGTGCGGCCGAGCGGGCGGCTGGAATTGATGCTCAACCGCTATGAGTTGAAGGGCGACGGCGATTATGTGCCGCTGGCAGGCAGCCGCGCGCGGGGCATTCCCACCAGCGCGATCAAGGGCGACGCGCCGGGCACGCCGGGCGCGAACCGCACCGAAAGCGCGTCGCTCACCTATGTGGACAAGGATGTGGGCGGCGGCAACTTCGTCGCGCAGGGCTTCTTCAACCGCAGCCGCGACACGTTTGGCGGTGAATTCGCATCTATCGCGACCTTCCAGGATCCTGCAATCGCGTCGGTCGGCACGCTGTTCGACCAGTCGCAGAACCGGTCGCGCAAGATCGGCGGAAAGCTCAGCTACGAACGCGCGGTCCCGGGGTTCGAAGCCCTGACGGCGACGATCGGTTTCGACGCGTTGTTCGATAAGACCGAGCAGCGGTTGATCGTCACCAACCGCACCTGGGTGCCGCCCAGCGATTTCCGCAGCCTCGCCCCCTTTGCGCAGGCGAACCTCAAGCTGCTGGATGGCGTCGTTCGGTTGGCAGGCGGTTTGCGCTGGGAAAATGTGCGTGTGACGATCGATGATTTCCGCACGCTCGCCTCCACCACCTATGACGGACGCAATCCTGCGACCTATGGCGGTGTCGCGGTTTCGGGCGGCTCGCCGCGCTTTTCCGACGTCCTTTTCAACGGCGGCGTCATCGTCGAGCCGCTGGCGGGCATCCGTGCCTATGCAAGCTATGCCGAAGGCTTCACCATGCCGGACGTCGGGCGGGTGACGCGCGGCATCTCACGTCCCGGCGTCGATCTCGACGACTTCCTCGACATCACGCCGATCGTATCGAACAATCGTGAGGTCGGGCTGGAGGTGAAGCGCGGGCCGCTGAACGGCAGCGTCACCTATTTCTGGTCGGCGAGCGACAAGGGCCAGATCCTGCTCGCGCAGGGCGACGGCATCTTCACCGTGCAGCGGCAGCGGGTGGAGATCGAGGGGCTGGAAATCAACATGGACGTCCAGACGCCGATCGACGGCCTTAAACTTTCGACCGGCTATGCGCATCTCAAGGGCCGCTACGACAGCGACTCCGCGAAACCGGACGGGGTCGTGGATACCGACCTCGACGGCACCAAC
>JAAIGE0100000812.1_pt1 | contig 20578 bp, 18 predicted proteins | sample 6487951 | NCBI WGS metagenome assembly JAAIGE01 (sample SAMN13974128, study PRJNA590717) | phyllosphere metagenome | biome: tomato field; feature: multiple bacterial spot infested tomato fields; material: tomato leaves; isolation source: leaves from tomato fields | host: Solanum lycopersicum ...
AAAGACCCCACCCCGCGAGCCTATCGCGGGGTGGGGTCGTGACTCGGACGGGCTACTCGGTCAGCTCGCCGAGGGTGACATCGGCGCTCTGCGTCTTGCCGTCGCGGACGTAGACGAGACTGGCCTTCGCGCCCGCCGCCAGCGCACGGACCTGGGCGGTCAGATCGGTCGCGTCGCGGACCGGGACGCCGTCGAACTCGGTGACGACGTCGCCCGCCTTCAGACCTGCCTGCGCCGCGGCACCACCCGAGGTGACGTCGCTGATGAGGGCCCCCGCGACGGTGCTGTTCTCGGCGTCCGCGGCGTTGCCGACCATCGCGCCGAGCAGACCGTGGCTGGCGGAGCCGTCCGCGATGATCTCGTCCGTCACCCGCTTGACGATGTTCGACGGGATGGAGAACCCGACGCCGATCGATCCCGCCTCGCTCGAGGAGGACGAGCCGCCGCCCGCCGTCGCGATCGCGACGTTGATGCCGATCAGGTCGCCGGTGTCGTCGACGAGCGCACCGCCGGAGTTGCCCGGGTTGATGGCCGCGTCGGTCTGGATGACGGCGATCGAGATCGTGCCCGAGGATCCGGAGCCGCGCTCCTGACCCTGGCCGAAGTCGAACTGGAACGGCGACTCGCCGTTCTGGCCCTGGTCCTGCTGCTGCTCACCGGAGTCCGGGACGGCCGAGGACGCGATCTGGATCGAGCGGTTCAGCGCGCTGACGATACCGGTGGTGACGGTGTTCGACAGACCCAGTGGAGCGCCCACGGCGACGGTCGTGTCACCGACGTTGAGCTTGCTTGAGTCGGCGAAGGTGATCGGGGTCAGCCCGCTCGCCCCCGTCAGCTTGATCACGGCGAGGTCGTAGATCGGGTCGGTCCCGACGATCTTCGCGTCGTACACGCGGCCGTCCGACGTGGTGACCCGGAGCGCCGCATCCGAGCTCGCGCCGTCGAGGGTGACGACGTGCGTGTTCGTGACGATGTAGCCGTCGGAGCTGAGGATCACACCCGATCCGGTGCCGCCGCCGTCCGACGACGTCGCACTGATCGTCACGACGCTCGGGAGGGTCTTGGCCGCGATCCCCGTCGTCTGATTCACGTTGTCGGGATCGTTGACCGTGACGGTCGTCGATCCGCGCGAGACCGAGGTGCTGCTGTTCGCAGCGAACATGTCGTTGCCGATCGCGGCACCGCCGAGACCCGACACCGCGCCGACGATGGCGGCGGCGACGAGGACGGCGACGATCTTGCCGGATCCGACCTTGGCCTCGGCCGCACGGGGCGCGTGAGCGTCGGGCTGGGGTGCGGTCGGCTGACCGGAGAAGCTCGCTCCCGGTGCGTGCTGTCCGCTCGCCTGCGAGCCGTGCGAGAACCAACCGCCGCCCGCGTGCGGGGCGCCGGATGCCTGCGGGCCGGCGGCCGACGGACCGGCGGCGCCCGAGTCGGGCAGCGGCGGACGCGGCGGCACGGGGGCGCCGGACGTGTTCGGGTCGGGGATGTTCGAATCGCTCATGGGACTGCTCCTTCTTCGAGGCGACTTCAGAGTGCTCCCGGAGTCTGTGGACCAGCTATGCCGACCCTCCGATCAGCCTATGGGAGTGGATGACGCCCCGGGTCGCGCCCGCGGAAGCCGCCCGGCGCCGGGCGATACGCTGGGCCGGTGCTGCACATCCCCGGTGCCTGGCAACGCGCAGCCCGCGGCGCCGGCCTCCTCTCCCCCGACGGGACGCTCGCGGCGACGATCTTCGCGGAGATCACCGCCGCCGCCGTCCGCCACGACGCGATCAACCTCGGCCAGGGCTTCCCCGACGAGGACGGTCCCGCCGAGGTGCTCGCCGCTGCCGTCGACGCGATCCGTTCCGGCGTCAACCAGTACCCGCCGGGACGGGGAATGCCGGTGCTCCGAGAAGCCGTCGCGGATCACCAGCACCGCTTCTACGGCATCGACCTCGACCCCGAGCGGCAGATCCTCATCACGGCGGGAGCGACCGAGGCGCTGACGGCGACCCTCCTGGCCCTGCTCGACGGACCGGACGATGAAGTGGTCGTCTTCGAGCCCTACTACGACTCCTACGCCGCCGCGATCGCCCTCGCGGGGGCCCGGCTCGTCCCGGTGCCGCTGCGCTGGCCCGACCTCGAACCGGACCTCGCCGATCTGCGCGCGGCGGTCGGCGAGCGGACCCGGATCATCCTCGTCAACGACCCGCACAACCCGACCGGAACGGTGTTCTCCGCGGAGGTGCGCGCCGAGATCGTGCGCCTGGCCGCACACCATGACGCCCTGATCGTCACCGACGAGGTCTACGAGCACCTCGTGATCGACGGGACGCACACGCCGATCGCGACGCTTCCCGGCGCCGCCGAACGGACCCTCACGATCTCCTCGGGCGGCAAGACCTTCCGCACGACCGGATGGAAGGTGGGGTGGGTGAGCGGCCCGGCCGATCTCGTCGACGCCGTCCTCGCGGTCAAGCAGTATCTGACCTATGTGAACGGCGCCCCGTTCCAACCCGCGATCGCCGTCGGCCTCGGGCTGCCGGACGCCTACTTCGACGACCTCGCCGCGACGCAGCGGGAGAGGCGGGACCTGCTCGGGGAGGGCCTTATCGCCGCCGGCTTCGACGTGTCGACACCGGCCGGGTCGTACTTCACCGTCGCCGACGTCGGTCCGCTGCTGGATGCCGGAGAGGATGCGGCCGGGTTCTGCCGCACGCTGCCCGAACGAGTGGGGGTCGCCGCCATCCCCCTCACCGCCTTCGTGTCCGAGGACCATCGGGCGGACTACGCGGGCCTCGTGAGGTTCGCGGCGTGCAAGCGGACGGACGTCATCGCCGAGGCGGCGCGGCGCCTCGCGGCATCCGCTCGGTGAGACCCGTCCGGGACCTCACTCGCGCGGCACGACGCGGTAGCGGCGCAGCGCCAGCGCCGGGTTGACCCGTCGCACGCGGTCGACCACCGCGGCGTCGACGGCGGCCACCGCGACATCGGTGGCGGTACCGATGGAGGCCACCGGGACGCCCAGCGGGTCGATGACGACGGAGTGCCCGACGCCGAGCGGCGGCGGGTGATCGGCGCCGGCAACGTAGAGAGTGTTCTCGATCGCTCGCGCCTGCAGGAGCGTCCGCCAGTGATCCTCCTTGAGCGGGCCCCGCACCCACTCGGCGGCCACGAGCACGACGTGTGCGCCGGTGTCGGCGAGGATCCGGGCGACTTCGGGGAAGCGGAGGTCGTAGCAGGTCATGAGGGCGAAGCGGATGCCGTTCACCTCGAACGTCTCGGGCGTCTCGATCCCGCCCGGCTCCACCCAGTCCGATTCGCGCTGCCCGAACGCGTCGTAGAGGTGGAGCTTCCGGTAGCGCGCGACGACACCGCCGGCGTCGACGGCGACGACGGTGTTGCGCACGCGATCGCTGCTCGCGGCCCGTTCGACGAGGCCCGCGACGATGTGGACGCCGTGGCGGGCGGCGAGGTCCGTGAGCGCCGTCACGAAGGGGCCGTCGAGGTCCTGCGCGTGCGCGGCGAGCGAGGCGTCGAACGGGTCGACGAAGTAGCTCGAGTACTCGGGGAAGAGGACGATCCGCGCCCCGCGCGAGGCGGCGCGCGCGACGAGGTCGGAGATCGTGTCGAGGTTGGCCGCGTCATCGGCGGCCGGCGCGAACTGCGCGACCGCGAGGCCGAGCGGGGTGACGGTCATGGAGTGCCTTCCGAGCGACGGCGCGTGACGAGCGGGACGATGAGCCAGAGGGCCGCGATCACGACGGCCAGGCCGACTCCCGCCACCCAGGATGCCGCACCGCCCACGACGACGTCGAACACGAACGTGACGACGCCGACCAGCAGGGCCGACACCAACACGAGCGCGCCGATCATGCAGAGATGACCGAACCGGACGATGGCGGGCTTGGCGCGACGGGCGAACAGGATGCGGTGCACCGAGACCGGGGCGAGGGCCACGACGGCGCTCAGCGCCGAGAGGACCACGAGCACGAGGTACCCGAGCCGCTGCGAGGACTCCAGGTCGCCGAAGGAGGGTTGGAACGCGAGGGCGAGGAGGAAGCCGGTGAGGATCTGCGTGCCCGTCTGCAGCACACGCAACTCCTGCAGCACCTCGTTCCAGTTGCGGTCGGCCCGTTCGTCGCGGGTCTCGTCCCGCCCGTCGGGCTGTGCGTCGGCGGAGGCATCGGTGTCGCGGCGGACCATGCGTTCCATCCTGCCGACAACGGGCCGCATCCCCGGACCGATTCGCGTGCCCGCGAAACCCGTGCTAGTGTTTTCTCTTGTGCCGCGGGGTGGAGCAGCTCGGTAGCTCGCTGGGCTCATAACCCAGAGGTCGCAGGTTCAAATCCTGTCCCCGCAACAAGAAGAAGAAGGCGTTCCCTCTCCGGAGGGGGCGCCTTCTTCGCGTTCGGACCACGGATCGAGCCGTCACTCGGGCAGCATCGCCCGCTCCATATCGGCGAGGAACCGCACGATCGTGCGCAGTTCGTCGTCGGAGTACGGTTCGGTCGCCTCCCGCATCCGCCGCAGCCGTTCCCCGAAGTGCTTCCGGAAGGTCGCACGCGCCTCGTCGGTGAGCGCGACGATCCGCGACCGTCGGTCGTGCGGGTGGGGCTTGCGGACCAGGTAGCCGTCGGCCGTCAGCCGGTCGAGCAGTTTCGTCGTCGATGCGGTCGAGATCGCAAGATGCGTCGCGAGATCGTGGGGCTTCACGACCTCGCCGTGCTGCTCGCGGATGATGAGCATGCGGAGGGCCGCGAGGTCGGTCGTGTTCATGTCCATGTCGCCGCGCATCGAGGCGTACATTCGGTCCAAGGCGTCCGAGAAGGCCCGCACCGCCTCGAGCGCGCCGAGCACAACGACGTCGCGCTCGTTAGCCGGAATCCATGGTTCCGCCACCATTGGACACCTTTCCGGTCGGTCTGTAGCATGTCGATTGATCGCTAGATAATCTAGCAAATTACGGAGGAATCGTGTCGGACATCGAATACGTCGTTCTGCTGGACGACGACGGACGCGACATCGGCACGGCTCCGAAGGCTAGCGTGCACGGGACCGACACCGCACTCCACCTCGCCTTCTCGTGCCACGTCTACAACGATCGCGGGCAGCTGCTCGTCACTCGACGCGCGCTCAGCAAGGCCGCCTGGCCGGGCGTCTGGACGAACTCCTTCTGCGGACACCCCGCCCCCGCCGAACCCGTGCTCGACGCCGTCCACCGTCGGGCGGCGTTCGAGGTCGGCCTCACCCTCCGCGACGTCTCCCTCGCCCTCCCGCTCTTCCGATACCGGGCCACGGACGCCTCGGGCATCGTCGAGCACGAGATCTGCCCCGTCTACGTCGCCTACACGGACGACGAGCCGCGGCTGAACCCCGACGAGGTCGCCGAGGCCCGCTGGGTCGACCCCGCCGACCTGGATGCCTCGCTCACGACGACGCCGTGGGCCTTCAGCCCGTGGCTCGTGCTGCAGGCGCAGCAGCTCGAGCTGTTCGCCCCGCACGAGCAACGGAGGGCCTCGTGATCGGCCTGCCCCCCGCCGCCTGGCGGGAGATCGACGATGCGCTCGAGGTGGCGCTCGAGCGGCTCCGGGTGCGCTCGGCGGCGCTCGGCGAGGCATCGGCGGCTCTCGGGGACGCCACCGCGGCCTCTGCGACGGGGGGCAAGCGCCTCCGGCCCGCGCTCGTCGTCGCAGCCTTCGAGGCGTTCGGCGGTGATGCCGGCCGCTCCCCCGGCCTGTGGCGCGTCGCGGCCGCCTTCGAACTGCTCCACGCCGCCTTCGTCGTCCACGACGACCTGATCGACGGCGACGTCGAGCGGCGCGGCATCCCGAACGTCGTCGGCCGCTTCCGCGAACGCGCGCGCGTGCGCGGCGGGGACGAGGACGAATCGCGACTGCTCGGGTCGGCGGCGGCGGTGCTCGCGGGAGACCTGCTCCTGTTCGAAGCGACCCGGCTGATCGCGACGGCACCCGTCACGTCGCCCCAGCGTGCGGCCCTGTTCGTCCTGCTCGACGACGCGGTCCTCGTCTCGGCGGCCGGGGAGCTCGCCGACGTCGAACAGTCCATCGGCGCGGACCTGCCGCCGACGGACACGCTCCTGCGCACCGCGCGCGACAAGACGGCCTTCTACTCGTTCCAGGCACCGCTGGCCGCCGGCGCCCTGCTCGCCGGCGCGAACGACGACCAGCGCGCGGCGCTCGAGGCGGCCGGGTCCGCCATCGGCGTGGCGTTCCAGCTGGCTGACGACCTGATCGGCACCTTCGGCACCCGTGCCGAGGCCGGGCGCGAACCCGGCGCGGACCTGCGCGCCTCGAAACGGACCCCCCTCATCGCGATGGCGGCCGAGACCGAGGCCTGGCCCCAGATCGCCTCGGCCCTGGCGATGGCCCCCACCGGCCCGATCGCGATCGAACACGCCCAGCGCGAGCTGACGGCGAGCGGCGCCCGGGAACGCACCGTCGAGATGATCGCGCAGACGCTGCGCTCCGCGCGGACCCTCGCCGCCGACGCCGCGCTCCCCCGCGACGCCGTCGTCCTCCTCGCCGCACTCGCTGCCGCCGTGGAGGACCGCATCCCCCGATGACCGACACGCTCTACGACGAGACGGCGGTCGCCGCTGCGGCATCCGTCATCCGCGCCTACTCCACGTCGTTCGGCCTCGCGACGAGCCTGCTCGGGCCGCGCGTCCGGCCGCATGTGCGGAACGTCTACGCCCTCGTCCGCGTCGCCGACGAGATCGTCGACGGCGCAGCCTCCGCCGCGGGAGTCCCGCTCGGCGAGCAGCGCGACGTGCTCGACGCACTCGAAACCGAGACCTACGCCGCGATCAAGCGCGGCTTCAGTGCGAACCTCATCGTCCACGCGTTCGCGCGGACGGCGCGGGAGTGCGGCATCGCGCGGCACCACATCGAACCCTTCTTCGCGTCGATGCGCACCGACCTCGAGCGCGCCGAGCACGACGAGGCGTCGCACGACGACTACGTCTACGGCTCGGCGGAGGTCGTCGGGCTCATGTGCCTGCAGGTGTTCGTGAACGCCGGCGCGGGAGTCCCCCGCGACCCCGATGCCGTCCTGGTCACGGGGGCGCGTCGGCTCGGCGCGGCGTTCCAGGACATCAACTTCCTCCGCGACCACGCCGAGGACGCCGGGCGGCTGGGACGGGACTACCTCGGTGTCGGCGACGGCGCGACGCGCCGCCGCGAGGTGCTCGCCCGCATCGACGGGGACCTGGATGCCGCGGCCGCGACCATCCCGCTCCTTCCCGACGACTGCCGGGTCGCCGTCGCCACCGCGCACGGCCTCTTCGCCGAACTCACCGAACGGCTGCGCCGCACCGAGGACCTCAGCGTCCGGGTCCGCGTGCCCACGCCGGTCAAGGCGGCGATCGCCGCCCGCGCGGCCGTCGCGCACCGTCGACCCCTCACGCCTCGCACGACACGACAGAACCGGAGAACCCCCGAATGAGCCGGCGTATCGCGATCATCGGTGGCGGCATCACAGGCCTGGCGACCGCGGCGCTGCTCGCCGACCGCGGTGACCGGGTGACCGTCTTCGAGGCGTTGGACGACGTCGGCGGGCGTGCCGGGAGCTGGGAGAAAGACGGTTTCCGGTTCGACACCGGCCCGAGCTGGTACCTCATGCCCGAGGTGTTCGACCACTTCTTCGCCCTCCTGGGCACGAGCGCCCGCGAACAACTGGACCTGGTGCGCCTCGAACCGGCCTACCGCGTCTACCACGAGGGCGAGCGGGAGCCCTTCGACGTCGTGTCGGGGCGGGATGCCGCCGTCGCGGCCTTCGAGGCGCGCGAACCCGGCGCCGGCGCCGAACTGGCGACGTACCTGGACTCGGCGGGCGAGATCTACGACCTCGCCGTCTCACGGTTCCTGTACGACCCGTACGTGTCCCTCAAGGGCCTCGCCCACCCCGACGTCCTCCGCAAGCTCGGCACCCTTCTGCCGCTGCTCCTGCGCCCCCTCTCGACCCACGTCGAGAAGAAGTTCTCCGACCCCGTGCTGCAGCAGGTGCTGGGTTACCCGGCCGTCTTCCTCGGCGGATCGCCCTACGACGCGCCGAGCCTGTACCACCTCATGAGCCACCTCGATCTCGACGACGGGGTGCTCTATCCGCGCGGGGGCCTCGTGCAGGTGATCCGGGCGATCGCGCGCCTGGCCGAAGACCGGGGCGCCGAGATCCGCACCGGCACCCCGGTCGAACGGATCCTCACCGAGGGGGGCCGGGCCACCGGCATCCGCCTGGCCGACGGCACCGTCGTCGCCGCCGACCACGTCATCTCGACGGCGGACATGCACCACACCGAGACGGTTCTCCTCGAGCCGGAGCTGCGCTCGCGCAGCGACGCGTGGTGGGACAAGCGCACGCCGTCGTTCGGCGCGCTGCTCATCCTCCTCGGCGTCGAGGGGGAACTCCCCCAGCTCGAGCACCACACCCTCCTGTTCACGAAGGACTGGAAGGCGAACTTCGACGCGATCTTCGGCGAGGGAGCCGCAGACGGCATCCCGGACCCCGCGTCGCTCTACGTCTGCCGCCCCAGCGCGACGGACGACGACGTCGCGCCGGCCGGTCACGAGAACCTCTTCGTCCTCGTCCCCATGCCCGCCGCTCCCGAGCTCGGCCGCGGCGGCGTGGACGGCGCCGGCGACCCCCGGATCGAGGCGGCCGCCGACGCCGTCATCGCGCAGATCGCCGACTGGACGGGCGTCCCCGACCTCGCCGACCGCGTCCGGGTGCGTCGCACGATCACGCCCGGCGACTTCGCCGTGGACTTCGGCTCGTTCCGGGGCGGGGCGCTCGGACTCGCGCACACGCTCCGACAGTCGGCGATGTTCCGACCGGGCCTGCGCTCGAAGGTCGACGGACTGCTCTACGCCGGCCAGACCGTGCTCCCCGGCGTCGGCCTGCCCATGTGCCTCATCTCGGCGGAGCTCGTCGTCAAACTGCTCGACGGCGACACCTCCACGGGGCAGCTGCCCACCCCGGCGCACGCGAAGGGCTGAGCGCGGTGGCGGGACTGTACCTCGTCGCCCTGATCGTCTCGGCGCTCGGGGTGCTCGCCGTCGACCTCCGGCATCGCCTCGCCCTCGGTGCCGCCCCCGGGAGGACACTGCTGCTCATCGCGTGCGGCACGGTCTTCCTGCTCGTCTGGGACATCGCCGGCATCGCGAGCGGCGTCTTCGTCCGCGGCGACAGCCCGCTGCTGCTCGGCGTGGACCTCGCCCCGCACCTCCCGCTCGAGGAACCGGTCTTCCTCGCCTTCCTGTGCCACCTGACGCTCGTCGTGCACGCGATCGCCCTGCGCGTCGCCGCGCGGCGACGTGCCGGGCGGGAGGCGGCGTGACGTATCCGCTCCTCGTCGTCCCGTTCGCGCTCGTCACCGTCGTCGTGACCCTCGTCTCGGCGCGGCGCCCGGGTGCTGCGGCGCGCCTGACGGCCTCCCTGTGGACGGCGCTCGTCCTCATCGCCTTCACCGCGGTGTTCGACAACCTGATGATCGCCGCCGACCTGTTCACCTACCCCGAGCAGCACATCAGCGGCATCCGCATCGGCCTCGCCCCGATCGAGGACTTCGCCTATCCGATCTGCGCGGCGTTCCTGCTGCCCGCGATCGGCGCCCTCCTTCCCGCACCCCGCCTTCGTTCCCAGAGGGATGCCGCATGAGCCCGGCGCTGTTCGTCCGTCAGCTGTTCGTCTCCTCACGACCGGTGAGCTGGATCAACACGGCCTACCCGTTCGCCGCGGCGTACCTCCTCAGCGCACGCGAAATCGACCTCGTGCTGGTGATCGGGACGATCTTCTTCCTGATCCCGTACAACGTCGCGATGTACGGCATCAACGACGTGTTCGACTACGAGTCCGACCTCCGCAACCCCCGCAAGGGCGGCGCGCACGGAGCCATCCTCGACAAGCGGCTGCACCCCGCCGTCCTCTGGGCGTCCGTGCTGCTCTGCGCCCCGTTCGTCATCGCCCTCGTGATCGCGGGGACCCCGGCATCCTGGCTCGTCCTCGGCCTGAGCCTGCTCGCGGTCGTCTTCTACAGCGCGCCGCCGCTGCGACTCAAGGAGCGGCCGTTCGCCGACTCGATCACCAGCAGCATCCACTTCTTCTCGCCCGCGGTGTACGCGCTCGTCCTCACCGGCGCGATGTGGACGCCGCAGCTCGTCTTCGTGATCGTCGCATTCGCCCTCTGGGGCGTGGCGTCGCACGCGTTCGGCGCCGTGCAGGACGTCGTCGCCGACCGCGAGGCGGCGATCTCCTCGATCGCGACAGCGCGCGGCGCCGCGTGGACCGTGCGGTTCTCGCTCGTCGCCTACGCGGCCGCCGGCGCGCTCATGCTCGCCACGGAATGGCCGGGACCGCTGGCCGCGATCGTCGCCATCCCGTATCTGGTCACGGTCTGGCCGTACCGCTCGATCCGCGACGCGGATGCCGCAGCCGCCACCCGCGGCTGGGACCGCTTCCTGTGGTTGAACCAGATCGCCGGGTTCCTCATCACCCTGCTGCTGATCTGGTGGTGGCTGCTCGTGCGCTGAGCCGCCACCACCCGATCGGTCGGGGTCACTCCCCGTCGAGCTGGATCAGTCGGTCGATGATGTTCGTCAGCCGCTCGTCCTGCTCGCCGTAGGCGGCCCAGTCGCCCTTCTGCATCGCATCGTCGCGGGCGAGCATGACCTCGCGCGCCTCCTGCAGCAGGCGAGCGGTCTCGTCGCCGACACCGGCCGGCGGCGTGGAGGTGCCGTCCGTCGGCTCCGGCGACGGGGTTGCCCCGGGTGTCGCCGACGGCGTCGGGGTCGTCCCGTCGTCGCCCGCGGTCGCGCCGGAGTCGCCGCCGAAGAGCTTGTCGAGTGCCTGCTGGAGGGTGTCCTCGAACGCGACCTGCTTGCCGAAGGAGACCAGGATCTTCCGCAGCTGCGGCAACTGCGTTCCGCTGGAGGCCTGCACGAAGACCGGCTGCACGTACAGCAGGCCGCCGCCGACGGGCAGGGTCAGCAGGTTGCCGTTCAGGACGTCCGACTGGCCCTGCTGCAGCAGGTTGACCTCACGGGCGACGCTCGCGTTCGAGCGGAACTCGTTCTGCACCTGTCCGGGACCGGGAACGGACACGTCCGCCCCGATTTCGAGCATGCGGAGCTTGCCGTAGTCCTCGCCCTTCTTGCCGGCCTCGGAGCCCGCGTTGGAGTCCACCGCGAGGTAACCGAGCAGAACGTTGCGCTCGTCCTCACCGACCGAGGCGGGGATGAACGAGGTGAACATCGAGAACGAGGGCTTGTCCTGCCCCGGCATCTGCATCGTCAGGTAGTACGGCGGCTGCAGGTTCGCCGGCGTCACCGGGTCCTGCGGCGTGCGCCACGCGTTGTCGCGACGGATGAAGGACTGCGCGTCGTCGACGTGGTAGGTCCCGAGCATGGCGCGCTGCACCTTGAACAGGTCCGTCGGGTAGCGCACGTGGCTCATGAGGTCGCCGGACATCTCGCTCACCGGCTTCAGAGTCGACGGGTAGATCTTCTGCCACGCCTTCAGCAGCGGGTCTTGGTCGTCCCACGCGTACAGCGTCACCGAACCGTCGTAGGCGTCGACGGTCGCCTTCACCGAGTTGCGGATGTAGTTGACGTCGTCGAGCGCGACGCGCGGCTGCGTGTTGGTCGTGTCCGAGATCGCATCCCGCAGGCTCACGATCGAGGAGTACGGGTAGTTGTTGCTGAGGGTGTAGCCGTCGATGATCCACACCACACGACCGTCGACGACGCTCGGGTAGGGGTCGCTGTCGAGCTCGAGGTACGGCGCCACCTTCTGCACGCGGTCGCGCGGGTTGCGGTCGTAGAGGATCTGCGACTTCTCGTTGATGCCGTCGGAGAAGAGGATGTCGGTCGACTGGAACTTCAGCGCGTACAGCAGCCGGTTGAAGGGGTTGCCGATGTTCGGACCGCCGTCGCCCGCGAACGTCGTACGGGTCTGGTCGGCGCCGTCCTCACCGCGGGGGTAGTCCAGCTCGACGGGGTCGCTGCCCTCGGGGGCTCCGACGATCGAGTACGGCGGCGACGACTCGCCGAAGTAGATGCGCGGCTCGTACTCCTCGTTCTGCGTGAGGTCGCCCGCGGTCGGGATGCCGCGCTCGAGGAAGACGGGGTTGCCGTCGTCCGTGCGCTCGTTGCCCTTGGCCGCGACGACGCCGTAGCCGTGCGTGTAGACGAGGGTGTTGTTGTACCAGGACTGCGCGGTGCCCAGCTGGTCGAGGTTCAGCTCGCGGACCGAGACGACGGCATCCTGCGTCTTGCCGTCGATCTCATAGCGGTCGACGTCGAGCGGATTCTGGAACTGGTAGTACGAGCGGTACTGCTCAAGCTGGCGTACCGTCGGGCCGATGATGGCGGGGTCCATGATGCGGATCGACGCCGTCGTGTCGGCGTCCGCGCGAAGCTGACCCTGCTCGGCGGTCGTGACCGCCTCGTACGGGGTCTTCTCGAGCCCCTCGATGCCGTAGGCGAACTTCGTCGCGTCGAGGTTGCGCGTCACGTAGGGCGCTTCGTACGTCTCGAGGTTCGGCGCCACCTGGAACTGGCTCACCGCCCACGGGTAGGCGACGCCCACCACGAGCGAGGAGACGATCAGGAGCGCGGTGCCGATGAGAGGGAAGCGCCAGCGGCCGATGATCGCGGTGACGATGAACAGCGCCGCGACGATGGCGGCGGCGACGGAGAGGATCGCAAGTCCGGGGATGACCGCGTTGACGTCGACGTAGCTCGCGCCAGTGAAGCGCTCGCCCTGCGTCGTGAGGGTCTTGTACTGGTCCAGCCACAGGCTCACGGCCTGCACGGCGAGGTAGAGAGCCGCGACGACGGCGAGCTGGATGCGGGCGGCCTTCGAGATGCGCAGCTCGCGCTGGCCGACGCGCACCGATCCGTAGAGATAGGAGACGACGACGGTGACGAGCAGGCAGATGAGCAGGACGGCCGAGGCGAACCCGAGGACGACGCTGTAGAACGGCATCTGGAACAGGTAGAACCCGGTGTCCAGACCGAACTGCGGGTCCTTCTGGCCGGTGGAGACGCCGTTCGCCCAGAGCCACACGGTCTCCCACTGCGCGGAGGCCGCGAAGCCGGCGAAGAAGCCGAAGAAAACCGGGATGCCCCACATCGCCAGGCGTCGCAGCGGCTCGACGACCTCCTGGTAGTGGTCGAGCTGCGAGCTCAGCCGCGCGTAGACCGGACGGAGCCGGTAGGCGAGCTGGATGGCCGCGAACACCGGCAGCGCCATCGCGGCGAAGCCGACGAGGAACATGACCACGCGGGCGGTCCACTGCGTCACCAGGACGCCGTCGAAACCGAGTTGCCGGTACCACTGCCAGTCGGTGTACAGGCCCGCGAACGCGAAGAACGCGATCACCAGGACGACGAGCACGCCGACGGTGATGGCGATCGTGCGACGAACGGGATTCGGAGGGGTGGACGTGGCAGGCCCGGCAGGTGTCGAGGTCACCCTCTCATCCTAGGCGGGGGTCATCGGGCGCACGGCCGGGGCGCGGTGCGCTCTGGGCGGAATCGCAGGGGCGGGATGCCGCGCTCAGCCGACCGTGCACACGGGCAGGTCGTCGACGCCCTCCCCCGTGCGGATGGCGTCGAGGGCGGCGAGCGAGTCGTCCAGGGTCGCGACCGGGATGACGCGCAGGTCACCCGGGATGTGCCCGACGACCTCGTCGCAGTTGCGCTGCGGGGCGAGGAAATAGTCCGCACCGGCATCCAGCGCTCCGTAGAGCTTCTGACGGATGCCGCCGATCGGACCGATCGTGCCGGCCGAGTCGATCGTGCCGGTGCCGGCGACCTGTTCGCCGCCGTTGAGCTCGCCGGGGGTCAGGGTGTCGATGATGCCGAGGGCGAACATCTGACCGGCGCTCGGACCGCCGATGCGGTCGAGCTGGATCGTCACGTCGATCGGGAAGTCGAAGTCGCGAGCCGTCGTGATCCCGATGATCCAGACCGGGCCGTCCGCCGTCTCGCTGCGCACCGGGGTGACCGAGACAGTGCGCTCGGCGTCCCCGCGACGGATGACGAGCTCGACCGGGTCGCCGCCGCCGTCGTTGATGACGGAGCGGAGCTGCGCCGTGTCGCCGACCGGGGTCCCGTCGGCGCTCACGATCTCGTCGCCGACCTCGAGGATCCCGCTCGAGGGCGAGTCCTCCGTGAGGGCGCCGACGCCGACGTGCGAGCGGACCTCGTAGCCGAGCTGCGTGAGCGCCGCCGCCGTCGCCTCCTTCTGCGAGTCGACCATCAGGGCGGCGTTCTCCTCGTTGCGCTGCTCGGTGGTCGTCCCGGCGGGGAACACCTGGTCGATCGGCAGGACCGCCTGGGACGGGTCGAACCACGCCATCGCCAGCTCGAACCACGACGGGGTGCGTTCGCGGTTCCCGGCGATCTGCACGGTGGTGAGGTCGAGGGCACCGGCCGTCGGATAGGTCTCCGCGCCGCTGACGGAGATGAGCGGGACCTCCTCACCGTCGGTGTTCTCGGCCGAACCGAGGGTGTTGACGACGGGTCCCTGGCGCTGGATGACGAACCCGGTCGGGAGGAAGCTCAGCACCAGGAGCGCCACCAACGCGATCACGAGCGCCCAGACGCCCACGGAGAAGCGACGCGACCCGCTGGAGCGCCGCGGGTCGGTGGAGCGCGACGGGGTGGCGGTGGCGTCCTCGAAAAGCGACACGCGGGTCCTTCCTCCGGCGCTCGTTCGCGGCCGGCGTACACGGGATGTCTCCCGCTCGGACCGGGCGGAGAAAACCTGCCATTAGCGTAGAACGAGACGTCTCCCCCCTGCTGAAAGGCGCCTGACATGACCGATGACGCGGACCGGACCGGCGACGATCTGCCCGGCGACGACGACCTCGCCGAGATGCTCCGCCGGATGCTGGGCGGTCAGGGCGGGATCGACCCCGACCAGCTGCGGCAGCTGTCGGGGATGGGGATCGACCCGGCGATGATGCAGAACATCATGCGCCAGTTGCAGGCGGCGATGGCAGGAGGCGACGGTGACGACGGCGTGGACTGGTCGGCGGCGAAGACGCAGGCGCTCCACATCGCCAACCGCGACGGACTCGGGATCACGACGGGGGCGCGCACCGAGTTCGACCAGGCCTTCGCGCTGGCCTCGCTCTGGCTCAGCGAGGCGACGACGATCGGCGAGCTGGCCCAGACGCCCCGCCCGATCACCCGTGGGCAGTGGGTCGAGGCGACGCTCCCCGTGTGGCAGGAACTCGCCGAGCCGGTGGCGACCTCGATCAGCGACGCCCTCATGGCGGCGCTCGAGTCGCAGACCCCGGAGGAGATGCGTCCGGCCATCGAGGGCGCCGGGCGCCTGATGCGCCGCGTCGGCGGGGCGCTGTTCGCCGGCCAACTGGGCGCGGTGATCGGCAAACTCTCGCTCGAGGTGGTCAGCGGCGGCGATGTCGGCATCCCGCTCATGCCCACCGGCGAGGCCGCGATCCTGCCGCAGAACTTCGCCGACTTCGGACGCGACCTCGAGATCGAGGAGGACCAGCTGGCCCTCGTCCTCGCCACCCGCGAACTCGCCCACGCACGCCTGTTCCGTCACGCGAAGTGGCTGCGCCTGCACGTCATCTCGCAGGTGACCGACTTCGCGCGCGGCGTCCACGTCGACACCGACGCGCTCGAGGACCTCGCCTCGCGGTTCGACCCGTCCTCCCCCGACGAGCTGAAGGCCGCGATCGAGAGCGGCGCCCTGCTGCCGCAGCGCTCCGAGGCGCAGGTCGCGGCCCTGACCCGGCTCGAGAACCTGCTCGCGACCATCGAAGGCTGGGTCGACGTCGTCACGGCGGACGCGACGACCCGCGTGCCCTCCGCCGACCGCATCGCCGAGGCGGTCCGCCGCCGCCGGGCCGTCGGAGGTCCTGCCGAGCAGGCGATGGCGTCGCTCGTCGGCCTCGAGCTCCGTCCGCGACGACTCCGGGAGGCCGCGGCCATGTGGCGCGCCGTGACGGATGCCGTCGGCTCCGCTGCTCGCGACGGTCTCTGGGACTACCCCGACCTCATGCCCACGGCCGAGGACATCGACGAGCCGGCGGGACTCATCGCGCGACTGCAGGCGCGTCAGCGGGGCGAGGAGCCCGAGCGCGACGCGTTCGACGACGCGCTCGAGGCGCTGCTCGACGAAGAGGCCGGCGGACAGGACAACCCGTCCACGGGCGACGCCGCGGGCGGGGACGACGGTCCCACCGGGCCGCGCCCCGTCTGACCCGCGCCTCCTCCACAGGCCCCGCCCGCGCCCATGGCACGACGGGCCTGTGGAGGGCACACCCGCCGGCGGCGGCATCCCGGCCAGAATCGCGGCATGCTGCGTCTCGCCCCCTCCCACCCGCCGCTGTGGCGCACCCCCACCAGCGTGCAACTCGGCATCGACGACGAGCGCCCGCTCACGGGCCTGCAGGCCTGGCAGGAACGTCTGCTCGACGCGCTGGTCGACGGCATCCCGGACGGTCGCCTCGTGCCGCTCGCGCGGGAACTGGGCGCGGGTCCGGATGAGGCGAACGCCTTCCTCATCCGCATCCAGGACGCCCTGGTCGCCGACGCCGCGCCGGTCCCGCCGATCCGCATCGAGCTGCCCGCCGACCTCGGCCACGACGACGAGACGACCCTCGTGGCGGGCCTCGCGGCCGCGGGTCTGGAGATCGACGCGTGCGAGCGGTGGGCGCTGCCGCCCGGGCCGGGCCCGGTCGTGGTCGTCGCCGCCCAGCTGATCGATCCGCACCGCGCGGCGCGCCTCGCGGCGGAGGACGCCCCGCATCTGCCGATCGAACTCGCCGGCGACCGTGTCGTCGTCGGCCCGCTCGTCCTGCCGGGCCGCACCGCGTGCATCGCCTGTCTGCACGCCGATCGGCGGGACCGCGACCCGGAATGGCCGCTCGTCGCGGCTCAGCTGCTCGCGCGCCCGTCCGTCGCGACCGAGCCGCTCCTGCTGGTCGAGGCGGCGGCGCTGGCCGCCCGGTTGCTGCGCACCGGCGACGCGGGAAGGTCGGTCGTCCTCACCGCGGCGGACGGACAGCGCGAGACCCGCGCGCACCGCCCTCACGCAGCGTGCCTCTGCCGATCTCCTGAAGGAATCTGGAGCGCTGACGCTCCCGGTTCCCCGACCGCCGCGCCCACGAGAGCGACAGCGTACGCGCGGCCCGCGTGACACCCACGTAGGTCAGGCGCCGCTCCTCGTCGATCTGCTCGAAGCTCGTCGCGTACGAGATCGGCAGCAATCCCTCGCTGAGGCCCATGAGGTGCACGTGCGGCCACTCGAGGCCCTTCGCGGCATGCAGCGTCGCGAGGGTCACCGTCCGCATCGTCGGCTCGTGCTGCGCCTTGGCGCGCGTCGTCAGCTCGTCGGTGAACGCGCGGAGCGTCGTGCCCTCGGGCGCCTCCTCGGCGAGGCGGAGCACGGCGGCCCGCGCCTCCCAGGCGTCGCGCAACGCCCCGCCCGCCGGCGGCGCCTCGTCGGTCAGCCCCAGCGACCGGAGGACGTCGCGGACGGTCGCGAGGAACGATCCCGACAGCGGCGCCACGGAGGCGCCGCGCAGAGCGAGGAGGGCCTGGCGCACCTCGGGCAGGTCCCAGAACCGCTTGCCGCCGAGGACGGTGGCGGGGATGCCGCGGGCCGAGAGCGCGGCCAGCAGCGGCGCCGACTGCGCGTTCAGCCGGTACAGGACGGCCACGTCGTGCGGATCGACTCCGGAGGCGAGCTGCGCGGCGATCCGCGCGGCGATGCCCTCCGCCTCCGCGGCGTCGTCGTCGTACGCGGTGACCTCGGGGGCGGGCCCCGCGGGTGCGGGGGTCACGAGCTGCAGCGCCCCGGGGCGCCCGCGCATCAACTCGTTGGCGACCGCGAGGACCGCGGCATCCGATCGGTAATTGCGCTCCAGGCGCACGACCGTCACGTCGTCGTCCCGCGTGGCGAAGTCCAGGAGGTAGCGGGGGTCGGCGCCGGCGAAGGAGTAGATCGTCTGGCTCGCGTCGCCGACGACGCAGAGGTCGCGGCGATCGCCGAGCCACAGCTGCAGCAGCCGGTTCTGCACCGGGGACACGTCCTGGAACTCGTCGACGGTGAAGTGCCGGTACTGCTCGTGGACGGCGGCGGCGACCCGCGGCTCCGACTCGATCATGCCCGCGCACGCGAGCAGCACGTCCTCGAAGTCGAGCTGACGCCGTTCGTCCTTCAGCTTCTCGTAGGCGCGCTGCAGGGCGATGAGGGGGTCCAGGGCCAGACCCGGGATGCCGCCGGGGCGATCGACCGCGTACTGCTCGATCGAGCGCATCGTGACTTTGCGCCATTCGATCTGCGACGCGACGTCGCGGAGGGTGGAGGCATCCAGCCGCAGTCCGATCCCGTCGGCGGCGTGCGAGAGCAGTCGCACCTTGCTGTCGACGATGGCGGGAGCGGTGTCGCGCGCCACCTGCGGCCAGAAGAAGTTCAGCTGCGCGAGCGCGGCGGCGTGGAAGGTGCGCGCGGCCACGCCCTCGACCCCGAGGGCGCGCAGCCGGCCACGGAGTTCACCGGCGGCCTTCGTCGTGAAGGTCACGGCCATGACGCGCTGCGGCGAGTACGCGCCGGTGTCGACGCCGTGGGCGATCCGGTGTGTGATGACCCGCGTCTTGCCGGTCCCCGCGCCGGCGAGCACGCAGACGTGCCCGCGCAGCGTCGACGCCGCTTCGCGTTGCCGCTCGTCCAGGTCTGCGAGGGGGTCGACGCTCACTCCCCCACCCACCGAAGGATGAGGCTGCGCGCGATGGACGCACGGCCGGGCAGGCGGATCTCCCCTCGGCCGGCGAGGGCGTCACGGATCTCGTCGCGGGTGAACCAGCGGACGTCGAGGATCTCCTCGCCGTCGGCGCGGGCCTCCGCATCCGCGACGGCGTGGGCGGTGAAGCCGAGCATGAGCGAGCGCGGGTAGGGCCACGCCTGCGACCCGCGGTACACGATCCGATCGAGCCGGACGCCGGCCTCCTCCGCGACCTCACGCTCGACGGTCGTCTCCAGCGATTCGCCGGCCTCGACGAACCCGGCGAACGTCGAATAGGTGGGGATGTCGCCCCAGGCCGCGTTCCGGCCGAGCAGCAGACGCTCGCCGTCGGCGCTCGCGACGGCCACGATCACGGCGGGATCCGTCCGCGGGAAGTGCTGCCGGCCGCACTGCAGGCAGCGTCGGGACCAGCCGGCCTGCTCGACGCGCGTCTCTCCGCCGCACGCGGGGCAGAACGGCGCGTCGATCAACCACCGCCCGATGCTCAGTCCCTGCACGAAGCGTCCGGCCTCGTCGGCGTCGAGGTCGCCGCCCACCGCGCGGAGCCCCGCCCACTCGACGCCCGGGATCATGGGCTCGTCCGAGGATGCCGGGAGCGCTGCGACGGCGACGGGGCGGTGCGCGTCGTCGCGGCCGAGGAAGGCCCATACGGCTCCGTCCGGGACGGCGTCGGGGGCGACCCACTGCAGCGTCGCCGGGTCGCCGACGGGGGCGCGGTCCCCGTGCAGCAGCAAAACACGGGTGTCGGCATCGGTACGGATGCGGTCGAGCAGACCGTCGTCGAGTCGCTCCTGCGCCGCGCGGTCGATGACCGCGCGCGCCAGGGGCGGCGGGACGTCCTTCGTCGTCATCGAGGACCTCTCTTGCGGGCGTGGCGCCGGTGCGCGGGGGCGTGCCCCGCCTACCCTGGGGGGCATGGCACGCTCTCCTCTCACTCTAGCCGCGGCTGCCACGGCGGCTCTCTCGCAGGCGACGGGTGTGCGCACGGCCATCACGGGCGCCGCCGCCCTCACCGAGGGAGCGGGCGGGCGTTTCGACAGCGCCGTCGTCCACCTCGACGACGGCTCTCGCCTCGTGGTGCGTGTCCCCGAGAGCGACGAGGCCGAAGCCGAGGCGGTCCGAGAGACGACGGCGCTGGCCGCCCTCACGGCGGGGGTCCGCGCCATGATGCCCTTCCGGGCTCCCGAGCACGTCGGACAGGCGCGCCTCGGCACCCGCACCGCCCGCGTACAGACCTACCTGCCGGGCTATCGGGTCGATGCCGCGCACGTTCCGCCGGGTCGCGGGGTGGCGACCGCCCTCGCGGCCGCGATCGCCGGCATCCATGACCTCCCGACCTCGATCGTGAAGGGCGCGGGGCTCCCCGCCCGCACCGCGGCGCAGGTCCGCACCGACACCGAGCGCCTGCTCGACCGCGCCGAGGCGACGGGCCGTCTGCCGTTCGGCCTGCTCCGCCGCTGGAGCCGCGCCGTCGCCCTCGACGCACTCTGGCACGTCGAGCCCACCGTCACCCTGGGGGGCGTCGACCCGTCCGCCTTCACCCTGACCGACGTCGACGGTGTGCCGACGGTCTCGGGCCTGCTGACGTGGAGCGGCTTGAGCATCGGAGACCCGGCCGAGGACCTGCGCTGGATCGCGAGCGCTCCCGACGCGGCATCCGACGTCGTCGTCGCCTACAGCGCCGCCGCCGGCCGCTCCCCCGACACCATGCTCGCCGAGCGGGCCCGCCTGCACGCCGAGCTCGAGTTCGCGAAGTGGCTCGTCCACGGACACGATTCCGCCTCC
>JAAIGE0100249823.1_pt1 | contig 20535 bp, 19 predicted proteins | sample 6487951 | NCBI WGS metagenome assembly JAAIGE01 (sample SAMN13974128, study PRJNA590717) | phyllosphere metagenome | biome: tomato field; feature: multiple bacterial spot infested tomato fields; material: tomato leaves; isolation source: leaves from tomato fields | host: Solanum lycopersicum ...
CATTGATGTGGTTGCGATCCGATGAGCCCTGTGCCAGTCTCACCCTGCTTTCGCCTTCGGCGGCTGGCATTGGTCCAAGCCAGCCATTGGCGGTATCTGCGATGTGCAGCTTGTGAGATCCGTCTTCATGGCTGAACCAGTAGAACAGGCCGTCTTCCTCTAAACGGCGTAAGAGATAATCGAGGTCCGTCTCGTTGAACTGAACGCTGTAATGTTGAGCAGGCGGAGGGGTGATGATGCCAGAAGTATCGGGAGCCGGAATGCCGTGTTCGGAAAACAGCGTCTCGGCAATCTCGACCGTCGTCTTGTCCATCCAGATGCGGCAGTCGGAGCGACGCGAGAGCAGCCACATCTGCGGGCGGATGGTCATGGCATAGGAGCGAAGGCCGCGCGTGATCGGTGGGCCTTCGTGCAGGTCCGTCACCAGACCGTTGAACGGGCGGCGGATGCCGTTGCCGTCTTCGCCATCGCCCTGTTGCACTTCGACAGAGACATCGACCAGCCGACCGATCAGTTCCTCCGGCTTGACCGCTTCCTTCTTGGCGCGGACGCTCAACTGGATTTCGAACAGTTGCGAAACGCCCTCGTTGACCACCATCCGCTCCGGCAGCAACTGATCTTTGCCCAGCGGCGACTTGACCTTGAGAACGCGGCTCGCCTGGATGAAATCTGACAAGAACAATTGGTCGGTCATGAGAAATCCCGGTAATCGATTTAGAGAAAATATCAATCAGTTGTCAAGGTATCGAAGGATATGCAATCAATCATTGTGGCAAAAAGATGGAATGACAGTTTTGTTGCAATCGAAGAACCATAATAATCGTGCAGTTCCCAAACCCGCTGTAATCTGCTGCATAATCTAAAGACGAAACTTAGACAATAACATAGATTTCACGTCGCGGCTTTGCCGAGCCCTCCAGTGTTTGAGGATTGTTAGCATAAATGGCATCGTTCCAAGCGAGACACCAAATGAACGGCTTCTCATCAAATGAAATCAAAGATGTTGCATGGCCAACAATGCGATTGAGGCATTCAAAAGGTCAGGCGGCGAAAGATCGGCGTGCCGAGATGGTCTTCCAGCAACTTGATCTGCCGGCTGATTGCGCCATGCGTGAGATGGAGCTCTTCTGCCGCAAGCGTCATGCTCAGGCGTCTCGCTGTTGCCTCGAAGGCGCGGAGGGTTTGCAGGGGCGGAACTTGATCGGACATCGCTTTATGCGTGATCTGTGCTCACGCATCCTGTGAGAAGTTATCGTTTGTCGGCAGTGCATTGCCGGAGCATATGGATGACACGCGTACACAGTCTTGCCAATGGATGAATGTGACCATGGAAGTCGATCCGGCCATCAATATCCGCCCTGCGCGGTTGAAAATGAATGCTTCTACCAAGAGCATTGTGGCGATGCTTGTTCTTGCCGTGATGTGGGGGCTTTCCATTCCGATTACCAAGCTGGGGCTTGAGACGGTGCCGCCGCTGATGTTTACGGCGCTTCGCTTCATGATCGCCGTGCCGTTGTTGCTGCTGTTGGCAGTGGGCAGGCTGAGGGTGCCGCTGCGGGCGCTGCCAAGCATCATCGCGCTTGGGGTGATGGGCATCACGCTGGGCAATGTGGCTCAATCCTTCGGTGTTCAGGCGACTTCGGCATCTTTTGGAACGATTGTCTCGGCGACCATTCCGATTTTTGTGGTGATCTTCGCAGCGCTGCGCCTTGGGCAATCAGTGGCGGGCAGGCATTGGATCGGGCTGATTGCGGCGTTCTGTGGCATTGCTCTGGTGGCGGTGGGGAGTGGTTCCGGTGTTGACGACCTGTCCAGAACGACAGTCTCCGGCGTTATCTGGATGCTGGTTTCTGCGGTTTCGATTGCGTTCTATTATATCTGGAGCGCCGAACTGACCGAACGATATGGAACGCTGCCGGTTGCGGCATGGAACGCGGTGGCGGGGCTTTTAGCCATTCTTCCTCTTGCTGCCTTCGAAATTCGGGCCACGCCCTATGAGATCAACGCGCAGGCCATATGGGCCGCGATCTATCTCGGGATGCTGGTAACCGTGGCGGGGCTGTTGCTGTGGCTCTACATATTGCGCGCCGTTCCGGCCCGGGTGGCCGCAAGTGTTCAATACCTGCAACCCGTGTTCGGTATTACAGCCGCGTCATTCATGTTTGGCGATCAGCTCGGGTCGTTGTTCATTGCCGGGGTCGTGGTGATACTGATCGGCCTTGCCCTGGCGGTATCCAACAAGAAGGCGGTGCCGGAGCAGATGGTGACGCATGAGTAAGGGTGGTTTGCCTTAACCGTGGACCACCAACCGCCCTCGAAGCTGATCGATGGCGCGTTGAAACACCCCGGGATCGTCCAGCGCACGAGACAATACTATCGCGCCTTGTATGGAAAGCACGGCTTCTTCCGAGAGGATGCGCGCCTGATGATTATCCCGGCCCTGCCGGATGAGTGCTGATTGCAAGGCGTCTACCCAGCTTGCGAAATATCCTTGAATGGCTTGCGAGAAGCGGTCTCTTGTGTTGCCGACGGCAAGGGCGCCGACGAGGCATACGCGTCTGCCGGATTTGAAGTAATCCGTGACGGCATCGAGCATCGCTTCGATGGCGGCATTGGCATCGGTTCCGTTTCGCAAGGGGGCGTATACGGCATCTTCAAACCATTGCTCGATTTCGGTGAGGACTGCCCGCACCATCTCTTCTTTTCCATCCGGGAAGAAATGATAGAGGCTGCCTTTGCCGAGGCCGGTAGCCTTGCCGATGAGGGCAAGGCTTGCGCCTTCATAACCGTATTCGCGGAACACCTCGGCCAAAGGTGCCAAGGTGTCGGATCTTTCGGCGACCATGCGAGGCATGATTAGAGACCCAGATCGCTGAGGCTGGCGTGGTCATCCGGCCGACGGCCGAGCGGCCAGTGGAACAGGCGCTCGCTTTCAGCGATTGGCATTTCATTGATGCTGGCATGTCTATGAGCCATCAGACCGTCCTCTGCGAATTCCCAGTTTTCATTACCGTAAGCGCGGAACCAGCGCCCGCCATCATCACGATATTCGTAAGCGTAGCGTACGGCAATGCGGTTGCCGGTGAAGGCCCAAAGCTCTTTGATGAGGCGGTACTCATGCTCCTTGTTCCACTTGCGTGTCAGGAATGCCTGAGCGTCATCGCGGTTGCTGCAGAATTCCACGCGGTTACGCCAACGGGTGTCTAGCGTATAGGCCAAAGCGACCTTGGCAGCATCGCGCGTGTTCCAGCCGTCTTCGGCCAGGCGCACCTTTTCGATGGCTGTTTCATGAGTGAAGGGTGGCAGTGGGGGACGAGACATGATGAGACCTTTCCTGTATTTGTACCGATTGGTACTTAATTTACCGATTAGTACAGTGCGCTTATGTAACTCACATGTCAAGCGGCCTTTCGCATGTGCGTGTGAGGAGGCGGTGTGAAGCGCGTGGATTTTCGCACGCGCAGCGGGTCGAAAAGAACGAGCATCTTTGAGACATCATCTGCCCGGGCAAGAAGCGGCGAGCAATTTCGCACCTTCCAGAGAATGCGGTTTCAGAAAAACTGCGGGCCTTGAAGCAAGCCCGCCAAGTAAAACTGCCAACAATAGTGAGGACGGCAGTAGGTGGCGGCGTTCATTCGCCGTTCCGCATCAAGTCCATTAAAATCTTGACGGGAAACCACGAAAGGGATTTGCCACCGAAATATACAGACTAATTAATCGTTACGCGGCTCTTATTGCGAATGACCAGCAGGTAATTTAACTTGAGAAATATATTGTAAATCATAGTTTTAACGTAAAGTAATACGAAATTACACTGAGGTTCAAAAGTATTAGATAGCAGATTTTATAGCTAATAATGATTATATTTAATAATTTATTAGCTTTTCATTTTTCGGCGGCGTAGGTTGCGACATCGAAACGGGTTTACGGAACATGAAGGTTTCGCAAATGTCATCGTCGTTATTGCAGCAGTATAAATGCAGAAACAAAGCCTCCCGATATAGATCACTATTATGCGTGACCTTGGTTTCACTTATTCATGCATCAGCAATCGCTGAGGATTTGCCCGACAGGACATCACGCGATCTCGTCAATACATCCGCAGGCAAGCCTTCAGCCGCACCTCAACTTCCGCAAGATAGCCTGAGGCAGGGAGACAAGCTCAGCCTTGCATTTTACGAAAGCCTTGGGTCCGAAGAGGATCGCTGGAAGACCTTGCAGGAATCCGCGCCGCGAGGATTTTACCAGCGGCCAGAGCTGACAGGCGAATATATCGTTGAAGCGGATGGGTCGATTTCTCTGCCGCTTCTGGGTCGCTTTCCTGTTCGCGGTCTGCTTCCCGCCGCAGTGGAGGCTTCGCTTCTCCATTCCTACGAAACCCTGGTCGGCAGAAAAGGGTTCGTGAACATCGTCAAGATCGAGCATCAGCCTGTGTATATCACGGGTCCGGTTCGCAATCCCGGTTCGTTCAAATATGTCGACGGAATGACGGTTATGCATGCCGTGGTTCTGGCGGGCGGCATTACCGCAAAGAGCGTGGAGCCGTGGCAGCGCGTGGAAATAGCGCGGCAGATCGAAAAGTTGAAGAGCGGGTTGGCCGACCTGAAGCGGATTGCATCGCGAACCGAAGTCATCAAGGCCGAGCGCGATTCCGTGCAAACCGCCAGCCTGGGCCAAGTTGCCCTTGCCGCCGCCGCTGATGCGGACACGCAACGGCTGATGGATGAGGAGGCGTGGCAGCGCCAGCTGGTGACGACGAGCAAGGACGCGCAACATGACGCATACCAGAAGTCCGTCGCCAATGCCCAGGCGGATCTCGATCTGCGACAGGCTCGGGTCGGGAACTACGACGCGACGATCCGCGTGCGTCAGGACCGTCTCGCCAGCATCCAGAACCTCGCAAACAACAAACTCGTGACCAGCATCGAGCTGACGCGAGCGCAGAGCGAGCTCACCGAATCCGAGGATCGAAAGCAGCAGGCCGTCATCGATGTCGAGAATGCGAAGCAACGATTGGCGGTCGCAAAGCAGGACCTCGAGCGTGACGGGATCGAGCGCAAGATCGAGATCGAAAAATCGGCGGCGGATGCCGAAAGAGGTCTTTCCTCGGCATTGAAGACCACCGAGAGCGACCTCGAGATTTTCCAATCCATGGCGTCGGTCAATGACGCAACAAACGTCGAATTCGAGATCGTTCGCTCAGGACCGAACGGTGTAACCGTACAACCCGCGACCGAAGAAACGGTTCTGCAGCCTGGTGATCTCATCAAGATACGCTGAGCGCCCCTGATACTCTCTTCGTTCGAAGAGAGCTTCCCATCTCCTTTGCCAAGCGCGCAGAGGGGCAACCTAAAAACTCGTCTTTTACCGCGGTCCCGAACCGCCAAGGAGAGATTATGTCAATCGCAGAAGCCTCACAATCTTTGAATTCCATGGTCCCGCCGCAAGGCTTCATGTCCAACATTCCGAAGACTTCGCTCGTCATCCCGACCCTGAACGAAGCGGAAAACATCAAGCTTCTTCTGCCGCGCATACCGACATGGGTGCATGAAATCATCATCGTCGATGGGCGTTCGACGGACGGTACACCGGAAATCGCCCGAAGCCTGCGCAAGGATGTCAGGGTCGTGCTTCAGCCGAAGAAAGGCAAGGGCATCGCGCTCAGAACCGGCTTCGAAGCGGCAAGCGGCGACCTTATCGTGATGCTCGATGCCGATGGATCGATGGACCCGGACGAAATCATCCTGTTCGTCGCAGCTCTGGTTTCCGGCGCTGATTTCGTGAAAGGTTCGCGCTTCATGCAAGGTGGCGGCACGAGTGACATGACCGTTATCCGCAAGTTCGGCAATCTCGGCCTGACCATGCTGGTGCGGATGCTCTATGGCAGCTCCTTCAGCGATCTCTGCTACGGCTATATGGGTTTCTGGAAGCGCCATGTTTCCTTGCTCCGCTCCGATTGCGATGGCTTTGAAATCGAGACGCTGATCAATCTGCGGGCCTTGAAGAACAAGCTGAAGATCATGGAAGTGGCGAGCTTCGAGTCGGAGCGCGTGTTCGGCGTCAGCAATCTGCGGGCCCTGCCCGACGGCTGGCGTGTGCTGAAAACCATCTTCCGCGAGCGTGTCAGCACGCCCATGAGCGTTCAGGGTCTGGAGCAGACCATCAACTGAGGCCGGAGGCCGCGTCATGCGTATAGTGATGGTGAGCGCGCGATACCTGCCTTTTGCCGGAGGCACCGAAACCCATGTCCGGGAAGTTGCCACGAGGCTCGCGCGCAAGGGCCACTCGGTCACGGTTCTTACGGGCAATCCGGACGGAAATCTTGCAGCGAGGGAAATTCTGGACGGCGTGCAGGTGGTAAGGCTTGAGACCTTCCCGAAAGGGCGCGACTGGTGCTTCGCGCCGGGAATTTTCAAGGCGGTGGCGGAAGGAAACTGGGACCTGATGCACGTCCAGGGCTACCACACCTTTCTGGCGCCCTTTGCAATGATCGCCGCGATCCGCAACAGAATGCCCTTCGTCGTCACCTTTCACAGCGGCGGTCATTCCTCACGCTTCAGAACAGCCATGCGGCGCATCCAGCATAAAATGCTTGCGCCGCTGACGTCCCGTGCAGCTCAGTTGATCGGCGTGTCACGGTTTGAAGCGGATCTGTTCAGTGAAAACATGGCAATCGCCAGAGACCGGTTTGCCGTCATTCCAAACGGAGCGCGACTGCCACAAACGTCAAATGCCCAGCGGACGCGCGGTGGCGAGGGTAAGCTGATCGTTTCGCTTGGCAGACTTGAGCGATACAAGGGCCATCATCGTGTGCTTGCCGCATTCAACGTGCTGGCGGCGAAGTTCCCGGATTTGCGCCTCCGGTTGCTTGGTGAAGGTCCATATGAGGCGAGCCTGCGCCAGCAGGTCGCCCGCTTCGGACTGGAAGGCCGGGTCGAGATAGGGTCCATTCCCGCTGCCGAGCGGTCGGCCATGGCCGACCTTCTTTCTTCTGCGGCGCTAGTGGTGCTTCTCAGTGATTACGAGGCGCATCCCGTCGCAGTTATGGAGGCCCTGTCCGTCAAGGCCCCGGTCCTGACCACGGACACTTCCGGCTTCCAGGAACTGGCGGCCGAAGGCCTTATCAGGACTGTTCCACTGGACGCGTCGGCAGACTTGACGGCCCGCGCGATGCTGGACGCCATGAATGAGGGACCGGTCTCCATGGAAACGACATTGCCCGATTGGGACGATTGCGCAGGTCAGTTGCTAACGGTCTATCGGCGCGTGCTTTCACATTCACCTCCCCAAACGATGGCTGTTCCAGTGGGTTCGGAGATTTGAGGCATGATGACCACGCAAAAGGTCGATTTGGCTTCCGATAACACCCTATTTCCAGCGGAAACCGCGAATGACCGGGATCGTTTGCATGTGCGAGACACACCCAGCAAGCCATTCATCAAACACATCCTTTTCTGGCTTGCCGCGTTTCTGGGTGTGCGCAGGAAAGACAGCCTGGTCAAGGACGTCGCGGAACAGTCGTCGCTGGGAATGTCCCCTGCCCTCGCTTTTTCGTCCGGCTGCTCGCTGGTTCTCGCCGCCTATGCGGCAAACACCAGCCTTGCCGGAGGACATTGGGCTGTGCCGATGTTCTATGCGGCCATAGCCGCTATTTTTCTTCCAGCGGCGGTCCGGATCATTCATCCGGCGGCCAGTCGGCTTGAGCGGATGACGATCATCCTGATCGTGACGTCCGCGTTATTCGTCGTGCGGATTATCCGCGCCCCGGTTGCCTTCATAGATCATGATGAATTCCTTCACTGGGCAACATTGAACGACATTCTTGAACTCGGCAAACTGTTCCAGCCCAACCCTCTTCTGCCAGTCAGCCCGCTTTATCCGGGGTTGGAAGTCATTACGTCAGCCCTCGTTCAACTGTCCGGCCTGTCCGTCTTTGCAGCGGGCCTCATCGTGCTGGCAGTGGCACGCGTGGCGCTGATGATGACGCTGTTTCTGGTGCTGGAAAAGATCACCAATTCGGGGCGTATCGCCTCCATCGCCTGCCTCGTCTACATGGGCTCTTCGGCCTTCTTGCTGTTCGATGTTCATTATTCCTACGAAAGTCTGGCCATACCAATGCTCGCCGCAGTGCTGCTGTCTTCGGAAAGCAGGCGGATGGACCACGACGACGCCGAGCAGTGGCCGATGGTTACTGTGACCGTTCTGCTGATCGCAGCGCTTGCAACGACACACCACCTCACCTCGTATTTCTGCATGTTCCTTCTGTGCAGTACGGCAGCGCTGGAATGCCTCCGGCAGGGCGCGTCTGTCATGCGGAAGAGACAGGCTATAGTGATGGCAATGGCAGCCATCACGGCCCCCGTCATCTGGTCGAAAATCGTTGGTGACCCCACCGGAGACTACATTCTGCCCGTCCTCGAGGGCGGCATCCGCGAACTCGTGCATATCGCGACGAACTCGACCGGGACACGTAAACTTTTCGTATCCGACACGGGAATCGTAGCGCCGGCCTGGCAACGTTACCTGACGATTGCAGGCGTCATGCTGATTTGCATCGGCTTGCTGACCGGCTTCTTACGCTCGCTGGTGTTTAACGGGCAATATCGCAATGTGAGCATTCTTTGGCCTCCGACACGATGGCGCAAATGGCGGTCGAGCCTTCTGGTCGTCCTCGTTCTTCTGACATTGGTTTATCCGCTCAGCATCATCTTCCGCCTGACCAGAAGCGGGTGGGAGATCGGCAACCGGATCGGTTCGCTTTCGTTTCTGGGTGTCGCGGTCGTGGTCGCGGTAGCGATCGTCGCTTTCTGGCACGGCACCTCTCGCGGCTGGTTTCGTGCGACGGTGCTTGCCGCTGCTGTAACGACGGTGCTGATTGCAGGCGTCATCAGTTCCGAAGGACCGCGTATTCTCGTTCCAGCCGGTTATGAAGTGTCGTCGGATTCCTCATCGATCGAACCCATGGGGATCAGTGCTGCGAAATGGACGAAGGATTGGCTCGGTCCGAACCAGCTTTTTGCCAGCGACCGCATCAACCGCCTGCTTCTGACCGCCTACGGCGGACAGAAAGTTGCAACGACGCTCGAGAACTGGCGCGATACGAGCCTTGCCATAACATCAGCCAATCTTGGTTCGGCGGAGCGCAACCTGCTGATTGGTGGCGGCATTGGATATGTCATGGTCGACCTGCGAATGACGACTGCCCTTCCGGGCGTTGGCGTCTATTTCGACGGCGGCGCGCAGGACCGAAACCATCGCATCCCTCTTTCCTCTTCGGCGTTGCTCAAGTTCAATTCCGCGCTTGATGTGGACCGTACCTTCGACAACGGCTTCATGATCATCTTCGACACGCGCCGCCTCGGAGAGACGGGAAAATCAACTCTCTCTTCAAAGCCGGGCGGAGAGATCGCACAATCCTTCGGGCGACCAAATGGAGTGTTACAATGAATGCCAGCCCTATCGATGCTTTCATGTGCGTTCATTCGAGAGACGTCGAATATCTTCTCGAGGCATCCCTCCGCTCTTACGAACAGCACTTTCCCGACAAGGGTCAGCTCAACATCATAACCAATGATCCATCAGCGTTGAGAGACTTTCTTGACGCCCGGGGGCTGGTGCCGAATGCTATCGTCACCGGGGATGGAGAGTGGCTTTCCGCCAGGGAAATGGAGCTTCCGGGATGGTTTCGGCAGCAAATCATCAAACTGCGCGCCTTCCGGTTTTGCCAGAGCGAACAGTTCTGCAATCTCGGTGCAGACACGCTGCTGCTGCGCCCCATCGCCAGGTCCGATCTCATCGATCAGGGCAAACCGGTACTCTATTATTCAAGCCATAGATTTTCCGACCGTCATTATCGGTTCGAGCGGCAGCGGGTGAAAAATGTTGCAAGAATTCTCGAAATCGAACCGGATCGCGCGCTGCATTATGTGGATTTCATCAATGATTTCTTCTGCTTCGAGCGGGATTATCTTATCGCACTTGAAGAGTTCATGGTTCTCAAATACGGCTCCGAGCCCTATGTCCGGCTGCTGAAGGGTCTCAGCGCATCCAGCGACCAGACCCGGTTCGGTGAATGGACACTCTACTCCGTCTTCGTGCTTGACGCGATGAACATGCAGCCCACGGTGCGCGATGCGCGCGGTGATTATCTGGTGCAAATTCATAGCCGCCTTGGCCTTGCCTTGAGCAGGCTGGATAGCAAGATCGTTCATCTCGTACAAAAGTCGTTCAATCCCGACGTCATTCGACAGAAGCTCGGCAGGGTTAATCCGGGCGCGGCCGCACTCGTCGGCTCCACCGCGTGGGCTGAAACGGGAGCCCACGCGCGATGACGCCGATGAGAACAATTACCGCGCGCCGCACCATCCTGACCGTCACGCCTTTATGGATATTATCCACTTTGCTTGTTGTGACGTGGGTACCCGAACCGGCCTCGATCTGGGAAACGCTGGTCAGGGCGGTCCTTTGTGCGCCGCTGGTGCTGTATCTTCCCGGCAGCATGGTCATGGGCACCCTACGCTTCAAGGGTGGCAGTGCTGCTAAAGAAACGCTTTCGATCTTCCTCAGCTTGGCAGCCTGTATTTTTCTGAGCATGGTGCTGAACCTGACCGGAAATCTCAATGCACAAGGGTGGGTGTTTGCGCTGGGTCTGCTGACAATCCTTGCCTGGGGATTGAACATTCTGCGCCCGGCGACCAGACCGGTATCAGCCAAGCAATGGGCGCGACCGGGACGACGCTTCGTGATTTTTTCGGCATCCGCCCTTCTTGCCATAGAAGCCGTTCTTCTGGCCCGTCCCGCAGCGCTTGAGAGAATGCCCTTTCATTTCACCGAGCTTTGGATGGTCCCCAAACAGGCGTGGACGAACAATATCGTCACAATCGGGGTTAGCAATTCGGAAGAAACGGCATCAATCTACAGCATCGACCTTGTTCTGGACGGCGCTTTGATCGCCAAGATGCCCAATTTCGAGCTCGCCCCTTCCATCAGCCAGACCTTCGACTTTTCCGTACCGAAGAAAACCGACGCCCCTGCACGTCTGGAAGCCTGGCTCTACAAGGATGGAAACAGGGAAAACATCTATCGCAAGGTATGGGTTACGATCAACGACGTCTCGTCGCCCAGAATGACCTTTGGAACGCCTGCCCGGGAGACGAAAAATGGATAGTTGCCAGAGCCTCGCACCCGGCAAACCCACAACGTCAATCGTCATCTGCTGCTACTCCGAGAAGCGTTGGGACATTCTTAAGAAGGCCATCCGCTCAGCGGTTCAGCAGTCCTGCCCGGCAGATGAGGTCGTAGTCATCGTCGATCACAACCCATCGCTTGCGCTGCGCCTGAAGGGTGAGCGCCTTGACGGTCAGGTCGGTATTTTTGAAAACATCAATCAAGCCGGATTGTCCGGTGCTCGCAATAGCGGAATTGCTCTCAGCAGCGGCGAACTGATCCTTTTCCTCGATGACGACGCCGTGGCAGACCGGGATTTGTTGGCGACATTCGTCAAAAAGATGGAAAATCCGCTGACGCTGGGCGCGGTATCGTCTATTCGACCGCTCTGGGAAACCAAACACCCCGGCTGGTTTCCAGAAGAGTTTCTGTGGACACTGGGCTGCACCTATCGCGGCATGTCTCCGGGCCGGGTGCGCAATCTCATCGGCGCATCCATGTGTATACGCCGCAGGGTTTTTGATCTCGCGGGCGGTTTCGATACGGGATTGGGGCGCACGGCGAAAGCCTTGCCGTTGGGTTGCGAGGAGACCGAACTCTGCATCCGGGCTCAGAAAATCCTGCCTCATGGCCATTTTCTTTTCGAACCAGCAACCGGCTGCGACCACGCCATTCCTGCCTCTCGCGCAACGTGGACATACTTCCTGAAAAGATGCTGGGCTGAAGGGCTCTCGAAGGCAAGCCTTTCGTTGATAGCAAGTCCGGGTTCGGCGCTGGAATCCGAGCGGGCCTATGTAAGAAAGACTTTGCCGGAGGGCGTCATACGCAACCTGGGTGACCTGCTGCGGGGCAAGCCCAGTGGTGCGCTTCGGGCTGCGGCAATCTTCGCCGGGTTTGCCGTGACCGCTGCCGGTTTCGCTCTCGGACGAGTTCGTGCCGCCCGCGCACGGTCGACCATCACCACTCCCGTTCTCGAGCCAGGGGAATAATTCGATGGCGCTCACCATTCTCATCAGCAAGCTTCGCAGCTTTCTCACCAGCCAGGCGGCATTGCTTCTCAATGCGGGGATGCTGGGGCTCGGCACATTGATGACCGCGATCCTCGGCTTCGTCTACTGGTGGTTTGCAGCGCGTTCATTCTCGCCGGAGGCAGTTGGCCTTGCGGCGGCGGCCATATCCCTGATGAACCTTCTTGCGCAGTTCGGTGAAGTCGGTCTTGGACCTTTTCTGATGGGAGAGATAGGTCGGCAAAAGCGGCCCGGCCCGTTTCTGACCGGCGCACTTCTCATCGCATTTTTTGCCTCTGCCGGGATGGGAATGATCTATCTGGCTATCGCGGAATATACATCGACGCCGCTTGGCCCCATCGTCAGTTCTTCTGCGACAGATCTCCTGTTTCTCGCCGGATGCGCGTTGACCGGGGTGACGCTCGTATTCGATCAGGCGATGGTCGGACTTTTGCGCAGCATTGTCCAGCTCATACGAAATGTCGTCTTTGCCAGCGTGAAGCTATTGCTGCTGATCGCTCTCGGCGTGGCGCTTGGAGGGGCGGCCAGTGGACTGGAAATTTTCACGACATGGTTTGCCGGGCAACTGATTTCACTCGTCATCGTGGCGGGGCTGCTTGCATATAAAGGGAGCCAGGTCTTTCACAGGCCAGAGGTTCATTCCTTCCGTCCGGTTTGCAGACAGGTGTTCGGCCATCACGCGCTCAGCATGGCGGTTCAGGCACCGTCTCTGCTGATGCCTTTCGTGGTAACGGTGATGCTGTCGGCGCAGATCAATGCAGCCTTCTATGCCGCATGGACGCTGCTCAACGTTGCGCTTCTCGTTCCTGCGTCGCTGGCTTCCGTCCTGTTTGCCATCGCAACCCGCGAGCCGGACTTGTTTGCGGCGCGTCTGCGCGTTTCGCTCGCTCTGTCCACGCTGGTCTGCGCGGGAGCGGCATTGACCTTCCTTCTATTTTCACGCCTCATGCTGTGGGTGTTCAATCCGGCATATGAGGTGATCGCCGGAAATGGCCTGCAGTTTCTCGGCTTCGCGGCCTTCGGTATCGTTGCGAAATATCATTATCTGGCGGTTCAGCGGGTTCGTGGCAATCTCGGTCGCGCAACGCTGGTTCTGGCTGGCGGTGCCGTGGTGGAAATCGCCGCCGCCGCGTTGGGCGCGCAGTCCGGCATCGCGGGCACGGCCAATTTCTGGGTGCTTGCCGTTTCGCTCGAAGGTCTCATTCTATGCCGGGCACTTTACGCGGCTGCATTTCCCGCGGTGGCGTCGGTGAGCGGGGCGATGTCTGCGGCTGTCGGCTCCATCGACAATGCAGGCGAGATCGACATTGCGGTGCGGGCCTGAAAAGGAGTTGGCAGATGAGGCTTATCGACCCTATCCGGAATTTCGCTCTCTGCTTCCTCGCGCTGTTGCTTTCGCAGACTGTTTCACCTGAAGCGGCAAGGGCGCAGGCGCCCGATCAAGATGCTTTCGTCACAACGAGCGGCGATGCCTTTCAACTGAACGGCAAGCCTTTTCGCGTCGCTGGCGTGAACAATCACTATCTCACATTCGGTTCGACAGGGGAAATGACCCGAGTATTGGACGATGCAACCGCAATGGGTGCGAATGTGGTGCGCACCTTTCTTCAGCCTGTCATCGGATCTCTGGATGGCAAGGTTCCAACCATATGGAATTCGAAAAGCACGTCGGATTCCAGCAACCTTGGAACCAAGGGCGTCTACATGATGAGTTGGGACACCATAACCAACCAGATGGTTCCCAATGACGGACCGGACGGTCTTCAAAAGGTGGATCGGGTCATCGCGGAGGCGTCCAAACGCAATCTCAGGCTGATCATCGCCTTCGTCGATTTCTGGGCTTATACTGGTGGCGCCCAGCAGATGAATGCATGGTACGGAAGCTCTGACAAATACACATTCTTTGCGCAGGACCAGCGGACACGCAACGACTACAAGGCATGGGTCCGGCACGTTCTATCGCGGGTAAACACGATTACCGGTGTTCGCTATTCCGATGATCCGACGATATTTGCGTGGGAGCTCGCCAACGAACCGGACATCCATCCGGAGCCTTTGCTGCATGACTGGCTGTCCGAAATGTCGGCATACGTCAAATCTCTGGCACCGAGGCAACTCGTGACGACGGGGCACGGCAACATGAACCAGAAGCTGTCCGACATAAACATCCCGACGGTCGATTTCGGCACGTGGCATGGCTATCCGTCTTACGTCAAAATGAGCCATTCCGAGTTCGATGATCGTATCCGTGAATATTGCGGTATCGGCAAGAAGATCGGGAAACCGGTGATCCTCGAGGAATTCGGGGTTCCACGATCCGACCCAGATCAGGCAAATGCGTATAGGAACTGGCTGGATACTATCGACACATCGAATTGCGCGGGCTGGGTCGTCTGGAGGCTGGTCAGTACGCAGGACTCAGGCCTTTATCCTGAAGACGATCACGACCGGTTCGATATTCACAAGGATGGAGGCGACGCCTGGCAGGTGCTCCGCGACGCCGCCATTAAGCTTCAGGAAAAATGATGAGCATTCCGGGTTTCGGAATACGAAGACCCGCGCTGGCCATTGACGTCAGTCACGACCCTTACCGGGAAATGAACTGGATCTTCAGGGGAATAGCGCCGTCAGCGATCTCAAACAAACGGTCTATGTTAGGGTGAGCACCGGGACGATTTTTGGCATCGGCAGTATGTTCGGCAAAAATTGACAGGCCATGCTGTGCCGCTTTCGTATCAAGCTTGCCGAAAGATTGCTGCAGATATTGATAGACAGCGAGCGATCCTTGCTTGCCCGGCTGATTTTCGATCGTTGCGACAACGAGGCCAGCATCATCGACAAGATCGATACGAGCAAGGTCTTCGACTGGTGGCAGCAGTTGCAGATTGTCCTTGAACGACGCCGTGGGCTGAATCATCACCGGTTCCTTTCTCATAACAGGGATATTTTGCGTTTAGCAGCATTCACTCTCTGCCGCTATACGGCAGCCGGATATCCGCGACAGCATTCAAACTCCCGTTGCCTCCTGCGGCGGAGACGCTATCATGGCGCATCTACCGGATGAAAAGCTTTGGGAGGAGCAGTGCATGCGTCGGATGTGGCCAGATGAATTTTCGCCTTTGCTGGATGGAGCGGAAGAGGTTGTTCTGGATGTCCCGCCTGGAGCGGGCGAACACCCAACAGCAGAAACGAACAGCAGAAAGGCACTGAAAGCCCGTATTCGCCGGGAGGATTTCGAGAAAATCTGGCCTTTGGCGGAAGCGCGCTATCGACTGGATGGCAGGTTATCAGGCAAGGCCATCACCTTGATTGCCAACAATCCGCATTATCAGAAATGGCATCCAGCCGATGGTGGCAGCGTCGAGAGCGTCGCCGATAGTGGCCAGAAATATACGACGCATTATGTGATCGTGCACTTCCTGCTGGACGATGTTCGAGAACACGCGCAGGCCTAGATATTGCGCGCGCACCAGCAGCTCAATCGATACGGCCCCGGATTGTTCGAGGGCCGGACCCGACTTATGGCCGCTGGTGCATGTCTCAAAGGACGGCGAGCATTCCGCCGTCGACGTAGATGATTTGCCCATTGACGTAATCGGATGCCGATGAAGAAAGGTAGACGGCGGTGCCGACCAGTTCTTCCGGTTTGCCCCAACGTTTCGAGGGCGTGCGACCCTTTACCCAGGCATCGAATTCCGGGTTATCGATGAGTGCCTGATTCATATCGGTGAGCATGTAGCCGGGGCCGATTGCGTTGGCCTGAATACCGTGCTGCGCCCATTCCGCCGCCATGGCGCGGGTCAGCATCTTTATCCCGCCCTTGGCAACCGTGTAGGGTGCAACCGTCGCGCGGGCGAGTTCGCTTGTCAGCGAGCCGATATTGACGATCTTGCCATATCCACGCGGGATCATCCGTTTCGCCGCCTCACGGCCGATCATGAAGGCGCTGGTGAGATTGGTGTCGATGACCCTTTGCCAGTCTGCGGTTTCCAGCTCGACCATCGGCTTGCGGTACTGAATTCCGGCATTGTTGACGAGAATATCGACCGCTATGTCCGCCGCATCGAAGCTGGCAAAAGCCGCATTTATTTCCTCTTCCGAGGTGACATTGAAGGAAGCCGCCTCAGCCTCATGTCCGGCCTTGTGAAATTCGGCTACCGTTTCAGCGACCCGCGCCGGATCTGTGCCGTTGACGAGGATACGCGCACCGGCAACGGCAAGCCCTTCGGCCATGGCGCGTCCCAGACCGCGGGATGAACCGGTGACGAGAGCGGTACGGCCCTGAAGATTGAATATCGACTGATGGTTCATATTGCTTACCTCAAAGCGCACTGCGTCGAACCGTCAGGTCCGCACGTTCAAAGACCTGAGGCAGCAATTCCGTACCGAGACCCGGACCTTCCATCGGCAACACATAGCCGTTTTCGATAACGGGAAAGTTGGTCACAAGCTCCTTATACCATCCGGTATAGAAAGCACGGACTGACTCCTGGATCATGGTATTGGTTTGTGAGAAGGACGAGTGAACTGCGGCAGCGTAGGCAACCGGGCCTGTGCAATCATGCGGCGCGTATGGGCGATGATAGGTGTCGGCGAGCGAAGCAATCTTGCGACCTTCAGTCAAACCACCGGTCCAGACCAAATCCGTCATGACGATACCGATGGCACCAGCTTCCAGCATGTCCTTGTAGGGGAAGCGGGAGCCTAACGTCTCCGACGCGCAGATCGGCACACTCGTAGATGCAGCAAGCTCCTTGAGCGCGGAAACGGAATTCATTCTGATCGGGTCTTCGTACCATGTCGGGTCGAAGGCTTCGAGTTCACGAGCGATCTTCTTGATGGTCGGCAAGTTCCAGAGACTGTGGAACTCCACCATGATCTGCATTCTGTCACCCACGCGGGCGCGGATTTGCTCGAACGGCTTTATGGCGGTGCGCAACTGTTCTGCGGTGATGAAGCGACCATCGTTTTCGATGGCAGCAGGATCGAACGGCCATATTTTCATGGCCGATATTCCCTGCTCCAGCAGGCTTTCCGCCAACGCGCCCGCATCCGTCATGAAGCCCTTGAGGTCTTCATAGGGCCCTTCGGAACTGTCGCGGAAATTCCACGTATCGACCGGTTTGATCTTGTTCGAGCGAACATAGCCGTAACCAGCACAGGTATTGTAGACCGGAATGCGATCATGGCAGAGACCGCCCAGCATCTGATGGACCGGCTGGTCACAGGCCTTGCCGAAAATGTCCCAAAGAGCAAGATCGATAGCAGATGCGGCGCGATATTCCGCGCCCGTCGATGCTTGCGCCATCGGCAGGTTCACGAGTTCACGGGCAAGCGCCTCGATCCGAAACGGGTCTTTACCCAGCAGTCGGCCGGCCAGAACATCATGAATATGCGCCTCGACCGCGCCTGCGCCATAAAAGGTCTCGCCGAGACCGATGACTCCAGCATCCGTATGCACGCGCACCCAAAGGACATTCGCAAACTCCTCCGTTCGCAGTGTTTCGATAGATGTAATTTTCATTGGTTCCTCCGTAGGTCCCGCTTGTAGTGTGCATCCCGTTTATCGAGCGGACCTCCCAGCACGCTTTGGAAATGGACACTAATATTGCTTGTGAAATTTCACAACATATTTATATCGGTCGATGCCCTGAATTGTTGACCGCGACGGAAGGAAACTGGACATGGCACGTAAGCAGACCAAGCCTAAACCGGTGACGGTAGACAAGAAGCCGAAGCGCGCGAACCGGGTCAACTTCATCGATCTTGCCTATGAGCGCATCGAGGAACTGCTGATCAATTGCGAGCTGAAGCCGGGCAGCCAATTGACCTTGCAGGAACTGCAGGAAGCCACCGGTCTCGGTCGCACGCCTGTCCACAATGCCGTCAGCAAGCTTGCCGCAGATACGCTTTTTATCGTTCTGCCTCGCCATGGCTTGCGGGTCGCTCCCATTGATCTGGCGCGGGAACGTCTGCTCCTGCAACTGCGTCGCGACATGGAGCGGTTTGTCGTGAGGCTGGCTGTGGAGCGCGCGAGCCTTTCCCACCGCAATCAGATGCTGCAGATGGAGCGAGCGCTTAAAGAACGGCGCGATCAAATCACGCTAAGCGGATTCAACGCCCTAGACCGTCGCATCAACCAGATTCTGCTCGCCGCAGCAAACGAACCGTTCCTCGAGCACACGTTACGCCCGCTGCATACGATCTATCGCCGTATCGGCTTCATCCACCACACGATTTCGCTCGAAAAGGCAGATCTTTCACAGACGGTCGACTGCCATTTGTCGGTACTCAATGCAGTCGCGAACCGCCATCTCGATACCGCCCTTTCCGCAACCGACGCGCTGATCGGGTTCGTGGATTCCATGTTCGATGAGATGGAAAAAGGAATAGACCCGCGACTGCTGGATTGCAGCATCGAGCCAATCTTCAAGATTTAGCGCCCGATGGGTGCAGCCAATCGCCGCATCATTTGGCGATAAGCAACTCGATGCCGCGTTTTTCAAATTCCTTCGCATCCCTGTCGGAGATGCCGTCATCGGTGATGAAGGAATTTATGACGTCCAGGGAGCCCAGACGGGTGAATGACGAGCGGTTTATCTTGGTCGAATCCGCGACGAGATAAACATGCGCCGCCGCCTTGATCATGGCTTCCTTCAGCTGAAGATCGGCAAAGCTTGGATAGGTAAGGCCAGCATCGAGTGCGACACCTGCGGTCGCGAGAAACAGCTTTCCAGCAAAGATGTTGCGAAAATACTCGACCGACTTATCGCCAGACAGCGAGAGCGTTGGCGACTTGAACTGGCCACCCGGCATGTGAACGGCAAAGCTTGGCACCGAACCAAGAATAATTGCAATGTTGAGGGCGTTGGTGATCAGGGTCAGATCACGGCGACCGGTCAAGCGGGTTGCGATTTCCGTTGTCGTCGTACCTGCATCGAGAATGAGGGTCTCACCGTCTTTGACAAGGCTTGCCGCAAGCGCTCCGATGCGGCGTTTCTTGTCCATGTTATCCTGATGGTGGAGGGACATGGTGCCCGCCTGCGGTGCCGCCGTATTAAGGTAGGCCCCACCATGTTCACGTGTTATGAAGCCTTCGTTTTCAAGTCTTTCAAGATCCTGGCGGATGGTCGCTTCGGAGACGCGGAATGCCGATGCCAGCTCTCTAACACGCGCCGAACCTTCCTCCTGCAGCCATTCGAGGATGCGGCGACGTCTTGGTTCGGACAACAGGCCGATCATCGTTTCCGATGCGATATGTTCGTCTTTCGCTTCCATGTGGCCCTGCCTGAACCCGTGTTTCGAGATCAAATGAAACTGCTCGATTCCTCTCCCAACCCTTACAACATCGGTTTACCCGATCAAATGATCAATTGGCGTTCTGCTGCAGCACCACGCGCGCCTGTAGCTTTTGCTGAACCTGGTCTACGACGACCGCGGCAATGATCACGAGCCCCTTGATCACCGTCTGCCAGAATGAAGAGACACCCATCATGATCAGTCCATCGGCGAGAATGCCGATGACGAATGCACCGACGATCGTGCCTGCTATGCGGCCACGTCCGCCCGACATGGACGTGCCTCCCAACACCGCAGCCGCAATCGCGTTGAGTTCGAATGTCTCACCGGTCGCGGGATGGCTGGCCTGAAGTTGCGATGAGATGATGAGGCCCACGAGCGCTGCGCAGACACCGGAGAACATATAGACGAACAGCTTGACCCGGTCGACGCGCACACCGGAGAGCGCAGCACCTCGCTCATTTCCGCCCACCGCATAAATGTGTCGGCCAAGCGGCGTTCTGGTTGCAAGATAGGCCGCGAGCAATGCAACGACCACCATGATCCAGACCGATACCGGCAAGCCGAATAGTGTTCCCGAACCGATGACGCGGAACGTATCTGAACCGTATTCCGGATTACCGGAAAGATTGGGGAACGTGCGTCCTTCCGAAAAGAGCAATGCAGCGCCGCGAGCCACGTAAAGCGTTCCAAGCGTCGCAATGAAAGGTGCGACATTGAGCTTTGTTATCAGCAATCCGTTTATCCAGCCGATGAACACGCCCACCACGAGCACGATCAGGCAGATTTCCAGAGTATTGAACTGAATGCTGTAACCGATCCCCAGAAAGCCAAGGTCGATACCATAGAGGACGAGGTAACCAGCCACCATCGCGCATAATCCGACAATCGATCCAACCGACAGATCGATGCCACCTGCAATAATCACGAATGTCATACCGATGGCGAGAAGCGCGTTCAGCGCCACATGCTTGGAGATGATCAGCATGTTGCCAGCTGACAGGAAATTCGGCGCGGCGATGGCGAAGAAGGTGAACACAAG
>JAAIGE0101040199.1_pt1 | contig 20525 bp, 17 predicted proteins | sample 6487951 | NCBI WGS metagenome assembly JAAIGE01 (sample SAMN13974128, study PRJNA590717) | phyllosphere metagenome | biome: tomato field; feature: multiple bacterial spot infested tomato fields; material: tomato leaves; isolation source: leaves from tomato fields | host: Solanum lycopersicum ...
AAGTGCAGGTAATCGGCGGCAACATCGCCACCGGCGCGGCAGCCAAGGCCCTGGCCGAAGCCGGTGCTGATGCCGTCAAGGTCGGTATCGGCCCAGGCTCCATCTGCACCACCCGTATCGTTGCTGGTGTCGGCGTGCCGCAAATCAGCGCCATCGCCAACGTTGCCGCAGCACTGGAAGGCACTGGTGTGCCACTGATCGCCGACGGCGGCATCCGCTTCTCCGGTGACCTGTCCAAGGCCATCGTTGCCGGTGCTTCCTGCGTGATGATGGGGTCGATGTTCGCCGGTACCGAAGAAGCACCGGGTGAAGTCGAGCTGTTCCAGGGCCGCTCCTACAAGGCCTACCGCGGCATGGGCTCCCTGGGTGCCATGGCACAGGCGCAAGGCTCGTCCGATCGCTACTTCCAGGACTCCTCGGCCGGTGCCGAGAAGCTGGTACCGGAAGGTATCGAAGGCCGCGTCCCCTACAAGGGTGCCCTGGCTGCGATCATCCACCAGCTGATGGGCGGCCTGCGTTCGTCCATGGGCTACACCGGCAGCGCAACCATCGAAGAGATGCGCACCAAGCCGGAGTTCGTACGCATCACCGGCGCCGGCATGGCCGAGTCCCACGTGCATGACGTGCAAATCACCAAAGAAGCCCCTAACTACCGCGTAGGCTGAGGCTTCCAGCTACAACATAAAGCGGGGCTGTCACGACAGCCCCGCGTCGTTTCCGATTTCCACTGACGAGATTGAGTCATGGCCCTCGACATTCACGCTCACCGCATCCTGATCCTCGATTTCGGTTCCCAGTACACCCAGCTGATCGCCCGCCGCGTGCGTGAAATCGGCGTGTACTGCGAACTGCACCCGTTCGACATGGACGATGAAGCGATCCGCGAATTCGCACCTAAAGGCGTCATTCTCGCCGGTGGCCCCGAGTCCGTTCACGAAGCCAACAGCCCGCGCTGCCCGCAAGCGGTATTCGACCTGGGCGTGCCGGTGTTCGGCATCTGCTACGGCATGCAGACCATGGCCGAGCAACTGGGCGGCAAGGTTGAAGGTTCCGAGCTGCGTGAATTCGGTTATGCCCGTGTGGACGTGGTCGGCAAGAGCCGCCTGCTGGACGGCATCGAAGACCACATCGACGCCGACGGCCTTTTCGGCCTCGACGTGTGGATGAGCCACGGTGACAAGGTCACCAAGATGCCGGAAGACTTCCACATCCTGGCCAGTACCCCAAGCTGCCCGATCGCTGGCATGTTCAGCGACGAGCGTCGCTACTACGGCGTGCAGTTCCACCCGGAAGTGACCCACACCAAGCAAGGCGGGCGCATCCTGTCGCGTTTCATCCTCGACATCTGCGAGTGTGAAGCCCTGTGGACCCCGTCGAAAATCGCTGAAGACGCCATCGCCCAAGTGCGCGCCCAGGTCGGCACCGACAACGTGCTGCTCGGCCTGTCCGGCGGCGTTGACTCCTCGGTGGTGGCGGCCTTGCTGCACAAAGCCATCGGCGACCAGCTGACCTGCGTATTTGTCGACAACGGCCTGCTGCGCCTGCACGAAGGCGAGCAAGTGATGGCCATGTTCGCTGAGAACATGGGCGTCAAGGTGATCCGCGCCAACGCTGAGGACCAGTTCCTCAACAACCTGGCCGGCGAGTCCGACCCGGAGAAGAAGCGCAAGATTATCGGCCGCACCTTCATCGACGTATTCGATGCCGAGTCCACCAAACTGGACAACATCAAGTACCTCGCCCAGGGCACCATCTACCCCGACGTGATCGAGTCGGCCGGCGCCAAGAGCGGCAAGGCCCACGTGATCAAGTCCCACCACAACGTGGGCGGCCTGCCTGAGGAAATGAACCTCAAGCTGGTAGAACCGCTGCGCGAACTGTTCAAGGACGAAGTCCGCCGTCTGGGCCTGGAACTGGGCCTGCCGTACGACATGGTCTACCGCCACCCATTCCCAGGCCCGGGCCTGGGCGTGCGTATCCTGGGTGAAGTGAAGAAGGAATACGCCGACCTGCTGCGTCGCGCCGACCACATCTTCATCGAAGAACTGCGCAAGGCCGACTGGTACCACAAGGTCAGCCAGGCATTCGTGGTGTTCCAGCCGGTGAAATCGGTTGGCGTTGTCGGCGATGGCCGTCGTTACGCGTGGGTTGTTGCACTGCGTGCCGTAGAGACGATCGACTTCATGACAGCGCGTTGGGCACACCTGCCTTACGAACTGCTGGAGACGGTCAGCGGCCGGATTATCAATGAGATCGAAGGTATTTCCCGCGTGACTTATGACGTGTCGAGCAAGCCGCCGGCGACGATTGAGTGGGAGTAAAGCTGTATAGTAACTATTTGATTTTATTTTAAAAAATAAAATTGAATAGTTATGTTTGATACGTCATCAATGGCGTTTTTAATGGCGCCCATCGTACGTATTTGAGAGAGCTAGATCGATACCATGTCTCGGACAAGGAATGCCGGCATGGTATCGAAAACGCTTAGCAGCGCAGATGTCAGCAATAACTGTTTGCCCATCTCCCCTAGGGTGTAGGCGTGTGTTTTGAAGAACTTCACGCGCAGCCTCAACCCGCGCAGATTTCGGGCTAGAAGTTATCAATCGCGTTGCACATCGACACCTTCCCCGCTGGCTGCGGTTGGGTCATGGCCCACTGCTTGCCGCCCGCCTCCAATTCATCCAGCTGGAACGAACAGTCCGCCGACATGGTGGCCTGCACCATGTAGTCCACGCCGGGCCGAGGCACGAAGGTCATGGTCTTGGCACACTGCCGGGAATATTGCAGGCGCCCCAGATAATGGAACGCGATCGGCTTGTTCGCCGGCACCACCAGCTCCGACGAGACCGCACCGGCCCACGAAAAGATCGGTCCGGGAATGCCGAGGTTTTCGCCGTTATGGTCGGGGAAGCCGGGTTTCGCCGACGCCATTACCCCCGCGCCGGGCACGTTCCAGTCGAGGCAATCACGCCCCGGCACGGCGCGCACCAGGCCGTCGGTGAGCAGGCGGATACGCGCGGTCTCGCCACTCTGCGGGGGCTCGTAGCCGGTGGACAGCGAACGCACGTTCGCCACTTGGCCGCAGCCGCCGAGCGCTAGCAGCAGCACGGCGGGGATTACAGGCAACAGTCTCATCAGGCATCGACTCGTAGGGGGAAGTTAAGGCTGGCGGCAGTTCTGATTGACCGACAGATATGGCGCCGGTTCATAGCTCACGCGCTGCAAACCATCGGCGTCCTGGAACAGGAAGTATTTGACGCGACAGTCCTTGAACATCGCTGAGTAACCTTCCGCCCGGAAGCCTTGGCCATCGACCTGTTTGGTCACGGTATTGGTGCGGCTGACCACCGCGAGCACCTTCTGATAGCTGTCGCCCATGTTTACCCCAGGCTCGCCGGTGATCGCGGCCGAGGAGGCGCAACCGCCCAGCGCTGTTGCCGCCAGGGCCAATGCGGCGCCATACAGTCCGTTGCGTAGATTGTTCATTCCCTGTGTCCTTTTAGTAATGGTTTAACGGCGGCCGTCGCACACCGGCGATTCGCCAACGCGGCCTAGCTTGCACAGGTCCAGATCGTCCGTGCGGATAAAACCCGCATCCTTCATGCAGTAGAAGCGCGTCAGCACCACATCAATCGGCGACTTGTCGCCAACGCCATCAAGATTGGTATACCCGCAAGCCCGCATTGCGTCATCGACGCCCTGCTGGGAGACGCCCTTCTTTTTCCATTGGGTGTAGTCCCCTGGCGGCGGTTGAAAAGGGGTACAGCCCCCAACTGCTACCAGAAGGCTCAGGCCCAACCACTGATTTCGAGTCAGCAACATCACATGCTCCATGTCCATGAGCGCCCCGGACTGTGCCTGATTACCGGCGCCCGTCACACACCGCAGACTCACCAATACGACCGAGCTTGCACATGTCCAAGTTATCTTTGCGTTTGTAGCCCGCGTCTTTCATGCAATAGAAATTCATTAACCTCACATCGATTGGCGACCTGTCTCCTGCGCCATCAACATTGGTATATCCGCACGCACGCATCGCAGCAATGATCCCGGTCTGCGAGACGCCCTCCTTGTACCATTTTGTGTAATCCGGAGGCGGCGGTTGAAAGCCCCTTCCCGTGCAGCCAACCAGTAACACAGCGCAAAAACTCAGCAACAGGCTCCTAGTGGACATGGCGTTCTTCCTTATGGGTTGACTCGGATAAGTGTGAGACGCCGTAGGGTGAGTCGCTCTAGAAGGGTTTGCAAGCGGCCCCGGCATCCTCATAGCGGTTATGCACTGTTTGATTGCCGTCCAGCACGTTCAGTCATTCCCATAGGCGAGCGTGTTTCAGCTTATGAAGTATGTTTATGTTCGAGTGGGAATGATGGGGCGTCCGGCATTGTCCGGCACGATCTAGCATCAAATGCCCTGGAGCCCGCGTAATAGCGGGCTTTTGGCTTTTTGGGTCTGGCAAATTCTGGCAGCTTTGTGCATCGCCAAGCACCTTGTGTCTTTTTGCTGACGGATTACCGGCGGCCTTCGCAAACGGGTGATTCGCCGATGCGGCCTTCCTTGCAAAGGTCAATGTTATCTGTGCGCTTGAAACCTGCGTCTTTCATGCAATAAAACCGCGTGAGCACCTGGTCAATCGGGGTTTTGTCGCCCGTCCCTATCAGGTTGGTATAGCCGCATGTGGTCATGGCGTGTTTGACGCCCTCTTCAGACACCCCGATCTTCTTCCAATTGGTAAATTCCGGCGACGGTGGTTGAAAGCCTCTGCCGGTGCAGCCGATCAATAGCAACGCGTACATACTCGACACCAAGCTCTTCCTGAACATCGTATTCTCTCCCTTGGTTTGACTCGGATAATGTGTACGACGTCTGCGCAACAGTTAATGCAGTCACTACGAAGAAGGTTTTTCGTGAAGGGTATTTTTCGTGGTGTCAGTTGGTTTCACGGCTTACGCTTACCGCCGCGCCACATCCGAAAAGTAAAACTTATCCAACGTATGCCGCGACTCGGTGTACTCGAACTGCCTTCCATCCTGCAAAAACGTCTGGTTGCTCACCACAATCACATGGCTTTGCCCATCCAAATCCAGATGCGCCTGGTCGTCCTTGCTGCGCGGCAAGGCTTCGATGGTGCGTTGCGCGTAGCTGATCTGCAACTGCAGCGTTTGCTCGATAAACGCGTAGATCGACTGCTCGGCGATGTCGCGGTCCAGGCCGGGAATCAGGTCGCTGATGAAGTGGTTGATGTCCAGGATCACCCGTTTGCCACCGATGCGGCGTACCCGTTTGATGCGCGTGATCAGGGTGCCGGGCTCGGCCTCGATGTGTTGCAGCAGTGAGCCTTCCAACGGGATCTGGGTGAACTCGACCACCTCGGTGCGTACGTCATCACCCAGGTCGGCGTGGGTCTCGTGGAAGCTGACGATGCCGCCCAGTTGGAACTCGATCGGGTTGGGCGACAACACAAAGGTGCCCTTGCCGTGGATTTTTTGTGCAAAGCCACGTTCCTGCAACTGTTCGATGGCGCGCCGCACGGTGCCACGGCTGGCCTGGTAGGCGTCCATCAGTTCGGTTTCGGAGGGAAGGCGCGTACCGCGCTGCAGGCGTTCGGTGGTGATGCTGGCAAGCAGATCCGTATAGATCTGGTTGTATTTGCTCATGGGATGGCTCTTGCCCGGCGTTATGAAGGTGGACGGCGCGTTCAAGGCAGGAACCATAGTGGCAGAGGTGGGGTTTGTCCATTGGACAACGGTGCGAGCTTGGGAAAAATCTGACAGAAAGCTCGCAGGCATAAACAAAAGTGTAACTCGTACAGACGAGTTGTTGATTTAACTCGTACAGACGAGTACTTTTCCCTTCTCGGCGTGCTGCCAACGACTGCCACCCATAAAAACAATCACAGTGGAAAACGAGCATGAGCCACGACTATTCAACGATTGCCCGCGAGATTCTCGACAACCTCGGGGGCCGCGAAAACCTTGAGCAGGCCGCCCATTGCGTGACCCGCCTGCGCCTGGCGCTCAAGGACCCCAGCCTGGTCAACAGCAGTGCGCTGAACCAGGTCGACCTGGTCAAAGGGTCGTTCTTTACCGGTGGCCTGTTCCAGGTAGTGATCGGCCCCGGCGAAGTGGAAAAGGTCTACGCCGCCCTGCGCGAACTGACCGGCCTGGCCGCCTCCACCATCGCCGACGTCAAGAAGGCCGGCGGCGACAAGACCAACCCCATGCAGCGCCTGGTGCGGGTGTTCTCCGATGTGTTCATGCCGATCCTGCCAGCGTTGATCATCGCCGGCCTGTTGATGGGCGTGAACAACCTGATGGGCGCCAAGGGCATGTTCATCGAAGGCAAGACGCTGCTGGAGGCCTACCCGAACCTGGATGGCCTGTGGAGCCTGATCAACCTGATGGCCAACACCTCCTTCGTGTTCCTGCCGGCGCTGGTGGGCTGGTCGGCGGCCAAGCGGTTCGGCGGCAGTGAAATCCTCGGCATCGTGCTGGGCCTGATGCTGGTGCACCCCGACCTGCTCAACGCCTGGAACTACGGCAAGGCGGTCGCTGGCCTCGACGGCCAGAGCCTGCCGTACTTCGATATCTTCGGCTGGTTCCAGATCGAGAAGGTGGGTTACCAGGGGCAGATCCTGCCGATCCTGATGGCCGCCTTTGTCATGAGCGTGATCGAAAAATGGCTGCGGGCGCGGGTGCCGAATGCCATTCAACTGCTGGTCGTGCCGATCACCACCATCGTCGTCACCGGCGTGCTGGCCTTGGCGATCATCGGCCCGGTGACCCGTCACCTTGGCATCCTGATCACCGAAGGTTTGGTGACGCTGTTCGAGATCGCCCCGATGATCGGCGGCGCGATTTTCGGCCTGCTCTACGCGCCGCTTGTGATCACCGGCATGCACCACATGTTCCTGGCCGTCGACCTGCAGCTAATCTCTACCCAGGGCGGCACTTTTATCTGGCCGATGATCGTCATGTCCAACCTGGCCCAGGGCAGCGCCGCCCTCGGGGTGTTCTACATGACCCGCAATGCGCGGGACAAAAGCATGGCCTCGACCTCGGCGATTTCCGCTTACTTCGGCATCACTGAGCCTGCGATGTTCGGGGTGAACCTGCGCTTCAAGTTTCCGTTCTACGCCGCGCTGCTGGGCTCGGCGCTGGGCAGCATTTTCCTGTCGTTGAACAAGGTGCAGGCCTCGGCCATCGGCGTCGGCGGGTTGCCCGGGTTTATCTCGATCGTGCCGAGCGCCATTCCGATGTTCGTGATTGGCATGGTCGTGGCGATGGTCGTGCCGTTTGCGCTGACGTGCATGTTGAGCATGAAGATCGTTCGGCCTGGTTACCGGGTCGCCTGAAGATCGCTATCGCAGGCAAGCCACCCCCACAGTGATTTGTGAACACATTCAAGTGTGGGAGCTGGCTTGCCTGCGATGAGGCCAGAAGGGCCAGCACCCAACTCTACTGAAGGAACCCACCATGCAAACCTGGCAACACTCGGTGATCTACCAGATCTACCCCAAAAGCTTCCACAGCCACGCGGGTAACGCCACCGGTGACCTGTTGGGCATCGTGGACAAACTCGACTACCTCAAGTGGCTGGGCGTGGATTGCCTGTGGGTCACCCCGTTCCTGCGCTCGCCCCAGCGCGACAACGGCTACGACATCAGCGACTACTACGCCATCGACCCCAGCTACGGCACCATGGCCGATTGCGAGCTGCTAATCAGCGAAGCCGCCAAGCGTGGCATCAAGCTGATGCTCGACATCGTGGTCAACCACACCTCCATCGAACACGAATGGTTCCAGCAGGCGCGCAGCAGCCTCGACAACCCCTACCGCGACTTCTACATCTGGCGCGACCAGCCGAACAACTGGGAATCAAAGTTCGGCGGCTCGGCCTGGGAATACGAAGCGCAGACCGGCCAGTACTACCTGCACCTGTTCGACCACACCCAGGCCGACCTCAATTGGGACAACCCCCAGGTGCGCGCCGAAGTATTCAAGATGATGCGCTTCTGGCGCGATAAAGGCGTGGGTGGGTTCCGCCTGGATGTGATCAACCTGATCTCCAAGCCCGCCGATTTTCCCGAGGACAACAGCGACGGCCGCCGCTTCTACACCGACGGCCCGAACGTGCATGAATACCTGCAGCAAATGCACCGCGAAGTCTTTGAAGGCCATGACCTGATCAACGTGGGCGAGATGTCATCTACTCGCCTGGAACACTGCATTCGCTACTCGAATCCAGCGTCTAAAGAACTGTCGATGACGTTTAACTTCCATCACCTGAAAGTCGATTACCCCAACCTGCAAAAGTGGGTGAAGGCCGACTTCGACTTCCTGCAACTCAAGCAGATTTTGTCCGACTGGCAGATGGGCATGCAGGCCGGTGGCGGCTGGAATGCGTTGTTCTGGTGCAACCACGACCAGCCACGGGTGGTCTCGCGTTTTGGTGACGACGGCGAACACCGCGTGGTCTCGGCCAAGATGCTCGCCACGGCGCTGCACTTTTTGCAGGGCACGCCGTATGTGTATCAGGGCGAAGAGCTGGGCATGACCAACCCCGGCTTCGACAGTATCTCGCAGTACCGTGATGTGGAAACCCTGAACATCTTTCGGCTCAAGCGCGATGCGGGCGAGTCCGAAGCCTCGAGCATGGCGGCGATCATGCAGAAGTCCCGCGACAACGGGCGCACGCCCATGCAGTGGAGCACCGAAGCGAACGCGGGGTTCAGCCGCGGTGAACCCTGGATCGGCATCCCCGCCAATGCCGTGCAGATCAACGTCGCAAGCCAGATGGATGACCCCGATTCAGTGCTGCATCACTACCGCAGGCTGATCGACTTGCGCCGCCGCGAACCGCTGATACAGCAAGGCGTTTACCGCCCGTTGCTGCAAGACCATCTCCAGGTCTGGGCGTACCTGCGTGAAGGTCACGGCGAGCGCCTGTTGGTACTCAACAACTTCTATGGATCGCCGTGCGAGATCCAACTGCCCGAAGGCGTGATCAATGCCGCGAACGAGCAACGCTTGCTGATCAGCAACTACCCCGATTGCCCGCTGCGTACCAGCACTGTGCTGTTACGTCCTTATGAATCCTTCGTACTCCACCTGACAGGTTGAAACACCCCCCCTGTAGGAGCGAGCTTGCTCGCGAAGATCGCCAACGAAAACGCGCCCCTCCAGGTGTTGCGTGGAGGCTGCAAGTTCTTCGCGAGCAAGCTCGCTCCTAAAGGGAATCGCGTCACGCACGACCGTAAGAAAAAACAATAAAAATAAAAGGAGCGCTTCATGAAAACAACAATCAAGCTGGGCCTTATAGCGTCCTGCCTCACGGTGCCTTTCGGCGCCCAAGCCCTGGAGTTTGCCGGGTATTTGCGCAGCGGTGTGGGCACGTCAACCGGAAGTGGCAAGCAGCAATGTTTCCAACTGCCAGGTGCACAAACCAAATACCGCCTGGGTAACGAATGCGAGCAGTACGCCGAGCTGGAACTGCGTCAGGATTTGCTGACCCTCGACGACGGTTCGGTGCTCAGCGTCGATGCCATGGCTTCCCTCTACAACCAGTACGACCGCGCCCTGAAGTTCCAGGGTGAAAACAACGGCTCGGCGCGCATGCCGCAGATGTATGCGCAGTGGTCCAACCTGCCCAGCCTCAATGGTGGTTCGCTGTGGGCCGGGCGGCGTTACTACAAGCGTAACGATATCCATATCTCCGACTTCTACTACTGGAACCAGAGCGCCACCGGTGGCGGGATCGAGGACGTGCTGATCGGCGGTTTGAAATACAGCTACGCCCTGTCGCGCAAGGACAACCTGTATCAGAAGGAATACGCCACCCGTCACGACTTCAACGTCGCAGGTTTCAAGACCAACCCCGGTGGCGAGCTGGAACTGGGCTTGAGCTACATCGCCAAGGCCGGTGGCCGTGACACTAACAGCGGCTGGGCGCTGACGGCGCAGCATGTGCAAGCGGCCTTCCTGGGCGGCAAGAACAAGTTTGCCCTGCAGTACGGCGAAGGCCCCGGCACCGGCCTGGGCTACACCGGCAATACCGCGCTGGACAAGAGCAGCAAAAGTTACCGCGCGGTGGAGTTCTTTGATTGGCAACTGACTCCGCGTTTCGGTGGGCAAGTCGAGGCGGTGTACCAGAAAGATGTGCGCCCAGGGCGTCAGGATCAGAACTGGATGTCCCTGGGTGTGCGCCCGGCGTATGCGCTCAGCGAGCAATTCAAACTGGTCGCTGAGCTGGGGCACGATCAGGTCGATGCCACTGGAGGCACGCGCAAATTGAGCAAATTTACCTTCGCTCCGACCTGGTCGCCCAAAGGCCCTGAATTCTGGGCGCGGCCGGAAGTGCGGTTGTATTACACCTATGCGTCCTGGAACAAAGCGGCCAAGCGTGCGGCCAATGAGCTGGCGGCGGGCTCGGCGTTGTCCGACACCGGCGCCTATGGCACGGCGCGGCATGGGTCGAACGTCGGTGTGCAGGTCGAATATTGGTGGAAGTAATCCGGTAGTCCCCAATGATTTTTAAAGAACAACACAAACAGGTGAAGTCATGACCACATCTCAACCCCTGGAACTGCTGGCACCCTTGTCCGGGGTTTTGCTGGCGCTGGATCAGGTGCCCGACCCGGTATTTTCCGGCCGCGTGATTGGCGATGGCCTGTGCATCGACCCCACCTCGCAAACCCTCTGCGCGCCGTTGACCGGGGTGATCAGCAACATTCAGGACAGCGGCCATGCGGTCAGTGTCACCGCCGATAACGGTGTGCAGGTGCTGCTGCATATTGGCCTGGATACCGTGAACCTGGCGGGCCAGGGCTTCACCCGGCTGGTCGAGGAGGGCCAGCGGGTGGAGGCCGGGCAGCCGCTGATCGAGTTCGATGCCGATTATGTGGCGCTCAATGCGCGCAGCCTGCTGACCTTGATGCTCATTGTGAGTGGCGAGCCGTTTGTGCCGTTGGTGGCCGGTCAGGCGCTGGTCGAGTCCGGCCAGCCACTGTTGCAGGTCTCACCGGGGCCGATGAAAGCTGAGGTGGACGAGGAGGAGGGCAATGCGCTGTTTTCCAAGCCAGTGACCCTGCCCAATGCCAGCGGCTTGCACGCCCGCCCTGCGGCGGTGTTTGCCCAGGCGGCGAAGGGGTTTAGTTCCAGCATTTTCCTGCACAAGCAAACCTTGAGCGCGAATGCCAAGTCGCTTGTAGCGATCATGGCGCTGCAGACCTCCCAGGGCGACAGCGTGCAAGTGAGCGCGGCGGGGGAAGATGCCGAGGCGGCGATCCAGGCGCTGGTGGCGTTGTTGCTCGACGGCTGTGGCGAGACGCTGCCGGTAGCGGTCGAGCCGATCAACAAACCCGCTGCGCCTGCTTCTTCGGCGTCCGTGTTGCGAGGCATCTGTGCCTCGCCGGGCTCGGCATTCGGCCAGGTGGTCCAAGTGGCTGAACCGGCGCTTGAGATTCCCGAAGCCGGTGCGGGAGAAACCTTCGAACGTACCGCATTGGCGCGTGGCCTGCGGGCGGCAAACGAGGCGTTGCAAGCGTTGCAGGCCAAGGCGGCCGGCAGCGCCCAGGCCGAGATCTTCCGCGCTCACCAGGAATTGCTCGAAGACCCGACCCTGCTTGAGCAAGCCCATAGCCTGCTGGCCGAAGGCAAGAGCGCTGCCTTTGCCTGGAACACCGCCACAGTGGCCACCGCCAGACTCTTCGAAGGCTTGGGTAAAACGCTGCTGGCTGAGCGTGCGGCGGACTTGGCCGACGTCGGCCAGCGCGTACTCAAGTTGATCCTGGGCGTGCCAGAGCGGTCCATGGAACTGCCGGAGTGCGCCATCCTGGTCGCTGAACAACTGACACCCTCACAAACCGCCGGCCTGGATACCAGCAAAGTGCTGGGCTTTGTCACGGTCGCCGGGGGCGCTACCAGTCATGTGGCCATCCTCGCCCGGGCCCTCGGCCTGCCATCTCTTTGCGGTGTACCCAGTCAAGTACTGGCCTTGGCCAACGGCAAGCGGGTACTGCTCAATGCCGACAAAGGCGAGCTGCAGTTGGAGCCGAACCTGGCCGAAATCGAACAACTGCAGGCGGTGCGCCAACAGCAAAAGCTGCGGCTGCAGCGTGAAGTGGCACAGGCCTCACAGGCAGCGGTCACCCGCGACGGTCACCACGTCGAGGTCACGGCCAACGTCGCCTCGTTGCAGGAAGTGGAGCAGTCCCTGACCCTGGGCGGTGAAGGCGTGGGCCTGCTGCGTTCGGAGTTTCTCTACCTGGAACGTAACCGTGCGCCGAGCGCAGAGGAGCAGGCCGACACCTACAGCGCCATCGCCCGCGCCCTCGGCACTGAGCGCAATCTGGTGGTACGTACCCTGGATGTGGGCGGCGATAAACCCTTGGCCTATGTGCCGATGGACAGCGAGACCAACCCGTTCCTAGGCCTGCGCGGCATCCGCCTGTGCCTGGAACGCCCCGAACTGTTGCGTGAACAGTTGCGTGCGATTCTTGCCAGCGCCGGCTTGGCGCGGCTGCATATCATGTTGCCGATGGTCAGCCTGCTGTCGGAACTGCACCTGGCGCGCAAGATGCTCGAAGAGGAAGCTCAGGCGCTTGGCCTGAGCGAACTGCCCAAGCTGGGCATCATGATCGAAGTGCCGAGCGCGGCGCTGATGGCGGATGTGTTTGCGCCCCATGTGGATTTCTTCTCCATCGGCACCAACGACCTCACCCAGTACACCCTGGCCATGGACCGCGACCACCCACGGCTGGCCAGCCAGGCCGACAGTTTTCACCCGGCCGTCCTGCGCCTGATCGACATTACCGTCAAGGCGGCCCATGCCCACGGCAAGTGGGTCGGCGTGTGTGGTGCGTTGGCGTCCGAAACCATGGCGGTGCCGGTGTTGATCGGCCTGGGCGTGGATGAGCTGTCGGTCAGTGTGCCGCTGATCCCCACCATCAAGGCCACCGTGCGCGAGCTGGACCTGCACGACTGCCAGATCATCGCCCGCCAGGTATTGGGCCTTGAAGAAGCTGACCAAGTGCGCGAGGCCCTGCGCCTGTACCACGCGGCCACCGTTGAAACCTCACCTGTCGTGGAGCACTGAGCATGTTCGAGAAATTGCAGCGGGCGTTCTGGAAAGCCCTGACGCCTGATTTGGTGGCCGAGACGGTTACCACGCCGACACCCAGCCTGTTGTCGGCCGAGGTGCTGAGTGCATTGGGCGGGGAGGGCAACGTCACGTCACAGCAGCGCGTGGCACTCACGCGGGTGCGGGTGCAGTTGAAGGAGGGGCAGCGGTTGGATGAGTCTGCGTTGAAGGCGGCGGGTATACCCGCCGTGATGGTACTGCCGGGCGGTGCGGTCCACCTGCTCACCGGCCTCTAAGCCAAGTGAAGATCCAAATGTGGGAGCGGGCTTGCTCGCGAAGGCGGTGTGTCAGTCAGCACATGTATTGACTGATCCACCGCCTTCGCGAGCAAGCCCGCTCCCACATGAGGTATGTGGTGTTTTTATAACTGTGGGGTGTCTTGCGCAGGCTTGGTCTTGTCCACACCCGGCACATGCAGGTTGCCTTCCACCACCTGGTTACCCTCCAGCTGCGGCTGGGTTACCCAGGTGAGGATGTCGTAGTAACGCCGGATGTTCGCCACAAAATGCACCGGCTCGCCGCCGCGGGCGTAGCCGTAGCGGGTCTTGCTGTACCACTGCTTCTGCGACAGGCGTGGCAGCATCTTCTTCACGTCCAGCCACTTGTTGGGGTTCAGGCCTTCTTTTTTCGCCAGGATGCGCGCGTCGTCCAGGTGGCCGGTGCCCACGTTATAGGCGGCGAGGGCGAACCAGGTGCGGTCGGGTTCGGCGATCTTGTCGTCCAGCTCATCCTTGATCCGCGCCAGGTACTTGGCGCCGCCCATGATGCTCTGCTTGGGGTCCAGGCGGTTGGACACGCCCATGGCTTGCGCGGTGTTCTGGGTCAGCATCATCAGGCCGCGCACGCCGGTCTTGGACGTGACCGTGGGTTGCCACAGCGATTCCTGATAACCAATGGCTGCCAATAACCGCCAATCGACTTTCTCGGCCTTGGCATAGGCGCGAAAGTGCTTTTCGTACTTGGGCAGGCGTTGTTGCAGGTGCTGGGCAAAGGTGTAGGCGCCGACATAGCCAAGGACATCGACATGCCCGTAGTAGCGGTCCTTCAGACGCTGCAGGGTGCCGTTCTTCTCGACCTTGTCCAGGTAACTGTTGATCTCGTTGAGCAGGCTGTTGTCTTCACCGGCCGCCACCGCCCAGCTCTGGTTGCTGGCATTGCCAAGGTCGAAGGCCACGCGCACGTTGGGGAAGTACACCTGGTTCATGGCCACTTCGTTGGAGTCCACCAGGGTCAGGTCGATTTGCCCTTCGTCGACCATGCGCAGCAAATCCACCACCTCAACGGCGTCGGATTCTTCGTATTCAATCGCCGGGTTCTGTTTTTTCAGCGCTGCCAGTTGCTCGGCGTGGGTGCTGCCCTTGAGCACCATGATCTTCTTGCCCACCAGGTCGGCGGCGTTGGTGGGGCGCGATTGGCCGTTGCGGTAGATGATCTGTGGGGTGACTTCAAGGTACGGGTGGGAAAAACGCACTTGCTGCTGGCGCTGATCGCTGCTCACCAGGCCGGCGGCGGCGAGCACCGGGCCGTTGGGTTTGCTCAGCTGGTTGAACAGGTCGTCAAGGTTGTCGGCTGTCTCGATTTCCAGCTTCACCCCCAGGTCGTCGGCAAAGCGTTTGACCAGTTCGTATTCGAAGCCGGTTTCACCGTTGCGATCCTGGAAATACGTGGCGGGACTGTTGCGAGTGACCACCCGCAATACGCCATCCTCCTTGATTCGCTCCAGTGTGCTGGGTTTATCAACACAGGCACTGAGCATCAGGAAGAGCAAGGTGGCGATGAGCCATTTGACGCATCGCAGGCGCGAAACAGTTGGGAAGAACATCTGCGCAGTATACGCAAACGGCTCACGGCGCCATATCTCGACAGCGGCGCACTTGTCTGCTAGCCAGCGCAAAACTGTGCTGCAGCCCGCAGAAACGGGGCTTGGCGAGGGTTTGTGACGGTTAAAATAACTGCGCCCAATGCCCTGGATAACGCCCTGATCGCAGGCAAAGCGTGCCAACTGACGTTCGGCGGCGGCCACCGGTAGCGTTTCGGGTGCCGTTGGCGAAGGTTTACGCTAGAATGCACGGCCTCAAAGCACACCCCTTCCCGAGGCTGTCCCGAAGATGTTGATCCTGCGCGGCGCTCCTGCCCTTTCTGCCTTTCGCCACAGCAAACTCCTTGAGCAACTGAGCCAGAAGGTTCCAGCTGTTACAGGCCTGTACGCTGAATTTGCTCACTTCGCCGACGTAACCGGCGTCTTGACCGCCGACGAACAGCAAGTGCTGGCACGCCTTCTGAAGTACGGCCCAAGCGTTCCCGTTCAAGAGCCGACTGGCCGCTTGTTCCTGGTTCTGCCACGGTTCGGCACCATCTCGCCCTGGTCGAGCAAGGCCAGCGACATCGCCCGCAACTGCGGCCTGGATAAAATCCAGCGCCTGGAACGTGGGATCGCCTTCTACGTGGCTGGCCAGTTCAGCGACGCCGAGGCCGAGCTGATCGCCAGCAGCCTGCACGACCGCATGACCCAGATCATCGTCAGCCAGCTGGAACAGGCTGCCGGCCTGTTCAGCCACGCCGAACCCAAGCCGCTCACCGCCATTGACGTACTCGGCGGTGGCCGCGCCGCCCTCGAGAAGGCCAACACCGAGCTGGGCCTGGCCCTGGCCGAAGACGAGATCGACTACCTGGTCAACGCCTTCACCGGCTTGAAGCGCAACCCCCACGACATCGAACTGATGATGTTCGCCCAGGCCAACTCCGAGCACTGCCGTCACAAGATCTTCAACGCCAGTTGGGACATCGACGGCCAAAGCCAGGAAAAAAGCCTGTTCGGCATGATCAAGAACACCTACGTGATGCACAGCGAAGGCGTTCTGTCGGCTTATAAGGACAACGCCTCGGTGATCGTCGGCTCCGTCGCCGGCCGTTTCTTCCCCGACCCTGAAACCCGCCAGTACGGCGCGGTGCAGGAGCCGGTGCACATCCTGATGAAGGTTGAAACCCACAACCACCCGACCGCGATTGCCCCGTTCCCGGGCGCTGCTACCGGTTCCGGTGGCGAAATCCGCGACGAAGGTGCCACCGGTCGTGGTGCCAAGCCGAAGGCGGGCCTCACCGGTTTCACCGTGTCCAACCTGCAGATCCCGGGCTTCGAACAGCCGTGGGAAGTGCCGTACGGCAAGCCTGAGCGCATCGTCACCGCGCTGGACATCATGATCGAAGGCCCGCTGGGCGGCGCCGCGTTCAACAACGAATTCGGGCGCCCGGCGCTCACCGGCTACTTCCGGACCTTCGAGCAGTCCATCACCACCCCGCGTGGCGATGAAGTGCGCGGCTACCACAAGCCAATCATGTTGGCCGGCGGCATGGGCAACATCCGTGAAGAACACGTCAAGAAAGGCGAGATTCTGGTCGGCTCCAAGCTGATCGTGCTCGGCGGCCCGGCGATGCTGATCGGCCTGGGCGGCGGTGCGGCTTCTTCCATGGCCACCGGCACCAGCTCGGCAGACCTGGACTTTGCTTCCGTACAGCGCGAAAACCCGGAAATGGAACGCCGCTGCCAGGAAGTCATCGACCGTTGCTGGCAGTTGGGTGACAAGAACCCGATCAGCTTCATCCACGACGTCGGCGCCGGTGGTTTGTCCAACGCCTTCCCGGAACTGGTCAACGATGGCGAGCGTGGTGGCCGTTTCGAACTGCGCAACATTCCAAACGACGAGCCGGGCATGGCCCCGCACGAAATCTGGAGTAACGAATCCCAGGAACGCTACGTACTGGCCGTCGGCCCTGAAGACTTCGCACGCTTCCAGGCCATCTGCGAACGCGAGCGTTGCCCGTTTGCCGTGGTCGGCGAAGCCACTGCCGAGCCACAACTGACGGTCACCGACAGCCACTTCGGCAACAGCCCCGTGGACATGCCGCTCGAAGTGCTGCTGGGCAAGGCTCCGCGCATGCACCGTTCGGCGGTACGTGAAAGCGAACTGGGCGATGACTTCGACCCAAGCACGCTGGACCTGGCCAACAGCATCGAACGCGTGCTGCACCACCCGGCCGTGGCGAGCAAAAGCTTTTTGATCACCATCGGCGACCGCACCATCACAGGCCTGGTTGCCCGTGACCAAATGGTCGGCCCATGGCAAGTGCCGGTGGCCGACGTTGCCGTCACCGCCACCAGCTTCGACGTATACACCGGTGAAGCCATGGCCATGGGCGAGCGCACACCGCTGGCCCTGCTGGACGCTCCGGCGTCGGGCCGCATGGCCATTGGTGAAACCCTCACCAACATCGCGGCCTCGCGCATCGGCAAGCTGTCCGACATCAAACTGTCGGCCAACTGGATGTCCGCTGCCGGCCATCCGGGTGAAGATGCGCGCCTGTACGACACGGTCAAAGCCGTGGGCATGGAGCTGTGCCCGGAGCTGGGTATCACCATTCCGGTGGGCAAGGACTCCATGTCCATGGCCACCCGTTGGAACGAAGACGGCACCGACAAGAGCGTCACCTCGCCGCTGTCGCTGATCGTCACCGGCTTTGCGCCGGTCACCGACATCCGCCAGACCCTCACCCCGCAACTGCGCATGGACAAGGGCACCACCGACCTGATCCTGATCGACCTGGGCCGTGGCCAGAACCGCATGGGCGCCTCGATCCTGGCGCAAACCCATGGCAAGCTCGGCAAGCAGGCCCCGGACGTCGATGACGCCGAAGACCTCAAAGCCTTCTTCGCTGTGATCCAGGGCCTGAACGCCGACGGCCACCTGCTGGCTTATCACGACCGTTCCGACGGTGGTTTGCTGACCAGCGTTGTCGAAATGGCCTTCGCCGGTCACTGCGGCCTGAACATCGTGCTCGACAGCGTTGCCGAGGATGCTGCCGAAATCAACGGCATCCTGTTCAACGAAGAGTTGGGTGCGGTGATCCAGGTGCGCCAGGACGCTACCCCAGACGTACTCGCCCAGTTCAGCGCCGCTGGCCTGGCCGAGTGCGTGGCGGTGATTGGCCAGCCGATCAACAACGGCGAAGTCAATATCTCGTTCAACGGCGACACGGTCTTTACCGGTCAGCGCCGCTTGCTGCAACGCCAGTGGGCCGAGACCAGCTACCAGATCCAACGTCTGCGCGACAACGCCGACTGCGCCGAGCAGGAATTCGACGTAATCCTGGAAGAAGACAACCCGGGCCTGAGCACCATGCTCAGCTTCGACGTCAACCAGGACATCGCCGCGCCTTACATCAAGAAGGGCATCCGCCCACAGGTTGCCGTACTGCGTGAGCAGGGCGTCAACGGCCAGGTGGAAATGGCGGCCGCGTTCGACCGTGCCGGCTTCAATGCGATCGACGTGCACATGAGCGATATCCTCGCCGGTCGCGTTGACCTCAACGAGTTCAAGGGCCTGGTGGCCTGCGGTGGTTTCTCCTACGGCGACGTGCTGGGTGCCGGTGAAGGCTGGGCCAAGTCGGCCCTGTTCAACAGCCGTGCTCGCGATGCGTTCCAGGGCTTCTTCGAACGCAACGACAGCTTCACCCTGGGTGTGTGCAACGGTTGCCAGATGATGTCCAACCTCAGCGAACTGATCCCGGGCAGCGAGTTCTGGCCGCACTTTGTGCGTAACCGTTCCGAGCAGTTCGAAGCCCGTGTCGCTATGGTGCAGGTGCAGGAATCCAACTCGATCTTCCTGCAGGGCATGGCCGGTTCGCGCATGCCAATCGCCATCGCCCACGGTGAAGGCCACGCCGAATTCAGCAGCGAAGAAGCGCTGCTTGAAGCCGACCTGTCCGGCACCATTGCCCTGCGCTTTGTCGATAACCACGGCAAGGTCACCGAAAGCTACCCGGCCAACCCGAACGGCTCGCCACGCGGGATCACCGGCCTTACCAGCCGCGACGGCCGCGTGACCATCATGATGCCGCACCCGGAGCGCGTATTCCGCGCCGTGCAAAACTCGTGGCGCCCGGAAGAGTGGAACGAAGACGGCGCCTGGATGCGCATGTTCCGCAACGCCCGCGTGTGGGTGAACTAAGGCCGTGTACAAGCTCGCCTTCTTCGTGCCCGACAGCCATGTAGAGACGGTGAAAACCGCCGTCTTCACCGCTGGCGGCGGGCGCATCGGCGACTACGACAGCTGCGCCTGGCAAGTGCTAGGCCAGGGCCAATTCCGCGCGTTGGACGGCAGCCAGCCGTTTATCGGGCAGGTGGGCCAGGTTGAAGTGGTTGAAGAGTGGAAGGTTGAGCTGGTGGTGGCGGATGAGTTGATTGCGGCTGTCGTGGCTGCTTTGAAACTCAGTCACCCGTATGAGACACCGGCGTATGAGGTGTGGCAGTTGGCGGATTTTTGATCGGCTGGCTGCATAAACAAGAAACCCGCTGGGCCAGTTTGGTCAGCGGGTTTTTTGTTGTCTGTGAGGGCCTCATCGCGGGCAAGCCCGGCTCCCACAGTTTGAACGTGTTGTCCTGTCATGCATCAACCCACTGTGGGAGCTGGCTTGCCTGCGATGGCGGTGGTGCAGGCACCTCAGACTTTTCTGACAAGCCTTTCAGGTTGTCCCTCGGAACCTGTCTCAATAGCCTTCTTCGGTCGCTGTCAGTTCATTATTTGGAGGCTGCGGATGGCGAAGCCTTTTAACGTTCCAGTCCTCTCGTCCGCCTTGGACACACTGGTCAAAAGCCCTTTGAACCAGGCTGATGATGCTGCCCTGGTCAGTGCAGCGAAGGCTGTGTGGTATTCGGATACGAATCTTGTGGGCGAGGTGAGGGCGTTCATGGAGGAACACTCCAGTGAGTTGGAGCTTCGTCGCGCGGGTTATTTGCTTGAGCGATTCACGCGCTTTTCGTGCGCGACAGATAATCGGGTAAAGGAAGCGTTGAAGGCGCTTGAACTGTTTTCAGCTTCCAGGCAATACGTGAAACCACAAGGCGCTGTTGCGTTGCGCAGTCGCCGTGACGAGCTGGCAATGTCTTGGGGGTTGAGTGAGGGACTGGGTTTGAAGGTTCAGGCCTTGATGCCTTTTCAGACCCGCCATTACGAAGCGCAGCAACGCGCAGCGTCTGCCTAGGCGGACGTCAAATGACAAGTGTGTGAAACAAGAAACCCGCTGGGCCAGTTTGGCCGGCGGGTTTTTTGTTGTCTGCAAGGGCCTCATCGCGGCATAGGTATCTACACAACTTCGGGTATTGCGCCGAACCTGTGGCGAGGGAGCTTGCTCCCGTGGCGACCGGACAGCCGATGCTTATCTACCTGACGCCCCGCGATCAAACTGTGGGAGCGGGCTTGCTCGCGAAGGCGGCCTGACAGCCGACAGGGATGTGGGATTAGATTGAGTACATATCCGTTATTTAGGTAACGGCCACCTAGGGTTCCGCTCTGACAGCGGCTCACTTTTGAAAAGCGCAAAAGTAAGCAAA
>JAAIGE0100082958.1_pt1 | contig 20518 bp, 18 predicted proteins | sample 6487951 | NCBI WGS metagenome assembly JAAIGE01 (sample SAMN13974128, study PRJNA590717) | phyllosphere metagenome | biome: tomato field; feature: multiple bacterial spot infested tomato fields; material: tomato leaves; isolation source: leaves from tomato fields | host: Solanum lycopersicum ...
ACATGTCGGAGTACGGCGAGAAGCACTCCGTGTCGCGGCTCGTCGGCGCCCCTCCCGGATACGTCGGCTACGAGCAGGGCGGTCAGCTGACCGAGGCGGTGCGGCGTCGTCCGTACAGCGTGATCCTCCTCGACGAGGTCGAGAAGGCGCATCCCGAGGTGTTCGACGTGCTGCTCCAGGTGCTCGACGACGGTCGGCTCACCGACGGTCAGGGGCGCACGGTGGACTTCTCGAACGCGATCCTGATCCTCACGTCGAACCTGGGATCGCCGATCCTCATCGACCCCACGCTCACGGTCGACGAGCGGCGCGAGCAGGTGATGGCGCTCGTCCGTCAGGCGTTCCGGCCCGAGTTCCTCAACCGCCTCGACGACATCGTGATGTTCCAGGCCCTCAGCCAGGACGACCTCGCGCAGATCGTCGAGCTCTCGATCGATCAGCTGCACACCCGGCTGCACGACCGCCGGCTCACGCTCGCGGTCACTCCCGACGCGCGGTCCTGGCTCGCCGAGCGCGGCTACGACCCCGTGTTCGGCGCGCGGCCGCTGCGACGACTCATCCAGGCCGAGGTGCAGAACAGGCTCGCGACGGCGCTGCTCTCCGGCGGTGTGCGCGACGGCGACACGGTGCGGGTCGACGTGGCCGCCGACGGCACCGGTCTCGTGCTCACGGCGGAGTCGCCGGCATCCGACTGACCACGGCGTGGTCGAGCGGGCGCTCGGGCGGATGCTCGGGCGGATGCTCGACCCGGTAGGCAGCCGTCGACCCGGTAGGTGAACCGCGCAGGTTTCCTACCGGGTCGACGTCTTCATACCGGGGCGCCGGGCGCGGGCGCCGGGCGCGGGCGCGGGTCGGGGCTAGAGGGGGCGGCGGGCGGAGATCGCGTCGCCGGCGAGGTCGCGCCCCACCAGGGAGTGGCGGCGCGAGTAGGCGAAGTAGATCACGATGCCGATCAGCAGCCAGACTCCGAAGCGCACCCAGGTCTCGGTGCTGAGGTTGAGCATGAGCCAGAAGCAGGCGAGGGCCGAGATCCAGGGCAGCCACGGCGAGAACGGCACCATGAACGGGCGCTCGAGGTCGGGGCGGGTGCGGCGCAGGATCGGCACGCCGATGCTCACGAGGACGAACGCGGACAGGGTGCCGATGTTGATCATGTCGCCGAGCACCTGCACGTCGGTGAACCCGGCGATGAGCGCGATGACGACGCCGACGATCAGCTGGATGCGGATCGGCGTGCCGCGCTTGGCATCGGTGACGCTCAGCGAACGGGGGAGCAGGCCGTCACGGCTCATGGCGAAGACGACGCGGGCGAGGCCCATGAGCAGCACCATGACGACGGTGGTGAGACCCACGAGGCTCCCGACCGCGATGACCTGCGCCGCCCACGTGGCGCCGACCAGTTCGAAGGCGCTCGACAGCGACGGCTCGTCGAGCTTGGCGAGCTCCGTGTAGGAGACCATTCCCGTGATGACGATGGCGACGAGCACGTAGAGCACGGTGACGATGACGAGACCGAGGATGATGCCGCGCGGCACGGTGCGCTTCGGGTCCTTCGTCTCCTCGGCGCTCGTGGCCACGACGTCGAAGCCGATGAACGCGAAGAAGACGAGGGCGGCGCCGCTGAGGATGCCGAAGACGCCGTACATCGTCGGGTCGGCCCCCGTCATGAACGAGAACAGCGACTGGGTCCATGCGCTCTCGGATGCCGCGCCGCTCTCCGCCGGCGGGACGAAGGGGGAGTAGTTCGCGCCGTTGACGAAGAAGAAGCCGACGACGATGACGAACAGCACGATCGCGACCTTGATGATCGTGAAGACGCTGTTCACCCGGCTCGACAGCCTCGTGCCCAGGGCGAGCAGCACGGTGAAGATCGCCACGATGACGACGGGTCCCCAGTCGAAGCTGAGCGGTCCGAGCTGCAGGGTCATCGGGATCTGGAGGTCGAAGAGCGAGACGGCGTCGCCGAGGTAGACGCCCCAGTACTTGGCGATCACGGCCGAGGCCATGAGCATCTCGAGGATGAGGTCCCAGCCGATGATCCATGCGAGGAACTCGCCGAGCGTCGAGTAGGTGAAGGTGTAGGCCGATCCCGCGACGGGGATCGAGGAGGCGAACTCCGCGTAGCAGAGGATCGCGAGTCCGCAGACGGCGGCCGCGATGATGAACGAGATGATGACCGCGGGCCCTGCATGGCGCGCCGAGGCCTCGGCGCCGACCGAGAAGATGCCCGCGCCGACGGCGACGGCGACGCCCATCACCGCGAGGTCGCCCACGCCGAGGGAGCGCTTCAGCGAGCGTCTCTCGTCATGCGTCTCGGCCATGGACTGCTCGACCGACTTGATCCTGCGCTGAATCGCCATGCCGACGATTGTAAGTCCGGCGGTTCGCGCCGCACCCCTTACGAAAACGAACGCTCCCGCCGCGCCATCTGCCGGTGCACGGGGATGCGGACGACAGGGGGTGCGACGGGAGCGCAGGATGCGGGCGCCGGATCAGGCGCTGAGCAGGACCGTCTCCTCGATCGGGCGACGCACGCGCGGCGCGGTCTCGCCCTGCTGAAGGCCCTCGGGGAGGCCCGACGCGTCGCCGAGCTCGCCCACGGCGATGACGGTGACGGCGGTGAAGCGGGCGGGGAGGTCGGCGAACTCGCGGACGACCTCGGGGTCGAAGCCGCTCATCTGGTGCACGAGGAGGCCCTCGTGGTGGGCCTGCACCGAGAAGTGGGCGACGGCCTGACCCAGGTCGTAGACGGCGTGGCTGATGGCCTTGCCCTCCTCCGACTCGGTCTCGGCGATCGCGACGACGAGGGCCGAGGCGTTCGACGCCCAGAGCTGGTTGAACTCGACGAGCGAGTCGACCACCTGGTCGAACAGGGCGGTGCCGCGGCGAGCGACGATGAAGCGCCACGGCTGGAGGTTGTAGGCGGACGGCGACCAGCGCGCCGCTTCGAGGGCGGCGTTCAGCTTGGCGTCGTCGATGGTGTTCTGTGCGTCGTAGGCGCGGGGGCTCCAGCGCCCGGCGAGGACGTCGAGGACGGGGTGCTCGGTGGGGGCGGTGCGGTCGATCACGGGAGTGCTCATGACGGGGCCTTTCGAAGGGACGTGGTTCCGGACTCCTTCGTCCGCCTACGGGAGAAGTGAACGAATGCATGTGCATGCATATTCCCGGGTGGCGCGTCATCTCCGCGCGTACCTCTCGCGACGGTGCGGGCTTCATTCCGGAATGACTCCACATGTCGTCATATCCGGCCTGTTCGAGGACTATTCTCGCCACATGGATCTGATGGAACGCGAACGACTCCGGTACGCGGCGCTCGTGACGCTCGCCGGCATCGATGCTCCGGTGCACGCCGCATCCGGGCCCGGGGACGCGCCGGTGGATGTCGACGCGGGTTTCCGGCTCGCTGCCGCCTACGTGGCGAACTTCGGACCGTTCACGCCGGCTGCCGCCGACCTGTGGGCCGCGGCGCGCGTGGTGCGTTCTGCGCTGGCGGCCGGCGTGTCCGGGCTCAACGACGCCGCGGCGTCGGCACCGGCGCCGGCGCTGCTCCCGCCAGGGTCGCCCTGGCGGCATCTCCTCGGGGCGACCGCTCCGACGGCTCCTCCGCGCCGCTCGATCAATCAGACAGCTCCTCCGCGCCGCTCGATCAGTCAGGGAGGATGCGATCCGCCGCTCCCGCCAGCGCGCGCCTGACCGCCCGGATCGACGGTGCCGCCGCCGACACCCGGCGGGCAGAGGAGAATATCTCTCGGCGGGGCGCGTCGGGCAGGGGGGTGAGGTCGACCGAGGGTGTGTCGCCCGCCCAGACGAGTTCGGGCAGCAGGCCGACCGCGAGCCCGGCATGGATGAGTCGCACGTGCGCGGTGAGGTCGGCGATCTCGAAGCGCACGTCGGGTTCGAATCCGGCGGTCCGGCACAGCTGCTCCGCCCACGCGCGCGAGGCCGTGCCGGCCGGCTCGAGCACCCACGGCTCGTCGCGTGTCTCGTGGAGCGCGGACAGCGGGTCTGCCGCATCGGCGCTTCCCGATCGTCGGGCGAGGGCGATCGCGTCGTGCGCGAGCACGAGCCGATCGAGATCGGCATGGATGGGCCTCGTCACGCCGGGGTACTGCTCGGCGAGGATGAGGTCGTAATCCCGGCTGGACACCCCGACGAGCCCCGTCTCCGGATCGCACTCGGTGACCTCGACCCGAAGCGCCGGATGCTCCGCGCGCAGCGCCGCGAGCGTGCGGGGGAGAAGGGAGTGCGCCGCGGACTGGAAGACGGCGAGGTGCACGCTCCCCGTCACCTCGGTCAACGACTCCGCCACGGCCACCTCGGCGTGCTCGAGCTGATCGAGGATGCCGACGGCCTCGGCCACCAGGACGGTGCCCTGCGGGGTGAGCTGCACGCCGCGGCCGACCCGGCGCAGCAGGGGGACCCCGACCTCGCGCTCGAGGGCGCTGAGCTGCTGCGAGACGGAGGCCTTGCTGTACGAGAGGGCGTCGGCCACGGCCGAGAGGGTGCCGCGCCGAGAGAGCTCGACGAGCAGGCGCAGACGGTTCACATCGAGCATCCGATCTCCTCTCCGCGCACGGCCACTGATCGTTCAGTTCGGCTGAACGGAAATCTCCCGAAAAGGTTGATAGACGTAGCCTACCCGGCGGCTCGACAATGATCGAGCCGCACACGAGACCCGGGTGTGCGCTCCCTCCGGAAGGCCCCACCCATGTCTGTCGCCGCCGACACCACCCCCCGCACCGAAGACGTCGCCGCCCTCGTGCAGCGCTGGCTCGCCGAGAGCGAGACGCACCCCGTCGAACCCGCCGCCCAGCGCCTCTCCGAAGTGCTCAAGGACCCGAACGGACTCGGCTTCACCGTCGGCTTCGTCGACGGCGTCATGCGCCCCGAGGATCTCCGCGTCGCCGGCCGCACGCTGGCCGACATCGCCGAGCTCACCCCCTCGCTCCTGCCCGGATACCTGCGCGCCGCGATCCGCACCGGCGGATTCTGGGCGCCGAAGCTCCCCGGCGTCGTCGTGCCCATCTCGCGACGCGTGCTGCGCGCCATGGTCGGACACCTCGTCCTCGACGCCACGCCGTCCAAGCTCGGCCCCGCGATCGCGAAGCTGCGCAAGACCGGCAACCGGCTCAACCTCAACCTGCTCGGCGAGGCCGTGCTCGGCGAGCGCGAGGCCGGCCGACGTCTCCAGGGCACCTATGACTTCCTCGCCCGCCCCGACGTCGACTACGTGTCGATCAAGGTGTCCAGCGTCGTCAGCCAGCTGTCGATGTGGTCGTTCGACGAGGCCGTCGCCGACGTCGTCGACAAGCTCACCCCGCTCTACCGCCTCGCGGCGGAGTCGGAGGCGCGCGGTCGCACGAAGTTCATCAACCTCGACATGGAGGAGTACCGCGACCTCGACCTCACGATCGCGGCGTTCACCCGTCTCCTCGACCAGCCGGGTCTGGAGGGTCTCGAAGCCGGCATCGTGCTGCAGGCCTACCTGCCCGACGCGCTCGGCGCCATGCAGCGCCTGCAGGAGTGGGCGGCAGACCGGCGTGCGAAGGGCGGGGCTCCGATCAAGGTGCGCGTCGTGAAGGGCGCGAACCTCGCCATGGAGCACGTCGACGCGAAGATCCACGGCTGGCCCCTCGCCACCTACGACACCAAGCAGGACTCCGACACGAACTACAAGCGCGTGCTCGACTGGGCGATGACACCCGAGCGCATGGACGCGGTGCGCATCGGCGTCGCAGGGCACAACCTCTTCGACATCGCCTACACCTGGCTGCTCGCGCAGGCGCGCGGCGTCACCGACGCCGTCGAGTACGAGATGCTCCTCGGCATGGCCACGGGTCAGGCGGAGGCGGTCCGCAAGGACGTCGGCCAGCTCCTGCTCTACACCCCGGTCGTGAACCCCGCCGAGTTCGACGTCGCGATCGCGTACCTCGTGCGCCGCCTCGAGGAGAACGCGAGCCCCGAGAACTTCATGTCCGCCGTGTTCGAGCTGGCATCCGACCCCGCGCTGCTCACCCGCGAGCGGCAGCGGTTCGAGCGCTCCCTCGCCGCTCTCGGCGCCGACGACTCCGTCCCCGCCTCGAACCGCGTGCAGAACCGCGCGGAGGAGCAGGACGCCGCCGCGGATGCCGCGACCACCGGATTCGAGAACCAGCCCGACAGCGACCCGGCGATCGCCGCGAACCGCACCTGGGGCCGCGAGATCCTCGCGCGATCCGTCGATTCGACCCTCGGACTCGATGCGATCGCCCTCGCCAAGGTCGAGACGGACGACGAGCTCGACGGCGTCTTCGCGGCGGCGGCCGCCGCAGCCGAGCGGTGGGCAGCCCTGCCCGCCGCCGAGCGCGCCGCCGTGCTGCACCGCGCGGGGGACGAGCTCGCCGCCCGACGTGGTCGGCTCATCGAGATCATGGCGCATGAGGCGGGCAAGACCATCGCCGAGGCCGACCCCGAGGTGAGCGAGGCCATCGACTTCGCGCACTACTACGCGGAGCGGGCGCTCGACCTCGACGCCGTCGTCGGCGCCGAGTTCGTGCCCTCGAAGATCACCGTGGTGACGCCGCCGTGGAACTTCCCCGTGGCCATCCCCGCCGGCGGGGTCCTCGCGGGCCTGGCATCGGGCTCGGCCGTCGTCATCAAGCCCGCCAAGCTCACCCAGCGCTGCGGCGCCGTGATGGTGGAGGCGCTGTGGGCCGCCGGAGTGCCCCGGGACCTGCTCGCGCTCGTCGATCTCGCCTCCCGCGACCTCGGCACCCGGCTCGTGGCCAGCCCCGCGGTCGACCGCGTCATCCTCACCGGTGCCTACGAGACCGCGCAGCTGTTCCGCTCGTTCCGCTCCGACCTGCCCCTGCTCGCCGAGACGAGCGGCAAGAACGCCATCATCGTCACCCCGTCGGCCGATCTCGACCTCGCGGCGGCCGACGTCGCGCGCAGCGCGTTCGGCCACGCGGGCCAGAAGTGCTCCGCGGCATCGCTCGCGATCCTCGTCGGGTCGGTCGCGGACTCGGAGCGCTTCGAGCGTCAGCTCGTCGACGCCGTCACCTCGATGCGCGTCGGACTCCCCGACGACCCCGCCACGCAGATGGGGCCGATCATCGAACCCGCGAACGGCAAGCTGCTCACCGCTCTCACCACGCTCGACAAGGGAGAGCGCTGGCTCGTCGAGCCGCGTCGGATCGACGACGAGGGGCGCCAGTGGACGCCGGGCGTGAAGACCGGTGTCGCCCCCGGTTCGACCACCCACATGACCGAGTTCTTCGGTCCGGTGCTCGGCATCATGCGCGCGAAGGACCTCGACGAGGCCATCCGTCTGCAGAACGCGGTCGACTACGGTCTCACCGCGGGCATCCACTCGCTCGACTCCGACGAGGTGGCGACCTGGCTCGACCGGGTCGAGGCGGGCAACCTCTACGTCAACCGCGGCATCACCGGCGCCATCGTGCAGCGTCAGCCGTTCGGCGGCTGGAAGCGCTCGGCGGTGGGCGCCGGCGCCAAGGCGGGCGGCCCGAACTACCTCTTCGGTCTGGGTGACTGGGAGCCGGCCGAACTCCCCGCGGCCGCGCCGGGCGCCGCCGTGAGCGCACCCGTCCAGGCACTGCTCGACGCCGCGGCGTCGGACCTCGGAGCCGTGGAGATCGAGTGGCTGCACCGTGCGGCGGCATCCGACGAGCGCGCATGGGTCGACGAGTTCGGCACCGCCCGCGACCGGTCGGATCTGGGCGTCGAGCGCAACGTCTTCCGCTATCGCCCTGTCGAGGTCGACGTGCGCATCGCCGAGGGAGCCGCGCTCGCCGACGGCATCCGCGTGATCGCCGCCGCCCTGCGCAGCGGCAGCCCCTTCACCGTCTCGGCTCCCGCGCTCCCCGCACGCGTCGAGAAGGCCCTGCGCGCGCACGGCGTCACGGTCGCGCACGACAGGGATGCCGCCTGGACGAAGGGGTTCGCGAAGGCCGCGGCGAAGGCGGAGCACAGCTGGCGCCGCGTGCGCCTCGTCGGCGGCGACCCCGCCGCCCTGTTCGAGGCGCTCGGAGGCACCCCCGACGTCGCGGTGTGGTCGCACGCGGTGACGGGCGCCGGTCGGGTGGAGATCCTGCCCTTCCTGCACGAGCAGGCCGTGTCGATCACGAACCACCGCTTCGGCAACCCGACCACGCTCTCCGACGGCCTCCTCTGAGCCCGGTTCCGTCCGCAGAGGCGCACGGACGCCGAGACCCCCACCGCGATGTCTGCGGTGGGGGTCTCGGCGTGTGGGCGGGGCGGGCTCAGCCGCGCAGCGCCTCGCCGAGCTTGACGCGCGATCCCATCCGCAGCAGCGAGTTCTCGTAGATCTTCGCCCCGATCACGATCGCCGCCACACAGCTCGCGAGCAGGATCACGAGGCTCAGCAGCGGCTCCCACCACTGCGCCTCGCCGACGAACAGCCGCATGGGCATGCCCACCGGCGCCGAGAACGGCACGTACGACATGATCGTCAGCACGAGCGGGTTGTCGTTGAAGATGATCACGAGCACGTACGGGGCCATGATGAGCATCGTGATCGGCGTGGTGGTCGAGCCGATGTCCTCCTGGCGGGAGACCATCGACGCCGCGGCGGCGAAGAGCGACGCGAGGAGGATGAACCCGAAGAGGAAGAACACGGCGAACCAGATGATCGGAGCGCCGAGGGTCGAGAGCACCTCCCGTTGACCCGTCACGATGAGTCCGATCGTCGCGACCGCGGCCAGCGCCAGGATCTGCCCCATCGCGAGGATCGTGTTGCCGATCACCTTGCCCGCGAGCAGGGTGCGGGCCGAGATGCTGGAGAGCAGGATCTCCACGACGCGGGTCTGCTTCTCCTCGACGACGCTCTGCGCGATGGTGCCGCCGAACGTCGCCGCGGCACCCATGAACACGATGCCGAAGGCGATCGCGATGAAGTAGCGCAGCAGCGGGTTCGTCGTGGCCGGTTCGAGGATCTCCACGTCGGGCGCCTGCGACAGGCCGGCGACGAGGCCGGAGGGTGCGTCCTTCAGGGCGATGATCGTCAGCCCTGTCGCTCCGTCGCCGGGCAGCACGGCCGCATCGACCGTCTCGTCGCGCACGAGCTGCTCCGCCTCGTCCTGCCCGGAGACCTCGACGACGTCGACGTCGGGCAGAGCCGACACCGCGGTGGCGGTCTCCGAGGTCACGGCCACGGGCATCGTGTCGGTGCTCTTGCTCGCGAATCCGCCGATGACGATGCCGGCGAGCGCGATGAGCAGCAGGATGCCGGTGGAGATGAGGAAGGTCTTGCTGCGCAGCTTCGAGCCGATCTCGCGCTCGGCGACGAGCCAGATCATCGAGGCCTGCAGGCCGGATCCCGACCCGGGGCGACGGCCGGTGCCTGTCGAGGTGTTCACTGGATGACCTCCTTGAAGATCTGGGCGAGGGAGGGATGCTTCGGAGCGAAGCTCGCGACGTCGCCGCGCTCCACGGCGGCGCGCAGGACGCGCTGTGCCGTCTCGGGGCCGTCGGCGTCGAACAGGGCGTAGCCTCCTTCGAAGTCCCGCACGGTGACGCCGGGCTCGGAGCGCAGCCAGCCGGCGTCGCCCGCCGACACGAGCTCGTAGCGGTCGCCGGCGTGCTGGGCCCGGAGGTCGTCGCGCGACCCGGCGGCGCGGATCGTGCCGCCGGCGAGGATGACGAGGTCGTCGCACAGACGCTCCACCACGTCGAGCTGGTGCGAGGAGAACAGGATCGCCGCGCCCCGGGCCGCCGAGGACTGCAGCACCGAGGCCACCACGTCGACCGCGAGGGGATCGAGGCCGGAGAACGGCTCGTCGAGGATCAGCACCTCGGGGTCGTGCACGAGCGCCGCGGCGATCTGCGCGCGCTGCTGGTTGCCGAGCGAGAGGGACTCGATGGTGTCGTCCAGGCGCTCCTCGAGCCCGAGCTCGGTGAGCAGCGCGGTCGCGCGCGCCGTGGCATCCGCCTTGCCGAATCCGTGCAGTCGCGCCAGGTACACGATCTGCTCGCGCACCTTCATCTTGGGGTAGAGCCCGCGCTCCTCCGGCATGTAGCCGAAGTGACGACGGTCGGCGCTCGTGAGCGCGCGGCCGCCGAGCTCGACCGTCCCTCCGTCGGCCGACAGCAGGCCGAGGACGATCCGCATCGTGGTCGTCTTCCCTGCGCCGTTGCCGCCGACGAATCCCGTGAGGCGCCCGGGGGCCACCTCGAAGGCGATGTCGTCGAGCACGCGCCGCGAGCCGTAGCTCTTCGTGATGCCGCTCAGAACGAGCTTTCCTGTACTCATGCCTCCACGCTAGGGAGCAGGGCGCGGGCGGACATCCCCCGTGCGACGGATCGTGACGGGCGCGGCAGCAGAACCCCGGCGGACGATCCCCCGCGCGGGGGAGGGGACCCGTCAGCCCCCGAGGAGGAGGGTGAGGATGCCCATCACGAAGGGCACCGCCGTCGTCAGGAAAAGGACGCCGAAGACGATGCCCACGACGAGCCACGGCCCGCGCCGCCGCAGCCGACGTCCCGGGGGAGCCACGCCGGGCGGCGGGGTCATCATCAGGTCGTGCGGAGGGAGGAAGGGCAGGGCCGGAGCGCCGGGTATCGGCGGACCGGCCGGCGCGGTCGCCGGTGCCGCACCCGACGCCGATCCGGGGTACGAGGAGAGACGCAGACGGTCGTCGCGCCACCGCGCCCACTGGTCGAGCTTCGTGAGGAGTGCCCCCACCGCGCCGAACAGCCAGGCCCAGGTGGCGGGATCCAGCGTCGACGCCTCACGTCGGGCGTAGAGGAAGAGCCAGTCGTCGACGATCTCGACGTCGAGCTCCGCCGCGTGGTCGATGAAGCGCGCCATCACGTCGGGCGTGAACAGGTACAGCGCGTCGGGCTCGTAGCCGGCCGGGCAGTAGAGGGAGAAGTAGCGGTCGAAGTCGCCCTCGAGCGAGAGCCGCTGGTCGCTGCGGAACGACAGCGCGAGGTTGCTGCCGAGGGTGTTGTTGCCGAGGGCGTCGAGGACGATGTTCGGCAGCGGCACGTCCAGCTTCACCGCGACGTACCCCCAGCGATGCGTCTGCGAGTTCTTGCCGTTGCTCGTCGTGTACTGGTAATTGCCGAACTCGACGAAACGCGGGGTCTCCCCGCGCAGCACATCGGTCGACATGCGCGACGAGCCCGACGAGAAGATCATCCCGGGGAGCGGCGGGGCATCGATGCGCGGGAGGTAGGTCATGGCGTTCGCGGTGGCGAAGCGCGAGAGACGGAAGCGCGCGACGGCACGGGCGCGCATCGTCCGGCGCGCCAGGGCGATGCCCCCGGCGACCAGGCCGCCCAGGAAGACTACGGCGACGAGGGCCGCGATCCCGACACCCGCCTCCCGCCCGATCACGTAGCCGAGTCCGAGGATCATGATGCCGAGCACGGGGACGAACAGGAACAGGGCGACGATCGCGATCACCCACACCGCGATCTGCGCTCCCGTCGTCGGGTGCGCCGCCTTCTGCGCCCTGGTGAACGCGGCGACCTCGGCGGGGTCCACGGGGTCGAGGAGCGGCCGCGCGTCGAAGAAGCCGGGTGCGGCGGTGGCGGGACCGGGCGAGGAGGGAAGCGTCACGCGTCCACGCTAACCCGCCCCCGGCCGTCAGCGACGTCCGGCGTGCAGGACGGTGCGCACGAGGAGACCGGCGACGAGGGCCCAGAACGCGGCGCTCACCCCGAGGACCGCGATGCCGGACGCCGCGACGAGGAACGTCACGACGGCCGAAATGCGCTCACCGGGGTCGTCGATCGCCTGCTGCACGGCCGATCCGAACGCCGAGAACAGCGCCAGGCCGGCGACGGCGGGGATCACGGCATCCGGGGCGAGGAGGACGAGCGCGGCGAAGGCCGCGGAGAAGCCGCCGAGGACGAGGTACGAGACGCCTGTGGACACCCCCGCGAGCCAGCGGCGGCGCGGATCCGGATCGGCGTCGGGGGATGCGGCGAGAGCGGCGCTGATCGCGGCGAGATTGATGGCGTGGCCGCCGGCGGCGGCGCCCAGTGCGGAGCCGACCCCGGTGACGAGCATCGCGGGCCGCCACGGTACCTCGTAGCCGAAGCTGCGCATGAGGGCGATGCCGGGGACGTTCTGCGAGGCCATCGTCACGATGAAGAGCGGCAGCGCGATGCCCACGAGAGAGCCGACGGTCAGGGTGGGTGCGGTGACGGTGAATTGCGGAAGCAGCAGCCGCGGATCGATCGGCGCGCCGTCGGAGACGAGGGAGACCGCGACGACGACGGCGGCGGCGGCGAACGCGAGGGGCACCGCCCAGCGCGGGGCGAGCCGTGCGCACACGAGCCAGGTGAGCACCACGGGCACGACGCCCAGGGGGTTCGTGCCGATGCCCGTGACGGGAGCGAGGCAGAGGGGCAGGAGCACTCCGGCGAGCATCGCCTGCGCGAGGGAGGGCGGGATGCGCGCGATCAGCGCACCCAGCGCGGGCCAGAGCGCGGTGAGCAGGATGAGACCCGCGGTCACGAAGAACGCGCCGACCGCGGCCGGCCAGCCGCCGTCCACGGCGCCGGTCGTCGCGAGCAGCGCGGCGCCGGGCGTCGACCAGGCGACGGTGATCGGCATGCGGTAGCGCCAGGCGAGCACGATGCACGCGAGACCCATGGTGAGGCTGACGGCGAGGAGGCCGCTCGCGGCCTCGGCGGCCGTCGCCCCGACGGCCGACAGTCCGGTGAGGACGACGGCGAACGAGCTCGTGAAGCCGACGAGTGCGGTCACGACCCCCGCCAGGACGGGGCGGGAGAGGGGCGAGGGCGTCGGCACCCTCCGAGGGTATCGCCGCGGCGGCTACGCGAGTCCGCGCCGGTGCGCCAGGACGACGGCCTGCACGCGGTCGCGCGCGCCCAGCTTCTGCAGGATCCGCGACACGTGGGTCTTCACCGTCGCCTCGCCGATGAAGAGAGCGCGCGCGATCTCGGCGTTGCTGCGCGCATCCGCGAGGAGGACGAGCACCTCGCTCTCGCGCTCCGTCAGCGGCTCGACGAGAGGCTCGACGGATGCGGGCGTCGGCGCTGCGACGGCGGGCACGGGGGCGGCGGTCGCCGTCGCTCCCGCGTTCGCGAATCGGGCGAGCACACGGCGCGTGACCTCGGGCGCGAGCATCCCGTCGCCGACGGCGAGAGCCCGCACGGCCGCGATGAGGTCGTCCGCACCGGCGTTCTTCAGCAGGAATCCGCTCGCGCCGGCATCCACCGCGCGGTACAGGTAGTCGTCGTGGTCGAAGGTCGTGACGATCGCGATCGACGACGCCACGCGGGGGTCGGCCACGATGCGTCTCGTCGCCTCGATGCCGTCCATATCGGGCATCTGCACGTCCATCGTGATGACGTCGGGGCGGAGCGACGCGGCGAGCGCGACCGCCTCGGCTCCGGTGGACGCCTCGCCGACCACGACGATGTCGGGCTGCGTGTCGAGGATCGTGCGGAAGCCGGCTCGCAGGAGTGCGTGATCGTCCACCAGCAGCACGCGGGTGGGAGGGGCGGAAGCGGTCATCGGGCGCTGCTCGTCTCGGTGGGTCGTGTCGGGGAGGTCTCTCGCGGCACGCGGGCGCGCACCCGGAGACCGCCGGACTCGCGTGGCGTGACCTCCAGGGTCCCACCCGAGGCCGCCGCCCTCTCCCGCATCCCCAGCTGACCGAGTCCCGGTCGGATCGCCGACACCGCACGTCCCGTGTTGACGACCTCGATTTCGATGCCCTCGGGGTCGTAGCGAACCCGGACGTCGGCCGTCGCGGTGGCGCCCGCGTGGCGCCGCGCGTTCGTGAGGGACTCCTGGACGATGCGGTACAGATTCACCGCCACGACCGACGGGACGGCCGTCGGCTCTCCGATGACGCTGTACTGCGTCGGCAGTCCGGCGGCGCGCGACGCCGCCACGAGCTCGCCGATGTCGTCGAGGCCCACCGTCGAGGCGGCGTCGGTCGTGTCGCCTCCCGGGGTGCGGAGCGTCTCGAGCAGATGGCGCAGCTCGTGGATCGCATCCCTGGCGGAATCCTCGATGCCGCTGAGGATGGTCTTCGCGCGCTCCGCATCCTGATCGATGACGAGACGGGCGGCACCCGCCTGCACCCCCATGACCGAGACGTGGTGCGCGACGACATCGTGCAGCTCCCGCGCGATGCGCACACGGTCGAGCGCGACCGCCTGCGCCGCAGTCACCTCCCGCTCGCGCTCGAGCTCCCGGGTGCGCTGCTCGAGCACCTCGCGCGCCTGCGCCGCATGCCACGAGCGCTCGCCGAAGTAGTACGCACCGCCGAAGTAGAGGGCGTTGAGGAGAAGCTGGATGAGCATGAACGCCAGATACGGCGACATCAGGCCCGCGGCGACGTCGGCCTTGTCGGCCTCGTCGATCGCCGTGCGGTACATCGAGATCAGCAGCCACACGAACATCCCGATGATGATCGAGATCCGAATGATCATCGCCGCACGACGGTCGTTCATCCACGCGCCCACCGTGTACAGCGACACGAACATCGCGATGTTGCCGACGTAGATCTCGGGCACCTGGGCGGAGATGGCGACGAAGTACGCGAGGCACACCGCGATCGCCACGGCACCGGGCCACCGTCGCCGCCAGGCGAGGGGAACGGTGACGGCCACGGCGTAGACGAGAGCCGTCCACTCGGGGGCGCGGGTGTCGCCGTAGATGTCGGCGACCGTCGAGAGGGCGGCGCTGAGGACGGCGCCGACGAACATGATCGCCGCGAGGACCAGGTCGCTGCGCCGCTCGCGGGCGGTGGGCGTGCGGGGGGACGGCGCTGCGGGCATCCCCCCACGCTACGGGGACCGGGTCTCGCCCGGCATCCCCCGCACGGCGGATCCGGGGTCGCCAGGGAGGACGAGGACTCAGCCCCGAACGGGCTGGGACGCAGACCGACCGGGCTGGGACTCAGCCCGACCGGGCTGGGACGCAGACCGACCGGGCTGGGACTCAGCCCGACGCTGACTAGGACTCCGCGAGCAGCCGTTCGATCACCCGGGCGACGCCGTCGTCGTCGTTCGAGGTCGTGATCTCGTCCGCGGCGTGCTTCGCGGCGTCCTCGCCGTTCGACATGGCGACCCCGAGCCCCGCCCAGTGCAGCATCTCGACGTCGTTGAGGGCGTCGCCGAACGCCGCGACCTCGTTCCGGTCGATCCCGAGATGGGCGCACAGCCGTGCGAGACCGGTGGCCTTGGTGACGCCCTCGGCCATGATCTCCAGGAACGGCGCTCCCGACAGCGTCGCCTCGAAGCCGTCGAGCCCGAGATCGTGCAGGGCGGCGAAGAGCACCGGGGGCGCCAGCTCCGGATGACGGACGACGAGCTTCAGGCTCGGCTCGGCGAGCACGGCGTCGAGATCGACGCCGCCCATCGTTGCGGGGTCCCGCTTGTGGTCGGAGGCGGCTGCTATCGCCGCGTAGCCGCGCTGCGCCACGAACGTCTCGCCGCCCTCGCGCACGCTCGCGAACAGGAGGTCGGGGATGCCGGCCCGCAGCGCCGCGGCGAGGGTGCGGAGCGTGGTCGACGGCAGCTCCTCGGCGAACAGCAGCCGCCCGTCGACGAGGTGGGTGGCGTAGGCGCCGTTGCTGCACAGCGCCCAGCTGTCGAAGCCGGCGTCGGCGGCGAGGATGCGCAGGCCGATCGGCTGACGCGCCGTGACCGGGACGACCTCGACGCCGCGTTCCCGCGCGGCGTCGAGTGCAGCGCGGGTGCGGCGGGTCACGCCCGACGACGAGTCGAGGAGCGTTCCGTCGAGGTCCGTCGCGATCAGTCGCAGCGCCATGGCCGGTCTGCTCCCTCGGAGCCGGTCAGGAGAAGATCATCGGCAGGTCGCCGTCGTCGTCGGCACCGCCGAGATCGAACTCGACCACGACCGGCACGTGGTCGCTGGGCTGCTCGCCCTTGCGCTCCTCGCGGTGGATCGACGCCCCGCTGACGGCATCGGCCAGCGTCTTCGAGCCGAGGATGAAGTCGATGCGGATGCCCTCGTTGCGGGGGAACTTCAGCCGCTGGTAGTCCCAGTAGGTGAACCCCTCGGGGAGCAGAGGGCGGACGACGTCGCTGACACCCGCGTCGGCGAGGGCGAAGAACGCGTCGCGCTCGGGCGGGGACACGTGCGTCGACACGCCCTCGACGATGTCGGGATCCCCGTTGTCGTGATCGAAGGGGATGATGTTGAAGTCGCCCACGAGCGCCAGCGGCAGATCGGGGTCCGCCGCGAGCTCCGCCGCGGTCGACGTCTTGAGCGCCTCCAGCCAGTGCAGCTTGTAGGCGTAGTGGGGATCTCCCAGGGATCGCCCGTTGGGCACGTACAGGCTCCACACGCGCACGCCGTCGACGAGGACGCCGAGGGCTCGTGCCTCGAGCGGCGCGTCGGGCCCCTCGTGGCCCTTCGCGAAGCCGGGCATGCCGTCGAAGGCGGTGCGCACGTCGGTGATCGGCAGACGGCTCGCGATCGCGACGCCGTTCCACTGGTTCAGGCCGTGCACCTCCACGTGATAGCCGGCCTCTTCGAACGGGGCGTAGGGGAACTGCTCCGGCTTGCACTTGATCTCCTGCATCGCGAGCACGTCGATGTCCTCACGGACGGCGAACTCGACGGTGCGGGCGACACGGGTGCGGATGGAGTTGACGTTCCAGGTGGCCAAGCGCATGCGTCAAGCCTAGGGCGTGCCTCCTACACTGGATGCCGTGACCGCACTCGACGCAGACCGCCAGACGCTCCTCGCCCTCATCACGGACGAGGCGGTGTTCCACGGCGATTTCACCCTCTCCAGCGGCAAGAAGGCGACGTACTACGTCGACATGCGCAAGCTCACGCTCGACCACCGTGCAGCTCCCGCCATCGGCCGCGTCATGCTCGATCTGATCGACGATCTCGACGTCGTGGCCGTCGGGGGACTCACGCTCGGTGCCGACCCCATCGCGAACTCGGTGCTGCACGCCTCGGTCGCGGCCGAGAAGCCGCTCGACGCTTTCGTCGTGCGCAAGGAGCCGAAGGACCATGGCCGCGGTCGTCAGATCGAGGGCGCAGAGGTCAGGGGCAAGCGCGTCGTCGTGCTCGAGGACACGTCCACCACCGGGCAGTCGGCGCTCAAGGCCGTGGAGGCGCTGCGCAAGGAGGGCGCCGAGGTGGTCGCGGTGGCCGTCATCGTCGACCGCAAGACGGGGGCGCAGGCGGCGATCGAGGCGGAGGGGCTCGAATGGCGCGCCGCCTTCGACCTCGACGACCTGGGGCGCGACCCCCAGTGACCCGTCACGCGCTGGCCGTCGATGTGGGCGGCACCAAGATGGAGGCCGCGCTGGTGCGCGAGGACGGCGCGATCGTCGACGGCAGCCGCACCCGCCGGCCCACCGGTCGAGAGGCGACGCTCGCCTCGCTGGATCTCGCCGTCTCGGAGATCGTCGCCCACGCGCTCGCGGCGTTGCCCGCCGGAGAGGACCTCGTCGGCGCCGGAGTGGGCAGTGCCGGTCCCATCGATCGCGCGGCGGGGGCGATCCTGCCGGTGAACATGCCCGCCGCCCGCGGGTTCGGACTCTCGGACTCGGTGCGCACCGCGGCATCCGCCGTGCTCGGCCGGGACGTGCCCACCACCCTCGGTCACGACGGAGGAGCGCTCGCGCTGGCGGAGTCGTGGCTGGGTGCCACGACAGGGGCCGGGGCCTCGCTGTCGATCGTCGTCTCGACCGGTGTCGGCGGGGGCTTCGTCGTGAACGGCGCGTACATCCCCGGTGCCACCGGCAATGCGGGCCATCTCGGACAGGTGCGTCGCGAGGGCGGACTCACGCTGGAGGAGATCGCCTCGGGTCCGGCGAGCGCCGCCTGGGCGCGGTCCCAGGGGTGGGCGGGCGCCACCGGCGAGGACCTCGCGAGGGATGCCGCGGACGGCAGTGCGGTCGCGCGCGCGGCGATCGTGCGCTCGGCGACCGCCGTCGGAGAGGCGTTGGCCGATGCCGCGACGCTGGTCGATCTCGACGTGGTCGCCATCGGCGGAGGTTTCTCCCGGGTGTCGGCGGACTACATCGACCTCGTGCAGGCAGCGCTGACCGCGAGTGCCGCGCACGAGTACTCGCGTCGCACACGCGTCGTGAGGTCGGGCCTCGGCGACGAGGGGCCGCTCATCGGCGCCGCGGCGCTCGTGCTGCTCTGATCCCGCACCCCTGACCCGAGCGACGGGAGAGGACTGGTGCATGTCCGTTCGCATCCCTAACAAAATGCGCCTACGCTCGGGGCAGGCGACGGAAGGAACAGGCATGCGCGTACTCGGGCTGCTCTCGGGCACCTCTCACGACGGCATCGACGTATCGGTGGTCGACTTCGAGGAGCGGGAGGGGGACCTCCGCGGCGTCGTCCTGCACGAGGACAGCGTCCCGTACGACCCTGCGCTGCGTGCCCGCCTCGTCGCCGCGCTGCCGCCGGCGTCGACGACGTTCGCGGAGATGTGCGAGCTCGACACCCTGATCGGCCGGGCGTTCGCCGACGTCGCCGCAGATGCCGCGCGCGCCGTCGGGGGCGTCGACGCGGTGTGCTCCCACGGTCAGACCGTGTTCCACTGGGTCGACGGCGGGCAGGCGCTCGGCACCCTGCAGATCGGTCAGCCCGCCTGGATCGCCGAGGGGGTCGGTGCGCCGGTCGTCTCCGACGTCCGCATCCGCGACATCACCGTCGGCGGCCACGGCGCGCCCCTCGTCTCCTTCCTCGACGAGCTGCTGCTGCGCGGGCGCGCAGGCATCGCCGCAGCCGTGAACCTCGGCGGCATCGCCAACATCACCGTCGTCGGCCCCGATGGCCTGTCCGCCTACGACGTGGGCCCCGCGAACGCGCTCGTCGACGCGGTCGTCACGGCCGAGGGGCTGCACCCGCGGGGCTACGATGCGGACGCCGCGATCGCCCGCTCCGGCACCGTCGACGAGGGCCTTCTGGCGGCTCTGCTCGCCGACCCCTATTACGCCCTCCCCACCCCGAAGAGCACGGGCAAGGAGCACTTCCACCTCGACTACGTGCGCGCGCACGTCGCGGCGACCCGGCCCGACATCGATGCGGCCGACCTCGTGCGCACGCTCACCGAGCTCACCGTGCGCACGGTGGCACAGGACGTCGTCGCGGCGGGCATCGGGTTCCTCGCGGTGTCGGGCGGCGGATGCCACAACCCGCTCCTCCTGGACGGACTGCGCGCCGCGCTGCCCGGGGTCGAGGTCGTGCTCGCCGACGAGCTGGGCGCGCCGGTCGACAGCAAGGAGGCGATCCTGTTCGCCCTCATCGGGTGGTGCACCATGCACGGGGTGGCGGCTGTCGCTCCCGGAGGGACGGGGGCTCGCGAGCCGCGCATCCTCGGCACGATCACGCCCGGAGCGGGTCCGCTCCGGATGCCGGAGCCGGTGGCCGGGGTGCGCAGCCTGACCCTCGCCTGAGGTCGAGTCGGAACGAGGTGCGGCGGGGATCAGCGCCGGCGGTCGTCGTCCTCCCAGGGGCCCTCCCACCAGCCGGCACGCCCCTCGCCGCTGCCGTCGCCCCTCCCGCGGCGGGAGCGGACGAACTGCACGACGAACACGACGAGCGAGCTCGACAGGATGAGGATCAGGACGAGGAACAGCAGGTCGGACTGGTTCATGGGCGTTTCCCCTCCGCGGCATCCGCCACGATCTTGGCGATCCGCGCCGCGCGCGTCTCGGCTCGCTTCGCCATCGCGATGTGCGTCAGGCCGAACTTCCGCGCCGACGGCGGGAACGCGTCCCAGTGCGCACGGGCCGCCGGGACGGCGTCGAGCGCCTCGGTCAGGTCGGGCGGTTCGATGCCCGCCTCCGGACCGTCGAGGACGGTCCACGAGCCGTCGGCCTTCGCGGCCTCGAGCACGCGGATGCCGGCGGGAGCGAGCAGCCCGGCGGCCTCGAGCTCGACGAGGCGCGCCTTGTTGGTCGCGGCCCAGCCGCTCCCGCGTCGGCGCGGCGAGAACCACTGTCCGACGGTCGTGTCGTCGAACGTGCGCACGGGTCCGTCGATCCAGCCGAAGCAGAGCGCCTGTCGCACGGCGTCGTCGTAGCCCACCCCGTCTGCGCGGCGCCCGCGGACGCTGAGCAGCCAGACTCCGGCGTCGCGGCCGTGGTGCTCCTCGAGCCAGGCCCGCCACGCCGCGGCATCCGCGGCCGTGATGCGCTCGCCGTCGTCGAGGGCGCCCATGTCAGTCCTCGTCGAGCGTGGGGATCGATTCCGTGACCGTGGGCAGCAGGTCGGCGACCGAGTCGACGATCTCGTCGGGTCGGAACGGGTACTTCTGCACCTCCGCGTCGTCGCTGATCCCGGTCATCACGAGCACGGTGTGCAGGCCCGCCTCGATGCCGGCGATGATGTCGGTGTCCATGCGGTCGCCGATCATGCCCGTCTTCTTCGAGTGCGCGCCGATCTTGTTCAGCGCCGAGCGGAACATCATCGGGTTCGGCTTTCCGACGACATACGGCTCCTTGCCGGTGGCCTTCGTGATCAGCGCGGCGATCGCTCCCGTCGCGGGGAGCACGCCGTCGG
>JAAIGE0101373343.1_pt1 | contig 20515 bp, 18 predicted proteins | sample 6487951 | NCBI WGS metagenome assembly JAAIGE01 (sample SAMN13974128, study PRJNA590717) | phyllosphere metagenome | biome: tomato field; feature: multiple bacterial spot infested tomato fields; material: tomato leaves; isolation source: leaves from tomato fields | host: Solanum lycopersicum ...
GACGCTTTCCTTTTCCGGTCAGGCATTCGCATTTGCGGGATAAAAACCTCGTTTGGAGGTGTTCCGAAAATCACGATGTCAGGTGTTTTGTACGGTCGGTGGAGGAGGGGGCGATGCGTGCTGTTCGAGTGAGCCTCCGATGTCGGAAGACAGGTCAACGGCCTCCGTTTTTGCTCACAGAAGAAACGGAAAAGGCGCTCGATATTGGTTTGTCACTGGATGTTAAATTCGATGGACGGCATCGAGACGTTGCGCAGCAGCGTCGCGAACTGTGTTCCGGGTGATACAAAGCTGTGCGCCGAGCATTTGTGGTGCGCACCGATCAGTCGCAGTGTGAATCACTTTTCAACGCTTTTGACCGACCTGCGTGAGCATAACGAAAAAGGGCGAACCCTCGCAGGTTCGCCCTTTTTGTCTATCGTGAAACCTGTTCATGCAGCGAATCGGAATCAGCTCAAACGAGCGGCTTCTTTCTCCTGCTCTTTCTCCAGAAATTCCTCTTCAAGCAACGCGTCCGGACTGATCGAATCCTCATCCTGCTCGGTCAGGACGGGCGCTGCGCCGCGCTTGCCGCGCAGTTTTCCGAACAAATGCTCAAGGGCGTGATCGAGTTTTACCGCCGCGCCATCCACAGCCTGATCTACCGTATCGGCCTTGTGGGAAACAGAAATAGGTTGGTGTCCTTTTGGCCGGGCTTCCATCTGGCATTTGATGTCGTGCGGGCCTGGCTTGTCGCCGTTTTCATCGCGGATATGGACTTCCACGCGAGTCAGGTATTCGTCGTAGTGTTCGAGCGTGCTTTCAACGGTGGTACGAACCCACTCCTCCAGTCGGATACTGCTTTCGATGTGATTATCGCTATTGACCTGGATTTGCATAGTTAATCCTTATTAGGGCTTGCTCGTGTGAGCCTGGACTGCGCGATGACTCGCGGTTTCGTTTGCGCTCATTCACAGTGTTGGCGGCAATGGCCCAACAATTCAACCCCAATATGGAAGAAATATTTCGCAGTAGAAAAAAACAGGAATTGTTTGAACGAAAATTCCGCACAGGGATGCTCTGGATTTCCTACCGGCTTGTCTGTAACGGGAATGAAGTCGGGATACTGACCGGTGATCGAATGGGATGATCGTTCCCACGATCCGGCGTGGTAACGCCGCTCAGGAGGCTCTCGAATGTGACGCAGAGCGTCACGGGATGCATGCCCACGCAGAGCATGGGCACGATCGGTCAGCGAGCAATCACATCAGAAAAATTGCATCAAAAGGCAACCGAGGTCTGCACGTACAGCGTGCGCGGCTCACCCACGTATTTGCCGCGGTTGTTGTCGTCGAAGGAGCGTGTGTAGTACTGGCGGTTGAAAATGTTCTTCACACCGACTGCCACGTTCAGGTCGGACAACTGAGGGCCGAAGTCGTAGCCGGCGCGGGTGCTGAACAGCATGTAGCCGGGAATGCGTCCGGTGCTGCCGTCGGCGCTTTCGGCCGAGGTGTTGGCGTTGTCGGCGAACTGGTCACTCTGGAACGAGCTGTCCAGGTTCAGCTTCCACGGGCCTTCGGTGTAGCTGACGCCCATCGTGCCTTTGTGTTTCGAGGAAAACGGCACACGGTTGCCTTTGTTCGGGCCGTCCTCGCGGATTGTGGCGTCAACGAACGCATAGGTCGCGTATACGTCGTAACCCGCCAGTGCCGGGCTCAGACCTTCCAGCGCATAGTTGATGCTGGTCTCGATGCCCTGATGGCGTGTCTCGCCGCGGGCTATGACGGTGTCGTTAGTCTGGTTGCTGTCGTACTGGTTGTCGAAATTGATCAGAAACGCCCCAATCTCGGCGCGCAGATTGCCATTGTCGTAGCGCGTGCCCAGCTCCCAGGTCCTTGCCTTCTCCGGCTTCACTTCGCCACCGGTCACACGGTTGGGCATCTGGCTGTACTGCACACTGCCAAACGAGCCTTCGGTGTTGGCGTACAGGTTCCAGGTATCAGTCAGGTGATAAAGCACGTTCAACGCAGGCAGCGCAGTGTTGTAGTCGCCCTGGTATTTGACGTTGCTCAGGTTGTTGTTTTGCGCAGTGTCGATCATCTCGTAGCGAATGCCAGGCGTGATGGTCCACTTGCCGATGTCGATCCGGTCATCGATGTAGAACGCATGAGCCTCGGTCGATCCACGGGTATCGCGGTCGTTGCGGCTGGCGGTGGTTGGCAGTTGGCCGGTCACCGGCTCGCGGTAGCGCAGTTCATGGCCGGCTTCGTTCACGTAGCGATACCCGACGCCCACTTCGTGCCAGGTTTCACCCAAGGCAAAACCTTGTGAGAAACGCGTTTCCAGACCGCGTACCCAGTATTCACGCGGCGACAGGGACACGAAACTGCCCTGGTCCAGGTAACCGCTGCGCAGGGTTTTGGTGAAGAAGGTGTTGGCGGTGAAGACGCTGGCGTCCTGCTCGTAGCGATAGCCGAAATTGAACAGGGTGCGACGGCCCCAGAACTTGTCCTTCAGACGAGTCGACTGGTACGGATCGGCATCGTAGTCCGCGACGCTCAGGCCACCGGGCATTTCGGCTTCGCCGTCGTAGTACTGGGCCATGGCGTTGAGGCTGTTGGCGTCGTCGATCTGGTATTTGCCCTTGAGGATCAGGTCATCGATCTGCGTGTCACTGTGCTCGCGCCAGTCGCCGCCACGCACGCCGGAATACAGAATCGCGCCGCCCAAGCCATTGTCAGCGGTGCCGCCTGCGAGTAGGTTGCCGGTGGTCTTGAAGCCGTCATGGCTGGAAGACGGGCTGGTTTCGGTCTGGACACCGCCTTTGAGTGTCGGCTCGTCGGGGATGGCGCGGGTCACGAAGTTGACGATACCGCCAACGTTCTGTGGGCCATAACGCACTGCGCCGCCGCCACGCACCACGTCCACGGCGTCCATGTTGCCCATGCTGATGGGGGCAAACGACAGCTGCGGTTGACCATAAGGTGCGAACGGCACCGGGATGCCATCCATCAACACGGTAGAGCGCGACGCCAGACGCGGGTTCAGGCCGCGAATGCCGAAGTTCAGCGCCATGTCGTGGCTGCCAGTACCGTTGTTGTCCGGGGCATTCACGCCGGGGATACGGTTCAGCACATCACGCGCGGAGGTCGCGCCGACACGCTCGAATTCTTCGCGGCGAATCACGTCGCGTGCGCCAGGGTGTTCGAACACGTTGGTCTGCTGCGCCTCGCCCAGCCAGTCACCGACGACCGTTGAAACACCCAGTTCGATGGGGGCACCAGCGACACTGGCCGATTGCACGGTAAAGCCATTATTGCCATCGGCCACGGCTTGCAGGCCTGTGCCTTCGAGCAGTGCTGCAAGACCTTGCTCGGGCGTGTATTGACCTTCGAGGCCACGGCTTTTCAGACCGCTGGTGATCTGCGAACCATAGGAAATCAGCACGCCTGCTTCCCGACCAAATTGGCTCAACGCCGTTTCCAGCTCGCTAGGTGCGATGTGGTAAACCTTGGGTGCTGCCTCTGCTGCGTAGGCCATCGACAGGCCGCCCACCGAAAGGCTGGCGCCGAAAATGACATGGCGCAACGTGCGCACCAACGGAGAGAGTTGGGTAGGGCGGGCTGACATGCGGGAGTCCTCGACCGGAGATTGAATGCTTTCCCTGTCTGTCACGCGAGGACCCGGAAACGGCTCACGTATTTTGAAATATTTTTAGGGCGCATCGGTGTCGAGGCGCACTGGTGCAGAACGATGAGCGCGCTGAAGCGTGGGAACGATGGGTATGGGCTGATCATGCGCTCAGGGATTCAAACCCGCGCCTGCACGTTTATCCAGTACCGGGTGAAGCGTTGCACGCGCACGGGCAGGGCGAGCTCCAGCATGTCGAGGATGCGTTCGCTGTCAGCCAGCGGGTAGCTGCCGGAGATCAACAGGTTGGCCACTTTCGCATCGCAGTTCAGACGGCCGCGACGGTAACGCCCCAGCTCATCAAGAAAATCGGTCAGCTTCATGCGTGACGCGACCAGCATGCCGTCAGCCCAGGCGCCGCTGGTGGCATCCACAGGTCGGACACTGTCCCAGGCGTTGCGGCTGAACGTTATCTGCTGCTGCGCCTGTAAGGTCAACCCCGAACCTGCGTGCTCATCGGGCGCCAGTTCGACCGCTCCGGCGAACACCGCCAGTTGCGTGCGCCCATTTAGCTGACGAAGGTTGAAACGACTGTCGCCGGTCACTACCTTCACGGAGCCCTCTGCGGTCAGCAGGTTCAGCGGCCGGGTATCGGCTGAGGCAGTCATCAGAATTTCTCCCGACAACAGCCGAATCAGTCGCTGCTGTGCATCGAATTTCACATCCACGGCGCTGGCGGTGTTCAGTTGAATCTGGCTGCCGTCGCTCAAGGCCACCTTGCGCTGTTCACCCACGCCGCTGTTGTAGTCGGCCAGCAAGGGTTGCAGCGCGATCTGATCACGCAGGCTCCAGCCCGCGACTGAACCCGCGCCCAGCAGCAACAGCAATTTGAGGGCATGACGTCGGCTGCCGGACTTCGGTGCACCCAGCGCCGCGTGTGCGAGTGGCGATGACAGGCCGCCCAGGCGTTGATTGACCCGCTGGATGTGCGCCCATGCGCGTTGATGCTCGGCATTGCCATTGAGCCACAGTTGCCAGGCCTTCTGGCGACCTGCAGTCAGCGAACCTTCCTGCATTTCCAGCAGCCAGCCGACCGCCTGTTGCGCGACCGCAGGCGAAATGTCGGACTTGTTCAAGGATTCGTTGTTCAGGTTCATAGGGCGAAGTAGCAGCGCAGGGCGGCCTTGTTCAGATGGCGTTTGACCGTTGCGATGGAAATGTTCAGCGCGCTGGCGATTTCGCCATGGCTCAGGCCGTCCACCTGCGACATCAGGAATGCGCTCTTCACCGGGCCAGGAAGGCCATCCAGCAATTGATCCAGTTCCACCAGCGTTTCGAGAATGATCGCGCGCTCTTCTTCCGACGGCGCCACGCTCTCGGGCAGTTCGGTCAGCGCCTGATAATAGGCGCGTTCCAGATCCTGACGTCGGTAGTGATTACACAGCACGCGTCGGGCGATGGTGGTCAGGAAGGCGCGCGGCTCGACGATCTGTTGCGTGTCGCGCGCGCCCAGTACCTTGATGAATGTGTCCTGCGCCAGATCCGCCGCGCTGTGGGGACAGCCGAGCCTGCGCCGCAACCAGCCCGTCAGCCAGGCGTTATGCGCCCGAAACAGGCCGTCGACGGTGTGAGTGATAGCAGGGTGGGCGCTGTGCATCACGAAAGCAATCCAGAGGATTCATGGGTGGCGTGGATTCTGTCAGACTCTTTTGCGTATGAGAATATTTATCATTAATATTGCGCTTCATTCGTCGGTTTGACGGCGAATCTAGACCCGGCTGGCGTCATGACCCGCTTCCCGCCGTTTAATGTACCGAACGAAGACGCTCCAATGGATGGCTCATCTGCCGAAACCACTCCTGTGGTCAAGAAGCGAACCCCCAAGACCCAAGGCGTGACCGTCGCCTATCGACTGGCCGTGACCTCGCGGGCGCTCGCTGCCATCTTTGCCGGTTACCTGCTGGCGTCGATCACCAGCATCTGCATTGCGCAATGGTTGCCGCTTCCCCGTGCCGAAGCGGTGGTGACGGCAATGATGCTGTCCTTCCTCGTCTATCTGGTCGCTGTACTCTGGTGTTTCGCCTGCCGGACAGCGTTGCAGGCCTGGGTCGGGGTGTTGGTGCCCTGCGCAGTGCTCGGTGTGGCTTACGCCTGCGGCGGGTGGTTGTCATGAAAGAGGGTTTCCGCCAGGCGATGGCCTGGCTGCACACCTGGATCGGCCTGCTGTTCGGCTGGTTGTTGTTCGCGATTTTCCTGACCGGCACGCTTTCGTATTTCAAGGACGAGATCACCCAGTGGATGCAGCCGGAGATTCCTGCCCGCACCCTTGATGCCAGCGCCAGCGTGCAGATGGCCCAGAACTATCTGCAAACCCACGCCGTCGGTGCAACGCGCTGGTTCATCAGCCTGCCTGATGAGCGCACGCCGGCGCTGTCGGTGGGCTGGCTGCCCGAGGGCAAGGCGGGTCAGCGCAACAATTTCGTGCGCAAGCTGCTCGACCCGCAGACCGGTGTCGAGGTGCAGGCGCGTGAAACGCGTGGCGGAGATTTCTTCTACCGCTTCCACTATCAGCTACAGATGCCCTATCCATGGGGCCGTTGGCTGGCGACCATCGCCGCGATGGTGATGTTCGTCGCGCTGATCACCGGCATCATCATTCACAAGAAAGTCTTCAAGGAGTTCTTCACCTTCCGCCCCCGCAAGGGCCAGCGCTCCTGGCTCGATGGGCATAACGCACTGGGCATACTGGTGCTGCCGTTTCATCTGATGATCACCTACAGCAGTCTGGTGATCTTCATGTCGATGGTCATGCCGGCCAGCATCCTGACCGCCTACGGCAATGTTCAGGCGTTCTATAGCGAAGCGTTTCCCACTTCTCGGGCCGTCAAGGCCGAAGGCAACCCCGCGCCTTTGATTGCGCTGGCGCCTCTGGTCAAGACGGCGACCGAGCGCTGGGAAAGCGGCCATGTCGGGCGGGTGATCGTGAATAACCCGGGCGATGCGGCAGCGTCGGTTCTGCTGACCCGCGATGACAAGGGCAGCATCGTCCTGGAGCGTGGTGGTGCGTTGACCTTCAACGGCGTCAGCGGCGAGTTGCAGGACGAAGTGCCGGAACGGCCAATGGCGCTGCAGGTTTCCGGCGCGATGTACGGGCTGCATGTCGGCCATTTTGCCGAGCCACTGTTGCGCTGGCTGTACTTCATTTTCGGCATCGCAGGCACTGCCATGATCGGCACGGGACTGGTGATGTGGCTGGGCAAGCGTCAACTCAAGCACGCCAGAAGCGGCGTGTTGCCGCTGGAACTGAGGCTGGTGGACGTGTTGAACATCGCCAGCATGTCCGGCCTGCTTATCGCTGTGGCTGCATTTTTCTGGGCCAACCGCGTGATACCCGCAGGATTGGCCGGGCGTGCGGATTGGGAAGTCAGTGTGTTTTTCAGTGTCTGGGGCGTGTCCGTGGTGCATGCGTTGGTACGTCGAGGGCGCAGCGCATGGCGTGAGCAGTTGTGGTTGGGGGCATTTCTGTTTACCGCATTGCCGCTGCTGGATCTGCTGACCAGCGGGCGCTATCTGATGGATTCGCTTGCGTCAGGTCACTGGGTGCTCGCAGCCTTTGACCTGACGGTGCTTGCGACCGGTCTGTTTCTGGGCTGGACGGCGACGAAATTCACGTCATCACCCGCCAGCAAGGCACTGCGCCCCGACAGCACTCCGCTGCAGGCCGGCCCGCAGGAGGCGAACTGATGCTGTTCGCGGCTTTGTTGTGCTATCTGGGCTTTGTGGCGCTCTGCCTGTCCATGCCGCGTCATTACGTTGAGCTGTGCAAGGGGCCGCTTACCGAGCGTCGTCGGCTGAACTTCAAACTCATCGGCTGGGGTGCGCTGCTGGTTTCGCCCTGGTCTGCGGTGAACGCCGACGGCTGGGCAATCGGCCTGGTGCAGTGGTTTGCGGTGTTGATGGCCAGCGCTGTGCTGCTGGTTTCGCTGATGCCCTTTCGGCCGCGCTGGGTATTGATGTTGTTCGGTTATGCGCTGCTGCTCAGCCCGCTGGCCGCGCTCGATCAGATGTTTTAAATCGCCGTGAGGGCTACGCGGTATTCGCCGGGTGTCGCGCCCATGGTCTGACGGAACCGGTTGCTGAAGTGGCTGGCGCTGGCAAATCCGCAGGCCAGCGCAATATCGCCCAGCGGTTTGCCGGTGGTGCGCAACAATCGACGAGCCTGTTCCAGACGACGCGCCAACAGGTATTGATGCGGCGGCAGCCCGAAGCTTTCGCGAAACATGCGGGCGAAGTGATATTCCGACAACGCACATAAACCTGCCAATTGGCCCAGGCTCAGCGGATCCGCCAGATGCGTCTCGATGAAGTCCACCAGTTGTCTTCGCACGTGTGGCGCAAGTCCGCCCTTCAAACGCAGGCCTTCGCGCTGCCCGGTCTGGCTCAGCAGTGCATGACCGATCATCTCGTGCGCCAGACTGCTGGTCAGTAAACGCTCACCCGGCTCGGCCCAGTTCAGTCGGATCAAGTGCTGGAAGCGCTGCGTCTGTGCGGGATCGTCGAGAAAAGTGTTCTCTCGCAACTGCATCTCGCGCGGCTCGCGATCCAGCAGCGTGACGCAACTGAGTGCGAACTGCTCCGGGCTGAAATACAAATGCGCCAGACGGATTTCACCGTTCACGATCCATGCAGATTCATGTCCGGCAGGCAGAATGCAGAGTTTTCCCGGTGAGCCTTTCTGGTCCGGCCTGTCACGCCGGAAGGTGCCGGTGCCGTCTTCGATATAGCAGGAGAGCGTGTGGTGGGTGGGCGCGTGGTATTCCTGAGCGTCATGCCGGTTGTTCCACAGTGCTGCCACCAGACCATCGCCCAGCGTCGCGCTCTGCTCGAGGCAGGAGTGGGGCGAGCTGTTCAAGGCCTGGAAGACCTGAATGGATTCGATGGATGGCATGGCGATTCCTCTACGACGCCCATCCTACCTGCGATAGGCCTCGCTGCCAGCACCCCGTCGATCAAATGCGCAAGATTGTGCAAGCGCGCATGGCGATGCGCGCAGCAGACTGATGGCTCATCAAGGAGTCTGCGTCATGAACATTTCGCTTTATCTGCTGACCGTACTGATCTGGGGCACGACCTGGATTGCGCTCAAGCTCCAGCTCGGCGAGGTCGCCATTCCTGTCTCGATCGTCTATCGCTTCGCGCTGGCTGCACTGGTGCTGTTCGCGATTCTGCTGATCACCCGGCGGCTGCAACCGGTCAATCGACGAGGTCAGTTGATCTGTCTGGCGCAGGGGATCTGTCTGTTCTGCGTCAACTTCATGTGTTTTCTGACTGCCAGCCAGTGGATCCCCAGTGGCTTGATCGCTGTCGTGTTCTCGACCGCAACCTTGTGGAATGCACTGAATGCGCGGGTATTTTTCCGCCAGAAGATCGCCAGCAATGTACTGACCGGCGGCGCCTTGGGATTGCTGGGGTTGGGGTGCCTGTTCTGGCCTGAACTGTCCGGGCATGGTGCCAGTCATCAGACCCTGATCGGTCTGGGGTTGGCACTGCTCGGCACGCTGTGTTTTTCGGCGGGGAACCTGCTGTCGAGCATGCAGCAGAAAGCCGGGCTGCGTCCGCTGACCACCAATGCCTGGGGCATGTTCTATGGTGCGACGATTCTTGGCATGTACTGCCTGTTGAGCGGCACGCCATTCACGTTTGAATGGAATACCCGTTACGTGGGGTCCCTGTTGTATCTGGTCATTCCGGGCTCGGTCATAGGCTTCACCGCGTACCTGACACTGGTTGGCCGCATGGGGCCTGAGCGTGCGGCGTATTGCACCGTGCTGTTCCCGGTGGTGGCGCTGAACATCTCGGCATGGGTCGAGGGGTATCAGTGGACCTCGGCTGCGCTGATCGGGCTGGTACTGGTAATGGCGGGCAATGTGCTGGTGTTCAGGAAGGTGAAGCCAGTAATTGTGCCAGTGAGCGGGAAACTGGCTTGAGGCCAACGCGGATACAGCGCGACCCTGTCGCCGATGAAAACTGCGGGTGGCGGCTTGCCGGCGACAGTGCAAGATCTGTCACTGACAAGTCGCCTGACGCCGCATCGGCCGGCAAGCCGTCCCTCGTTCGAGCACAGTGCTTCTTTGAGCTGCGGGCCTGACTGATTTATCTCAACCCTTCCACACCTGCGGATTGACCAGATCCTGCGGACGTTCACCCAGCAGTGCGTTGCGCAGGTTGTGGTAGGCACGGTCGGCCATGGCCTGGCGGGTTTCGGTGGTAGCCGAGCCGATGTGGGGCAGGGTGACGGCGTTCTTGAGCTGGAACAGCGGCGATTCGCTCAGTGGTTCCTTTTCGTAGACATCAAGACCCGCGCCACGGATGGTGCCGTTCTGCAGGGCTTCGATCAACGCCGGTTCGTCGACGATCGGACCGCGTGCGATGTTGACCAGGATCGCGCTCGGCTTCATCAGGCTCAGCTCGCGGCGCGAGATCAGGTGGCGAGTCTTGTCGCTCAACGGCACCACCAGGCACACGAAATCGGATTCGGCCAGCAACTGGTCCAGGCTGCGGAACTGCGCACCCAGCTCCAGCTCCAGCTCGGTCTTGCGGCTGTTGCCGCTGTACAGGATCGGCATGTTGAAGCCCAGTCGGCCACGACGCGCAATGGCTGCGCCGATGTTGCCCATGCCCACGATACCCAGCGTCTTGCCATGCACATCGGTGCCGAAATGCGGCGCTTCGATGCTGCGTGTCCACTGGCCTGCCTTGGTCCAGGCATCCAGTTCAGCCACGCGGCGTGCGCTGCTCATGATCAGCGAAAAACCCAGGTCGGCGGTGCTCTCAGTCAGCACGTCCGGCGTGTTGGTCAGCATGATGCCGCGCTCGCTCAGGTAGCCGACGTCGTAGTTGTCGTAACCCACCGAAATGCTTGATACCACCTCGAGACGGCTGGCGTTCGCCAACTGCTCTCGGCCCAGTTTGCGGCCGGCACCGATCATCCCGTGGGACTCGGGCAGGGCTTCTTCGAACTGGGCATTGAGGTCGCCACGTTTTGGGTCGGGCACGATCACGTTGAAGTCTTGCGACAGGCGCTCGGCCATTTCGGGGGACACACGGCTGAAGGCGAGTACGGTTTTTTTCATTGGGCAGTCACTCTTGAGCGGGTTGAATGAGTAGCACGCTAACATTCCTGCCCGCTTGATTGCAGCCGCTTTTTACAGTTGTACGACGTCAGGACATGCTCTTCAGGGCCTGCACGTGCAGATCTGCCTCGTCGGCCGCCAGAATCTCCGGCAGCGAGCCGCGCAGGTACTCGACCCAGGTCTTGATCTTGGCATCCAGGTACTGGCGCGAAGGGTAGATGGCGTACAGGTTCAGCTCCTGGGAGCGGTAGTCGGACATGATGCGCACCAGCGTACCGTTGCGCAGGCCTTCGATGGCCGAATAGATCGGCAGGATACCGACGCCCATGCCGCTGGAGATCGCCGTTTTCATGGCATCGGCCGAATTGACCAGCAGCGGCGACGTGGTGATGGTGACCATCTCCTGGCCTTCCGGGCCGTCGAACAGCCATTTCTCCAGCGGAAACACCGGGCTCACCAGGCGCAGGCAGGCGTGGTTCAGCAGGTCCGCAGGCTTGTGCGCAGTGCCGAACGTTTTGATGTACTCCGGCGATGCACAGACGATGCTGTAAGTGATGCCCAGGCGCTGAGACACGAAGCCCGAGTCCGGCAGTTCGCTGGCCAGCACGATCGACACGTCATAACCGTCTTCCAGCAAGTCAGGCACACGACTGGTCAGCGTCAGGTCGAACGACACGTCCGGGTGGCTGCGCCGATAACGGGCAATGGCGTCGACCACATAATGCTGACCGACCCCCGGCATCGAATGCATCTTGAGCTGTCCGGCCGGACGCGCATGAGCGTCGCTGGCCTCGGCTTCGGCCTCTTCGACAGACATCAGGATCTGCTCACAACGCAGCAGGTAGCGCTTGCCGGCTTCAGTCAGCGCGATACGGCGCGTGGTGCGGTTGAGCAGGCGCGTCTGCAAGTGCGCCTCCAGGTTGGAGACGGCACGCGACACGTTGGCGGTGGTGGTGTCGAGCAACGCCGCTGCGGCGGTAAAGCTGCCCGCTTGCGCCACGCAACTGAAGGCACGCATGTTTTGCAGGGTGTCCATGGTTCTTCTCTGAAATGGAACAGCTTCAATAGACGGCAAATTGTGACATGAAGTAACAACAGCATGTCATCCATACCAACGGATTATCACCGTTTCGGTAATAAAGAATCACACATCTCCCCGCTTATCGCCATGTCGAGCGGCCCCTAGAATCGCCGCCATTCAAGGCGTTTCATTACCGGTCGGGAACTCGCAGCTGTGCCGCGTCGCATCATCAGAGGGCTCAAGCCCCTCGGTCTCATGGCTTTATCGTTCGTTATCAGCGGCTGCATCGGAAGCGGTGGAATAGAACCCAGGGACAGTCTGTTACACGCAGACAGCCTGGCCACCGACCATGCCATCCAGAACGCCGAACTCAGCGCACGCTGGCCGACCGGGCAATGGTGGCGCGTCTATAACGATCCGCAACTCAATCGCTGGATCGAACTGGCGATCCTCGGCAGCCCGAGCCTGGCCATGGCAGCAGCACGGGTCAGGGATGCCAGAGCGATGGCCGGGATGGCCGAATCCGCCGAATCGCTGCAGGCTCAGGGCACGACCAGTCTGGCGCGTCATGACTGGCCGAGCGATCAGTTTTATGGCCCCGGTGCGCTCGCCGATAGTCACACCTGGGACAACAATGCCTCGCTTGGTCTGAGTTATGCGCTGGACCTGTGGGGACGCGAGCGTAACGCCAGTGAACAGGCGCTTGACCTGGCCCACATGAGTGCCGCCGAGCAGCGGCAGGCGCAGCTTGAACTGCAGGAAAACATCGTGCGCGCCTATATCCGGTTCTCCCTGAACTTTGCTCGTCTGGAGATCGCCGAAGCGACGCTGGCCCAGCAACAGCAGATGCTGGAGCTGGCGCAACGTCGGCTCAAGGGCGGCCTCGGCACCCACTTCGACGTCAGTCAGGCCGAGGCGCCGTTGCCGGAGATCCATCGGCAGATCGATGAACTCGAAGAAGCCATTGCGCTGGGGCGCAACCAGTTGGCGGCGCTGGCAGGCAAGGGGCCGGGCGAGGGCTCGACCTTGCAGCGCCCCCGCCTGGCATTGAATGCTGAACTGACACTGCCGTCGGCATTGCCTGCGCAACTGCTGGGCCAGCGACCTGACGTGGTTGCCAGTCAGTGGCTTGTCGCCGCGCAGGCGCGGGGCATGGATGTGGCCCATGCCAATTTCTATCCCAACGTCGATCTGGTCGCCAGCCTGGGTTACATGGCCACGGGGGGCGGCATGCTGGAGTTTCTGACCGGCAGCAAGTTCAGCTACAGGGCGGGCCCTGCGCTCACGCTGCCAATCTTCGATGGCGGGCGTCTGCGCGCTGAGCTGGGACACGCGTCGGCCGGTTACGATCTGGCGGTCGCGCATTACAACCAGACGCTGGTCACGGCGCTGCAGAGTGTGTCGGATCAGTTGATTCGTCGCGCCTCGCTCGACAAGCAGCAGGTGTACGCGGCCGAATCGGTGGCGTCGGCGCGCAAGACCTATGACATCGCCCTGATCGCTTACCAGCGCGGTCTGACCGATTACCTGAATGTGCTCAACGCCCAGACCCTGCTGTTTCGTCAGCAACAGATTCAGCAGCAGGTCGAGGCCGCGCGCCTCACCGCCTATGCCGGGCTGGTGGTGGCGCTGGGTGGCGGGTTGTCGGCGGGAAACGATGTGCCTGCGGCTTTTGTTGACACGGGCAGGCAGGGTGGTCACTGACATGATTACCCTTGCTCATCGCGTCATCGCCTTGCCCTGGCGTCGCGAATTAAATAGCTGGGCACGCAGCGACGGCGTGACCTGGATCTACATCGGCAAGGTGCTGATCGCCGCATTCCTGACGTATTGGCTGGCGCTGCGTCTGGAGTTGCCGCAGCCACACACCGCGATCATTACGGTGTTCATCGTGATGCAGCCGCAGAGCGGACAGGTGTTTGCCAAAAGCTTCTATCGGCTGCTGGGCACGCTGGCGGGCTCGGCCATGATCGTGCTGCTGATGGCGCTGTTCGCCCAGAATCCGCTGCCGTTCCTCGGCTGTCTGGCGCTGTGGGTCGGGTTCTGTTCGGCTGGCGCGGCGCGCTATCGCAATTTTCGCGCGTATGGTTTCGTGCTGGCCGGTTACACCGCAGCCATGATCGGACTGCCTGCGCTGGCGCACCCGGAGGGCGCGTTCATGGCCGCGGTATGGCGAGTGCTGGAAATTTCGCTGGGCATTCTCTGTGCCACAGCCGTCAGCGCAGTGATACTGCCGCAGAGTGCCAGCGCGGCGATGCGCAACGCGCTCTATCAGCGGTTTGGTGTTTTCGCCCGCTTCGTGATTGACGGCCTGCGCGCAGGCCAGACGCAAGCCGCGTTCGAGACGGGCAATGTGCGGTTCGTTGCAGAGGCCATCGGCCTGGAAGGGCTGCGCAGCGTCACGGTGTTTGAAGACCCGCACATGCGCCGACGCAACGGACGGCTCAACCGCCTGAACAGCGAGTTCATGGCCGTCACCACGCGCTTCAATGCGCTGCATCAGTTGCTTGAGCGGCTACGTGCCGAGCGTTCGACTGCGGTGCTGAATCATGTCGAACCCGGCCTCGATCCGTTGAGCGCACTGCTCGATGCGTTTGCTGACAGGGCGCTGACCAGTCCCGACGCTGCGCGACTGGTCACGCATCTGGAAGCGCTCAAGGCGCAGTGGCCGGATACGGTCAGACGTCTGCGTGCCGCTTTTGAACGAACGGCTCCAGACGATGCTCAGTGGCTGGATTTCCATACGGCATTCGAGCTGCTGTATCGCCTTCTGAACGAGCTGCTCAGTTACGCCCAGACCCATGCATCGCTCGCCGATCATCAACATGTGCGTGAACAGTGGAACGAGCCTTTCGTGCCCCGCACGCACTGGATGACCGCAGCGGCTGCTGGTGTTCGTGCGACCTGCGTGGTTGCGCTCTTGAGCGCTTACTGGGTGCTGACCGCGTGGCCCAGCGGGGCAGTCATGACGCTGGCCTCGGCCGCAACCGTCGCATTGTCTTCCACCACGCACAACCCCAGACGCATGTCGTTTCAGATGGCCTGCGGCACGCTGCTCGGCGCGCTGCTCGGGTTTGTCGAAACGTTTTTTCTGTTCCCGCAGGTCGATGGCTTTCCTTTGCTGTGCGCTTTGCTGGCACCGGTTTTCGTGCTGGGTGCCTTTCTCGGGTCCCGGCCGCAATGGACCGGGTACGGGCTGGGCCTGCTGATCTTTTTCAGCATCGGTTCGGTGCCGGACAACCTGACGGTCTATGACCCTTACACATTTATCAACGATTACATCGCCATGGTGATCGGCATGCTGTTCTGTGCCGCTGCAGGCGCAATCATTCTGCCGCCCAACAGCCGCTGGATGTGGCAGCGACTGGAGCAGGCATTGCGTGACCAGGTGGTGTTCGCGATCAGCGCGCCCCTGCAACGGCTGGGTTCGCGTTTCGAGAGTCAGACCCGTGACCTCATGCATCAGGCATATGGCCTGGCCATCGGCAGACCCGAGGTGCAGCGTGAATTGTTGCGCTGGATGTTCGTGGTGCTGGAAATCGGCCACGCGATCATCGAACTGCGCCGTGAGCAGGCGGTGCTGCCGATTCATCCAGGCTACGCCGAGTATCAACCCTGGCGCCTGTCGCTACGGGTGATGGGGCGGGCATTGGTTCGTCTGTTCATTCAGCCTGACGAGAGCAACCTGCAGCGCTGTCTGCTGGCGGTCGATCAGGCGCTTGATCGGGTTCGGGAAGCGGACGAGCCGTTTGCTCCGCATTTCGATACCTCGGTGCTGCGCCGGGTGAAAAGCTACCTGCACTTCATCCGCTCTTCTTTGCTGGACCCTCGATCGCCTTTGGCTGACGAAGGTCGTGCACCTCGCCTTTCTGGAGGGGTCCATGCCGCGTGAAATTGCTTTTCATGGTCTGTACATGCCGACCATGAGCCTGATGTTTCTGCTTGCGATGGCACTGGCCTGGGGGCTGGATCGCCTGTTGGCAGGGCTGGACCTGTATCGCCACTTCTGGCACCCGGCGTTGCTGCGTCTGAGCCTGTTCACCTGTCTGTTCGGCGCCTTGGCGCTGCCTCTTTATCGTTGATACCTGGTTCGGAAATCTCTGGATGAAAAAGTTTTTCAGCGTGATTGCCACGTTGCTGTTTCTGGCGCTGGCCCTGTGGATCGGACGCACTTTATGGGTCCAGTACATGGACACGCCCTGGACCCGCGACGGCCGTGTGCGAGCCGACATCATCAACGTGGCGGCGGACGTGTCCGGCACCGTGGTGGATGTGCCGGTGCACGACAACCAGCAGGTCAAACGCGGCGACCTGCTGATGCAGATCGATCCGGAGCACTACCGGATTGCTGTGAGACAGGCCCAGGCGCTGTTGGCCTCACGCAAGGCCACTTGGGAAATGCGCAAGCTCAACGCCAAACGCCGTGCGGACATGGACGAGCTGGTGATCTCGGCAGAAAACCGCGACGACGCGAGCACCATCGCGACCTCGGCGCTGGCGGACTACCAGTTGGCTCAGGCACAGCTGGAGGCGGCGGAACTGAACCTGTCGCGTACTCGCGTACTGGCTTCGGTGGACGGCTATGTGACCAACCTGAACGTGCACCGGGGCGACTACGCGCGAATCGGCGAGGCGAAGATGGCGGTGGTTGATATGAATTCGTTCTGGGTTTATGGCTTCTTCGAAGAAACCAAATTACCGCATTTGAACGTGGGTGATCCGGCGGACATGCAATTGATGAGCGGCGAGGTAATCCAGGGGCATGTCGAAAGCATCGCTCGCGGCATCTATGACCGCGACAACCCCCAAAGCCGCGAGCTGGTCGCCGACGTCAACCCGACCTTCAACTGGGTTCGCCTGGCGCAGCGCGTACCGGTGCGCATCCATCTGGATCGCGTGCCTGACGGTGTGTCGCTCTCCGCGGGGATGACGTGCACGGTGATTGTGACGCCGAGCTGATCAAGCCCGCATCGCGATCACAACGACGTATTCAACCCGAACCGCTTGCGCAGCCCGTTTTCGAGCAGTCCTTTGGGCAGCAGCCATGACATCAGCGGCAGCACCCGTGAGCCGTTGCCCAAACGCAAAAGCCGCGGCGGACTGGCTTGCTGGACGGCCTTGAGCAGATCGCGGGCGAAATCGGTGGCGGGGGTGGGGTTGTCCTGCGAGGCCCTGGCGCGGGCACGGATGCCTTCACGGATCGGCCACCAGGGCGATTGCTCGCTGATCAACTGCTCGGCCTCATGGCCGGCATTCTTCGCAAAGCTCGATGCAATCGCGCCTGGCTGAACCTCCATCACCTGCACGCCAAATGGCGCCAGTTCCAGACGCAGCGCATCGCTGAGTGCATGCACGGCCGCTTTCGAGGCGCAGTAGGCCCCCGCGAACGGCGTCACCAGTACACCGGAAACACTGCCGATGTTGACCACCAGCCCCTTGTTGCGGCGCAATGCCGGGAACAGCGCTTTCGTAACGCCAATCACCGAGAACACGTTGGTTTCGAATTGTCGTTGCAGCACCTCGACGCCGCCGTCCAGCAGCGGCCCCATCGCGCCGTAGCCTGCGTTGTTGACCAGCACATCGAGCCCGCTGTGTTCCAGCCCGGCGGCGAGTTGTGCCAGCGCGATACTGTCATTGACATCCAGTTGCACGGCAATGAAACCGGCCGCGCTGAGCGTTGCGACGTCTTCCTGCTTGCGCGCCGTGGCCCAGACTTCGTAACCCTCCGCCTTGAAGGCGTCGGCGAGTGCGCGACCTATTCCGCTTGAGCAGCCGGTGATGAGAGCGATGGGCATGTCGATGTCCTTAGGGATCAGTCCGAGAAACTGCCTTGCAGATGTTCTGCACGAAACTCCAGGGTTTGCGGGCGATAGCCGTTACGCAGAACGGGCACCGGCACGCAATCCTGCCAGTTGCCGTCGGCCTGCAGCTCGCCGGGGCCGCGGTAGCGTGCCGACGTGTAGGTGTTGTCCGCCAGATTGACGGTGTCGCCAGGTGCATAGGCTGCAATCCGCCAGCGCAGTTCCAGTAGCGACGCTTTGTTGCGGTTGGTGATCGAGACGTGCAACGGACGATCCGTGGGGCATTGCTGCGGTGCATACACCAGCCGGATATCGAGTTGCTCCAGCTGACGTGTCTCGCGGCTGTCCTGCCAGATTACGATGGCAGCCACTATCCCCAGACCTACCGCTGCGGCGAGGGAAACAGGCAGGGCCTTGGCCGGATAGCGCAGCAGCAGGATGAGCCAGGTCAGAATTAAGAGGATGCCGATCAGCATGCAGCGGGTCTCCAGCGTGAGGCATTGCCGGACATCGTACAGAAAGCCGATAGAGGTTTGCCAATGCGTCGCCGTGTCTTTTCCCGTTATGTCTGGCAAGGCTTGAAGCGATCCTCCTGTTGCCTGCTGCAGGAAACAGGAGGAAAAGGCCGGGGATGCCTATCTTGCTCCTTGATTTCAAGTGTTGAGGGTGCGGTGACCTCAGGGGCCGATCATTCGCCACTTTTTATTCACGAAGGTAAAGGTCACGACGTCCCCCGTCCTGATAGTCATGGATTGCGCCGGATTATCGGTGTACTGAAGCATCAGTTCCGTTGAGTAGGACGCCGTGCTGATTATCTGGAACGTTGCGTGTTCTGCGGCTGAGGGAGGCAATCTGAGAATTCGTGCCCAGTGCCCGTTGCTGAGCCTTGCAATCAGGTAACGAGCGGCAAAAGCCAGCGTGTAATCCTCTGATTGAGGGATATCAATGGTGCCACCCCAAACCATACTTTCCGCTCTGATTCGATTGGCATGGATACAGTTGTCCACGAGGCGCTGCCTCAGCGACCAGTCGGTATTGATGATATAAAACTTCTGAATGTAAGAGGCCTGGTCTCCCGAGAAGAACCACTCCCGAATCTTGTCGGAAAAATCATCGGGGGTATACAACGGGAACTTGTTGTATTTGGCACACTGGATGGACCATAGCTCATTCCGGGGTTTGGTCTGGTTCCCTATCCCGTCCATGAAACGCTTCAGTTCATCGGTGGAAGGTGTGTTGCTGCCTATCCATTTTTGTTTGACGCCGCCCCAGAAATCCGGGATGCGCCGATCGTCTTCGTAGGCCACCACGACACCCTTGTCGCCATAGTTCCAGATTTGTTCAATGGTCAGGTCACTCATCCATCTCGGAATCAAACTGGCGCCCAGGCGTGATTTGACGAGCGACTGAAGTTCCGAGTGAGCTGCGTCGTCGAAGTTCTTGAACTGGTGAAAGTCGAGAATGATGATTTCTTTTTTGGGATTACCGGTAGGGGCTTTGTGGTCGCGGAACATCCTGATGCCGTCAAGGATGTCGTAGCCAATGGTTCGGCCTGAATTCAGGCTATGGAAAATGGAGAAGCGATGGTCGTCCGTCGCATTGGGTTTGAATTCAACCCGCAGGTCCAGTACTCGAATGCCATTGATAAGTTGGTGAAACGGAGAAATGTCCTGGCAGGTCTCATAACTGTTTTGATAGGGCGCAGCCTTGTCCATGCCGGAGTCATGGGTGCCGGGCAGAATACAGTCCATGATTCGCAACGTGCGTCCCCCGATATAAGTCGTTTGCCAGGTGGACCGATGCTCGTTAGTGGGGGGTGAGCAAACACCACCGGAGACACTTCCAGACGGGCAGCCGCTTTGAATTGAACCGCCGTGTCGAGAGCCGCCCGCTTCGACATCGCCTGCATTAGCAGGATCTATCGGCGCTTTTGTCGACGCCGTGTCGTCCACATCGCTGTGTTTTCCATCTTTCGTGCTCATGGCTGCATCTTCCTTGATCCGGTAAGGGGGTACTAGGAGAGCAAAAAGAGGAAACGCACCGCTACTGTCAGAAACAATAGGGACTGGAGAGGCACGTTGACGAGTGGCGTGTTGAAACGAAGTGTCCGCTTTACAGGGTGACCGCGATGGATGACGCGTTCAGTGGCGGGACCGAGCGTAAAAAAGCCTCCGACAACGTTCTGCGGATGGGGGGTCGCAGAACGTTGTCAGAGGCCGGTGTACTACCGTTTTTTTGCTAGCCGTTCATCAACGCGCAATCGTCTGCGTCTTCACACCGGCTTCCAGTGCGCCCGAGCGGCCGTAGACGTCTTCGAAGCGCTCGATGTCGTCTTCGCCCAGGTAGCTGCCCGATTGCACTTCGATGATTTCCAATGGAATCTTGCCCGGGTTTTTCAGGCGATGGACCGAAGCGATCGGGATGTAGGTGGACTGGTTTTCAGTGAGCAGGAATACGTTCTCGTCACAGGTCACCTGCGCAGTGCCGGATACCACGATCCAGTGCTCGGCGCGGTGGTGGTGCATCTGCAGCGACAGGCACGCGCCCGGCTTGACCGAGATGCGCTTGACCTGGAAGCGGCCGCCCATGTCCACGGAGTCATACGAACCCCACGGACGATACACTTCGAGGTGGTTCTGGGTTTCGGTGCGGCCCTGCTCGTTCAGGGTGTTGACCATCTGCTTGACGCCCTGAACCTTGTCCTTGTGGGCAATCATCATGGCGTCCTTGGTTTCGACGACCACGATGTTGTCCAGACCGATCACCGACACCAGCTTGCCATTGCCGTGGATCATGCAGTTGCGGCTGTCCTGGATCACGACATCGCCTTTGGTGACGTTGCCGTTGGCATCCTTGGCATTCACTTCCCACAGCGACGACCAGCGTGTGGCCGGCATTATGCCCGCCCTGGAAGCGCACGACCATGTCGGCGCGCTCGGCCAGCCAGTCGA
>JAAIGE0101196263.1_pt1 | contig 20505 bp, 18 predicted proteins | sample 6487951 | NCBI WGS metagenome assembly JAAIGE01 (sample SAMN13974128, study PRJNA590717) | phyllosphere metagenome | biome: tomato field; feature: multiple bacterial spot infested tomato fields; material: tomato leaves; isolation source: leaves from tomato fields | host: Solanum lycopersicum ...
CGGCGCAGCGAGACGAGCTGCTCGACGTCGGACCACCAGGTCGACTGCTCGGGGGCGTGGAAGTAGTTGTCGGCGAGCCACTGCGCGTTCGGGTGGCGGAACCGGCGGGCGATCACGTCTTCGGCACTGCCCTGCACGCCGCTGCCGTTGAACACGGTGTTGAGGTGCGTCTTCGAGACGCCGAACGTGTCGAGGGCGATGACGGGGACCCCCATCGCCATGGCCTCGATCGCCGCCGTCGAACTCACCGTGACGAGTCCCTCGGCGTTCGCGAGCGCCTGGGCCATCGGCTCGTGCGAGAAGACGAGGTTGTCGGGCCGGTCCCGCAGCAGTTCGGTCAGCTCGGTGCGTTCGTAGTGCGTCTCGGTCTCGCCGAGCTCGGGGCGGGAGCGCAGTTTCACGACGACACGCCGCGACGGGTCGGCGAGGGCCGCGGCCCGCAGGATGCCCGCGATGGCGACCCGGTCGGCGGGCTCGCGCGGGACGATCGCCTGCGCCGCGAAGACCAGGTCGGTACCGCCCCCGGACGGACGCGTCGGACGCGCGAACGGCAGGGTCGCGAGCCCCAGGCGCAGCTCGAGGCCGAGGCGCTGGGCCAGGTGCCGGAACGCCCGTCGCTCGCGCTGCGAGTGCACGATCATGAGGTCGCAGTGCTTGCGGTACATCGCGGCGCCGCGCTGGGCGGGGATCGAGATGCCAGGCAGTCCCGACACCACGACGGGTCGCGGCGCGACGCGGTCGATCTGGCGCATCACAAGGCGCACGAACGGGCCGCGGCCGCCGATGACGACGACGTCGGGCCGGTCCTTCGCGAGCCAGGCCGCGATGTCGTCGCAGGCCAGGCGGGTGACCGCCTCGGGACGGATGCCGGTGCCCGCCAACGCCGCATGCTCCTGCGCCACGCTCACCGTGAGCGGCGTCTTCACGAGCAGCAGGTGGGGGTCCACCGACGGCGCGGAGTCGATGAGCGCCGCCGACCACTTCACGAAGGAGTCGGCGTCGGCGATCGCGACGACGCGCAGGCGTCCCGGACGGTCACCGCGCATGGTCATGCCGGGACGCGGCGCAGCTTCGCCATGGGGGCGAGCTCACCCTCGTAGATGCGCTTCACCCCGTCGCCGAGAGCCGTCTCGATGACGCGGATGTCGCGGACGAGGTGCTCGAGACCGGTCGGCTCGAGCGAGGCGGCGTGGTCGGAGCCCCACATCGTGCGGTCGAGGGTGATGTGGCGCTCGACGGCGACCGCGCCGAGGGCGACGGCGGCGAGGGAGATCTGCAAGCCGCGCTCGTGACCGGAGTACCCGACGGGGATGCCGGCGTAGCGGTCGCGGAGCGAGGCGATCATCTTGATGTTCGCCTCCTCGGGCTCCATCGGATAGGTCGACGTCGCGTGCATGAGCACCGTGCGGTCGGTGCCGAGCACCTCGAGCGCGCGGTCGATCTGCTCGATCGTGGACATGCCCGTCGAGAGGATGACCGGCTTGCCGGTGGCGCGCAGCGCCTCGAGCAGCTCGATGTCGGTGAGGCTCGCCGAGGCGACCTTGTGGGCGACGACGCCGAGGTCCTCGAGGAACTCGACGCTCGGGACGTCCCACGGCGAGGCGAACCAGTCGAGGCCGCGCATCGTGGCGTGGTCGCCGATCTCGATGTACTGGTCGCGGTCGAACTCGACGCGGTAGCGGTACTCGAGGTAGGTCATCGTGCCCCACGGGGTCTCGCGGAGCGTGTCGCGCATGTGTGCGGGCGTCGCGATCTCGGGGGTGCGCTTCTGGAACTTGACCGCGTTCGCGCCGGCGTCGGCGGCGACGTCGATCAGACGCTTGGCGAGCTCGACGTCGCCATTGTGGTTGAGGCCGATCTCGGCGATGACGTACACGGGGTGTCCGCCGCCGAGTACGTGGTTTCCGATGGTCACCGTCATGGCGAGTCCTTTCGTCGTTACTCCCCTCAGCGTCGGTTCCGACCGTGAATGACGGATGAACCCCGGGTGGCGAGGACCGGACGACTGGCTGTCGGGTGGGTGCGTCAGCGTGCGGCGAGGACGCGGTCGGCCAGTTCGCGCACCGCGCCGGCGCCGCCGGGGCGCGTCAGCACGACGCGCGCGGCGGCGACCACCTCGGGCCGGGCGTCGGCGACGGCGACGGGCCAGCCGACGAGAGCCATCGCCGGCAGGTCGTTGACGTCGTTGCCGAGGTAGGCCGTCTCGGCGAGGTCGACGCCGCGGTCGGCCGCCCACTGCCGCAGCACGCTCGCCTTATCGTCGACGCCGTGGATCACCTCGACCTGCAGCTTCTCGGCGCGGGCGCGGACGACCGCGTTCTGCTCGGTCGACAGGATCAGCACCGGCACCCCGGCTCGCCGGAGCAGCGCGACCCCCATGCCGTCGGAGCGGGTGACGCGCACGTGCTCGGTGCCGGCGGCATTCACCCAGGCGGTGTCGTCGGTGTGGACGCCGTCGAAGTCGGTCACGACGACCCGCGCGGCGAGGGGTTCTGCGGGCTCGAGAAGGTGCGCGAGGGTCTGCGCGGTGCGCAGCTGCGCCGGGTCGTCGATCTCGATCGCGGTCGCCTCGGGGACCTCGACGATCTCCGTCCGGCCGAAGAAGCGGTGCCTGGCGGTGCGGAACCCGTCGGTCGTGAAGACGTAGAACGCCCCCGTCTCGACGTAGTGCGGGTCGCGGTCCTGCCGGCGCGGGCGGTGTGCGGCGTCGTGACCGAGAGCGGATGCCGCACCGGCGGCATCCCTCCGCCAGACGAACTCGTAGCTCTCGCGCGCCGAGAACACGCTGTCGGCGCGACCGCCCCGCACGAGCGCGACCGCCTCGCCGAGGGCGGCGGCGGGGATGAAGGGGCTCGTCGCCTGCAGGAACGCCGTCACCCGCGGGGTGATCCCCTCGGCCGCAAGCGCGTCGAGGGCATGCAGCAGCGCACTCTCGGAGCTTGCCTGGTCGCCCGAGATCTCGGCGGGGCGGTCGACGACGCGCGCCCCGGCGGCGCGTGCGGCGTCGGCGATGGCGGCGTCGTCGGTCGAGACGACGACGAGGTCGATCGCGCCGGAGGTCAGCGCGGCACGGACGGCGCGCGCGACGAGCGGGATGCCACCGACACGGGCGACGTTCTTGCCCGGCACGCCTTTGGACCCGCCGCGGGCGGGGATGATCGCGATCGTCTGGGCGGTGCTCGGTGTCACGTCATCCTCCTCGCAGGGCCTTCCAGGCCCGCTTCCCCCGGCGCTGCGCCCCGCGGAGCGCGAGCTGCACCTCGGTGATCCGACTCGCGCCGTCGCGCTGTCCGAGCGCGCGCGAGATCAGGCCGGGCGTGCCGCCGCCGGGCAGCGCGAGCGAGGTCAGACGCGTGCGGGCGAAATACCGGGAACGCTCGGCGGCGGGCGCCGATGCGAGGAACTCCTCGGCGCGCGGCCGCAGGTGCGCGGCGATGACCGGCTGCATGGCGTACCCGACGGCGTCGACGAGCAGCTGCATCCGCTCTCCCCGGTAAGGAGAGTCCGGACGGGTGAGCGCGTCGATGATCGTGACCGGGATGCGGTTGCCGTTCTCGAACGGGGTGAGTCGCTGCAGCAGCAGATCGGTGCCGACGGCGCTGATGGGCAGGCCGGTCAGTGCCTGCAGCGTGGGCAGGGCCGTCGAGAACCCGGCGACCGCGCCGACGAACGGCAGCCGCACGGCGAGGACCTCGGCGGGGGTGCCGCCGCGGAAGACGGTGAAGCCCACGCCGCGCGCGGCGGCGTGCGCCTCGAGGTCGTCGATGAGGGCCGGGGCCGACGACGGATGCGGCTTGAACACGATCGCGCCCGGGCGCCACTCGAGCGCACGGTCGATCATGTCGCACTGCATCCGCAGCTCCTCGTCGGCCGAGATGAGCTTCAGCGCCGAGAGGTACTGCCCGAGCACGAGGGCCGGGCGATCGAGCTGCACGAGCGCATCGATCTCGGGGTCGTCGGTCGCGGCGGCGACCTCGTCGACGACCGCGCGGAGGGCGGTGGGCGGCACCGGCACGCGATCGGCGGCGGGGAACAGCAGCGGCTCGACCCCGGGCACGGTGTCGGCGTAGACGACGGCGGTGACGCGGCTCGCGACCGTGTGCGGCCAGCGGTTGCGGATCGGCGAGTACGTCATGAGGCCGTCGCCGACGATCGACACGTCGGCACCGGCGAACACGTCGATGAACACCCGCGACGGCGCGACCTGCGGGCTTTGCAGGAACAGCTCGACGCCCGCGTCGCCGATCCCCCAGGCCTCGCGCAGGAGGCGCTCGAGGACGGGAGCCGCATTCGCGGTCACACGCCAGTGCGGCGGGCGTTCGGGGGCGAGCAGCTCGTTCAGGTCGACGACGCGGTCGAACCGCGCGCGGAGTGTGGCCAGGTGCGCGGCGTCCCCGATGCCCGGCGCGGCTTCGGGGATGATCGCCGCGTTGACGGCGACGAGGATGCGCCCCGACGGGGATGCCGGGATCGCCCCGGCATCCATCGCCGCGACAGCGGTCATGAGACCGTACGCGGAGTTGAGGACGAAGATCTGGGTCATGCGGTGCGCACCTCGCGCACGAGGCGCGCAAGGATGCGGCGACGGCGGTCCGACAGCCGCGACAGCGCCGGGTCGATCTGCTCGGCCGGGATGGCGCGCAACAGGTCACGGATGCCGGTGCGCAGCGCCGTGCGGTCGGCGGTCGACATCGCCCGCGCGCGGAAAAGGTGGTAGGCGCACACGGACATCGTCGTCGTCGCGATCTTGGGGAGGAAGCGGTCCGCGTCGCCATCCTCTTCGACGACCCGGATGGCCTCCGCGAACGCCGGGAGGAAGTCGAGCTGGCGCCGGTCGAGCACCTGGGTGAGCGAGGTGGTGACGCCGCGGCGGTACAGGATCGCGGGGGCGTCGACGACCGCGAACGACGCGGCACGCAGGTGCAGGCGCCAGATCCACGGGCGGTCCTCGGCCGTGAACAGGCCCGGCTCGAAGTGCGCGAGACCCTGGTCCAACACGCGCCGGTGGAACATGCCCGCCCAGGCATAGGGGTAGTCGACCATCGTCGTCTCGTCGGCCGGCATGATCGCGTCGCGCGGCGACACGACCCGTCCGCGGCGACCGTGCGGTGCCCGCATCAGGCGTCGACGCCCGTCGGTGTCGGTGACGTGGTCGGTGCGGACGAAGTCGCATTCCAGTCTGCGCATCGAGTCCACGAGGCTCTCGAGACGGTCGGGGTGCATCCAGTCGTCACCGTCGACGAAGCAGAAGAAGTCGGTGTCGACGAGGTCGAGCCCCTGGTTGCGGGCCGCGGCGAGACCGACGGGCTGGGGGTTCGAGAGGATCTCGACGTGCGGCATCTCGCGCGCGAAGTGCTGCACCTGCGCACGGGTGTCGTCGGTCGAGCCGTCGTCGATGACCACGAGGCGGAGCCTGCTGGGGTCCTCGAACTGGCGGCCCAGGGTCGTGACGGTCGTGCCGATGTACGGACCGGCGTCTTTCGCCGGCAGGATGACGGTCACGATCGGTGAGGACACGCCGCGATCCAAACAAGCGGGTGTGACCGGAAGGTGGCCTCCGGGTGAACGGTCGCTGTCGCGCTCAGGCGAGCGTCAGGGTGAGTCGCGCCCGACGACCAACTGGCGCTGAACGCCGAGTCCCTCGATCGCGAGCTCCATCACATCTCCCTCGCGGAGATACTCCGGCGGCGTCATGCCCATCCCCACGCCCGGCGGCGTCCCCGTGTTGATCAGGTCCCCCGGTTCGAGCGCGAGGAACTGGCTGATGTATCGGACGATGGTCACCGGGTCGAAGATCATCGTCGCGGTCGACCCCGCCTGCCGGTTGACACCGTTGACGTTCAGATGCATGCCGAGGTCGAGGACATCCGGGATCTCGTCGGCCGTCACCAACCACGGCCCGGTGGGATTGAAGGTAGGGGCGGACTTGCCTTTGAGCCACTGACCTCCACGCTCGAGTTGGAAGGCCCGCTCGCTGACGTCGTTGACGAGCACGTACCCGGCGATAGCCGCCTCTGATTCGAGATCCGAGTCAAGCTCATAGGCCCGCGCACCGATGACGATTCCGAGTTCGACCTCCCAATCGAGCTTCGTAGCCCCCCGCGGCATGCGGACGTCGTCGTTCGGGCCGACGAGCGTATTGGGGGACTTGGTGAAGAGGATCGGCTCGGTCGGCACGTCCTGCCCGGTTTCGCGGGCGTGATCCGAGTAGTTGAGGCCGACGCAGATGATCTGATGCGGACGCGCGATCGGTGCTCCGATGCGTTTGGTCGGCTCGACATGGCGCGCGTGCGCCGAGCCCGTTTCGGTGAGGAACTCCCGCACGCGCGCGATGCCCCCGTTCCGGAAGAAGACGGCATCGATGTCGTCGGCGAGATCGCCGAGTTCGACCACGCGACCGTCGCTGAGGAGCGCAGCCGGTCGTTCGAGACCCGGTTCGCCGAGGCGGAGAAGCTTCATGGGATCCTTCCTGAAGGAGAGGCGGCCGACGCATCATCGTCCACCGTCATACGCTCAGTACGTGGCGCGGCCGCCCGAGATGTCATAGACGGCCCCCGTCGAGAAGGAGACGCGATCCGACGCGAGCCACGCGATCAGTTCGGCGACCTCGTCCGCCCGCCCGACCCGCCCCATTGGGATGAGGCTCGTGATGTGGGCCAACACGTCGGGAGACGTCTCCGCATTCATGGGCGTCGCGATCACGGCCGGCGCGATGGAGTTGACGAGGACTCCGGTGCGTGCGAGTTCCTTGCCCGCCGACTTCGTGAGTGCGATCACGGCGGCTTTGCTCGCCGAGTACGCCGATAGGCCAGGGTTGCCGTCCTTGCCCGCCATGCTCGCGATGTTCACGACGCGCCCCCACCCGCGCTCGACCATGCCGGGGATGAAGGCCCGCATGGTCGCGACCGTTCCGAGCACATTCACGCCCAGCACGCGCTGCCAGTCTGCAGCGGTCGTCTCGAGGAGCGGCACATTCGCGCCGACGATCCCTGCGGAGTTCACCAGCACATCAACGGCACCGACGGATGTCGATGCTGCGGCGACCGCGGCATCGTCGGCGACGTCGACGACGACGTCGGCCGAAGACTGCAGGTCGAACGTGATGACGTCCGCCCCCTCAGCTCGCAGCCGCTCCGCAGCGGCATACCCGAGGCCGCTGCATCCTCCCGTCACCACGACCCTTCTCACTGATCGACCCACGTGCCTTCTGCCCTCTCGTTTCGCTCGACGGCCAGCCACAGCCACGACGCACCCCGGCGCGCGAAGCCCCGCATGAGGTCGCCCCCCGTGGCGATGAACGGAACCTCGTCGTCCGCCAACGGGCTGACCTCGTAGACCGTGTTCTCGTTCAGACCGTCGAGTCGGAGCATCACCGGTTCTGCGAGGCCGTCCAACGCGAAAGCAGCGAGCAGATGGCCGTGAGAGGAGTCCAGTTGGAAGGCCGGCTGGCGGCATCCGCCTCCGCCGCGGAGGGGCTGCGGCGTCGTCGATCGGAGCACGCCGTCCACCAGCAGCGGGGCGATGTGTGACCGGAAGGCGGCGATGTGACAGGCGACCCGACGCCTCAGCGGCTCCGAGAGTGTGGTCAGTCGCATCGACAAACCCGTTCGGTGCAGCATCGCTGCGCGCAGAGACCTGTCGAAGTCCCGCGGTTCGATGCTGTCGAGATCTCGCCGCTGCGCAGGGTGATCGCCGCGCCATTGCGACCACGCCCAGTGGAGGAGCGCCGCGGGCGGCAGCATGAGTGACGCGCCCCACAGCACCTGCAGGTGATGTTCGGTCCAGTCGGGGTCGGACAGGAAGTGGCAGTGCACGTGGCGCGCGATGCCGACATCGAGTCGAAGACCTCCCGACGAGCAGGACTCGAGGATGACCTCCGGGTGCCGCTCCCGGAAGTCGTCGAGGACGGCGTAAAGGCCCTCATAGTGGCGGAACAGCCCATCTCCGGCTCCATGGCCGTGGTCCTCGCGGTCGCACCCGCTGCCGGGGTCGACGTTGAAGTCCAGTTTCACCCAGCGCGCACCGGTGCGTTGGACGAGGTCGTCCAAGGCGTCCGCCGCGAAGCGGCGCCCGTCCGGGCTTCCCAGACAGACGTACCCCAGGAATCCCGGGTCGCGTGGATCGACCGACACGGTGATCCGGGGAGCGTCGTCAGGTCGCGAACGGGTCGCGGCGATCTCGGGACGCTCCCGGCGCGCACGGGCCTCGGCGCCCAATGCCTCCGCCTCTATCCAGATGCCGAACTCGACGCCCGTCCGGCGAACGTCGTCGGACAGTCGATCGATCCCACCGGGGAAGCGCGCGGCGTTCTCGAGATCCCAGTCGCCACGCTCGGCTTGCCAATCCGCCGCAGGGCTGCTGCTGCCGAACCAACCGGCGTCGAGCGTTGCGACCTCGACGCCCAAGCTGGCCGCGAGGGTCGCCTCCGCGAGGAAGTGATCGGCGTCGATGTCGCGATCCTCGTAGGGCCACCAGTGATTCCACTCGGTGGGCATCGCGTCGCTCCAGGTCGTGCGCGGGATGAGGGAGCCGACAGCGCGAGTGAGTGCGCTCCCCGCCGCGGCCAGAGTCGGCCCCACCGAGACCAAGACGTTGGGCGCCGTCACCGTCTCGCCTACGGCCACGTCGATGAAGAAGTCATCGGGCGAGACCCCTGCCCGCAGCACCCCCTCCTCGTCGATCGCGATGCGCCAGTTTCCGCTCCACGCGACCGTGACGATCATGACCCCTGCCGCGCACTCGAGAATGAGCAGGGGGTGCGAGCCATGCGAGGATCGTCCCGCGCGCACACCGATGCGCAATCCTTCGACCTGCTCGTGGAAGACCGGTTCGAACTCGGCGCCCCATGCCGCGGAGAAGGAACGGGCTGTCCAGTCGTGCGGTTCGAGTCGCACCACCAGGGCGTCGAGCTGCGAAACGCGGACAGTCTCAGCTGACAGGCCGGTCCGCCGCAACGTCATCTCCCAGGCATCGCCGGTCCGAGCCCACGCTCGTTCATCCGAGACCCCGGGCTGCCCGCCGATGGCGGCATCGCTGGCCAGCAGGACGCCGGCGAGATCCACCCCGCGTGCCGTCATCGGCCGAAACTCGCAGCGAGCCCGCTCATGACATAGCGCGACGCAAAGGCGAGCAGGAGCATCGGGAACAACGCGGTGACGATGAGCCCGGCCGAGACGAGCGGCTGATCGCTCGTGAAGCGTCCGCCGATCTGGGCGAGCGCGGGTGTCAGCAGGCGCAGGTCGTTGTCGGGCAAGAGGATGTATGCGAAGAGGAGCTCGTTCCACATACCGAGGAACTGCAAGACGGCGAGAGTGGCGATGCCCGGGGCGGCCATGGGCGAGGCCACACTCAGCAGCGTGCGCCAGAACCCGGCGCCGTCGACGGTCGCGGCCTCGAGAACGTTCTGGTCGACACCGGAGAACGCGGCCGTCATGAAGAACACGGCGAAAGGGAGACCGGTCGCCACATAGACCAGGATGAGCCCTTGGAGCGACCCGACCATTCCTATGCGAGACAACAAGAGGTAGATCGGGATGATGAGCACCTGACTGGGAATGAGCATCACGGAGACGAAAGTCGCGTTGATCGCACGGGCCCCCGGGACGTCCAGCCTCGCCAGCGCGTAGCCGGCGAGCATGGCGATCCCGAGCTGGAGCGTCAAACCGATGATGACGACGACGACGCTGTTGCGGAGGGCGATACCGAGGTCGTAGTTGTTCCACAGCACGATGAAGTTCTGGAACGTCCACTCCGAAGGCAGGCCGAAGGGGTTGGCGAGGTAGTCGGCCTTCGTGCGGAACGCTGCGGTGGCCAGGTAGACGACCGGGTAGACGATCGTCAGGGCGATGAGGACCAGCCCGACGCCGATCGGCAGTCGCGCTCGTCGCGGAACCCCCACATGATTGGTTGTCATCAGTCGTCCACCGATCGGAAGAAGCGCAGCTGCAGCAGGGTCAGCGTGCCGATGAAGAGGAACACCAGGACGGCGAGCGCTGACCCCTCCCCAAGCCTCGAGGACGAGAAGGCGAGGCTGTAGATCAGGTAGTCGAGGGTCGTCGTGTCGTAGCCGGGGCCCCCCGCGGTCATCACGAAGATGAAGCCGAACAGGGACGTGAAGGTGTACAGCACGTTCAGGATCGAGACGAGCACCACCACCCGGCGGATGTTCGGCAATGTGATCGACCACAGCCGGCGCCACCACCCTGCGCCGTCCAGCACCGCCGCCTCGAACACCTCCGGGTTGATCGAGCTCAGCCCGCTCAACAGGATCAGCGACTGATACCCGAAACCAGACCAGACCAGCGCGAGCACGATCACGAAGATCGCGCTGCCCGCGCCCGCGAAGAAGTCGACCGGCTCCCCGCCGAACACCTCGATGATCGCGTTGACCGGACCGCTGTAGGCGAACAAGGTCTTGAACATCAGGCCGATGACGGCCGTCGACAGGACATTCGGCACAAAAAAGAGCACTCGGTAGAACTTCCATCCCCGGACGCGTTCGTAGAGCAGCACCGAGCACACGAGAGCTGCGAAGATCACGATCGGCACCGACACGAGGAAGAGGAGGTTCGTGCCGAACACCTTGTAGAGGAGCGGATCGGTCAGCAGCTTGGCGTAGTTGCCGAGGCCGACGAACTCGAAGCGAAGTCCATTCGTCTTGTGAACGGAGATGAAAAGGGCGTAACCGACGGGGTACACCATGAATCCGAGCGCCAGCACCAGTGCGGGGGCGACCGCGGCGAGCGCGATCCAGCGCTCACGGCGGCGCCACCTGCTCTTCCCCCGGGGGGATGGGGTGCCCGCGCGGGATACGGTGCGCGCGGACACCCCTACCGAGACCGTCATCAGCCAGCGGTCTCGGCTTCATACGCCTCCTGAAGCTGCGACACAGCATCTTCGGGCGTGGTCTGGCCGGTGTAGACGGTCGCGTTCAGTCGGTAGAACAGGTCGATGACCGACTGGGGCATCACGTTATCGAACGGGTAGACGACGGCGTCGGATGTCGAAACATACTCCGCCTCGGACTTCAGGTAGTAGTTGGTGATGACGGACGTGTCCGCAGAGGCGCTGTTGGACGGTTCGGTCTGGAAGAGCTCCACGTACATGTCGATCGTGGCGGGTTCAGCGAGGTACTGCAGGAACTGCTCGGCCAGGTCCTTGTGCTCGGAGTAGTTCGTGATGGACACCGACACATTCGGCCCCCCCGCGAGAGCGCTCGGGTACGCCGCGCCGGCGAGAGTCGGGATCGGGAAGACACCGGCGTCCTCGCCCATCGCCTCCTCGAGGGCCCCGTTCTCCCAAGCGCCCGAGACCATGAACAGTCCCTTGCCCTGCACGAAGCCAGTGAGCTGCTCCGAGTTACCGATCGAACCGGCGTCCGGATTGGTGAGGCCCAGGGAGTAGAGCTTCGAGTACGCCTCGTAGGCCTTCACCATCGCGGGGTCCGTAAGCGGTGTGTCGCCGTTGTACATGTCGGTGAACGCGCTCGAGCCCAGCTCGCCGCCCACCAGGGCTGCCATGACCCACGCGCCGACGTAGCCCTCCTGGTTCGGGGTCCAGAACGGCACCGCATCGCCGATCTTGCCCTTCGCCTGCTCGCCGAGAGCGATCATGTCCTCCCACGTCGTCGGGGGCGTCGACATGTCGATGCCCGCCTGCTCGGCAATGGCCTTGTTGTAGAAGACGTAGAAGTACGATCCGCCGCCGTACGGCAGTCCGAGAAGGGCGCCGTCGTCCGCGTACCCTGCTCGCACGGTGTTCCATCCCGACAGGTCGCTCATCGTCTCATCCGAGAAGACACCGTCGAGATCCTGCAGGAAGTCCGCGTAGTCGACGGTGTTACCGCCGGTGTACCCGATGCGGACGTCGGGCCCGTTGCCTGCGATCGATGCCGCCTGGAACTGGGCGGCATCCTTCGAGATGTCGCCCGAGAGCGTCACGACGTCCACTGTGACGCCGGGATTGTCCTTCTCGAATTGATCGACGGCGATGTCGAGGAAGGAATTGTCGGCCACCGCACCGTCGTTGGTCTTCTTCGTCAACAGGCCGGGATCCCAGACGGTGAGGGTGGTCGAGTCGTCGGCGCCTTCGCCGCCGGGCGCGCATGCGGCCAGTCCCAAGGCGAGGGTGCCCGCCGCGACGACCGCACCGATTCGCTGGAGCTTCATGTCGTTTCCTTTCCGAGTGATTGCCGTGCAGGGTGAGAAGTTGATCGATCAAATTTTTCGACGCACCACATCAGAGTGCCGCCGATAGTCCGCCGTCCACGGTGAGCACCGAGCCGGTCATGTAGGTGTTCTCCGGCGCGAGGAGCAGCGCGATGACCGCGGCGACCTCGGCCGCCGTGCCGGGTCGGCGCAACGGAATTCCCGCGTGCCGCACGAAGACGGATTGGAACCACTCGGTCTCGTACTCCGTTCGTCCGTCCGCGAGGCGCGCCATCGGGGTGTCGACGAACCCCGGGGATACGGCGTTCACGAGGATGCCGTGTGCCGCGAGATCGACGGCGAGCGCGCGCGTCGCGGCGTGCAGCCCTCCCTTGCTCGCCGCATATCCGACGGAGGAGCGGGCCGCCCGTTCGGCTTGCACGGAGCCGACGTGCACCACGCGGCCCGGGTCCGCGTGCCGAAGCAGGGGGACCAGTTCGAGCGTGAGCCTCACCGCTGCAAGGAGATTGATGTCGAGAATCCGCTCGAGGTCGTCACCGTCTTGCGCACCGCTGTCGCCGGGAGCGATGCCGGACGCGGTGACCAACGCATCCAGACGACCGGTCTCGAGCTCGATCCGCTCGCGAACGGACGACGGAACCGCCGGATCGGCGAGGTCCATCGCGAGCCCGGTGGCATTCGGGAGTTCCGCCTCCAGCGCGCTCAGGGCATCTTCCTGACGGTCGACCAGGAAGAGATGGTCACCACGCGCCGCGAGTGCGCGCGCCGTGGCCGCTCCGATACCGCCGGCAGCGCCGGCGATCAGCACGGTGCGGTGGGAGGGCGACATCGGGCATCCTTGCGTCGAGGTGTATTGATCCTACCTAAAGCGGTCGAGTATCCGCCAGGCCCAAGTTAGTGGCATTTTTCCGTAGCGCAAACAGATTTCAGATAATACCTTTGGGTTCACGAACGGGAGGGTGGCGAGTCGTGGAGCAGGTCGATGTCGCGTGGGATCGCGGGGCTGCCTCTATGGTGTCCACGGCGGCCATGCTCACGCGCGCCTCCTTCCTGATCGGATCCCGCAGGATCGCTCCGTTCGCGCGTGCCCCTTGGAAACCCGATGACGACGACCTTCGGACGCAGCCCGGTCATGTCCGCGTGCTCGGCGGCGACTTTGTCGCCCTCCCATTCGGGTCGGCGCCCGTCCCCCTGAAGGCACCCTGCGCGTGGCGCGGATCCCGTGATCGGGGCGCAGCCGGCGCAGACGCACCGAGCCCACCGCACGGCGAGCCCGCAGACCGAGACTGGCGCCTGCGCTCTCTGGGACCCGCGAGCCTCGAAGCGGAGCTTGAGCTCGCCGCGGGAGGCGTGAAGCGATTACGCCGACGTGTCACCGGCGTCCCCGGGCGCGCCCGAATCGAGTTCGAACTCGACATCGAGCCGCGGAGCACCCACCGGACTTCCATCGGACTGCACCCCATCCTTGCCCTACCCCGACGCGGGATGGCCCGGATCGAGGTTGGCTTCTCCTGGGGTCGTGTCTGGCCGGTGCGACTGCATCCAGATGCGCGACCGCTCCCCGACGCCGTGTTCACCGCCCTGGACTCTGTTCCCGCCCCGAGGGGTCGAGTCGATCTGAGCCTGCTGCCCCCGGCGCATCCGACCGAGGAGGTCGTGCAGCTCGTCGACGCCCGCTCGCCCGCGCTCATCCGACATGCCGACGGCACCGTGGTCGCCATCGAGTGGGACGACGACGTCCTCTCGTCACTCCTCCTCTGGATCTCCGACCGCGGCATCCCGAATCCGCCGTGGAACCACCGCTACCGCGGACTGGGTGTCGAACCCGTGGCATCCGCCTTCGACTTCCCGCTGGCGACGTCACTCGCCGACAACCCGCTATCCGACGCGGGCGCTCGCACGTGGATCACCCTCGAGGCCGGCAGAACTCTCCGCGTTCGTCACGCGGTGGAAGTGATGAGAAAGGACCGTCGTGCACATCGATAGTGTCGACTTCTTCTACGCGAGCATGCCCGAGGTGACCCTCGAGGCAGACGGTAGCCAAGATGCGCTGCTGGTTCGGGTGCGTGCCGGTGACGCAGAGGGCTGGGGGGAATGCGAGTCTTCACCGCTGACGTCGATAGCCGCCTTCGTCGCCCCACGATCGCACGGCGTGTGCCGGCCGGTCTCGGACTCCGTTCTAGGAGAACGACTCGACGGTCCAGACGATATTCGGCGGATCGCGAGGCAGGTCGCACGCAACAGCATGGACCTGCTGCAGGCGCCCCACACCTTCTCGGGCATCGAGATCGCACTCTGGGATCTTCTCGGACGCGCGCGGGACGAGCCGGTGTGGCGGATGCTGGGTGGCCGGACGGCTCACGGCAAGCTGCCCTACGCTTCGGTCCTGTTCGGTGACACCCCCGACGAGACGATCGCTCGCGGACGTGAGATCGTTGCGCGCGGCTTTCGGGCTGTGAAGTTCGGGTGGGGTCCGTTCGGCCACGGCACGGCCGCCGCCGATGCCGATCAACTCCACGCGGCGCGCGAGGCCATCGGCTCCGACCACGCGTTGATGGTGGATGCCGGCCAGGTGTGGGAGAACGACGTCGACGCGGCCAGCGAACGCATGGGCGCCCTCAACGACGTCGGCGCCCTCTGGCTCGAAGAGCCGTTCGGGGCGTCTGAGTTCGATGCCTACCGGACCTTGGCAGCGCGCTCCGGATCGGTCCGACTCGCCGGGGGGGAAGGGGCGCATGAGGAAGCGATGGCGCGCAACCTCCTCCGGCACGCAGACATCGGCTACATCCAGATCGATACCGGAAGGGTGGGCGGCATCGGTCCATCCGCGCGCATCGCCGAGATCGCTCAGCACGCCGGTGTCACCTACGTGAACCACACGTTCACCTCGCATCTCGCACTGTCCGCCTCCTTGCAGGCGTACGCCGCTATGCCGGATCACCTGATCTGCGAATACCCTGCCGAACCGAAGCAGCTCGCCGTCGATCTCACGACGAGCCACTTGCACCTCGATGCAGACGGGCTCGTCCACCCGCCGGACGCGCCGGGTCTCGGAATCACGGTGGACCTCGAAGCCCTTTCGCCGTATCTGCGCTCGGTGGTCATCACGGTCGACGGAGAAAGCCTGTACTCTAGCGCGCAGCCCGACAGCAGCGCGGGCTCGTCATGACGAGCGGTCGGAGGCATGTGAGCGGGACGACTGCAGAGGGCGGCTCCGGCTATTCGCTCCGCGGACGTCAGGGTCACGTCATCGAAGCCCTCGGACGCGCGATCGTCGGCGGAACCTACGCGCCCGGAGAACTGCTCCCGCGTGAAGCGGAACTGACGGACGAGTATGGAGTCAGCCGCACATCCGTCCGCGAGGCGATGAAGGTGCTCGCCGCGAAAGGTCTCGTCGACATCCGCCCCAAAGTGGGGACCCGAGTGCGTCCGCGAGAGCTGTGGAGCAGCTTCGATTCCGACCTGCTCATGTGGACTCACGCCGAGGGGATGGCGACGGAGCTCATGAGGGATCTCGTGGAACTCCGACAGATCGTGGAGCCCAACGCGGCTCGGCTCGCCGCGAGTCGATCGACGATGCACGACTTGGGACGAATCGAACGGGCCGCTGTCGGTCTCGCCGAGGCGGCTGACGACCACGCGGCCTATACGGAACACGATGTGGAGTTCCACCTCGCGGTCTACGCCGCGTCGCACAATACGTTCCTCTCCCGGTTCGGGACGCTCGTCGCCGACTTCATGAAGCTCTCTTTCGACCTCCAACAGGAGGCGACGGCCCTCTCACTGGAGGAGGATGCCGCCCGTCACCTCGCCGTCCTCGAGGCGATCACCCGCGGGGACAGCGAAGGGGCGAGCGAGCGGATGCTGCAGGTCGTGCTCGACGGGAAGCTTGCACTTATCGCCGCGCTGCGCGACCAGGAGATCTGACACCCGCGAGTGCGCGGGAGAACAGATCGAACTCAGGCGATCCCGAAGGCGGCGAGCTCCTCGTCGGTCAGCATCCGGGACCGGATGAGGAACCGCATCCCGGTCGGCCCTTCGACCGAGAACCCCGCCCCGCGTCCCGGAACGACGTCGATCGTGAGGTGCGTGTACTTCCAGTACTCGAACTGGGATGCCGACATGTACACCTCGATCGGATCGTCGAGGCCCGCGTCGATCTCGCCGAGCTTCACGTCTCCGGGGCCGGTGAGGAACATGCCCACGGGGTAGCACATGGGACTGCTGCCGTCGCAGCACCCGCCCGACTGATGGAACATCAGCGGACCGTGCTGCGCGGTGAGGGTGCGCAGCAGGGCCGCCGCCTCGTCCGAGACGGCGACCCTGCTGTAGGTGGTGTCGGTCATGGGGGTCGGCTCAGAAGAAGCCCATCGCGCCTTCGGCGTACGACACGAGGAGGTTCTTCGTCTGCTGGTAGTGGTCGAGCATGCGCAGGTGGTTCTCGCGCCCGATGCCGGACTGCTTGTATCCGCCGAACGCGGCGTGGGCGGGGTACTGGTGGTACGTGTTCGTCCACACCCGGCCCGCCTCGATCGCGCGACCGGCGCGGTAGGCGATGTCGCCCGAGCGGCTCCACACGCCGGCGCCGAGGCCGTAGAGCGTGTCGTTGGCCATCGAGATCGCGTCGTCGAAGTCGTCGAAGCTCGTCACCGACAGCACCGGGCCGAAGATCTCCTCCTGGAAGATGCGCATGTCGTTCGTGCCCTCGAACACCGTCGGGGCGACGTAGTAGCCGCCGCTCAGGTCACCGCCGAGGTCGACCCGCTCGCCGCCGGTGAGCAGCTTCGCGCCGCCCTGCTTTCCGATGTCGATGTAGCTGAGGATCTTCTCCAGCTGGTCGTTGGATGCCTGGGCCCCGATCATCGTGGCCGGGTCGAGCGGGTTGCCCTGCACGACCTTCGACACCCGCTCGAGCCCGTCGGCGAGGAACGAGTCGTAGATCGACCGCTGGATGAGCGAGCGCGACGGACACGTGCAGACCTCGCCCTGGTTGAGGGCGAACAGCGTGAAGCCCTCGAGCGCCTTGTCGTAGTAGGCGTCGTCGGTCGAGCGGGCGACGTCCTCGAAGAAGAGGTTGGGGCTCTTGCCGCCGAGCTCGAGGGTGACGGGGATGAGGTTCTGCGACGCGTACTGCATGATGAGGCGCCCGGTCGTGGTCTCGCCGGTGAACGCGATCTTGCGGATGCGCTTGTGCGAGGCCAGCGGGGCCCCCGCCTCGATGCCGAACCCGTTGACGATGTTCACGACGCCGGCGGGCAGCAGGTCGCCGATGATCTCGAACAGGAACAGGATGGATGCCGGGGTCTGCTCGGCGGGCTTGAGCACGACGCAGTTGCCGGCCGCCAGGGCGGGGGCGAGCTTCCACGTCGCCATGAGGATCGGGAAGTTCCACGGGATGATCTGGCCGACCACACCCAGCGGCTCGTGGAAGTGGTACGCCACGGTGTCGTCGTCGAGCTGGCTGAGCGTGCCCTCCTGTGCGCGGAGGACGCCCGCGAAGTAGCGGAAGTGGTCGACGGCGAGCGGGATGTCGGCGGCGAGCGTCTCGCGGACCGGCTTGCCGTTCTCCCACGTCTCGGCGACGGCGATCTTCTCGAGGTTCTCCTCGATGCGGTCGGCGATCTTGTTGAGGATGACGGCGCGCTCGGCGGGCGTGGTCTTCTTCCACGACGCGAACGCCTTCCACGCGACGTCGACCGCGCGGTCGATGTCCTCGACGGTGCCGCGGCCGACCTCGCAGAACGGCTTGCCGGTGACGGGGGTGATGTTCTCGAAGTACTGGCCCTTGATCGGGTCGACGAACTCGCCGCCGATGTAGTGGCCGTAGCGCGCCCGGTACTCCGCGACCGCGCCCCGCTGGCCGGGTGCGGCGTAGACGCTCGAGACGCCCTCTTCGACGATGGTCATGCTGTCTCCTTCGACGGACATGGATGCGGCGTCAGCGCCGCGGATCGGATGCCGGGCACGCTACGCCGCGCAACGTTGCATCCGGTTGCGCCCCGGCATCTGCCCGTCCCCGCCTTCCCCTGTCGCAACACGCCGCGGCGCCCTGCCGTTTGCGACAGGGGAACGACGGGTCAGGCGGTGAGGGCCTCGAGCCGGGCGACGAGCCCGGGGCGACGCGGCGAGCGCGGCGGCAGCATGCGCAGGCACAGGCGGAGCACCTCGGCATCCTCCCGCCCGTCGGCGCTGTCGGCGTAGGCGAGCAGCGCTTCGACGCCGGCCTCGCCGATCATCGTCTCGCGCAGGGTGGCCCGCACCGACGTGCGTAGCTCCTCCACACCCGGCGCGACCGAGTCCGGCAGCACCGGCCCGGTGTACGCGGCGAGCGCGACGCGGTGCGCCCCGCGGTCGAGCAGCGACACGACGTGCTGCACGTCGGTCTCGAGCTCCGCCGGCAGCCGGTACGGACGCGAGAGCGGCACGAGCTGCGGGGCCTGCTTCTCGAGCACTCTGCGCAGGCGCACCATCTCGGGACGCAGGGTCTCGACCGCGGGCTCGCCGTAGACGAGGTCGGCGAGCGCCTCGGCTGACAGGCCTTCCCGGTGGCTGGCGAGCATGAGCAGGATCTCCGCGTGACGTGCGCTGAGCTCGACGACGGATGCCGCGGCATCCCCCTCCGTCTCGAGCAGCGCCCGGTCGCGCCCCAGCACCCGCAGGGTCGCGTGCTGCACGGTCGCGGCGCGGGGGGCTCGGCGCCGGGGCGCCTCGGCGCGGGAGCGCAGCCGTCCGACGAGCAGCTCGCTCTCGATGGCGCGCGCCGTCGCGTCGACGAGCAGCTGCGCCTGCGGCGTGACGGCCTCGCTGCCGCCGGTGACGTCGATCACCCCGAGCAGGCGCCGGGTCTCGGGGTCGTGGACCGGCGCCGCGGTGCACGACCACGGCTGCACGAAGCGGTTGAAATGCTCGGCCTGCCGGATCTGCACCGCCCGGTCGAGCGCGAGCGCCGTGCCGGGCGCCGACGTGCCGACGGATGCCTCCGCCCAGTCCGCGCCGGCGACGAATCCCATGTCGCCGGTGAGCGTCCGCACCCCGCGATCCCCCTCGACCCACAGGAGGCGACCCGAGGCATCCCCGACCGCGACGATGACACCTGAGTCCTCGGCGGAACCGGGCAGCAGGAGCGATCGCACCATCTCCATGACCCCGGCGAGCGGATGCGCCCGCCGGTAGGCCTCGAGCTCGTCGGCGGTCATGTCGAGGCGCGGGAGCCCTTCGGCGGCGGCATCCGAGGCCAGCGACCGGCGCCACGATTCCCGGACCAGCGGCCGGACATCCTCGAGCCGCGGATCCCCGGCGTTGCCGGCGAGGAGTTCCTCGTGCGCGCGCTCGATCAGCAGGCGCGAGGTGGCGGGCGCGACCTCAACCCGGGCGGACCACGGCGAGCTCATGGGGCTCCGATCATCGTCGAAGGAGCGGTGCCGGTCAGTCTAGGTCGACCCGTCCGAGAGCGACAGGGCATCGATACCCCGCACCGCGATCGCCCCGCTTTCCCCTGTCACGACACGCCGTCGCCGGCCGCAGATCGTGACAGGCGAACGACTGCCGGGAGCCGCCGCCGCGTCCGGTTCAGCGGCGCACGAGGTTGCCGTCGGCCCACTCGCCGAGCTGGCTCAGGATCGGCATGAGGCGGCAGCCGGCCTCGGTGAGCGCATAGGAGACGGCGACCGGCGGGCCGGCATCGACGTGACGAGCGATGAGTCCGGCATCCGCCAGTTCCGTCAGGCGGTCGGACAGGACGGCGTCGCTGATCCCGGCGACGGCGCGTCGGACGCCCGAGAACGAGAGCTCACCCTGCCCGAGGACGTCGAGGATCATTCCGTTCCAGCGCTTGCCGAGCACCGAGAATGCGTGCGAGACGGCGGCATCGCACTGTCGCGCATCGTGTCCGTCGGCCATGCCTCCATCGTACGTGTGCTAGCGTTCCCGGAGCCGCTTTCTTTTTCATAGTGACTCTGATCGGAGAAGCACATGACCCTGTTCCGCCTGGATGCCAGCATCCTGCCCGCCACGTCCGCGAGCCGTGAGCTCGGCGACCTCGTCGAGGCCGAGTGGCGTACCGCCCACCCCTCGAGCGACGTCGTCCGGCGCGACGTCGCCGCCGACCCGATCCCCGCGACCGCGTGGCGCGACTCGGTGACCTCGGGCTTCACCCCCGCCGACCAGCACACCGACGGTCAACGCGCGGCGATCGCCCTCCGCACCGAGCTGGCCGACGAACTCATCGCCGCGGACGCACTGCTGTTCACCGTGCCGCTCTACAACTACGGCGTCTCGCAGCATGTGAAGACGTGGTTCGACCTCGCCTACACCGACCCGCGCATCGACCCGCAGGGCA
>JAAIGE0100924072.1_pt1 | contig 20503 bp, 19 predicted proteins | sample 6487951 | NCBI WGS metagenome assembly JAAIGE01 (sample SAMN13974128, study PRJNA590717) | phyllosphere metagenome | biome: tomato field; feature: multiple bacterial spot infested tomato fields; material: tomato leaves; isolation source: leaves from tomato fields | host: Solanum lycopersicum ...
TCGATCGGCACCGACCATCACCGCTTCCCGCATACCGGCACCACGAACTTCCCCGATGGCGTGAAGCCGATCCCGGCGGCCGCCCTGTCGGTCCCCGATGCCGAGCAGTTGGAGCGAATCGCGGCACGCGGCCGGCCGATCCGCATGAAGCTGGTCCTGACGCCGCGCATGGTCGGCAATCGCGAATCGGGCAATGTCATCGCCGAAGTGCCCGGCAGCGACCCTTCCGCAGGCATCGTGCTGGTCGGCGGGCATCTGGACAGCTGGGACCTGGGCACCGGCGCGATCGACGATGCCAGCGGGGTGGCGATCACGGCGGCCGCCGCCAAGCGGATCCTGGACGCGGGCACCCCGCGCCGGACCATTCGTGTCGTCTGGTTCGGGGCCGAGGAAGTCGGCGGCATGGGCGGGGCGGCCTATGCCAAGGCCCATGCGGGCGAACGCCATGCCACGGCCTCCGAAAGCGATTTCGGTGCGGATCGCATCTGGCGTTTCGAGGTGAACCTGCCGACCGCAGCCAAGCCGGTCGCGGATCGCCTGCAGACCGCGCTGGCGCCACTGGGCATCACGCGGGGCAGCGGCCTGGGCGGCGACGGCACCGATATTGGTCCGACGCTGAAGCTGGGGACCGCCGCGATCGACCTGAACCAGTCGGGCTGGGATTATTTCGACACGCATCACACGCCCGATGACGTGCTCGACCGGGTCGACCCCGCAGCGCTGCGTCAGAATGTCGCCGCCTGGACCGCGATGCTGGCGGTCGTCGCCAACGCGCCCGAGCCGATCGACCCCGTGACGCCGCGCTGACCCCTCAGCGATCGGTAACGTTTTCGTAACGACAACGCCTTGAAAAAGCCCGATAGCCGCCATCGGTTCGTCGCGAACCTTGCCGCGAAGTGAATTTTGCGGATTGACCGCGATGAACCGCGCGTTATTTGAGCCGCTTCGCGACGGCATTCGGGTCGGCCGCGATGATTGCTTATGCTTGGGAGCATTCGAATGAAGAAGATTGCCTTTATTCTCGCTGCCGCCGGCCTGATGTCCGTGGCCGCCTGCACGAAGTCGCCGGAAGCGGCCGCTGTTGAGAACAACGCGGACATGATGGCTGACAACATGGAAATGCAGGCCGACAACCTCGACGCGGTTGCCGACAACACCTCGAACACCGCGACCGCCGCTGTGCTCGAGAACGCTGCCGACAACATGAACGCCGCCGCCGACAACGTCCGTGACGCTGCCGACGCCAAGGCGGACAACATGCAGTAATGCCGCCCCGGACCCTTGGGTCCGGAGCGCCGACTGCTATGTCGGAAAAGGGCGCCTTCCTTTGCGAAGGCGCCCTTTTTCTTTGACATTACCCGTTGCGAACGGCGCGCGCGTCACGCTACGGACATCTTCGGTGGGGCCTGTAGCTCAACGGTTAGAGCTGGCCGCTCATAACGGCTAGGTTGCGGGTTCGAGTCCTGCCGGGCCCACCAATGCCCTTGCCATTCGTGCTCAAAAACCGGTTGCCGTCCGGTCCGTCGCCCCACTAGGGTGCGCCAAAATCATAGAGGACGGACATATGGCGGTTAAGGGCGATCCGAAAGTCATCGAATTTCTGAACGAGGCGCTCAAGAATGAGCTGACCGCGATCAACCAGTATTTCCTGCACTACCGGCTGCTCGATCACTGGGGCGTCTATAAGCTCGCCCAGTTCGAGTATAAGGAATCGATCGACGAGATGCGCCACGCCGACTGGCTGGCCGAGCGCATCCTGTTCCTCGATGGCCTGCCCAACTTCCAACTGCTTGGCCGCCTGCGCATCGGCGAGACGGTGGAGGAAGTGCTGAAGGGCGACCTGGCCATCGAGATCGAGGCGGTTGCCCAGCTCAAGGAAGCCGTCGCCTATTGCGAACAGGTTCGCGACTATGTCAGCCGCGACCTGTTCCAGCGTATCCTGGCGAGCGAGGAAGAGCATGTCGATACGCTGGAGCGCCAGTTCGAGATGATCGCGCGGATGGGCATCCAGAACTATGTCCAGCTGAACGCCATGGCAGAAAACGACACGCCCAAGTCGGGTGCCGCACCGCATCTGCAGGGGTAATGGTGGCGGGGCGGGCCCGATGGCCCGCCCCGTCCTGTCTTGTGACCAAATAAACCACACCCGTTCCGCCTGAGCGAAGTCGAAGGCCACAGGAAACCCTCCGCCACAAGCATGGCCGGTGCATGGCTTGTGCCAGCCCTTGGCCTCCGACGTCGCTCAGGCGGAGCGAGGTCGGGATAGGGCGCGGGGCTTTCGCCCCTACCCTCAATCCTGCTTGGCGAACGGATTCTTCGGCGCGCGCAGCGTCAAACGCACCGGCACCGCGCCGAAGCCCAGTTCGCGTCGCATCGAGTTGACCAGATAGCGCTCATAGCTGGCAGGCAACTGATCCACGCGCGTGCCGAAGATCACGAAGCTCGGCGGACGCGACTTCACCTGCGTGACGTAACGCAGCTTGATCCGCTTGCCGCCGGGAGCAGGCGGCGGGTTGGCGTCGACCGCACGCTCGAACCAGCGATTGAGTTCGCCGGTGGGCACGCGCTTCGACCAGGCGGCGCGCGTCTCGAACGCCGCTTCGATCAGCGTATCGAGCCCCTTGCCGGTTGCGCCCGACACGGTCAGCAGCGGCACGCCCTTCACCTGGCTGAGCCCGTCCTCAAGCGCCTTCCGAACACCGTTGAACAGTGACGAGGGGCTTTCGGCCACGTCCCACTTGTTCAACGCGATCAATAGCGCGCGGCCCTCTTCGAGCACTCGGTCGGCAATACGCAGATCCTGCGACTCCAAACCCAGCGTCGCGTCGAGCAACAGCACCACGACCTCGGCAAAATCGACCGCGCGCAGCGCGTCGGCGACGGACAGCTTTTCCAGCTTGTCCTGAACCTTGGCCCGCTTGCGCATACCCGCCGTATCGATCAGGCGAACCTGGCGGATTTCCCCATCGCGGTCCCGCCATTCCCAGTCGATCGCGATCGAATCGCGCGTGATCCCGGCCTCGGGCCCCGTGATCAGGCGATCCTGACCCAGGAAGCGGTTGATCAGCGTCGACTTGCCCGCATTGGGCCGCCCGACGATCGCCAGCTTTAGCGGCGCATAGGGATTTTCGAGGTCGACCTCTTCTTCCTCTTCCTCGATCTCGCGATCGATGAAGGGAAGCAGGCCCTCGAACAGGTCGCCGATACCCTCGCCATGTTCGGCCGACAGCTGAACCGGATCGCCGAAGCCCAACGCCAGCGCTTCCAGGATGCCCTGTTCTGCCGCACGACCCTCTGCCTTGTTGGCGGCCAGCACGATCGGGGTATCCGAACTCCGCAGCCAGCGGGCGATCTCCTCGTCGAGCGGCATGATGCCCGCGTCGGAGTTCAGCCGAGCGGCGACCGCGTCTTTCTTCAGCATCGTGCCGACGCGGTAGTGCTTGCCGATCTCTCGGAGGAAGTCGATGGCCGACAGCGGCGCCGTCCAATCGAGGTTGTTGACCATGCGCGCGGCGTTGTCGCCCTCGAAGCTGAGGTACTTCTCGATCTGGCCGCGCAGGCGGTCGACCCAGTCGGCGACCGTCTCGCGAGAGTTCAAGGTGCGCTCGGCCGTCGGGCGCGGATCGCCGATCAGGCCCGTCGAACCGCCGACGAGGCCGAGCGGCTTGTGCCCCGCGAGCTGCATACGACGCAGCGTCAGCAGCTGCACGAGGTGGCCGAGGTGCAGCGAGGCCGCCGTCGGGTCGAAACCGCAGTAATAGGTGACCGGGTCGCCTCCGAGCAGAGCGCGCAAGGCTTCTTGATCGGTCGAGACGTGGACGAGGCCGCGCCAGACCAGCTCGTCCCACACGTTCTCGAACGCGGGGTCGAGCGCCACGGCGGCGGTCGTCAAGGGTTCTGCGGACACGCCTTTCAGGCTATCAGCGGCGTCCCCTCGAGCATGACGCCTCGACGCCACCGCCCTCAGTCTGCGGCGATCTCGTCGTAGAGCCCGATGACGTTGCCCTCGGAGTCGCGCAGATACACGTAGCGCGACGACTCGCCGAGCGCTTGGATCTCGGTGACCTGCTCGCCGCCCGCGGCGATCGCCGCGGCGAGCGTGTCTTCGATGCGATCGACCGTGAAGACGACGGTCGGGTGCGGAACCTCGTCACGCAGATGCAGATCACCTCCGGCGCCCTCGCCGTCGGGCTGCGCCAGCATTCCCAGATCGTCGCCCCACGGCTCGTAGTCGTACCCGAGGACGTCGTGGTAGAAGGCCTGCGCCCGAGCGATGTCGTCGACCGGGATCTCGAAATGCTCCATCTTCGCCATGACCACAGGCTGGCCCCGTGACGCCGGGCGCGCAAGAGCTCCGACGTGCTCGGCCGCGATCGGGTGGGGCGGGCCCGATCGCGGTCAGGCGACGGCGACCGTCGACGAGGTCTGCGTCTTGGCGGGGCGGCCGCGCCTGGGCTTCTCGGTCGAGAGCTCGAGACTCATCGACCGGCGGGGATGCGCCGCAAGACGCTGCTCGGTGTGATCGAGCCAGCGCACCTCGGCCTCGGCGGCGAAGATCATCGAATCGACGACGAGCGACCAGGCGAGCTCCTCCGCGCTGTCGGGACCCGCGCCGGCGTACTTCGCGCGGTGCAGCTCTTGCATCTGCGCGAGCGAGGCGCGCCGCTGCGTCTGGATGACGGCACTCACGTCGACTCCGGGCAGCGTCGCGGCGACCGCCAGCTTGATGGCGAGCTCGTCGCGCGTGCCGCTCGCTCGTTCGACCGGTGAGGTCAGCCAGTCGCGGACGGCAGCGGACCCGGCATCCGTGATCTGCCAATAGACGTGCCCCTGATCGTCGGTGTCGCCCTTCTCGACGAGTCCGTCGCGCTCGAGACGATCGAGGGTGTTGTAGATCTGACCGACGTTGAGGGGCCAGGTCGAACCGGTGCGACGGTCGAATTCGGATCGCAGCTGATAGCCGTAGCAGGGGCCCTGATCGAGGATGGCCAGCAGGCTCTGTCGTACCGACACATTGTCTCCGTTTCGCATACCGGGTATGTGATTACCGAGTATATGCATACGCGGTAGCGAATTGATGTCGATTGCGACTGCGGCGCGCTCACTGACTCGTCAGAGACGACGGCCCCGCACGACGATCAGCCCGCTCAGCACACCCAGTGCCGAGCCGACCACCGTGTCGACCACCCGCTCGACAGCGACGTCGACTCCCCCGGCGCCGGCGGATCCGAGGATGAGCAGAACGAGCGGCGTGATGAACATCAGGGCCAGCGCATAGTGACGGACGATCACGAGCTCGATGACGAACTGCAGACCCCCGAGCACGAGACCGAGCACCACGCCCGGCAGCGGCACGAGTGCGATGAGCAGGTACAGGCCGCCGCCGGCGGCGGAGCCGAGGGCACGATGGATGCCGCGCGTGAGCGCAACGCGCCGGCTCGCACTGACCCCGAGCACCGCGATGCCCGCGCTGACGATCCAGTACGCGCGCTCGGGGTCGACGACGGTCGCAAGCGCTGTGCCGACGAACGCGACGAGCGCCGAGCGAACCACGAGAGTGCGGCCCGTGGCATCCCATCGCGGACCCGGGAAGATCTCACGGATGCCGCGCGCCGGCGCCCGGCGATTGCGGCCGAGCACGAGGGGGACGAGCACGACCGTGCAGGCGAACGCCAGCGACGTCGCGACGACGATCAGGTACAGCCCCGGGTCGACGTGGGCCGCGCGGGGATCGACGACGTGCGCCGAGAGCCCGAACAGCAGAACGGGGAACAGCGGACCGGGCGGCCCGACGGCGAGACCGAAGCTCGCCGCGGCCGACACGATCGCCACCAGGACGAGGCCCACCGCGGTCACCACGGGCCCGGCGACCGCGGCACCCGCGCCGGCCGCGGCGCAGCCGAACAGGGCGATCGCGATCAGCGGGACGACGCGTGATCGCTCGCGAGGAGTCAGCCGCCCGCCGTAGAGGACGGCGAAGGCACCGGTGGCGGCGAGCAGTCCCAGCTGCTCGAGGCCGAGCAGTGACAGGACGACGACGGGCACGGCCATCGCGGCGGCGGCCTGCGTCGCCAGGTGCCAGCGAGGCCCGACCGGCGGACCGAAGCGCACGAGGCTGCGGCCGACCTCACCGGCCTCGCGACGCCAGCGGGGCGCGGGGCTCGACGGATCGGTCACCGACCCATTCTCTCGCTCGATCCGCCTGGCCGGTCGGCGTAGCCTGGAGCCGACCGAGGCGGGACACGACGATCCGAGGTGCGACATGACCGACGACCCCCGCATCGCCGCCGCACGCGAAGCCGCCGCACGCGAAGCCGCCACCCGAGGGCCGGCCTCTCCCGGGGCGGCCGAGCGCGCCGCGTACATCGAGACGGCGATCCAACAGGCGATCCGTCGCGGCGACTTCGACGATCTGCCCGGCGCCGGCAAGCCGCTCGAGGGGCTCGGTCAGGGGCACGACCCCGACTGGTGGATCAGGCGGAAGATCCAGACCGAGCAGCTTTCGGGCCTCGGGCCGCCCGCCCTCATGCTGCGCGCCGAAGACCACGCGTTCCGGGAGTGCATCGATGCGCTGGTTCGCGAAGACGATGTCCGCGACTATGTCGCCGACTTCAACCGGCGGGTCGTCGAGGCCCGCCGGCAGCTTCTGGGCGGTCCGCCCGTCGTGACGCCGACACGCGACGTCGAACACGAGGTCGCGGCCTGGGCCGAGCGGCGCCGGGCGCGGGCAGCGTCATCCGTCGACCCGCCCGCCGCGCCCGCGACACCGCGCCGACGCCGACTGTTCCGACGGCGCTGACCCTATCGACGACACTCACTGTTTCGACGGCGCTGTGTGTTCCGGTCGCGCTGGCGGACCGAGCGCGCCGGCGACGCGGGACGGCGCGAAGGCGGCGGGCGCCCTCAGGACCCGAGCGCCCGCTCGACGTCGGCGAGCAGATCGTCGACGGACTCGATGCCCACCGACAGCCGCACCACCTCGACGGGCACCGCCGCGTCGGTTCCGCGGACGGAGGCGTGCGTCATCGCATCGGGGTAGTTCACGAGCGACTCGACCCCACCCAGCGACTCGGCCAGCTGGAACAGCTCGGTCGACTCGGCGAAGCTGCGCGCCGCCTCGCCCGAGCGCAGCGCGAGCGACACGATGCCACCGAACCCCGACATCTGCCGGGCCGCGAGCTCATGGCCCGGATGCGAGGCGAGCCCGGGGTAGAACACACGCTCGACCGCAGGGTGGGACTCGAGGAACGACGCGATCGCCAACGCGTTCTCGCTGTGCCGCCGCATCCGCACGTCGAGCGTCTTGATGCCCCGCGTCGTGAGCCAGGCGTCCATCGGCCCCGAGACGGCGCCGGCCGCGAACTGCAGAAAGCCGACCTTCTCGGCGAGCTCGTCGTCGTTCAGGACGAGGCCGCCGCCGACCACGTCGGAGTGGCCGCCGAGGTACTTCGTGGTCGAGTGCACGACGACGTCGGCGCCGAGAGCCAGCGGCTGCTGCAGTGCGGGAGTCGCGAAAGTGTTGTCGACCACGACGAGAGCACCGACCGAGCGACCGATCTCGACGAGCCCCGCGATGTCGGTGACGTGCAGCAGCGGGTTCGACGGCGTCTCGACCCAGAGGATCGTCGGGGCCCGATCGGCCACGGCCGCCCGCACCGCGTCGAGGTCGCTCATGTCGACGGTTCGGAGCCCGATGCCCCACGGTCCCAGGACCCGGGAGATCAGCCGGTGCGTGCCGCCGTACACGTCGTTGCCGAGCAGCACGTCGTCGCCGGGGCTCAGCGAAGCCCGCAACAGCACGTCCTCGGCCGCGAGACCCGACGCGAACGAGAAGCCGTGCGCCGCGCCTTCGAGCGCCGCGAGCTGGGTCTGCAGCGCGGTGCGCGTCGGGTTGGCGCTGCGACCGTACTCGTAGCCGTCGCGGAGACCGCCGATGCCGTCCTGCAGAAAGGTCGTCGAGAAGTGGACGGGCGGGATGACCGCCCCCGTCGTGGGGTCGGCCTGCTGACCGGCGTGGACGGCACGGCTCGCGAAGCCGCGGGCGGAATCGATGGCGCTCATGCGCGGCTCCTGGGGGTCTCGTCGGGTGTGGAGGAATGGCGGGATGCCGTGACGTCGACGACATCGCCGAACCCGTGCTGCCGCATCCAATCGTCGTCGAATACCTTCGAGAGGTAGCCGCGACCGTGGTCGGGAAGAAGAACGACCACGGTGTCGTCGGCGGTCAGCTCTCGAGCGGTGCGCACGGCGGCGACGACGGCCATGCCCGACGAACCACCGACGAGAAGGCCCTCTTCTCGCGCGAGCCGTCGCGTCATCGCGAACGACTCGGCATCGCCGACCCTCTCGTAGCGGTCGACCGCCGACGGGTCGAAGGTCTGCGGCCAGAAGTCTTCGCCGACCCCCTCGACGAGATACGAGCCGACCTCGCCGCTGTAGATCGAGCCCTCGGGGTCTGCCCCGACGATCGTGACGGCGCCCCCGGATGCCTCACCCAGGTAACGTCCGACCCCGGTGATCGTGCCGCCGGTTCCGACGCCCGCGACGAAGTGGGTGACCCGCCCGTCGGTGTCGCGCCAGATCTCGGGGCCCGTGGTGCGGTAGTGCGCGAGCGGACCGTGAGCGTTGGCGAACTGGTTGGGCTTGAACGCCCCGGGGATCTCACGGGCGAGGCGGTCGGAGACGCTGTAGTACGAATCGGGATGCTCGGGCGGCACGTGCGTCGGGACGACGACGACCTCTGCACCGTAGGCCTTGAGCACGGCGACCTTCTCGCCGGCGAACTTGTCGGGCACGACGAAGATCATGCGGTAGCCGCGCTGCTGCGCGACCAGGGCCAGCCCTGCGCCGGTGTTGCCGCTGGTCGGCTCGACGATGGTGCCGCCGGGCCGGAGCGCGCCCGACCGCTCGGCGGCGTCGATCATGCTCGCGGCGATGCGGTCTTTGGCGGAGCCGCCCGGGTTGAGGTACTCGATCTTCGCGAGCACCGTCGCGGCTATGCCCTCGGTGACGGAGGTCAGCCGGACGAGAGGTGTGTTGCCGACGAGTTCGGCGATGTGGCCTGCGTATCGCACGGTGGTGCTTTCTGAACGAGCCGCGGCGTGCTCTCTGCCGTGCCGCGGCGTGCTGTCTGGGGTCGTCGAAGAGGCGCCGGGGCGCTCAGCGGTGACAACGACAGGTCTGCACGCGTCCACCCTAGGCGAGGCGGGCCGGGCGCGCGAGTCTGTCTCTGTATGACAGGGCGGTCGGATGCCGTGGCGTCCACGTCCTAGCCTGATCGGGTGACCTCGCACCCCGCCCCGCCCGCGCACGACGTACTGCCTCCCCGCTACGAGTGGGACGGATTCGGGTTCGACACCCGCCAGGTGCACGCCGGCGAGACGGCCGAACCCGGGCACAACGCGCGCATCACCCCGGTCTATCTGTCGGCCGCGTACCGCTTCGACTCGTTCGCCCAGGCCGAAGGCCGCTTCACCGGCGCCGAAGAGGGACAGCTGTACTCGCGCAACCTCAACCCGACACATCAGGTCGCCGAGCGCCGCATCGCCTCGCTCGAAGGCGGGCCGGGGGCGATCGTGGTCGGATCGGGGCAGGCGGCGATCACCGCGGCTCTGCTCGGACTCGCGGGCGCCGGCGAGAGGATCGTCGCGACGGCGAGCATCTACAGCGGCACCCGCATCCTCTTCGACAGGTCGTTCGCCCGGTTCGGCGTCGGCACCGACTACGTGCGCGATCCGCGCGTCGCCGATCAGTGGGAGGCCGCGATCACGCCGCAGACGAAGGCGATCTTCGTCGAGACGATCCCCAACCCGAAGAACGACCTCGTCGACATCCCCGCGGTCGCGGCGATCGCCCGGCGCCACGGCATCCCGCTCGTCGTCGACAACACCGTCGCGACGCCGTACGTGTCTCGACCCCTCGCCGACGGAGCCGACATCGTCATCCACTCGTCGACCAAGTTTCTGTCGGGTCATGGAGCCGCCCTCTCGGGCGCCATCGTCGACGGCGGCTCGTTCGACTGGAACGCGTCGGACCGCGATTACCCGGGCATCACCGACGCACCCGCGCCGGGCAAGCCGTCGTACGTCGAGGCCTTCGGCGAGCGCGCGTTCGAGGCCTATCTGCGCTTCGGCATCGTCAACGACCTGGGTGCGGCGCTGTCGCCGATCAACTCGTTCCTGCTGCAGCAGGGCATCGAGACACTGTCGTTGCGCATGGAGCGGCACCTCGCCAACGCCGAGACGGTCGCGGCCTGGCTCGAGGGCCACCCCGCCGTCGAGAGCGTCGACTTCGCGGGACTGCCCGGCAACGAGTATCACGACATCGCGCAGCGTCGTTTCGGCGGGCGCGCGGGCTCGGTGTTCGCCTTCACCGTGCGCGGCGGACGCGCCGGGGCCGAGACGTTCTTCGACGGCCTGCAGGTCTTCAGCCGCATGACGAACATCGGCGACGTGCGCTCGATGGCGCTGCATCCCGCGACCACCACCCACGTGTCGTTCCCCGCCGACGAACGCGAACGGCTGGGTATCGGCGACGGACTGATCCGGCTGTCGATCGGCATCGAGACCGTCGACGACCTCATCGCCGACCTCGACCAGGCGCTCGGCCGCGTCTCGGCCTGACATCACCGGATCTGCACGGCGTCACACTCGGTCATCGTGGGTCACACTCGATCACGGAACAACTCGACCGCCTCTGTGGTTAGTAGCGTCGTGATCATGTCGCAGACCAACACCGATTCCCGCGCCGAGCACCCCTCACGTCACCTCGGCGCGTCGCTGTCGGCCGACGACTTCAAGACGCTCTTCCGCGGACACCCCGGCGGCGTCGCCGTGATCACCGCTGACGCGGGCAACGGTCCCGTCGCGTTGACCGCCACGTCGGTCTCGTCGGTGAGCGCCGACCCGCCGCTGCTGGTCTTCTCGGTGTCGGCGCAGTCGTCGGCTGCGTCGACCCTCGCGTCGGCTGAGACAGTCGTCGTGCACCTGCTCGACGCACACGACCTCGACATCGCCAAGCTCGGAGCGACGAGCGGCATCGACCGCTTCGCAGACGAGGCCCTCTGGTCGCGTCTGGTTACCGGCGAGCCGGTCTACCGCGACGTTCGCGCCTGGGTGCGCACGGCCGTCGTCTCGCGGATGGATGCCGGTGGCTCGATCGTCATCGCCGGCCACGCGTTGCAGTCGCACGTCGAACGCGACGTCGCCGCCGGCGAGGCGGGCGACGCGCTGGTCTATCACAACCGCTCGTGGCACCGGCTGTCGGACGCCTCGGCCATCGACGCCTGACGGCCTCCCCGCCCGACGGGCCCTAGCCCCGGCGGGCCTCAGCCCCCGGGCGGGTCTTAGCCCCGGGTGGGTCTCAGCCCCCGGTGGGTCTCAGCCCCCGCATCCGCACTGTCATCAGTGCCCGGGCGCCGTCGACCGCGTCGCGAAGCGAGCGCCGAACGGTCGCAACACGCCGCGCGGTCGCACCAGCCCACGGCGTGTTGCGACCGCTCGACGGCGGGACGGGTCGGGCGACGACGGGACCGGTCGGGCGAAGACGGGGGCGGGCGACGGGTCAGACGACGCCGATGGCCGCGGCGGGCGCGGCTCCGGTCGCCACCGGGCGGCCGCGGTCGCGGGACCATTCGCTCCACGAGCCGACGAACACGCGGACGCGGTCGTAGCCGGCGACCGCGAAGGCGAGCGCGGTGTGAGCCGAGGGGATGCCCGAGCTGCAGTAGACGACGACGTCGGTGTCGGGCCCGACCCCGACACCCGCGAGGACCGAGCGGATCTCGTCGGGCGAGCGCAGCAGACCGTCCGGCCCGATGTGCGCCACCGTCGGCAGGTTGATCGCCCCCGGAATGTGACCGGCCACCGGGTCGGTGCCCGGTGCGTGCCCCCGGTAGTGCCGGGGAGCGCGGACGTCGAGCAACACGCCGCGGCTGGGCGCGAGCGCCGCCTCGTCGATGTCGGCGACACCGCCCGTCGCGGGCGCGAGACGGATCGCCGCCGTCGCGGCCGCCCGATCGCTGCTCTCGAGGCGGCGGCCCGACGCCACCCACGCACGGAAGCCGCCGTCGAGCACGCGCACGTCGAGTCCGTGACGTCGCAGGACCCACCAGGCGCGGGCAGCGGCGACCCCGTCGTTGTCGTCGTACGCGACGATGCGATCGCCCACACCGACGCCCCACCGTGCGACGGCCGCGGCGAAGTCGGCGGGATCGGGCAGCGGGTGCCGACCGCGCTCGGGAACACCGGGCCGCGCGAGCTCGCGCTCGAGGTCGACGTACACGGCGCCCGGCAAGTGGCCGGCGAGGTAGTCGGGCCGTCCCTCGACCCGATCGAGACGCCACCGCACGTCGAGCAGGCGAACGGGCACGCCCGCCTCGATCTCGGAGGCGAGCTCGTCGACGCGCACGAGAGGAGCCATGACCTCATGCTGGCGATCGGGCGGGAGCGAGTCGCGGGCGGGCGCAACAGATCGAAACCCAAGCACACACGAGGTCACACTCCGAACCGCGCTCGTGACCTCGCGTGACAGCATCCTGGGTCGCACGCATATCTCGCCCGTACAGTGGCCGCCATGCCCGAGACCGACCCCGACGCTCCGCTCGCGTTCGCCACTCGACAGCTGCACGCCGGAGCGCGCGGCTTCGACGCCCACGGAGCCCGCGCCACCCCCATCTACCTGACCGCCGGCTTCGAGTTCGACGACATCGCCGACGGCGCCGCCCGGTTCGCCGACCCCGACACCGGCTTCAGCTACACGCGGGTCGGCAACCCGACCGCCGCCGCCGCGGAGCGACGGATCGCCGACCTCGAGGGCGGCCTCGGCGCCGTGCTCGTCGGCAGCGGACAGGCCGCCACCTCGACCGTGCTGCTGACGATCCTCGAAGCGGGCGACCACGTGGTCGCGGCATCCGACATCTACGAGGGCACCCGCGAGTTCTTGCGCTCCGACCTCGCCCGACTCGGCATCACAGCCGACTTCGTGCCCACCGCGGCCGGTCCCGACGCCTGGCACGCCGCCATCACTCCGGCCACGCGCGCGATCTTCACCGAGTCGATCGCGAACCCGCGCGGAGCCGTGCTCGACGTGCCCACCGTGGCCGCCGTCGCGCGAGCCCACGGCATCCCGCTCATCGTCGACTCGACTCTCGCGACGCCCTACCTGGTGCGTCCGCTCGAGCTGGGCGCCGACATCGTCGTGCACTCGGCGTCGAAGTTCCTCGCCGGCCACGGCTCGGCGCTCGGCGGCGTGATCGTCGACGCGGGCCGCTTCTCGTGGGATGCCGTGCCCGGCAGATTCTCGCAGATCGCCGGCGAACCGGGACCCGACGGACGCACCTTCGTCGAACGATCGGGCGAGCGCGCGTTCCTCGACGCCGCGCGGCGGGTCGCGATGAGGTTCGGCCCGGCGCCGTCGCCGCTGAACGCCTTTCTGCTGCTGCAGGGCATCGAGACCCTGTCGCTGCGCGTCGACCGGCAGTCGCGCACCGCCACCGACCTCGCCGCGTGGCTCGACGAACGACCCGAGGTCGCCCGCGTCGACCACAACGCGCTCGAGACGCACCCCACCCACGGCGTCGCGCGCCGGCTGCTGCCGAACGGAAACGGCTCGGTCTTCTCGTTCACCCTGGCCGGCGGGCTGGCCGCGGCAGAGGCGTTCACCCGCGCCGTGCGCCTCTTCACCCCCATGACCCACCTGGGCGACGTCCGCTCGCTCGTGCTGCACCCCGCGACCACGACGCACGCGCACCGCTCGGCCGACGACCTGGCCGCAGCCGGCATCGAACCCGGGCTGCTGCGGCTCTCGGTGGGCCTCGAAGACCCGACCGATCTGCGCGCGGACCTCGTACGCGGGCTGGCCGCCGCGGCCGCGGCATCCGGTTCGGCACCCGCCGTCTCGGCGACCGGCGCCGCCGCACCCGAGCCGACCCTCGCCGACGCGGTCGTCGCATGACCCGTACGCAGCACTTCGGCTGGTTCCTCTCGCGCGGCTTCGGTCCGCACGGGTGGGCGCGTCCCTACCAGGAGTGGAACTGGGCGTGGCAGAAGCCCGACCTGTACCAGCACTCGGCCCGCGAGCTCGAGCAGGCGGGCTTCGACTTCGTGCTGATCGAGGACGCCCTGTCGGTCGGCATCACCCCCGACACCCTGGGTCTGCGGGTTCGCAAGGCCTACGGCGGACCGAAGCACGACCCCTGGACCCTCGCGCCCTACCTGTTCGCCGCGACACAGCACCTCGGGGTCATCCCGACCGTCAACCCGGCGTCGTGGCCGCCCTACCTCGCAGCCCGGCACTTCGCCTCGCTACAGCACCTGTCGGGCAGTCGCCTCGGCCTGAACGTCGTCACCGACGTCGGGTCGGCGCACCACTTCGGCACCGAGCGACTGCCGCACGACGCCGCCTACGACCGGGCGCAGGAGTGGCTCGACGCCCTGCGACTGCTCTGGCACAGCTGGGACGACGACGCGCTCATCGCCGACCCGGTGTCGCAGCTCTACGCCGACGGGTCGAAGATCCGCGCCGTCCGGCACCGCGGCGAGTACTACTCGTTCGACGGACCGCTGAACGCCGAGCCGCTGCCCGCCGGAGACCCGATCGTCGCCTCACCGGGCGGCTCGCCCCGCGGGCTGGGTTTCGCCGGCCGCAACTCCGAGATCCAGCTCGCCCTATCGAACCTCGACCCCGCGTCGATCCGCGCCTATCGCGGGCGCGTGCGCGACGCGGCGATCGCGCAGGGCCGCGACCCCGACCAGGTGAAGACGTTCTTCGTCTTCAAGCCCATCGTCGCATCGTCGGTCGACGAAGCCGAGCGCATCGTCGAAGCCTCGAAGCACCCCGACGAGGGCGTGCTGCGCGAGATCGCCGAAGCCTGGTCGAGCGACCTCGAGACCGACCTGACGACGCTCGACCTCGACCGCCCCCTCGACCCCGCGATCTTCGGCGATCACGTGTCGAAGGGCACGATCAAGGGTCTGCTCGGCAGGTTCGCCGACTTCTCGGAGGCGCCGCTGCGCGACATCCTCGCGGGCAAGGGCCGACTCGGCCGGGTCACCGACGGGGCGGGCGGAACCGTCGGCACAGCCGAAGAGATCGCCGATGTGATCCAGGCCCTCGGCGACGATGCCGACAACGACGGTCTCATTTTCTCGGGCGACCTGCACCCGGTCACGATCCACCGCGCCCTGGACGAGCTCGTCCCGGTACTGCGGCGCCGCGGCATCCTGCGCACGGAGCACACCGGGCGGGGCCTGCGCGCCGATCTCGACGCCTTCTGACCCGACGGCCGCCTCGGCGGGCCACCGGTGTCCGCGATCACGCGGGCTGCACCGGTGGCGCCGGGCGAGGCGTCAGACGTGCGGGTGGGTGCGATCGAGCTTGGCGCCCTCGACGTCGACATCGGGCAGGATTCGGTCGAGCCACGCCGGCAGCCACCACGCGCCCTTGCCGATCAGATGCATGAGCGCCGGCATCAGCAGCATCCGCACGACGAGCGCGTCGAACAGGATGCCGATGGCCAGGCCGAAGCCCATCACCCGGATCATCGTCGAATGGGCGAAGATGAACCCGCCGAACACCGAGACCATGATCAGCGCCGCCGCGATCACGACCGAGCGACCGGCGCGGAACCCGCGGACCACTGCGAGTCGGGCCTCGGAGCCGTGCACGAACGCCTCGCGCATACCCGACGCGAGGAAGAGCTGGTAGTCCATCGCGAGCCCGAACAGGATGCCGACGAGGATCACCGGCAAGAAGTTCAGGATCGGCCCGGTCGCGTGCAGCCCGATGAGCTCGGCACCCCAGCCCCACTGGAACACCGCGACGACGGCGCCGTAGGTGGCGAAGAGCGACAGGATGAAGCCGCCCGTCGCGATCAGCGGCACCACGAGCGATCGGAACACGACGATCATGATCAGCAGCGACAGGCCGACGACGACCGCGAGGTAGACGGGCAGCACACCCATCAGCGCGGCTGAGACGTCGATGTTCATCGCGGCGGCACCGGCGACGCCGAGCGTGCCCTGACCGTCGAGCGGCTCGAGGCCCCGCAGGTCGCGGACGAGGTCTTCGGTCGTCTCGCTGCTGGGGCCGTCGGTCGGGATCACCTGGAACGCGGCGACCCGGCCGTCGTCCGAGACAGCGATCGGCGCCACCGCGGTGACGTACTCGCGCTCGGCGATGGCCTCGGCGATCGTCACCTGGGTCTCGAGCTGCTCGGTGTCGTCCTGCCCGTCGGGCAGATCGGCGACCACGAGCAGGGGGCTGTTCGCGCCGGCGCCGAACGACTCCTCGGTCCACTCGAACGCGTGCAGGCCGTACGAGCCCTCGGGCTCGGAGGCACCATCGGGCAGGGCGACGCGCATCGACAGCGCCGGGATCGCGATGACCAGCAGCGCGACGACCGAGCCCAGCACGGTCAGCACGGCGCGGATCGTCGGCATCGGCTTCGACGGCACACGAGAGTGGTCGTCGTGCCCGATGCGGGCGCGGGCGCGCTTGTTCAGCACGCGCAGGTCGAGCAGCGACAGCACAGCGGGCACGAGGGTGACGGCCACGACGACGGCGACGGCGACGCAGATCGCGCCGATCGTGCCCATGAGGCCCAGGAACGGGATGCCGGTGATGTTCAGCGCCAGCAGCGCGATGATGACCGTCGTGCCCGCGAACACGACGGCGTTGCCGGCCGTGCCCGACGCCAGCGCGATCGACTCGCGCACCTCGATACCGCGCAGCAGCTGCTTGCGGTGCCGGTTGAGGATGAACAGGGCGTAGTCGATGCCGACCGCGAGCCCGAGCATGACTCCGAGCACGGGCGTCACCGAGGTCATCTGCACGACGCCCGACAACGCCATCGACGCCAGCACGCCGACGCCGACGCCGACGATCGCGGTCACCAGCGGGATCGCCGCCGCAATGACGCTGCCGAGCATGACCAGCAGCACGATGGCGGCGATCGCGACGCCGACGATCTCGCCGACGCCGAGGATCTCGGGGACGCCCTGCGAGATCTCGGTCGAGAAGCCGATCGAGACCCCCTCGATCGGGTCGGCGGTGAAATGCTCGATGACGGCCTGCTTCGACGATTCGGGCAGCTCGAGGCGGGGAAGGTCGAACGAGATGTTCGCGGTGGCCGTCGTCTCGTCGTCCGATACCAGGGAGATCCCGTCGGCGAGTGCCAGCAGACGCTGACCCGCGTCGAGCTGCGGCCGCTGCTGCTCGAGCTGGGCGCGACCCTCGTCGAGCTGCGCCTGCTGCGCCGCGATCTGCTGGAGTCCGGCCTCGAGCTGAGCCTGCTGCGCGTCGAGTTCGGCGGTCGGGAAACCGGCCGCCTCGGCCTGAGCACGCGCCTGTTCGAGCTGTGTCTGACCGGCCTCGGCCTGCTCGCGCGCGGCGTCGAGCTGCTGCTGCCCCGCATCGAGCTCGGCTTCGGCCGCCTCGAGCTGCGCGGCCCCGGCCTCGAGCTGAGCCTGCTGGTCTGCGCGCTGCGCCTCGGCGTCGAAGGGGTCGACGACCTGAGCCACGTCGGGCAGGTCGGCGGCTGCGGCGACGACGTCGGAGATCTCGGTGCGCTGCTCGTCGGTGAAGGGCTGCCCGTCGTCGGTGCGGAAGACCGCCGTGCCGGCGGCACCCGCGTAGTCGGGCAGTTCGTCGGCCAGCCGGTCGGTGACCTCGGCCGAGGCCGTTCCCGGAATGTCGAGGTTCGACGACAGACCGCCGAAACCGATCGCGAAGGCACCGCCGGCGAGGCCGAGCACCACGACCCACGCGACGATCACCAGCCATGCGCGGCGCGCGGCGCCCTTGCCCAGTCGGTAAAGCAGCTCGGCCATCGATGATCTCCTCGCGTGGTTGACCCGCCGATCAGACGGAATGCGCGCGCGTAGACGAGACGCGGCGTCTCATCAAGCGTAACCCGGCAGCAGAGCCCTCAGGAGCGCGTCGGTGCTCCCCGCGGCCGGCGACTCGCCGCTCAGCGCGCGGAGGAGGATCACCCCGGCGATCGCGTCGGCAATGTCGTTCGCGGCGAGCTGCGGGTCTTGCTGCGCGACGAGCCGCGCGCGCACTCCCCCGTCGGCGCCCAGCTGCACGCGCAGAAGCTCGGCCAGGGCGGGGTTCTCGGTCGCGGCGGCGATCAGCGACCGCATCAGCGCGCGACCCTCGTCGGTGGCCAGCACGGCGTGGACGCGATCGACCCAGTCGGTCAGATCGCGTCGCAGGTCGCCGGTGTCGGGCACGGCCAGCTCTTGCCGGAAGACGAGTCCCTCGAGCAGCGCCTCGGCCAGGACCGCCCCGCGAGACGACCACCACCGGTAGATCGTCTGCTTGCCCACGCTCGCACGTCGGGCGATGGCCTCGATCGTCAGATGCTCGTACCCCTGCTCGGCGAGCAGCTCGGCCGCCGCACTGAGCACGGCGATACGGGCCTGCTCGCTTCGACGCGGCCCGGCACGGTGCTCATCCATCCGACCACCGTATCGGCGACCGCATCCGCTCCGACGTATCGGCCCTCACGCCTTCGACAACGGGGGGCGGTGCGCGATGGGCACCGGCTTGCTCGACAGCGGCGACCCGGCACGCCGGTGCGCCCGATACCGCGTGATGATCGCCCGTTCGGCGTCGCCGATGCTTCCGAAGACATGCGTGCCGGGCAGGCCGCACAGCCACACCACGTCGATCAGCCCGTCGGCGCGACGCTCCACGTAGGCCAGCACGCCGTCGGCCTCGGACTCGGCCCGCTCGGGGTCGCAGACCCGCCACGCATCGGTCGTGATCTCGTCCCAACGAAGCGCGGTGTCCATGACCCGACACTGCGCGGCGGGGCGACGATGATCGAGGGCCTTGACACGGCGAAGCGCGGATGCAGCCGCCCCGCCGCGCCACAGCCGGTCACCGCGGCCGGTCACCGCAGCCGGTCACCGCGGCCGGTCAGACCAGCGAGCCGCCGTCACGGACGCGCTCGACCACGCGCAGGGTCGCCGCGGTCGCCGCCTGGTACTCGGCCGCAGAGCGACGCCCCTCGACGAACTCGACGAACGCCGCGACCTCGCCGTCCAGGCCGTCTTGACGCTCATCGAGCCGAACGGTCTCGACCGAGCCGTCGTTGCGGGTGAGCTCGAGGTGGCGAGGACTGGGGATGTGGTCGATCACGAGGGTGCCCTCTTCGCCCTGCACCTCGCTGGGACGCGTTGACGACGTGATCTTCGAGAACGCCACGTCGGCGACGAAACCGGGATATTCGAGCAGCGCGATGCCGACACCGTCGACCCCGGTGCGGATGCGAACGGATGCCGCAGCCACCGCCTCGGGCTCTCCGAACAGCAGCACGGCGGCGTGCAGCCCGTAGACGCCCAGGTCGGCGAGCGCCCCACCGCCCATGTCGGGGTCGAAGATGTTCGGCGTCTCGCCCGCCAGCACCTGGTCGTACCGCGACGAGCGCTTCTGGTAGTGCAGCGAGGCGCGTCGGAGCACCCCGACGCCCGGCAGCATCTCGCGCAGGGCGGCGATGCCCGGGTCGTGGGCGGTGCGCATCGCCTCGAGCACGACGAGGCCCGCGGCGCCTGCCTGGGCGACCAGCGCGTCCCACTCGGCGGCCGTCGTCACGGCGGGCTTCTCGACCAGAACGTGCTTGCCCGCGGCGAGGGCAGCCGCCGCCTGGTCGCGGTGAGCCGCGTTGGGAGAGCCGATGTAGACGGCATCGATGTCGGCCGCGGCGTAGAGCTCGTCGACGCTGCCGTAGGCCCCGGCGATGCCGAAGCGGTCCGCGTAGGCCCGGGCACGACCGGTGTCGCGCGACGAGACCGCCGCGACCTCGATGCCATCGGTGCGCGATACCGCGCCGATGAAAGCCTCTGTGATGACACTGGTGCCGACGGTTCCGATGCGGATCATGCCCTCAGCCTAAAGAAGGCCGGCGACCGGCGTGATCAGTGCCGGACGGCGGCGCGGAGCGTGTGGACGGCCTCGTCGAACTGCAGGGTCTGCTTCACCTCGACCGCGGCGGCATACCAGGGGCCGCTCAGGGCGACGAAGACGGCACCGACGACGTCGATGTAGCCGAGAACCACATCGCCCTCGCGCACCTCGTAACGATCGACATCGGCGATCTCCCAGTGAACCTGCGACTGCGCGCTCGCCAGCTCGGGGCGTCGAGCGGGAAGCTGGCGGAGCGCCTCGGCGGCAGCGAGCCGCACCGCGGTGGGCTTGCGGGCGACGGGCGACATGTCCAGAACCACGATGACCTCCCTGCCTTGTTGCCTGCCTCGATTGTGGGCGCGAGGGGCTCGAACGACCTACCTCCTTGACACCGCGTCGACACCGTGCGTCATGCCGCGTCATACCGCACGAGTCGCTGCGGATCGGTTGTCATATCTATTGGCTATTTGTATGATGACACCGAGCAAAGGAGCCACCATGACCGACAGCATCCGTTCGATCCGCCTGCGATCCGTCCGCCTTCCGCTTCCCGTCCCGATCAGCGACGCGAAGGTGCTGACCGGGCGGCAGA
>JAAIGE0100336465.1_pt1 | contig 20455 bp, 18 predicted proteins | sample 6487951 | NCBI WGS metagenome assembly JAAIGE01 (sample SAMN13974128, study PRJNA590717) | phyllosphere metagenome | biome: tomato field; feature: multiple bacterial spot infested tomato fields; material: tomato leaves; isolation source: leaves from tomato fields | host: Solanum lycopersicum ...
AGGCGGCGAGCTTTGCCGGCAACCAGTAGCTCGCGATCGTCTGGCTGGCGACGATCCGCAATGAACCACGGGCAAGCCCGGCATAGTCCGCCAGCATCGAGGAGTTGGGCCTTCGTGGCACCCTTTTCCTGGCCGCGCTGTTGGCCGCGCAGCTACGACGCATACCGGTGGCGCCCACACGCCGCTCCACCTTGTTGGTGCTGGACGCGCTGCGAGACTTGGCCTTGATCCAAGTTCCCTGGCCAGCAGATCGATGGCAGATCCGCCCCGATGCCGAGGTCACGCCCATCGAAGATCTGCAATGGGCTTTCGCCTGGTCTACCCACGAGCGCAGGCACCTGCTCCCTGTGCTGGAAGACCAGCTCGGCGATATGGCACATGATGTGGACCTCGCGGACGCGAAACTGGAGCTGTGGGATGAACTTGCACTCTGGGAGACCGAGCAGTTTCTGGAGCAGCAATTGCTCAAACATCACTTCGACCCAAGCTGGGCACGCGATGTGGGGTTCGTCTTTCAATCCGGGCCGCCGGGCTTGCCGATCGCGCGGTGGCGTTACTGTTGCTGGGCGGCGGTACGCCAAGGTGCCTCGGTGGCGATGCGTCTTGGCGTGCACGACAGTGCCCATGTGCGGGAAGCCATCTTTCAGGAGGTCCAGAAGCGCCTGCGCTACCTGATGACCAGTTCGCCCGAGCAAGGCATGTTCAAGCCCTATCATTTGGCACCGGAGTCCTCAGTAGCCAAACTGTTCGTAGATTGGGTCGTCCCTATGGAATGGGCGTACTGGACAGGTGAGCGCCACCCCCGCCGCTAGCAGACAAACGAGCAGCCTCGTCAGTCGGCTCCACCATCCTGCGTATGGCCGCGCCGAGTTTTCTTCACCGCATTTTGTGCTGGCGTCAGTTGATTCAGTAGGGGCTCTAGCGCTTCAAGACGTGCATTGGCACGCAATGCATCGGCTTCAGCGCTCTCGCGGCGCTCACGCTCCCGCATAAGGGTGTCTTGAACCTGAGCTAGCTCGTTGCGCATGGCATCCAAGGCCTTGGCATCAGTCTTCCAGCGCTCCTGCAGTGCCAAATGGTCCGTCGCAGTCTGGCGCAACGCCGCGACCTCGCTATGTTGGCTTTCGTGGGCCTGTCGCAACTGGGCAAGCTCCCGCTCAATCCGCCCGTGGCGCTCCAGCCATTGGCCGTTGTCGCGGTTCAACACCAGCAGTTCCTGATTCTTCACGCCCAAGGCTTCATTGGCCTGACGTAAGGCTACGTGCAGCTCTTGGACCTGATGTTCGTGGCGGCGCAGCTCTTGCTCGCGCTGCTCTTTGGTTGAAGTGCGATAGTGCTCCAGCGCTTCCCGGGCATGAGCATGCTTGTCCTCCAGAGAACGCGCATGCGCCTCGTGGTCAGCCAGCCGCACCGTCATGCCGGCGATGCGCTCGTTCAACTGGGCGATTTCCGCGATCCTGTCACCTAGATTCTGTTGAAGGAGGGCGTGAGCAGCTTGCTCTTGGTGCAGGCTTGCTTCGGTGCGCTGCAGCCGACTGCTCAAGGCAGCAGCCTCCTCTTGGGCACCGGAAAGCGCCTGTTGCCGACTGTGGAGCTCAGCCTGATGGCGCTCACGCTCCTGGGTGAGGATGGCCTCTGCTTCCTCCTGGAGCCGCGAGGCCAAGCGCGCAACCAAGTCCTGCAAAGCATCACTAACGGCTACCGTCCTCGCCGGACCGCCGCCTTCCTCTCCTTCCAGTTCACGCAAGTAGCGGTGGATCGTGGTCTTGGAGCCCGTGTTGCCCAAAGCCACTCGCACCGCGTCGACTGACGGCTTCTTGCCTTGGGCCAGCAGCGCGTCGCGCGCCTTCTGGACGTCACTCTTATAGAGTCCTGCGCGCGCCATCGTGCCACCCCACTTTATTTCGTAATGTATTACATACCATGTAATTACATACTATTAAAGCAGGTAGACGACCGCTCGTCGGCGAAATAGTTATACGGGATAATATTGAATTATCCCGCGTGACAAGCGCTTCGGCCATTTCCAGCCGTCAAAACAGTACGAAACCGCCCAGGACCGGCGATCGCTGGGTAGTATGGCCCAGAGCGGAAAGGAGGCCAGCCAAGGTTTGGGCAGGTTCCGCCACCGAGCTCGTTGGCCATCAAAGGACTGTGCATGCCGATCGAACGTATCGTCATCGACAACTTCAAGTCGTTTCGCCATCTGGACCTGCCGCTCAACGCCCACATGAATCTGGTGGTGGGCGACAACGAGGTCGGCAAGTCCACCCTGCTGGAGGCCATCCACGCGGTGGTCACCGGGCAACTGCATGGGCGCAATCTCGCCTACGAGCTCACTCCCTACCTGTTTCACCAGCCCACGGTGCAGGAATATTTGGCGACCCTTGCTGCGGGCACGCCGGCCTCGCCGCCACGGATCTCCGTCGAAGCCTACTTGGGCGGAGACGCCGCGCTGGCGTCGTTGCGTGGCACCAATAACTCCCTGCGCCTGGATACCGCCGGCATCCGCCTGCTGGTCGAGCTCAACGACGACTACCGCGAGGAGTTCAACGCCTACCTGCAGCAGCACCAGGGCGCGGTCAGCCTGCCGGTGGAGTACTACACGGTGCGCTGGTACTCCTTCGCCAACAATGGCGTCACCGCCCGCAGTATTCCGTTCGACTCGACCATCATCGACACGCACGGCATCAAGACCTTGTCCGGTGCCGATCGCTATATCGCCGGCATCATCGAGCAAGCACTAACGCCGGCGCAACGCGTCTCGCTGTCGCTGAGCTTCCGCCGCATGCGGCGGAGTTTTTCCGAAGAAGCGGATGTGGCAGCGATCAACGCCTACCTCACCGAACACACGGGGGACATCAGCCACCGGGCGCTGACGGTGGGTGTGGACACGTCGCCGCGCTCAACGTGGGAAACCAGCTTGTCACCGTACCTGGATGAGCTCCCCTTCACCCAGGCCGGCAAGGGCGAACAGAGTGCGGTGAAGATGAAGCTGGCCATGCATGCGGCCGGGGCGGCCCACGTGCTGCTGATCGAGGAGCCAGAGAACCATCTGTCCTTCTCCAGCATGACCCAGTTGATCGACAAAATTGCGGCCCTCTCCACCGCCCAGCAGGTGATCATCGCCACCCACAGCAGCTTCGTGTTGAACAAGCTGGGCGTGGACAACGTGATCCTTTTCAGCGCGCAGGGCCAGATGAAGCTGGACCAGCTGCCATCCGATACCCACGACTATTTCATGAAGCTGCCGGGCCACGACACGCTGCGGCTGATTTTGGCGAAACAGGCGATCCTGGTCGAAGGGCCATCTGATGAGCTGATCGTGCAGCGTGCTTACAGCGACCACCATGGCGTGGCGCCGATGGCCCATGGCGTGGACATCATCTCGGTCAAATCGCTGGCATTCAAACGCTTCTTGCAGATTGCGGATCGGCTGAAAATTCAGGCCAAGATGATCACCGACAACGACGGCGACATCGCCGTTGTGCAGGAACGCTATGCCGACCACCTCACCGCGCTCTACTACGATTCCGACGAAAGCGCCCCATCGTTGGAAGAGCAGCTGATCAAAGCCAATTCGCTGGCTGAGCTCAACACCGTGCTGGGCAAGACCTTCGCCGATGAGGTGGCGCTGCTCAAGTACATGAAAGGCCATAAGACCGATACGGCCCTGGCGATCTTCAACAGCCCTCACTCGATTAGGTTCCCGGACTATGTCCAGCGTGCCATCACCTAACCGGGTCTTGCTCTCGGCGGCCGGCTCTGGCAAGACCACGTTGCTGGTCCGGCAGGCCTTGGAGCGACCTGGGCGCCGCATCGCGATTGTCACCTACACGCTGGAAAACCTTGAAGAGATCCGGCGCTCGTTTGAGGTCCACGCCGGCGCGGTCCCCGCGCATGTCACCTTACACAGCTGGTATGGATTTCTGCTACGCCAGTGCATCCGCCCGTACCAGGCGGCGCTGTGCCCTGAGCCTCGCATCGAGACCATCCTGTTCGTAGAAGGTGTCACCAACAACCGGGCCCCACGCACACAGGTAGCGCGCCACTACCTAGCAGGCAACCGGATGTATTCGGACCGGGCGGCCGACTTTGCTGTGCGCTGCGATGAGCTGACCCAAGGTCAGGTCATGGCGCGCCTGGCGGCCATGTACGACGAGCTCTACATCGACGAAGTTCAGGACCTGGCCGGCTTTGATCTGGATCTGGTCGAGCGGCTGTTGAAGAGCGATATCGCCATCACGTTGGTGGGTGATACGCGCCAGGCGACGTATGCCACCAACTATGCGCAAAGGCACAGCCAGTATCGTGGGCCCAATCTGGCAGCGCTGTTTCAGATCTGGGAGTCGGACGGCTTATGCCAGCTGGATCACCGCCTCATCAGTCTGCGCTGCGTTCAGGCCCTGTGCGATATGGCTGACACGCTTTATCCGCAGATGCCGCCGACCCAATCAGGCAATGGCGAGGTCACCGGGCACGATGGCATCTACCTCGTCGCTCCAGGGGATGTTGCGGCGTACGTGCAGGAGTTTGCCCCCACCGTGCTTCGGCATGATCGGCGGCAAGCCTGCGACGGACTACCAGCGGTGAACTTTGGGCAGTGCAAGGGCCGCACCTACAGTCGGGTCCTTATCTTTCCGAACGGGCCGTTGACGCAGTACCTGCGCACGGCCGATCTGGCGCGCATCACCGCGCCACCGAAGTACTACGTGGCCTTCACCCGGGCACGGCAAAGCGTGGCCTTTGTGTATGCCGGCGCGTGCGCCTTGCCGGGTCATCAGCTGTACATCCCTGCCAGCGCAAGCACATAGAGAAGCGTTGGATATTGTGGCATTCGCGGTTCCCGGAGCCTAAGCAATACGCGGCTTGAAAGGTGCCGACACCCGCAATGATTGCATCCTATAAGGATCGTTGTAGAATTGACGAATGAACGATGACTCTGCCGTCTCAGCGCTCTCTGCTCTTGCGCACTCCGACCGCCTGGCCGCATTCAGGATGCTGGTGCGCGCTGGTCCCAACGGCATGCCCTCAGGTGAAATTGCCGAAGCGCTCGCGATTCCGCCACCGCGCATGAGCTTCCACCTTGCGACCTTGGAGCGGGCGAGCCTACTGCGCTCTTGGCGCAACGGGCGGCGTGTCCTGTACGCCGCCAGCTACGAGGACATGCGCCAGCTTCTTGAATTCCTCACCGAGGACTGCTGCTCCGGGAATCCGGACATCTGCGGCGCCCTCAATAACCTCGCCACTCCTTGTCCCGCGGAGACCTGCGCATGAGCTTCCCTCAGCCGTTTAACGTCCTGTTCCTATGCACTGGCAATTCAGCCCGCTCGATCCTGGCCGAGAGCGTCCTTCGCAAGATCGGCGATGGCCGTTTCAATGCGTTCTCCGCCGGCAGCCACCCCAAGGGTGAGGTCCACCCGCTGGCAATCGAGACGCTGCGTCAGGCCGACTACCCAGTCGAGGGGCTGCGCTCCAAGGCGTGGGACGAGTTCGCCGTGCCAGGCGCCCCGACCATGGATTTCGTTTTTACCGTCTGTGACCAGGCAGCCGGCGAGGCCTGCCCACTGTGGCCAGGACAACCGATCACTGCGCATTGGGGCATCGAAGACCCGAGCCGAGAAGCGCGCGGGGACATGTGGCAGCGCGCCGCCTTTCGGCAGGCGCTGGTGTACATGGAGAACCGCGTCAAGGCGTTCGTCGCACTTCCGATCCACACGCTGTCGCGGGCGACCTTGACGGCGCAGGTAGGCGACATCGGGCAGTTCGAGGGCGCCACGTCGCCCCGACCCGACGTGGCTTGAGGGATCATCATGACGCTGACGATCTACCATAACCCGGCCTGCGGCACGTCTCGGAATACCCTGGAAATGATGCGCCAGTCAGGTGAAGACCCGGTGGTCATCGAGTACCTGCAGGCGCCGCCCACGCGCGAGAAGCTGGTCGAGCTGCTCGCCGCGATGGGCATGTCCCCTCGTGAGCTCCTGCGCCAGAAGGGAACACCGTACGCGGAGCTGGGCTTGGATAATCTCGCGCTCACCAACGAGCAACTGGTGGACGCGATGATGGCGCATCCGATCCTGATCAACCGTCCCATCGTCGTTTCCGGCCGGGGCGCGGCCCTGTGCCGACCGTCCGAAAAGGTGCTCGCGCTGCTGGACAAGCCGGTGTCCTCCTTCACCAAGGAAGACGGCGAAATCGTGACCGCAGCCGGGGCGTCGACGTGATTGATCGCATTGCCGTAGATCTGCCGAGCATCGACGTAGCACAACTTGCACCGATCGACGTTGACGCACTAGCTGGGCCCGGCGACCCAAGGCACCCACCGCGGATCCTCATCCTCTATGGCTCGCTGCGGGAACGCTCTTATTCCCGACTGCTGGCAGAAGAAGCCGGCCGACTCTTGCGCTGGTACGGCTGCGACGTGCGGATCTTCGATCCGCACGACTTACCACTGCCTGACGGAGCCACCCCGGATCATCCGAAGGTGAGTGAGCTGCGCCAACTCGCGTACTGGTCCGAAGGCATGGTCTGGGTCAGCCCCGAACGCCACGGCGCCATGACCGGGATCATGAAGGCGCAAATCGACTGGATTCCTCTGGCCGACGGAGCCAAGCGCCCGACACAAGGCAAAACCTTGGCGGTGATGCAGGTGTCTGGCGGCTCGCAGAGCTTCAACGCAGTAAACCAACTGCGCGTACTCGGCCGTTGGATGCGCATGGTCACCATCCCGAACCAGTCCTCGGTGGCCAAGGCCTTCCAGGAATTTGATGAGGCTGGGCGCATGAAGCCGTCTGCGTACTATCAGCGCGTTACTGACGTATGCGAGGAGTTGGTGAAGTTCACCTGGCTGGTGCGTGGTCGCTCAGCGTACCTGACCGATCGCTATTCCGAACGTGTTGAGAGCGCCGAAGAACTGTCCAAGCGCGTGAATCAGCGCTCCATCTAACCCTTGTCGGAGCGCTTCATGCTTGCCCTCGCGATTTTCATCGTCACCCTTGTATTCGTCATCTGGCAGCCGCGCGGATTCGGTATCGGTTGGTCGGCACTCGCCGGCGCCGCAGTAGCGTTGGCCACCGGCGTCGTCGGTTGGGATGACGTCGCCACGGTGTGGGGGATAGTCTGGGATGCGACGTTCACCTTCGTCGCACTCATCATCATCTCGCTCATCCTAGACGCGGCCGGCTTCTTCGAATGGGCTGCCCTACATGTGGCCCGCTGGGGCGGCGGCAATGGTCGGAAGCTCTTTCCGCTGATCGTCTTGCTGGGCGCTGCGATCGCGGCAGTGTTCGCCAACGATGGCGCGGCTCTCCTGTTGACGCCGATTGTCCTGGCCATTCTGTTGCGCTTGAACTTCCCGCCTGCGAGTGCGCTGGCGTTCACTGTGGCCTGCGGTTTCATCGCTGATACGGCCAGCCTGCCGCTGGTTGTCTCGAACTTGGTCAACATCGTCACCGCGAACTTCTTTGACGTCTCGTTCGGGCGCTACGCAGCGGTCATGGTGCCGGTGAATTTGGTGTCGGTCGGCGCCACGCTGATCGTCCTGTGGCTCTGGTTCCGCCGCGACATTCCTCGCACCTACCCGGTCGACGATCTTGAAGCGCCGCATCAAGCGATCCGCGACAAGGCTGTCTTCCGCGCCGCTTTGCCCCTGCTCGCATTACTGCTCGTTGCCTACTTCGTAACCGGGCCGCTGGGCGTCCCGATCGCCTTGGTGACGGGTGTGGCTGCGCTGGTGCTGATGACAATTGCAGGTCGCTGGGCGACAGGCGGCCGAGGCGCAACCATGGCCCTGACCAAGATTCTGCGCGGTGCGCCCTGGCAGATCGTGCTGTTCTCGGTCGGCATGTATCTGGTGGTTTATGGGCTTGGCAACGCCTGGCTGGCAAAGGCGGCAAGTGCGGTGCTTGAGTGGCTGGCGGCGCAGGGAACCTTTGTGGCCACGATCGGTACTGGCTTCGCAGTGGCGGGCCTCGCTTCGGTCATGAACAACATGCCGGCGACGCTGGTGGGCGCGCTGGCCATCGATGGGGCCAATCTTCCGGCCGCCACCCGCGAATTGATGATCTATGCCAACGTCGTGGGCAACGACCTTGGCCCCAAGCTCACTCCGATCGGGTCGCTCGCGACCCTGCTGTGGCTGCACGTCCTCGCCGGCAAGGGCCAACGGATCACGTGGGGACAGTACATGAAGGTAGGGCTAATCCTCACGCCCCCGGTCCTGTTGGCCACGCTCGTCGCCCTCTGGATTTGGCTGCCGCTCGCTCAATGACCCTGTCGGCGCACAGGGCCGCAGGCGATCACATCTTCTTCAAGGGTGCCGCGGTGGGGGGCGGCGGCACCGGACCCGGATCGTTGAAGCACAGCATGACCTGATCGATGCCGAATTGGTCGGCCAGCACGCGGGCGGTCACCGCGTGCACCAAGTCCAAGTCGACTGAGGGGGCCGCGACGGTGATGGTGGCCGCGATCGCACGGCCATCTTCTTTGCCGGGGACCAGGCGTAGGTCGTCTACCGCCTTCACACCCGGGTCGGTAAACATCGCCGCACGGACCTGTTCCAGGTTGATCTCGTTCACGATTTCGAGGACTCCAAGGCAGTGCGATCGCCGCGGGGAGCTCGGTCGCGATGCAGCCAACGATAGAGCACCGGCAGCACCAACAAGGTCAATGCGGTGGATGACACAATCCCCCCGATGACGACAGTGGCCAGCGGGCGCTGCACCTCCGAGCCGGCGCCGACATTCAAGGCCATGGGCAGGAAGCCCAGCGAGGCCACCAGGGCGGTCATCAACACCGGGCGCAGGCGGCCAAGGGCGCCGTCCCGGACAGCGTCGTCCAGCGGATCGCCCTGTTCGCGCAGGCGGCGGATGAAGGCGATCATGACCAGCCCGTTGAGCACAGCCACGCCCGACAGCGCGATGAAGCCGACGCCGGCGGAGATCGACAGCGGAATCCCGCGTAGGGCCAGCGCCAGCACACCGCCGGTCAGCGCCAGCGGAACGCCACTGAACACGATGGCCGCATCCTTGGCCGAGCCGAAGGCCATGAATAGCAGGGCGAAGATCAACGCCAGTGTCACTGGAACGACCACGCCGAGGCGTTGGGTGGCCGAGATCAGCTGCTCGAAGGTGCCACCGTAGTCGATCCAGTAGCCCTCCGGGAGCTTCACATCCTGGCCGATGCGCGTGCGCAACTCGCCGACGAACCCGCCCAGATCGCGCTCGCGCACGTTGGCGGTGATCACCACGCGTCGCTTGCCGTTCTCGCGATTGATCTGATTGGGCCCGCGCTCCACCTGGATCTTCGCCACTTCCCGCAGCGGCACCGTGCGAGGCCCACCATTGGCGCCGGTGGCCAGGCGGCTTGACTCATCGATACCGGTGTTTGCCGGCAGCGGAATGGGCAGATCTGCCAGCACGGCGGGGTCTTGGCGCTGCGATTCGGGCAGGCGCACGACCAAGTCGAAGCGGCGGTCGCCCTCGATCAGCTGGCCGGCGACACTGCCCCCAATGGCGGTGGCCACCGTTTCCTGCACGTCGCCCGGGTTCAGGCCATACCGTGCCAATGCCGCCGGATCTGGCGTGATGGTCAACAGCGGCAGGCCCGAGACCTGCTCGGCCTTGACGTCTTCGGCGCCGGGGACGCTGCGCATGACCCGCTCGACCCGGCTGGCCAGGCGCGTCAGTTGGTCCAGGTTGTCGCCGTAGACCTTGACTGCCACGTCCGAACGGACGCCGGAGATCAACTCGTTGGTGCGCATCTGGATGGGCTGGGTGAACTCGTAGTTGCTGCCCGGAATTTCCTTAGCCGCCGTCTCCAGCTCTTCCACCAGCTCGGCCTTGGGCTTGCGCGGATCGGGCCACTGGTCGCGGGGTTTGAGCATCAGGAAGGTGTCGGCCATCGACGGCGGCATAGGATCGGTGGCCACCTCGGCGGTGCCGATCTTGGAGAAGATGTTGGCCACCTCCGGGAACTGGGCCAGGCGCTTCTCCAGCGTTTCCTGCATGGCCACCGACTGCTCCAGACTGGTGCCGGGAATGCGCATTGGCTGCAAAGTGATGTCGCCTTCATCCAGGCTCGGTACGAACTCCGAGCCCAGGCGGGTAGCCAGCACGCCACACCCCACCACCAGCACGGCCGCGCCTGTCAGCACCACGACCCGCCGACGCAGCGCCCAATCCAACAGCGGCGTGTAGCGAGCGCGTGACCAGCGCATCAGGCGGTTGTCGTGCTCGGCCACGCGGCCGCGCAGGAAGGTGGCGATCGCCGCCGGCACGAAGGTCAGCGACAACACCATGGCGCCGGTCAGGGCGAGCACCACCGTGATCGCCATCGGGTGGAACATTTTTCCTTCCACCCCGGACAGCGCGAAGATCGGCAGGTAGACCGCCGCGATGATGCCCAGGCCAAACAGGCTGGGACGGATCACCTCGGCGGTGGCCGAGGCGGTCAGGTCATAGCGCTCTTCATCGTTGAGCTGGCGGCCCAGCGCGTGCTGCGCCTCCCCAAACCGGCGCAGACAGTTCTCGATGATGATCACCGCCCCGTCCACGATCAGGCCGAAGTCCAGCGCACCCAGACTCATCAGGTTGCCCGATACGCCGCCACGCACCATGCCGATGATGGTGAACAGCATCGCCAGCGGAATCACCGCCGCAGTGATCAACGAGGCGCGCACATTGCCCAGCAGCAGGAACAGCACCACCACCACCAGCAGCGCGCCCTCGATCAGGTTCTTGGATACCGTGCCGATGGTGCGGTCCACCAACGCGGTGCGGTCATAGACGGCCTTGGCATGCACGCCCGGGGGCAAGCTGGCGTTGGCGGCGACCAGCTTGGCCGCAGCCGCTTGGGAGACCTCTCGACTGTTGGCGCCGAACAGCATGAAGGCGGTGCCAACCACGACCTCATGGCCGTTCTGGGTGGCCGCGCCGGTGCGCAGCTCCTTGCCTTCGCCTACGCCGGCGACATCGCGGACCCGGATGGGCACGCCATCGCGCCGGTCCAGCACGATGTTGCCGATCGCCTCCAGATTGGCCAGCTGGCCGGGCACACGCACCAGGAATTGCTGCCCATTGCGCTCGATGTAGCCGGCGCCAATGTTCTGGTTGTTGCGCATGACCGCTGCGACCACGTCGTTCAACGTGAAGCCCAGCGCCACCAGCTGGGCCGGATCTGGAGTGATGTGGATCTGCCGCTCGAAGCCGCCGATGGTGTTGACCTCGGTGACGCCGGGCGTGGTGCGCAGCTGCGGGCGGATCACCCAGTCCTGCAGGGTGCGCAGGTCCGTGGCCGTGTAGGGTGTGCCGTCGGGCTTGCGAGCGTCGGGCTCGGCCTCCACGGTGTACATGAAGATCTCGCCCAGCCCGGTGGAGATGGGGCCCATCTCCGGATCCAATCCTTCGGGCAGCTGGGAGGCGATCTGCTGCAGCCGTTCGGCGACCTGCTGGCGAGCAAAGTACAGGTCGGTGCCATCCTTGAAGACGACGGTGACCTGCGAAAGCCCGTAGCGCGATAAGGAGCGGCTGTAATCCAGCTTGGGCAGGCCGGCCATGGCCGTTTCGATAGCAAAGGTGACCCGTTGCTCGGCCTCCAGCGGCGAGTAGCCCGGGGCCTGGGTGTTGATCTGGACCTGGACGTTGGTGATGTCCGGTGTGGCGTCGATGGATAGGTGACGGTAGCTCCACACGCCCAACGCAACCAGCGCAGCGGTGAGCACCAGCGTCAGCCAGCGATGGCGGATGGACAGCCCAATGAGGCGTTCGAGCATGGCGGGCCTCAATGGTCTTCTTCGACGGTGGATTTTTCGATGTCGGCCTTGATCAGGAAGCTCTGGGCCACCACCACCTGTTCACCGGCCTTGAGCCCTTCCAGCACTTCGGCGCGCTCAGCGTCGCGGCGACCGAGCTTGACCGGCCGGGTGTGGTAGGTCTCTCCCTGCTGCACGTAGACCACGTCCTGGTCTTCTGCGGTCTGCAGCGCGGTGATTGGCACCACCAGCGCCGCCGATTGGCGATCCACGGTGACCCGCGCCTTGACCGCCGAACCCGGACGCCACAGGCCATCGGTGTTGGCCACGGTGGCGCGCGCAATGGTGCTTTGGCTGGCGGTGGCGGTGCCGGGCAGGACGCGCTCCAAGGTGGTCTGCGCCGTGACGCCATCGCTCAAGCGGGTGACCGTCACCGGCACGCCGGCACCGATGTGCTGGACGTCGGCCCCAAAGATGTGCAGGTCCACCCACAGGGTGGACAGGTCGGCGACCTCGAACAGTGGCGCGCCCTCAGCCGCCGCCATGCCCACAGCGGCCGTACGCGCCATCACCACGCCACTGATCGGCGCGGTGACGGTATAGGTGGTCAGGCTCAGGTTGCTCTCTACTGTAGCCAGTGCCTGGCCGGCACGCACCTGATCACCCACGCCCGCTCGCACAGAGCGGACCGGTCCGGGGAAGCGTGCCGTGACCTGTGCGATGCGCCCATCGATCGGGGTGAGCAGACCTTGCACCTCATGCTCGTCAGCGATCTCACCAGGCCCAGCCGGCGCGACCTGGATTCCTGCCGCCTGCGCAGCCTTGGCGGCAATCTTGGTTTCCAGCGGCGCTTCCTCGTGCTCGCCGTGCTCCTCGCCCTCAGCGGCGGGGCCGCCCTCGGATGCTTCGTTGGGGGCGGACGCATTGCAGGCGGTCAGCAACAGGGCCATGCCCAGTGCGGTCCAGGAAAAACGGCTCATGGGCTATCTCCAAATGAAGCGGCCGCCGGCGGCGTTACAAGCGCCTGGCCGGTCAGTCGTTGAATTTCGATCAGGGCGCGTTGCGCATCCAAGGCCACGTCCAGCTGCTGCTGGGCCATGGCCGTACGTTCGGACTGCAACTGGGCCCATTCCAGGTAACTGATCGCCCCAGCGCGGTAGGCACGCTCAGCGGCCCGCTCGGCTCGGGCCAGCTTCGGCAACACGTCGCTGTGCAGGCGCGCCACCTCGGCTTGTGCGACGGTGTAGCGGCCATGGGCCTCGACCAGCGTGGAATACAGCGACAAGCCCTTGGCCTCGCGCTCGATCGTCAGGACCTCCAGTTCGGCTTCGCCGGCGCGGATCTCTGGCTGTGCGCGGCTGCGGCTGCCCAGCGGCATGGACACGCTAGCGACCAGTGCAGTGTCGTCGGTCTCCTGCAGGCGGCGCACGCCGAGCTGCCAGGACAGGTCCGGTGAGGCCGCCGAACGCGCCAGCTGCAGTCGTGCCTGCGCGATCCGTCGGGCGTCGGCAAACTGCGCCAGTTCCGGAGTCCGCTCCAGCTCATCGGCCAGCGTCTGCATGGAGGCGATCGCCGGCAGGGCCATCGGATCGGCCGGAGCCACCTCGAAGGTGGGAGTACGTTCGCCCCACAGCGCGGCCAGATGCTGACGGGCGGCCAATCGCTGTTGCTCGGCCCGATCACGCGTCAGCTCGGCCCGCGCCAGCGCTGCCTGCGCGGTGAGCAGCACCGATTCGGGTGAAGCGCCGGCCTGCAGGCGTTGCCGGGCAGCGGCCACGGTTCGCTGGCGCTGGCCAACATCCATGTCCGCCAGGCTGTGTTGCCGGTTGGCACCGACAACGGCCAAATAGCGCTGCGCCGTCTCGGCGAGCAGGTCCAGCCGCCCGGTCTCGCGCTGCACGGCCAGTGCATCAATCCGGCTTTGGGCCAAGGTGCGCCGGGCGTCGAGCTTGCCGCCGCGCTCCAGGACCGAGCTCAGGCTCAAGGTCAACTCGGCGCTGTCCAGACCGCGGGCCGCGCCAGTGCCCAACGCATTTTCGACCTCGGCACCGAGCGTCCACGGTGGGCGCTGCACCGCCTGGTCGCGCTCGGCAGCGAGCACGATGGCGCGCGCATCGACCAAGCGCAGCTCGGGGTGGGTTTGGGCCACGCGCGCGAACGCGTCGTCCAAGGTCATCAGCTCGGCCGCTGCCGCCGACGTTGTCGCCGCAGTCAGCAGCAGCCATGCGGCCAAGGCCGCCAATCGTACATCCATGGAAGTACTCCGAAGGGTTTCGACATCAACAAACGATCACCACCGCGCACAGCAGCAGGTCGCTGAGCCGGCGCTGCCGGCGGAGATCACCCTGCGATCGGAGGCCGGAACGGCGCGACCAGGTGCTCGTGCGGATACGGGCGCGTGTTGGCTTGCATCACCGGCAAATGCCGGCCGATGTCCGCAACGGTCAGCAGGATCTCAGGGGGCTGTGCGGCCTGGCTGCAGCACAGCGCCAGCTGGTGAAGGCGGTGCAAGGCGGCGCCGATGCCACGCTCAGGTGCCGGTGCGGCCACTGCCGGCCCATGGGCGGCAATGATCGGATGGATGTGAACGTGCAGTTCGCTCGCCAGACCCAAGACCGGCTGGACCAGCAAACCCACCGCCAGCTGCGCCAGCAGCAGCCAGCGTAGGCCCGTCCGCAGCCGGCCAAGGGCGATCATGCAGCCGTCTTGCGCGCGTCGGCACGTGCCCGGCGGGCATCACCCAAGATCTCGAAGGCTTCCTTGATCACATACAGGCCGATCAGGGCGCCGATCACGAAATCTGGGTACGGGCTGGCCAGCCACCACACCAGGAGGCCCGCCAGGATCACGCCAACGTTGGCGACCACATCAGCCCGGGTGAACAGCCAGGTCGCCCGCAGATGCACCTCGCCGGACTTCATCGGCGCCAACATGCGCAGTGCCGTCACGTTGACCACCAGCGACAGCAGGGCGGTGCCAATCATCCAGCCGCTGACCGGCTCGGCACCGAACATTACGCGGCGGCCGACCTCGACCAACACGCCCACACCCAGCACCAGCAATACACTGCCGCTGACCCAGGCTGCGTTCGCCTTGAAGCGGGCCGTGCGCCCGATGGCGACCAAGCCAATGGCGTAGGCGGTGGCGTCAGACAGCATGTCCAGCGCGTCGGCCAATAGGCCTGTGGAATGGGCAACCCAGCCGGCGATGCCGCCGATCACGGCCATCGCCGCATTCAGGGCAAGGGCGATCCAGAGCACGCGCCGCTCCTGCGCGTTCTTGGCCTCGTGGTGGCAGCCACAATCACTCATCGGAACATCTCCAGTCGCAGGGAAGCCAGGCCCAGGCGGACCGCTGGCATGGCACAGCCGGTGAGGGTAAAGTCCGTAGCTACTACGGAGTCAAGCGTACTACGAATGAAAATCAGTGAGGCTGCCGACGCCAGTGGGTGCCATTTGGAGACCATCCGCTATTACGAGCGGATCGGCCTGCTGCCGCGCCCGGGGCGCTCGGGCAATGGCTACCGGGTCTATGGCCCGGCCGACATCGAGCGACTGCGCTTCATTGCGCGCGGCCGGGACCTGGGCTTCAGCCTGGAGGAGGTCCGCAGCCTGCTGCAGTTGGCGGGCGATGAAGAGCTTTCGTGCGGGGACGTGGATCGGCTGGCCCGCAGCCATCTGACCGACGTGCGGGCGCGCATGGCCGACCTGCAGCGCATGGCCAGCGAGCTGGAACGGGTGATTGCCAGTTGCCACGGCGGGCAGCGGGCTGTATGCACCATCCTGTCAACGCTGCGGCAGCCGGCCTCGGTGGAGGCCACGCGCCAGTGACCGAACTGGACCGCTACCTCGATGCGGCCACGCGCCAGAACACGGTGCGCAGCTATGCGTCGGCGCTGCGGCACTTTGAAGTCGAGTGGCAAGGCCACCTCCCAGCGACACCGGACAGCGTGGCCCGGTACCTGGCCGCGTATGCGCAGACCCTGGCCACCAGCACCCTTCGCCACAGGCTGGCCGCCATTGCCTCCTGGCACCGCGACCACGGCTTTGTCGACCCGACCCGGTCGCCGCTGGTGCGCAAGGTACTCAAAGGCATCAAGACCCTGCACCCGGGCCAGGTCAAGCAAGCCGCGCCGCTCCAGATTCGGCGGCTGGTCGAGCTCGATGACTGGTTAGCCGCAGCGATCGCGGCGGCACGCGCGCGGGGCGACGGAGCGGCAGCGCTGCGCCACCAACGGGACCGAGCGCTGGTGCTGCTCGGATTCTGGCGTGGCTTTCGTGGCGATGAACTGCTGCGCCTGGACGTGGCCCATCTCACGCTGGTGCCGGGACAGGGGATGACCTGTTTCTTGCCGCGCAGCAAGGGCGATCGCCAGGCCGCCGGCGTTACCTACAAGGTGCCGGCGTTGTCGCGATTGTGCCCGGTGGAGGCGACCCAGGTGTGGCTGCAGGCGGCCGACCTGCAAGAAGGGCCGGTATTTCGGGCGGTCAGCCAATGGGGCCAGGTGAGCGCCGAAGGCCTGCATCCCAACAGCTTGGTGCGCCTGCTGCGCGAGTTGCTGACCAGTGCCGGCTTTGCCGATGCGGGGCTCCACAGCAGTCATTCCCTGCGCCGCGGCTTTGCCAGCTGGGCCAACGAGCAGGGCTGGGACATGAAGGCGCTGATGGAGTACGTGGGCTGGCGCGATGTGCAGTCGGCCATGCGCTACCTGGACGGGCATGACCCGTTCGCACGGGACCGCATTGAAGCAAGCCTGCCAAGTCCAACCGTGCCGGTACCGGCGATGGCGCTGCCGGCGCCCGAGGGCAAATCTGCACTGCAGCTGCGCCTGCGCATGGTACTGACCCCATTTGCCCGCGCGGGTCGCGGCGCGGCTAAGGCCCGGGGCCGGATCGAAGAGATCTGCTTGGCCCCGTTCCAAGCGGTGCGGCTGAACACCGCCAGCAGCGAGTACCGGTTGACGGTTCCCACCGATCCCGATCGGGATCTGGATGAAATCCTGGCCACGTTGCTCGATGACATGCACCGCATGGCCGATACGCACCAGTGTTTCCTGGAAGCGTCTCTCAATACAGACGACGGCCGGCACTGGGATTGATCCCCTCATAACCTCCGGATCCAATGGCTACCCTTCACGAGACCGCCTACCCGCGACTGAAGCCTGATCCCACCGCCAAGGAACTGGAGGAGATCTATACCCCCACCGCCGCTGAGATTGCATTCGCCAAGCAGCTGACCACCCAGCCGGGACCGCAGCTGGCGGTACTGATTCATCTCAAGCTCTTCCAGCGCCTCGGTTACTTCACGGTGTTGGCCGACGTACCCGAGCGGATCCGGAAGCACATCGCCAAGGCCGCCCGACTCGGGCGCGTATTGGACACCGACCAGCTCGAACGTTACGACGCTTCCGGTAGCCAGCGCCGGCATATCCCGCAGCTTCGGCAGTTCATCGGTGTACGTCCCCTGGATAAATCAGGCTTGGCCTGGCTGGACACGGTGGCCACCGGAGCAGCCCAGACCAAGCACACCATCCCGGACATCGTGAACGTCCTGCTCGAAGAGCTGGTGCACCATCGCTACGAACTGCCCGGTTTCCGCACCCTGGAACTGGCCGCCATCGGCGCGCGTGAGCGGGTCAATCTGGGCTACTACCGTAGCATCAGCCACGCGCTGACGCCTACCACGCGCACGCTCATTGACGACTTGCTGCGCGCACCGGAAAACTCCAGGTTCACCGGCTGGCAATCGCTCAAGCGCGAGCCTGGTCGGCCCACCAACAAGGAAGTCCGGTTCTATCTGCAGCACATCCGCATGCTGCAGCAGTTGGCTGAGCAGCTGCCCCCGATCGATGTGCCGGTCCCTAAGCTTAAGCAATTCCGTGCAATGGCCCGGGCCTATGACGCCAGCGAGCTGGCCGAATTGGCTCCGGACAAGCGCTATGCGCTGGCCACCATCTTCATTCGCGCCCAGCATGCCAAGACGCTGGATGACGCAGCCGAGCTATTCATCAAGCAGGTGCGCGGGCTGGAAAACACGGCCCAGCAAAAACTGCTGGCCTACCAGCTCGAACATGCCAAGCGGGCCGACTTCCTGATCGGCCAGCTCAAGGAAATCCTGCAGGCCTATCAGCTCGACGGCAGCGATAGTCAGCGCGTGGATGCCATCGACAACAGTCTAGAAGCGGAAGTGTCGACCTTGCTGGCCGAATGCGAAGAACATATGGCATACGCAGGGAAGAACTATCTGCCTTTCATGCTGCAACCCTACGGCACGGTCAGGCCGCTGCTGTTCAATGGGCTGGAGCTGATGAATCTGCGGTCAACCAGCCACGATGCCGGCATGGAGCCGTTGATCGCAGCGGTGCTGTCGCTGCGCAACCAACGCCGTGAGCTGATCGAGGTCGCATCCCTCGGCCTGGACCCGGAAAAGGACTTCGATTGGATGTCCAAGCTCTGGCGTCAGCATGTGTTTGGCAAGCGTGCCAGCGCTGCCGGCGCCGGCTGGATGCACCGTAAGTACTTCGAGCTGGCCGTGGTGGTGCAGGTCAAAGACGAGCTGAAGTCCGGAGATCTCTTCATTCCCAGCAGCGAACGCTTTGATGACTACCGCGAGCAGCTGGTCGATGAAGCCACCTTGGCCCAGGAACTGGAAGCCTATGGTCAGGTGTCAGGTCTACCCACCGACGCCGCGTCGTTCGTGGCTGGGTTGCGCGCACAACTGACCGACTTGGCCGACGAAGTTGACGAGCGCTTCCCCGAGAATGTGCATGCGGACATCTTGGAAGGGCGCCTGGTACTGCGGAAGGGGCAACGCGCTGAGGTCTCAAGTGCCATTGCCACGGTGGATCGCCTCATCGCCGAACGGCTCCCGGAGTCCAGCATCGTCGATGTCCTGATCGACGCCAGCCAATGGCTGGATCTGCACCGTTTTTTCCGCCCGATCGCCGGTACCGAGAGCCAAGTCGAAGATCTGCCCCGACGTGTGATCACCACGCTATTTTGCTATGGCTGCAACCTGGGGCCGACGCAGACGGCGCGGTCGATCAAGGGCTTCAGCCGGCGCCAGGTTGCTTGGCTGAACCTGAAATACGTGACCGAGGATGTGCTTGAGAAGGCCATCGTAGAGGTCATCAATACCTACAATAAATTCGACCTCCCGGGCTATTGGGGCAGCGGGAAAAGCGCCTCAGCAGATGGCACCAAATGGAGCGTCTACGAGGACAACCTGCTGTCGGAGTACCACATCCGCTACGGCGGCTACGGCGGCATCGGCTACTACCATGTGTCCGACAAATACGTGGCGCTGTTCAGCCATTTCATTCCCTGTGGTGTGCACGAGGGCATCTACATCCTCGACGGCCTGCTGGCCAACACTTCCGACATCCAGCCTGAGATCGTCCATGGCGACACGCAGGCCCAAAGCTACCCAGTCTTCGGTTTGGCCCACATGCTGGGCATCCAGCTGATGCCCAGGATACGAAACATCAAGGATCTGACATTCTTCCGGCCCGAACCTGGCAGGACCTATAAGAATATCCAGGCACTGTTCGGAGACAGCATCGACTGGCAACTGATCGCGACGCATCTCCACGACATGCTGCGGGTAGTGATCTCGATCCGATTGGGGAAGATCACCGCGTCCTCGATCCTGCGCCGGCTGGGCACCTACAGCCGGAAGAACAAGCTGTACTTCGCCTTCCGGGAACTTGGCAAGGCCGTCCGAACGCTGTTCTTGCTGCGCTACATCGATGACAACGAGATTCGCAAAACGATCCATGCTGCGACCAACAAGAGCGAGGAATACAACGGCTTCGTGAAGTGGGTCTTCTTTGGCAGCCAAGGGATCATTGCTGAGAACGTCCAACACGAGCAGCGCAAGATCATCAAGTACAGCCAGCTGGTGGCCAACATGATCATCCTCCACAACGTGGAACGCATGAGCCGGACCTTGGCCGTAATGCAGAAGGAGGGGATTGAACTGACGCCCGAGATTCTGGCCGGCCTGTCGCCTTACCGGACCAGCCACATCAATCGCTTCGGCGACTATCACTTGGATCTTGAAAGGGAAGTGGCGCCGCTGAGCTATACAGCGAAAGTCCTTGAACAGGCCCCATAGACGGGGATATCCGCCATCGGGACAAGACAATTATCATTTCGTTTCAATCGCTTAGGTGGCATTTGGCCCTGTACGTAACGATTCCCTGCCGACCCTCATACCGGCCTGGTCCATCGTGCCGCACCGGCTTCCGCAGGCGTCGCAAATCCCAGGTGGGCCGAAGTGCCACGGTGCGAGTGTTGGTCGTTTGCGTTGGCCCATTCACCACACTGTGCACATCGCAGTCGCAGCCGATGCGAATGCCCTGCCCGACCTGCTACCGGCCCAGAAGGGGGCATTACCGCGCGTAGGTACCTTGTGGTGCTGTGCACCGATGCCACGTGCCGCGTCATTGCCGGTAGGTTCAATTCCTCGCCCGCTACGCGCGCCACTTGCAGAAGCTGCCGCGACCCTGCGCACAATGCCCCTTCCGGGCGCCATGCCTATGATGACGAGATGCCAATGAGCCACATCCTGCTGCGAATCGTTGAGGGCGCCAGTGTCGCGCTCTATCGACATGCTGAAGACGGCCGGGCCGAGCTGCTGCCGACGCGCCGCGACTTGTTCAATTATCCAGGTGGAATTGGGTGGGGTTACGGAGGTAGCGGA
>JAAIGE0100483350.1_pt1 | contig 20438 bp, 16 predicted proteins | sample 6487951 | NCBI WGS metagenome assembly JAAIGE01 (sample SAMN13974128, study PRJNA590717) | phyllosphere metagenome | biome: tomato field; feature: multiple bacterial spot infested tomato fields; material: tomato leaves; isolation source: leaves from tomato fields | host: Solanum lycopersicum ...
CGGTGAGCTGGCGTCCGATTGTCAGGGCCGGGTTGAGCGAGGTCAGCGGGTCCTGGAAGACCACTCCGACCTCGACGCCCAGACGCCGCCGCTCGAGCGGACCGAGCTTGCGATCCAGGTCGATGCCGTCGAACCGTCGCACGTCGGAGTCGATGATGGCGGGGCGCTCGAGAAGCCCCGCGAGGGCCATCGCCGTCAACGACTTACCCGATCCGGACTCGCCGACGATGCCGACGACCTCCCCCGGAGCGATGCTCAGGCTGACGCCGTGGACCCTTTCGACGACACCGCCGTCGCCGTCCGGGAACGAGATCCGTAGGTTCCGCACCTCTGCGAGGCTTCCCGGTGCGCCGGTCCCGGCGGCGGGAGCGGCGGCCGCCGTGACGCGCCGACCCAGGGTCGCGGCACGCGTCGCCTTCGCCAGGGCGCGCAGGCCCTGGCCGGGCTGATCGCCGATGGTCTCGGCGATCATCGTGAACACCAGGGCCGCGAAGACCACCGCCAGGCCGGGGCCGATGGCCGCCATCGGGTTGGTGTAGAGGTGAGCCAGCCCCTCGTCGAGCAGACGGCCCCAGTCGTACTCGGGCGGCTGCACCCCGAGCCCGAGGAACGACAGTCCCGCGAACGAGAGCAGCGTCGTGCTTGCGGCGGCCGCCGACTGCACCAGCAGCGGATTGGCGATGTTGGGCAGCACGTGCTTGACCATGATCCCGATCGGGCTGACGCCGATCACGCGTGCGGCCCGCACGTAGTCCTGGTCGGTGACCGACGAGGCCATGTTGTACACCAGGCGGGTGATGCTCGGGATACCGGCCAGCCCGATCGCGAGCATCGCCCCGACGGCCGAGACGTTCCAGATGACGGAGAAGAACAGCACCAGCAGCAGCCACGGGAAGGCCAGCAGGATGTCCATCACCCAGATGACGGCGCGTCGCGGATGCCGCGGCAGGATGGCGGCGGTCAAGCCGATGAGGAGCCCGCCGCCGATGAGGATGGCCGTGGCCCCCGCGGTCAGGAGCAACGACAAGCGCGTGGCGACCATGACGCGCGCGAAGATGTCGCGACCGATGTCGTCGGTGCCGAACAGATGCTCGGGACCGGCGGTCGCCCACCGGTCGGCGATGTTGCGCGCGGTCGCCGCCTCGGTCCACACCGGCGGACCGATGATCGCCACGATCAGGAGGGCGGCGACGCCGACGACCGCGACGATGCCCGTCGCGCTCACCCAGCGGGACCGGCGGCGCCGCTTCAGGGGTGCGGCGACGGCGCTCACGCCGATTCTTCCGGGAACGGTGTTGGTCATGCGGGATCTCAACCTTCCGCGATCGTCGTGCGTGGGTCGATGGTGATCAGGATGAGGTCGACGACGAGGTTCACCGCGAGGACGAGACCCGCGTAGACGAGCACCATGCCCTGGATCATCGGATAGTCCTTCGTTCCGACGGCCGAGATCAGCGTGTTCCCGGCTCCGGGGATCGCGAACACGGTCTCGATGATCACGGTGCCGGCCACCAGGCCGGACAGGAGCAGACCGCCGACGGTCAACGTCGAGGTGACGATGTTGGGCAGAGCGTGACGGAGCAGCACGATGCGCTGCGGCAGGCGCTTGGCCCGCGCCGTGGCCATGTACGTCGAGTCGAGCACCGTGATCATCTCCACCTGCACGATCCGGGCGAGGTAGGCCATGGGTCCCAACGCCAGCGCCAGGACGGGGAGCACGGCGTTGGCGGAGTCGCCCCAGCCGGCCGGCGGGAGCAGGCCGAGCGCCATGCTGAAAGCGGCGATGAGCCCGACCGAGAGAACGAAGTCGGGAACGGCGATGAGGATGCCCAGAAGGCCGGATACCCCGCTGTTCGCGATGCGACCCCGTCCGGAACGGGCCAGCAGAGCGGCGCCCATGCCGATCGGCAGCGCACCGATCACGGCGAGCGCGAACCCGAGCGCGGCGAGGGTCAGCGTGGTCGGGAAGCGGGCGGCGATCGTGTCCCCCACCGACAGTCCGGTCTGGATGGAGGTGCCGAGGTCGCCACGCACGAGACCGGCGAGATGGTTTCCGAGCTGCTGGAGGATCGGCAGGTCGAGCCCGAGTGCCTCCCGGGTGCGCTCGACCAGCGCTGCGGGTGCCGTCGGACCGAGCGCTGCGCGCACCGGATCGCCCGGCACCAGGTGGACGAGGAAGAACGCGGCGAGGACCACGACAGCCAGGCTCGCGATGAGACGGCCGATCCGCCGCAGCGCGAAGTCACTGCGCGGCGAGAGGCGCCGCCGCGGTCCGGTGCGCGCCGGGGTGGGCTCGGCCGCGCTCTGCGGCCGGAGGTCTGTCGTGGTCATCGCCGCTTCCTCAGTCGGTCATGCGGATCGTGACGGGCTGGATGTAGTCGGTGATCTCGAACGTCGCACCGTTCATGAACGTCGGCGCCTCGGTTCCCGCCATCAGGAAGGTGTGGAAGCTCTCGACGACCACCTTCTCCGCCTGCTCCCACGACTCGCAGGCCTCCTCGGGGGTGGCTGCAGCCCGCGCCTGATCGGCGTATGCGACGTACTCGGGGTCGTTCACGCCCATGAAGTTCAGGCCGCCGTCCTCCGGGAACGCGCCGCCGTAGAACAGGTCCTGGGTGACCGGACTGCCGACGCCGATCTGGATCCAGCCGGTGTCGTAGTCGAAGGTCTCGTAGAGGTACTCCGACCACGCCGCACCGTCCATCGCGATCAGGTTCGTGGTGATGCCGAGCTGGTCCCAGTCCTCGGCGACGAGCTCGCCCGCCGAGGCGTGTCCGCCCGACGCGGCGTCGTAGATGAAGTTGATGGTCAGCGGCACCCCGTCCTTCGCGCGGGTTCCGTCGGTGCCCTCGACCCAGCCCGCCTCGTCGAGGAGCTCCGCCGCCCGCTCGGGGTCGGCCGCGGGCCGCTCCCAGACCGGCTCCTCGTTGAAGCACGTGAACGGAGCGTCCGTGATCCACGAGGTGAGCTCGTAGGGGCGGCCGCCGGTGACGACCTCGGTCGCCTCGTCGTGGTTGAAGCCGAGCACGAGCGCCTCGCGGACGAGGGGGTCGGCGGTGGGGCGATCGGCTCGCTCGTTGAACAGCATCTGCCCGATGGGGTTGATGCGTCCGGCGTACTCGTAGCCCGCCGCCTCGATGCGCTCCACGTCGGGCCCCTCCACCAGTGCCGCGTTCAGGCTCCCGGCGAGCAGCAGGTTAGCGCGGGTGGATTCGTCGGTCACCACCGAGACCTCCAGCCCGTCGGGAAGGCCCGCCGTGTCGGAGGTGAGACCGTCGGGGCCCCACGTGTAGTCGTCGCGGGTGACGAAGGTGTACTTGTCGGCCGCGACCTCCGTCAGCTCGTACAGGCCGGTTCCGTTCGAACCGGCCTCCAGGCTCGCGGGGTCGTCGAGACCCGCCTGGGCCACCATGAAGATGTCGCCGACGATGTTGGCGAGGAACGGATCGGATGCGTCGGCGGTCACCTCCAGCGTCAGCCCGTCACCGGTCGCCGTGAGCCCGGCCGGCAGGACGTCCGCCAGGACGGTCGCGTTCGTCGGGTCGGCGTGGTAGTTGATGTTCGCTGCGGCGACGGCGCCGTCGAAGGGGGTGCCGTCGTGGAAGGTGATGCCGTCCTTCAGCTGGAACGAGACCGACCGTCCGTCGTCCCCGATCTCCCACGATTCGGCGAGCCACGGGTACTCCTCGCCCTCGCCGTCGGTGTAGATGAGCCCCTCGTAGGCGTACGTGAGGATCTGCAGCTCCTGCGGCTGGTTCGCGGTCATCGGCTCGATGCTGCCCACCTCGGGGTAGACGGCATGACGGAAGACGCCGCCGGAGACGGGCTCGTCGCCGCCGCCTCCCCCGCCGCCGGAACAGCCGGCGAGCGTCAGGGCCAGGATTGCGCCGCCGGCGAGGAACGCCGGCAGGGTGGTGCGTCGGTGCATGATGACTCCTCGGGTTGCTGGTGCAATTGGGGTGGAGCTGTCAGGTCGTGGCGGGTTCGAACGCACCGAGGTGCGCGAGCGGGCCGGCGGCTTTCACCGAGACCTTGACGGTGGGACGCGTGGTGTACGAGACGGGGGTCTCCAGGACGTCGACGACGGAAACCTGGAGCGGATCGGCGCCGGCCTGGATCGCCTTGGCGATCGCCGCCTTGGATGCGGCCTCGATAGCCGCATCCCGATCCTCGATGTCGCTCATCTGGTCGGCACGGCCGCCGGCGAGCGAGATCGCGGCGCCGACCGCGTTGGCGACGCCGCCGTGCGGTGGACGGATGACCGGGCCCGCTCCGGGGAGGTCGTCGGGAACGAGGAACGCCCCGCCCCCCACGACGACCAGGGGCAGATCGAGGCGCCCGAGCGAGAGACGCTCGACGGCCTCCTCGAGGTGCTCGTGCGCTCGGCCGAGCGCCGAGCGGAGCGCCGCGCGGGTGCTGCCGGCCAGGCTCGGAAGCGTGCGGCCGTCGACGGACGCGCCGGCGAGGGCCGCCGCGTCGGTCAGCGTCGCGATCGCTCCGCCGAAGAGCAGCGCTTCCCTCTCGATCCGGTACCCCACCGACTCGGGGCCGACGACGCCGGTCGCCGGGTCGACGATCGTGCCTCCCCCGACGCCGAGGCTCAGGATGTCGGGCATTCGGAAGTTCGTGCGCACACCGCCGATCTCGCGCGGCAGGGTCGACTCGCGCGGAAACCCGTTCACGAGCACCCCGAGGTCCGAGGTCGTGCCGCCGACGTCGACGACGATCGCGTCGTCGACGCCGGAGAGGTACGCGGCGCCGCGGATCGAGTTCGCCGGCCCCGATCCGATCGTGAGCACGGGGTACTGGGCCGCGTAGTCGAGCGACATCAACGTGCCGTCGTTCTGGGCGAAGTAGGTGACGGCGTCGAGGCCCTCCTCCTCGACGACGGTGAGGAGGGCGCGCGTGACCGAGCGCGCGACGCCGTAGAGCGCGGCGTTCAGCGCGGTGGCGTTCTCGCGTTCGAGCAGGCCGATCGGTCCGATGTCCTGGCTCAGGAACACCCGGGCGTCGGGGCCGAAGTGCGCGCGGATGAGGGCGGCGACCTCGAGTTCCTGCTCGGGGAACGAGGGGCTGAAGATGCCCGCCACGGCGACCGCGTCGAATCGGTCGAGTCCGTCGAGGAACCGCAGCACGCCGTCGCGGTCGAGCGGAGCGATCGCGGTGCCATCGACCATGTGTCCGCCCCCGAGCATCGCGGTCCCCGCGAGCGCGGTCGCCGTGAGGTCGGCGGGCCAGCCGCTCAACGGGGGGTACTCCGTCGCGGCCGGTGCGCCCAGGCGCACCATCGCCACCCGGCCGAGATCGCGTCGGCTCACGATCGCGTTGGTGGCGTGGGTGGTGCCGAGCATCACGCGCGAGACCCGGTCGCGCCGCTCGCCGATCTGCGCGAGCACCTGCGCGATGCTGGCACGGATGCCGCCGGTGACGTCGGGGGTCGTGGGCTGCTTGGTCGAGGCCAGCACGGTGCCGACCTCGTCGAGGACCACGGCATCGGTGTTGGTCCCGCCGACATCGACGCCGATCGAGAGGGTCCGCGGCTCGGTCATCGCTGTGCTCCTTCGAACGGAACGTAGGGCAGGTCGTAACCGAAGGCTCGCGGACCGGCGAGCTCCAGTCCGCGCTCGGTCCGCCACAGCGGGTCGCAGGCCCAGGCGAGGACCGAGACGCGCTGCCCGAATCGCAGCATCTCGGTCGAGATCGCATGGCCCGTCTCGGAGTCGACGATGGTGACAAGGTCGGGGACCGTCGCGATCACCTCGCCGTCTTCCAGCACGATGAGGTTCTCGTTCTGCAACTCGATCCGTTGGAGGCGCCCGCGGTCGGCGCCGACGCCGGCGATCGTGACCGATCCGCGGACGAAGCCGCCCTCGGTGCGACGGGCGACGTCGATCACCTTGCCCGCGATGAGCACCGCGGCGGCGAGCTCATCGGCCACGGCGCGGACGGGATCGGAGGAGGCCAGCAGTGCACGACCGACCCGGATGGCGGTACTCACCGTGCCCTCGATCACCGCGCCGCGAGCGGTCTCGGCTGTCAGCGGGTAGTGCGCTCCGAGGCAGAGGCCGCCGCTCGCGACCGTGACGGCGCGCGCGTGACGCTCGAGCCAGGCCAGGTCGACGGTTCTCATGGTGACGACGTTTCCCACCACGTCGGCCATGACGGCGAACTCGCACGGCACACCGGCGACGTTCATCGCGATCATCGTGGCCTCGGGGAACGCGCGCCCCATCCCGTCGGCGTCGAGCAGCTGCAGTCCCAGTCGCGCCGCCCAGCCGACGGGGCTGACGCCGTTGCTGCCGCCGATCTCCGCGGCCATCAGCGTCGTGATCGGGCGCCCCGCGGCGGCCTCGGCACCGGCCAGGAGGGCGTCGATCTGGCTCGTGGACGACAGCATCTCGATGCCGACCGTGGGCGCACCGATCCCCGACATCATGATGACCGCATCGTCGGGTCCGAGGTCGTCGACCGTCACCAGGCGCACCGGCCCGGCGGCTGCGAGAGCCTGCTCGGTCGCGAGCTGGGAGGTGTAGACCGCGCCGCCGCCGCCGGTGCCGAAGACGGCGCACCCAGCGGCGAGCGGAGCGATGTCGGCGGCGGCGACGGACGTGAGCCGTTCGCGCGTCGGGGCATCGGTGGGGACGGGGACCATGCTCCGACAGTAGGCAGGGTTCGCGACCACGACAATGTGCCGAACACCTAGAGAATCGGGCACACTTGTGTCCATGGCACAGTTCTCGGTCCGGGACCTTCTCACCGAACGCGAGCGACTCGGGCTCGAACTCGCAGCCGGCCCGCCCAGCGGCACCGACATCGTGGCGGTCGACATCGCCACCCTCGACGCGCTCGATGCTCTCGAGGCCGGCACGCTCGCGATCATCCCCGGCGAGGAGAACCCCGCACCCTACCGGCTCGACGTCGCGCTCCGACAGGCCAGCGCGCGCGGCCTCGCCGGCCTCGTGTTCACGACCGACCTCGCCCTCGCGGAGACGGCCGTCGCCCTCGCCGAGCGCGGACGCGTGCCCGTGCTCGCCGCGCCGCAGGCCAAGCCCTCGGACCTCGCCGTCGCCATCGACCGGCTGCTGTCGGGCGGTGCGTCGGAGGCGATGACGCGAGCCGCGTACGCGATCGACCAGGCGGCGGCCGCGGCCGGTGCCGACGGCTCGGTCGACGGCATCCTCGCCGCAGCCGGTCGCGCCCTGGGCGTGGGCCTGTCGCTCGAAGACGATCCGACGGTGCTCTGGAGCGACAACGATGCGGTGTGCGTCGGCGAGGTGCCGATCGGTCGCCTCGTCGCCGACAGATCGGATGCCGCCGCCGACGTCGCCCGACCGGTCGTGGCCTCGCTCATCTCGCGCGCGACGCAACGACAGCTCCGCGACCGGTACGCACCGACCCAGTCGCGCGCCGACCTGCTGGTCGAACTCGTGCTGGCCGAGTCGTCCCGGGTCGAGGCCTTCGTGGGCCAAGCAGCCCGACTGGGCTTCCCGCTCCAGCTCTCGCACGTCGTCGGCTGGCTCAAGCCCACCGCGATCGGCGACCCCGACGCGCGTCCGCCGCGCGGCGTGGAACCGGCGCTCGAGCTGTTCGCACTCCAGCTCGTGGAAGGCCGCGAGGAGATGTGGCACGTCGCCTTCATCCAGGAGGACATGTTCCTCGTGAGCACCGAGGAGCACGGCGCCGGCGACCACCAGCGTCGCCTCCGGGAGGTCGGGGAGCGCCTGCAACGGCAGGCGCAGCGTCTCGCCGGCTCGGGGTGGGCCTACACGCTGGGCCTCTTGAAGGGAATCTTGGCTTCGCTGTCCCGACCGCAAGGACAGGCCTCCTTCTCGGCGCTGGCGCTCTGTTGCGGCCCTTCGCTGTGCGCCGCTTGCGCGGTGCTTGCTCTCGGGTGCGGTAGGGCCGGACGCTCCGCCTACCGGTTCCCACGAGGCGCACAACGCGCTGGTGGAGACAAACCGATGAAGCGCACCCAAGACCTGAAGGCTCAATACCAACTCCAGATGGACGAGGAGGGCATCTTGCTCGCCGCCGCCCACATCCTGGAGCAGCGCCGACAGCGCCAAGGCCGCATCCACAGCCCCGACCAAGCCGGCGATTACTTGGTTGCCCGCTGCGCACATCTGAGTCACGAAGTCTTCGGGGCCGTCTTCCTCGACACCAAGCATCACATCCTGGCAACCGAACATCTCTTCTTCGGCACGGTCGACGGCTGCGAGATTCATCCCCGAGTCGTGGCACAGCGCGCTCTTGAGCTCAACGCGGTGGCCGTCATCCTCTTCCACAACCACCCGAGCGGCAATCCAGAGCCGAGCGAAGCGGACCGCAAGGTCACCCAGCGCCTGCAGGAAGCCTTGGGCCTCCTGGACATCCGAGTGCTGGACCACCTGGTCATCGGTGGCCAGAAGAGCGTCAGCCTCGCGGCAAGGGGGTGGGCATAGCCCCCCTTCTTTCATCGGGTGACGACGGCGCAGATGTGCTCCGTAGAACGGGACCCACTGCTTACCGCATAGCAAGCCACAGCAACAGCAAGAACATGCATGCTCCTGCGACAGCAGCGAACATCTTCCACTGTCGGAGTTCGGCTTTTAAGCCCTGACTATCCAGCTTGCTCTGCTGCAATAGCTCTCCCAGGTGGCGGCGAGTTTCGTCAAGCTCGGACTCCCTCCGATCCAGTTTTGTCGAGAGTTGAATCAACTTGTCTTCGGCATCGCTTGCTTCGGTTCGTGCGTCTTCTGCCTCTTGAGCTGCATCCAGGCAATCTCGCAGTCGGTGGCCGAAATCGCTGGGCGTGAGGAAAACATCGTCGGCGTGCTTGTCCAGCAACAGCACGTCGTTGGCATGGCCCAGCGCGGCATAGAAGGGCAGGCCTGTTTCGATCAGGGCACGGGTGACGTTGCGTGAGTCACCAATGGTCTCTAGTCGCTCGCCACCACCTCGCGCGATGACCAGTCCTTTTACGCCAGTTGCAGTGAGCTGCTTCAACGCTTCAAGGAACTTGGTTTCATCACCGAAGTTGGCCGTCACAAGCGTGTTGTTTCGAAGTTTCTGCAGTCTTGCCGCAGAGCAGATGTCGTCCCAACCGGTCTTGCTCGCAAGGAAGCCAAGCCCAGAAAGGCCATTTTTCCCGAGGAACTCCCCAATCGTCACTGGATTGCGTCCGCGATCCGGGATGGGAACCCGTGGCTCCCGCGCTGCCGTGAGCCAGGGGCCCTCCACACGCCCCTGGAGCTCTACGGACATTTTTCTGTTCACCGTCAAAACGCCCGCGATGATGATCGGTGCGTCGTCTTGGGGTTGTTCCTCTAAAGGGATACGGAAGCTCAACTCTGCGCCGGGATAAGGCTCAAAAACCCCATAGCAGAACTGTTTCCATGGCATGAGTTTCTTGGCTCTCCCGGCTACCCGGATTGGTAGCTTCCCGCCCTCCAGGCGCGCAAGAGGCAACACCTGGTCAGCGGTGATCCAAGGCGTGTTGGCGTCGGTGGCTGCTGAGTCGAGATTGCGGCTTGCTTGAGACATGAGCGCATCAATGAAAGCATTTCCTACAATGTAGCCCAGCGATCGAAACGTGGCCCACGAGTGACTCGCTATACCGGGAGATTTGTCACACAACCATGCGGTGCGCTCGACAATTCCGACGTTTGACTTGCTGGGCTACTGTGCGGATAGACTGAGCCTCCCAACTCTTCGTATGAGCTGGCTTATGGACTTCAGTTGCAACGGACGCCCCCTCTCCTTTGCCTTGGCCATGACATTGGCCGCAGGGGTTTTGACTTCGGGACTGGTGGCGTGCGCTCAACCTTCGGCCTTGCCCCAGGAGACCACTGTGCCAAACCCCCCAAGCAAGGCCGCGATTGAGGCCGAACAGAACAAAGCTGCTGCGGCATCCGATATCGCGGCGGATGCCGCGGCAAAGGTCACGCCTCGGCTTGTCGATGAAGACGACTACCCCGAGTTGCAGCCGGGGCCCGCGTTGACTGCCCCCGCACTCATCAAGGTCATAGCTCAGTTGGCACAGGCTCTTCGCTCCCAAGCCGACACGGCCCCCGGAGCTGTTGAGCACGCCACGGGATTGAAGTTGCCCTCCGATGCCAAGGGGCGACGCTATGGGGCTAGGGGCGCACTTGAGAAGGTAGGTTACGAGGTGGCGGTCTGGAAGCCCTACGCCAAGCACCCTGGCCACTTGATAGAAGTGTCGGTCAGCCCGCCTGGCTCATGCGAACTCACCATGGACGCGGTGCAAGCCCCTCTGTTGTCGGCGGGCTTCCGGATGACCAAGCCGGGTTTTGGTGACGACCACCGGATCATGTTCGACAAGCACGCCGGTCAAAACCTTGGTGCCTACATCGCCGTTAAGACAGACAACCGCAACGATCCGCACTGTGTTTCGAGAGTGACCTTCGAGTTGGAGCCAATCGATGGTTGACCCACGTGTCGAACAGCTCCTCAGCGAGGTAGAGAAGCAAGCCGGGTTGCCGCCTTCGGCTGCTCGGGACTTTCGCGAGGCCGTCGAAACCTCTCCCTACCTTGCGTCTGCGATGGCCCAGGCCGTGGAGAGCGGCAGTTTGCGTCACCTGTCGGTGTCAAACCGGCCGAACGAAGGCGGGCACTACGACGCGAGCACAGGCACGGTCAATGTCAGCGCGGATATATTCCAGAGAACCAAGCAATCGGATCGCGTGGATTTGCTGACGGGTGTGCTGGGTCACGAGACCGGGCATGCGTTGATGGCCAAGTCGGCTGAGCAATCGCGATACAAGCTTGCCTACGGCATCGATCAAGCCCTCAAGGAGGGAGCGCAATACGGTGAGCCGGTGGTGGATGTCACTCCTACAGCCAAGGAATATCTTGCCTCCGCTCGCCGGGATGAGGGCCTGGCAGAGTTGATGAGCATGAACTCTGTGGCGAGCCGGGTGGTCACGACCACTGGCGAAGTCAACCAAAAAGATCTGCTGCGTCGGCTAGACCCCACGACCGCTTGCGTCACCAACGAACAGTTGGAGCCCGGTGTCCGGCTAGATAAGCATGGATTGCAGCTTACGCAGGGCCGCATTGCCAGCCCTGCCGTGGAGGCGGTGGCCGAGTGCCATTTTGACAAGGGTGGCAACACCTTGGGACACAAGGGCACCTCGGCCTACCAGGCTTACTACACGGCTTACGCCATTGGTGCTGGCGCCGACATCTGGAAAGATCGTGCGAACGTCACGGCGCAGCCGATGCCTAAGTTGGGCTACAACCTGCAGGAGCTAGGGGTGAGTGCTCAGCAAGCCGAAGATGCGGGTATTGACCTGGGTGGGGTGGGCAAGACGTTCGGGTTTGCGGACACCTCCCAGGGACAAGTGCGTCAAGTGGAAGTGCGGCAGTTAGGTGCGGGCAACAGCAATCGCCCGGAGTTGATGTCAGGAAATGATGTCCAGCCGCAGCGGATTTTGGCCGACAACCCGGCCCATGCCGACCATCAGACTTATGTCCGCATCCACGACTGGGTCAAAGGCACGGGCAACTGGAACGACGAGGAGAGCCGCAACGTGTCGGCGTCGCTCTACAAGCAGCAGGCCGAAGATTCACTTTTGCAGCGGGTCGATCGGGTGACCGGAGGCCTGGGGAGCAATGGCGCTCAGAACGTCGTTGCGATCTATGCGCCCTTTGGGGACAAAGGGCCGTTCTTCCATGCTCATGTGGACGGGCGCGAGGCTTCTCAGCAGCCCGCGCAGCAGAGCCTCCAACAGGCGGAGGTCATTAAGCAGGACCAGATGCGACAGCAGCAGATGGAGCAGACCCAGCAACAAACAGCTCAGCAGGAGCAAGGACCGCGCATGACCATTTAGCGGGAAAGCTGGATGGAACGATGAGCAAGAATTTCGATTGAATTTGTCGGTGGGCGAAGACTCAACGAACAGGGGGCGGCATGAGCATAGTTGCGTATCGCTGCGGGAAGCAGATCACTGACGAGATAGAGCTTCAGGCTTATCTCGCCTCTTTGTTGAGGCTAGAAAACGTCGGTTTGCTGCTTGGGGCCGGAGCATCCTGCTCTGCTGGTGGGCAGACGATGAGGACTCTATGGAGCAGCTTCTTGGCAGGGAACCCAGTCAAGGCAGATTGGCTTCTGGCGCAAAAGTTCATCACGGAGAACGAGAAAAGATTGCCACTGCCTCCGGCTCCCCGGCCTCCTCCTGGAGTTGTGCCGTCCGCGGCGAACCCCTTCATCCAGGTCTCGGTCCCTGTCGCAGTTTTACCAAACTTCGAAGTCCTTCTGGACAAGCTTGAAATCGCAATCCTTGAATGGGAGCGTCAAGGTAGTCCTCAACTTACCGAAGCCCAGGGTGTCAGAACGGCCCTCTTCAGATCCGTCGTGAATGCTGCGAAGCTCAAGGAGGATTGGTGGAAGTCTCCCTTAGGTGCTGACTTGGCCGACGAACTGGGAGCCCATCGCTCGATTCTTCAGAAGCTCACTGCAGCACGCCAGCCCGGCCAGCCAGCCCCCTGGGTCTTCACAACCAACTACGATCTGGCGATTGAGTGGGCAGCGGAATCGGTAGACCTTCAGGTCATCAACGGCTTCTTAGGCGTGCATAGCCGCCGCTTCTCGCCCCAAAGCTTCGACCTCGGGTTCCGCAATGCCCAAGCCAAGGGAGAGGCCCGTTTCGGCGTCTACAATATCTACTTGGCCAAGCTCCACGGGTCGTTGACCTGGAAAGAGGTTGACCACAGCTTGTATGAGGTCTCGGCCTCTGAAGCATGGCGTGACATCGGGGATTTTTTGATAGGCCTCCAAGACACGCTTAGCTACTTGGTCCTGCCGCGTGCCGCGAAATACCTCCAGACCGTCGGGTATGTCATGGGCGAGCTGCTGCGACGGTTCGCGGAGTTCATGGCCCGACCGCAAACGGCGCTCATCATAAGTGGCTATGGTTTTGGCGATGAACACATAAACCGACTCATACGCTCCGCCTTGCTCAATCCGACGCTTCAGGTGGTCGTGTATCTCCCTGAGTTCAAGGGCGATCCCACAGCGGGTGATCTCCCGCAAACCGTGCGCAGATTGCTTGCGCTTCAAACGCCACGTTTGACCATCGTTGGTGGTGGTGAAAGAGCCTACACCAGCGCTTTGGCAGCCGATCTGCCTGACCCCACGATCTACGATCAGGAGCTGGCGGACTTGCGCAGGCGTTTGATGCCCGAGAAGCCCGACGTAGAGGAGGACGACGAGCTATGAGGAGCCGGCAGGCCATCGGCTACGTTGTCCAAATCGACGGCGTGGATATCACGCTGAACCTCATGGATGTCCATCGCGGCCAACTGGCCGCTCACGCGCACGGGGTCTCGGTTGTCACTGAAGTGGGAAGTCTTCTCGGGATTGAATCCGGTGGCCGGCTATTGGTGATGAAAGTTCAGTCCTTGTCCTTTGCTGAGCCCAAAGAGGTTCACCGGTTTGGGCTCTCGGGAACATCGGTTGCTTCCGAGCCATTGCGTCATCTCACCGGTTTGGTGGTGGGTCGGCTGCGGCGTGACACAGGAAAGCTGGCTTTCGTGTCTGACTCTCTTTCCTCGCCTGCGCTAGGGGCTGAGGCCTTTCCGCTCACTGACGAAGAGCTGTCTTCGATTCTGCACAGTTCTTTGGCCTCACCGGCAGACATTCACTTGGGGGATGACCTGCGGGGTGGCGGCCGTTTGATGGTGGACCTGGAGAGTTTGGTTTCCAGGCATGTCGCGGTGCTTGGCAGTTCAGGGCAAGGAAAGAGCTGCTTTACAGCTGCGGTGCTCCAGCAGATCGCCAAGATGCCCAAGGCGCGGGTGGTCATCTTCGATATCAACGGCGAATACGAAGACGCTTTCCCTGCTGCCAGCTATCCTCCGGGAGCCATCAAAGTCACACGCATCGGCGGGTCAGATCCGAATAGCTACCGTATCCCTTATTACGCGTTGGGTCGCTTGGGCCTGCAACGCCTGTTGTTGCCCAGCGATAAGACTCAACGGCCCGCCCTTACCTTTGCCTTGGACCACCTCAACCAGGTGAAGTGGTTCCCGGCTTACGGTGGCGTGGGCCTAGCGACGGACACGCAAGCATCGTTGTTCGACGACTGTCGGAGTGACCGCGTATCCGAGGCGCAGACCATCATTGAAAGCCTACGTGCAGGGATGCCACCGCCGGCGCTCTCTTGGCCTCCCATGCAGGCCCTCGGTCCCTTGATTGCTGACAGCCACGCCATTGCTCCTGCGCGAAACGGCTTCGAACGCAGCGCCTGGAACTACGGAAACATTGCCCCGCTCATTACTCGCATCGCCAGATTCGTGGATGACGAGATGTTCAAGGATGTGGTGAGCGTAGCTGGTGGCCCGGGCTGCGGTGGTCCGCTCAGCTGGAAAAACGAATCAAAAGCGGTCGTGGAACGGCTGTTTGGCGGAGATGAGGTCAACTGGCGGGTGCATATCGTTGACCTCCGTCGGGTGTCGCACGATCTGACGCCGTTTGTTTTAGGGGCAGTGTTGGAGCTCTACGCGTTTGAGCTCTTTAGACGGGGGCAGGAGAACAAACGGGAGACCTTGCTAGTGCTTGAGGAGGCGCACCACTACCTCCGGCAAATGGGGACTGGCGATGAAGCTGTGAACAATGCTCTGGCCTACGAGCGTCTAGCAAAGGAAGGGCGAAAATTTGGGTTGGCACTATGGCTCAGCACCCAGCGACCTTCAGAGATATCTCCGACCGTGCTTTCCCAGTGTAATACCTGGGTCTCTTTTCGCCTGTCCTCGGAGAAGGATCTTTCCGCGATCCAATCCGCAAGCGAGTGGGCGGATAAGCGTGAGGTGCGAAGGATCGCTGGGCTTGCTCGCCAGAACGCTTTGGCTTTCGGTGGAAGCCTCCAGATGGCCACTCTGATTAAAGCTCCAGTAGCTCATCCTCTCCCTCGTTCTGAAGACGGCCGCTTCAACAGCTGGGCTTCCGACGTGAGCGAAGAAGAGGAAGAGGGTTTTGGTGACTACCTGTGATGCGCTTGTCTCGTGGCATGACCGCGCCCGACTGCGCGCATCGCGTCAGTGGAACCTAGCTTCCGGCGATTGACTCTTGCCGGTTACGTGCTCCCGGAGCAGTGACTCTAGTTCCGCGTCGTCCAGTGCATGGGCACCCGTCTGGAAGACTAGGTCAGCCACTCGCTGCCGTCGTCTCATCTCTTCGCGCCTTGCTGTTTCCTGCGCCTTTGCTTCGCGGCGCTGGTTGGCTAAAAGCTCTTTCGCTTGCAGCTGTGCTAAGCGCTCGGTGGCCCGCTGAATTTGGTCTCGGTAGTGATTCGTTGCGGTCATGCGTTTCTCCTGTCGCTTGAAAATGAGTCAAGCAGGAAAACGGCTCGCGTCAAGCATTGAGGTGGTCTCGAATTTCGTCCGCCGCGTGACTCGAAAGTTCTGAAAAACAGGAGCTTTCAAGAACAAGCAAGAGCGCACCTAGGTGTCACTGCGTGACACGTGCGCAAAGGGCTTCGCCCCTTGAACCCCAAGTGCTTTCAGCCCTTGCGCAAATCCGAATCCAAGGCATAACGAAGCGAACCCAATCGCTTCGGAACCCATGCTTCATGGCCATCTATCACGCGCAAGTCAAGACATTCAGCCGCGCCAAGGGGCACTCATCTGTCGCAGCGGCCGCCTACCGCGCCGGCCTGCTGCTTGAGGACGCGCTCACCGGCCTGCGCCACGACTACCGCCGTCGGGACGGCGTGGTCGAAACGCGCTGCATTGCTCCCGAGGACGCGCCCGATTGGGCTCTGGTCCCCGCTGAGCTCTGGCCGGCGGCAGAGGCGGCTGAGCGTCGCAAAGATTCCACGGTTGCACGTGAGTTTGAATTTGCCTTGCCCCACGAGCTCGACGATCTTCAGCGCTCCGAGCTGGCCGTGGAAGTCACCCGTGCGCTCGTCGGGCGCTACGGCTTTGCGGCCCAGGCCAGCATCCACAGCCCCGGCAGCAAGGACGGCTTGAACTGGCACGTCCACGTGCTGGCGACGACGCGGCGCATGGGGCCAGACGGTCTCACGGACAAAACAAAGGAACTGGATGGCGGGCCGTCGGGACGTGTTGAAGTGCAGTGGGTGCGCGAACTCATCGCCTCCACCATCAACGCCCACCTTGAGAAGGCGGCGCTTGAGATTCGCGTGGACCACCGCCGACTTAAGGTCCAAGCCGAAGATGCACTGGCGCGCGGCGACCTTGCCGCTGCTGCCGTCCTGTCCCGAGAGCCCACCAAGCACGTCGGCAAAAACGGCACGGCGTTGGCTCGACGGGGCCAGCCGTCGGAGCGTTCGGACGCAAACCGTCGAATCGAAGAAACCAACGAGGAGACCTTCCGAAAACTCATTGACGTGTTCGAGCAGGAGGGGCGCGCCATGCCGGTGCCCGATGGTCATAGCCGGGCCCAGGCCGAGCGCGAGGCTCGCCGGTCTTCCGCCGTGCTATCTCTGCCACTGGGGCGCGGGGCGGGGCACATCGAGATGTCGAGCAGCATGGCGCCCATCGCCCGTGGGCTGGGACTGCTGGAAGCCGAGGATGCCAAGCCGCATCGCGATCCGCGTTCGGTCTCCGAGCTCGCGGAGGAGGCCAGCGACGAATGGGGAGTGGCTGTTCAAGCGGATCCCCGCTTGGCGAAAACACTCCACGCAACACTGGACCTGCTGCAGTGGATCAGGGAACGCGTGGCTGCCTTCGCCGACGAGGCCCGGCTGCGTCCGGACCTCAACGAGCTGCTGCGGCGGCTGCGGCGCTTCAAGGCAGCCGCCATGAAGTTCGCCCGGCGGCTATTGGCGGTGCGCCGAGCGGAGAAGCTGCACCACATGGCCGAGAACTCATGGAACGACTTCGTTGCGAACAACCCCGAGCCCGGTCCATCGTGGATGCAGGGGGGATGGAATCAGAGGCGTGGTCGCCGACTGAGCACCCTCGAAAGTAGAACCGCAGAGATGGCGGATGCAAGGGCCAGGGTGACCCCGGAGGAACAAGCCCTTTGCGAGAAAGAAGCCTCGGCCAACGCGGCGCATCTGGAGGTGTGGAGCCGAGACATGCTCCAGCGGTATCCCCTCCAGCTCGACATGGCGAGTGAACCCGAACAGCATCGTCCCAGCCCTGCCATCTTCGTCCCTCCCGCTCCTGTCTACGTTCCCAAGCCGCCGCGCTTCCACTGAAACCATTGAGCCCCGCACTGCGGGGCTCAATGTTTATATGCTCTCGGTAGACTCAGTGAAGGGTCGGCCGTTTTTTGGCACGCACAGGATCCAACTGTGCGTCTTTGTTCTTCCGGCCCGCGCGCCATTCGTCTATCGATGGGAGCTCTCGAACAATGACAGCCTCGCGTGTGCGCACGGCCGGCGAGGGCCGGGGAGGAGCATGGTCCAACGATGGAGCGGCGTTGCTTCCGCCTGGGACGTTCTTCTGGCTGTAGACGATCAGTTCGCCAGCGGAGGCCCAAGCATTGCAAACATTTCGCTGGCGCGTAAGGGGCTCGTCCGAAAGGGTTTGGCTCATCAGCCCTGCGAGCAGTTGGCCAGCGATTTCGAGTTGTTTGGGATGGGTGGTCATGAAAATTCCTACGTGTGGGGAAGCCCTCATCCAATCAACAATTCTCGACTGCGCAAGAGCTCGCTTGTGGGCTTATTTCACAAATTTGAATACGGGTCAAAATTTGATGGCTGCTATGTCATAAGGAAGCAGTTAAGCCGAGTCGGGCAGTTCGGGCTTGTGTGCGCTTCAACCGTCGGTTTCCCTCTGCTGTGACAGGCAATTCTGTCAAAGTAGCTTAGCTCAAGGTGACTTCGTCGGATGAATCAGATAAAGGGGGGAACACCAATCCCTATCTTGCTTGACAAGTCCCAAAATGGGACTATGATTGCGGCATGAGAGTCATCGCCATTGCCACGCTTAGGGACTACTGGGAGGCGAACCCCCCAGCCGAACAACCCTTGAAGGCGTGGTATGACGAAGCGAAGGCGGCCACTTGGAAGTCACCGCAGGACATCAAAAACGCTTACCGAAATGCAAGCTTCATTGCCAACAACCGAGTGGTGTTCAACATCAAAGGCAATGATTACCGATTGATCGTGGCGGTGGCTTACCGAGTCCGCATTGTTTACGTGAAGTTTATTGGCACACACGCCGAATACGATCAGATAGACGCCGTAACCATAGAGGTTGACTGACATGAACATCACCCCCATCCGCACCCCCAGTGATTACAAGGCTGCATTGAGGTCGATCTCCAAGCTGGTGGAGGCTGACCCCGCGCCCGATAGCCCGGAAGGCGAATACCTGGACGTGATGGCTACGCTCATTGAGGCGTATGAAGCCAAGCAGTTCCCCATAGATGCGCCGGATCCGATCCAGGCAATCAAGTTCAGAATGGAGCAGGCCGGTCTTGAGCCAAAGGATCTCGCCGCCTCCATTGGCAAGCCCAACCGCGTGTATGAAGTGCTCAACGGGAAGCGTGGTTTGTCCATTGAGATGATCCGAAACCTTCGCAAAAACCTGGGCATCCCTGCGGAAAGTTTGATTGGCGCCTAATCCTTAGCCCCCGCTTCGGCGGGGGCTTTTCTTTCGGACTAATTGGTGTCGAAAGGCGACCGTCTGCTTGGCGTGCTCCATAATGTCGGTCGGCACGTTGTCGCAATCTACCAGCACGGCGACGTGAGATTCGTGCGGAAGTCCAGGTGTGCTCATGTGGATTGCTTCCTTGGCTTGGAAGGTTTCTTGCTCTGTGGTGGTTCTTCGAGCAAAGGGAGAAGAGTGTCCAGGCTGAGTCCATAGGCCAACACCGACAGCCCAGGCGACACGCCCCGGAGCCCGTCCAGCTTCTCCTGAGCTGTGAACGCCCTGCTATAGGTCACGTGGTGCTCGTCGTCCAGCTCGTGGCCGACCAACTGGGCGCGGAGCTCAGACACCACGCCCGCGCCTTGCAACTCTTGGATCAGGGTTTTGCGCAGCGAGTGGAAGCCTCGCTTGGCCGTGGGCCAGTTCTTGCCCACCTCGGCCAGGTGCCGGCTGAAGGCTTTGGAGATCCAGTTCCCCTGGCCGTTCTTGGCATCGGCTTTGGCCGCTGGGAACAAACGTTCCTGTCCTTGGGCGCGCGCCTGCTCGACCCAGTCCAGGAAGCCTAATGCGAGTAGGTCGGGGTGGATAGGCACGGTTCTCAAGCTCACGTCCGTCTTGACCTTCTGATGCTCTCCCTCATCTGAAATCTGGACGCAGGGGATGCCGCCATCAACCACCACGTCGGCAGTCAGCAGTTGGCCGACCTCCGAAGCGCGGGCGCCGGTATACAAGCCAATGAGGGACGCCCACCGTGCCGCCAAGGGCAGACCTTCGAAGGCGGCCGGCGCGAACAGGGCCTGGACCTGGTGGGCGTCGTAGGCTTTGAAGCCGAACTTGCGGCGGGCGCGCTTTTCCCGGGTGGAGTAGCTCACGTGTCCGGACGCGGGGTTGTCGCCCCGAGGGTAGTGGCCGGAGGCTTGGGCCCACTCAAAAAAACCTCCCCGCCCACCGATATACGACTGCTTGTTCGTGAGGGTCGGGGTGGAGGCTCCCTTCTCACGCATGTCCTGATACCACCGGGCCAGATCTGAGCGGGTGACCGTGTGCAGCTTGGTCTTCTCACCCAGGAAGCTGGTCAGCAGTTCGACAGCGGTCCGCTTGATGGTCCAGGTCTTGGGCAAAGTGCTGCCCTTGAGGCTGTTCAGCCAGGCGTCTCGGGCCTTCCCGAGCGTGATTGATTCGAGGGCGGGCTTTGTCGTCCGCCGTGGCGTCTGGAGGGGCGGCACGTGCTGATGAATCAGCTCCCCCAACGCGCTGGGCTGCGGGGCCGTCAACGCCATGAGTTGCTGGTAGAGCGTGACGTCCTCGGGCGTGTCGATCTGCCATTGCTCGGTGATCGACCCATCTGCCGAGCGCGTCCGATTCAGGGTCAACTCCTGCGGACGTTCGGTGCCGGTCAGGCGCGCCAGGAGCGCGTCCAGGTCGTCGTCTTGGCTTTGCATGCGTCGTTCCTTCAACACGGTGAAGACCTGAGCATAGCGGGCGGCCATCGTCAGCGCGCGCAACCTTGCCTCGCGCATGTCGTAGGTGTGCAGGGTGCGTTTGAAGGTCTGCCGACCGACGATAGGCTGCAAATCGACCGGCACACGCTGGCGATACGACCAGAGTCCGGACGGGGCTCGAACGAGATGATGAGGAATGCGCATGGGCGTCGTGTGTGTTCCGACTTGCGCAGCTGCAGCCAGTTTTTACGCTAACAAAAAACCCCTGATTTCTCAGGGGTTTGCGTATTCTGGCGGAGAGAGGGGGATTCGAACCCCCGAAGCGCGGTTTAGACGCTTACACACTTTCCAGGCGTGCTCCTTCAACCACTCGGACACCTCTCCGTGCCTGCCCGACCGTGGTCGAACAGGGCCGCAAATTCTAGCGGTCGC